>Ga0310811_10000646_pt1 | contig 44408 bp, 60 predicted proteins | sample YCmetagenome_FD_207642 | JGI IMG/M metagenome (GOLD analysis project Ga0310811, IMG submission 207642) | Soil microbial communities from experimental microcosm in Duke University, North Carolina, United States - YC | ecosystem: Engineered > Artificial ecosystem > Soil microcosm > Unclassified ...
TCGGAGATGGTCGACTTGGCGCCGCCGCGGAACACCATGTCCAGCACGTTGGCATGGTCGGAATGCCAGGCGGTGATCAGCTCGTCATGGAAGGCGGGAGAAGCTTGTGGGTGACGATGCTCGAAGAGCACGGCATGGGCAGCGATGCGATCGGCCTTGAAACGGCGGATGAGGTCTTCGCGGTTCACTTCGTGCACTCGAAACGGCGTCGGTCACTGAACCGCATGTTCTTGTGCGACGCGCAGTAGTTGTTCATCTTGTGCGGCTTGCACAGGAGACAGCCTGCACGGGCGTTCTTTTGCTTGCGGCGTTTGAAGTTCATAGCCACCCCACCTGTTGCGCGGCGTCGAAGGCGATGAGGCACGCGAGGATTGCCCAAGAGACGATCTTGCTGCACAGGGACTGGCGCATGTGCACCTCAAGAAAAGGGCCGCACGCGGCGGCCTTGAGTTTCAGGTTCGGGGCCTGATCCAGATGGAGAGCGGAGCTTCATGGCAGCCGTTCAACATTGAACCCGATGAATGTGCACTGGGATGCGGGGGGTGTCAACGCTTCTTTTTGGCTTTGCGCTTCTGGGCGTAGGCGATGGCCACGGCCTGCTTCTGCGGGCGCCCAGCTTTGATCTCGGCACGGACGTTGTCGGAGAAGGTCTTCTTCGAGGAACCGCGTTTGAGGGGCATGAGGTGTAACACCTGTAATGGGAGTAAGCGTCCTACTGTTTTCGAGCCGAGGTTGCATAGCCGGGGAACTGTGAAGACTATGCGGGTTTGTGGAGCGGCAGTCAAGGGGTAACAGGTGTAATGAATTTCAAAAATCGTTGCGGTTTGCGAATGGGGTGCAGAAAAATTTTTTGCCCATCCCTCCTGGCCCGCGTACCCCGAGTTGGTTCCGCCCCTCTGCCTACCCAGCCGACCAGTGCTTAGTAAGCATCCTGCCCACCGCTGCACAACTAAGCATTGCTTATATACATTCTGCACCTGGCGCCGCGTCGTCTAAGCATTCTTCGCAAATGCTTAGATGCTTATATACATTTTATGAAATGCTTAGGACTAACCCAATCAAAACTAATATGCTTATAAGCATTTGTTAGATGCTTACTAATCAAAACTAAAATGTATATAAGCATTCGAGAAATGATTAGTAAGCAATGGGAATAAAAGCACAATGCTTAGTAAGCATTAGGAACAAAGTCATAATGCTTAGAGTGTTACAGGCGTATATAGGTTGCACGCTTAGGCGCAAAAGGGCAGATAAGCATTTGCTCTGAACTAAGCATTATTTTGCTTAGCGAGAAGGAGGACCATTGATTTTGCACGATAAAAATGGCCTTTTGGTGTAATACTGGGCAACAAATTAACATTACGAGCGCATATCTATGTACCCTTGGGCACAGGGGGAAACCCCCCGTAAGTCATTGATTGTGCACGGGAGTGTTATATATATATATTATTCTTTATAAAATAATATATATATTAATGCTTCCCAAAAGCCCCCCCTAGAGGGAATGGCTAAGGCTAGGGTAGGGGAAAAGGGAAAAAATATCGATCGTCCTCCCAGAAGCCCTCGAATAACTGTAATACTCAATAACATCGCCTTTTCAACGCCTTGCATTTCTATTGTGCAGAGTATTACAGCAAATAGTTAGTTTAGTTTTCCATAATCTACATTGCACTTTCACTAAAACCGACGTCACCTTTGCCATGGTTTTCCATAATCCTAGTTTTCGCATTTCCCCAGTTTTGCCTCTCAGACGTTTTCCAAAAACGGCGGTTTTGGCCTCGTGCAGATTTGCCAAAAGGGCGGTTTTAGCCTCTAGCTCGTTTTCCACAATCTGCCCATTTGCCAATTCTAGATTTAAACATTCTGATTATCGTTTCAAAAATTCCGCTTGACGTTTCCTAAAAACCTGCTAGCCTAAGCAAATCGACAACCAAACAGGACTAAGCAAAATGGCAACAAAACTCGATCAACAAACAGTTGAGACATGCCGTACCATGTGCACGGAATGGCTTACCAAGCATAATCTCACGCCTGCGGCCATCCTGACCGGTGCAGATGCTTGGACAGTCGCCGCTCGCAGTGACATGACGCACATGCTCTACGCGGACCGCACGGTGACAGACGGCCATATCCAGACCGTGTTGGAGAAAATCTTCCCCAATGCCGTGTTCAAAGACAAAAAGGTTTACTGAAAGGAGCTAAGCAAAATGACAAACAAATATGAAATTGAGCTGACTGACACATTCGGCGGCGAAGCTAATTATTCATGGGTACGCCGTGCAACGGTGCACATGCCCGAACTGACGCACTATGGTTACACGGGCTCAACAGATGGCACCTACGCAAAAGCCAATAAGACCGCTAACCGCGAGCTGATGCGCAAGGCAAAGGCTGCCATGGGCCTCACTAACGTTCGAGGCCGCACATATGACCATGGTGACATGATTGAATTCCGTCCCTATGGCCTCTTGCAGGTCATGTTCGTGCAGTTTTCCGACAACTAAGGAGCTAAGCGCATGCACCCATACTACAACACGACGAATTTCCCCATTTTCGTCTGCCACCACGGCAATTGGGGTATCTACCGTAACGACGCAGGCTACTGCGCGGCGATCCCAACGGCAGAAGCGCTGGCCAATGGCTGCCGTGCAACTCATTTCGGCGATCTCAAGTATGTCGCTGCAACCCTGGGAGCGCACGTCGATGATCAAAGATGAGGAATGCCCACACTGCTACGGCCTTGGCCGCATCCATTCACCGCTCAAGAATGGCGATCCGGACGATGATGGCGTGCAGTGCCCGCGTTGTGAAGGCACTGGCGTGATTGAGATCGATCTTAACGATTTTATGGAGGATGAATAATGACTAAACTAACGCATGCACAAGAGCGCTTCACTAATTCTTTCGGGCTGATCAGTGCTGTCAACGTGCTCGATATCAGCCAGGGGAGCGCGCTGAACATGGTCAACATCGTCTTTAAGCTGTCCAACACGCGCAAGAGCGTCATGGGCTACCTCGAGGGCGCCGGCCAGGTCGTGAAGGCCATGGGCGAAGGCGACAACGTCAATCAGATGCGCGCCAGGGCGTGCCAGGCGCTTGGACGGCACATGCAGTCCCCGGCGTTCCGCACGGCGCTCCTTGATGCCTACCGCCTGCCCATGAACTATGATCTCTTCGCTTCGCTCCTGCAGTCTATCGAGACCGATAACCCCGACTGGCTGCACACGGTGAGGGCGCGCAAGGACATTTTCTTCGTCAATGAGGTTCTGCGCTTCGGCCTGACGCCTGAGCCTCTTAGGTTCTAACCCCCTCGACAACAAGGAGTTAAGCACATGCAAGCCTCGAGAAAGAAACAGGTTGTTTATTATCCCGATGGCGTCGTCTGGACGTTCAACACTGCACGATTTGAGATAAAGCTGCGCCTGGAGCACATTGACGGCTATCAATATGATGGCGACGATGAGGATGGAGAAACGCAAGCGCAGCTTGATGGCGGGGAATTGGTCGCGTTCGATAGTTCTGTAGAGGTGTGGCTTGACGATGAATGCATCGGGCGTAGCTATTTAGGTGGCAGCGTCTATGGTCATTCCGATTTTCATGAGTTCTGGACAGCGCATCGCGACCCTGACCCGGCCAACCGCAACTGCACATTGATGCGCGCCGCGCATCCGGCTGGACCAAATGTTTGTATCGTCCATTATTTTCCTGACATGGTGCATGAGGCTGTGCAGGAAGCACGCCAGTATGTCCGTGCCATGCAGGGACCTCCGCGTATTCGCTCGAACGCCTAAGCATTCCCCTTGACAACCCCGCATAACGTGTAACACTACCACATAAAGGAGATGGGCATGACCTACGCGATTGACTTTAAAGGCCATGAAAACCTGCTGGCGGTCGAGATACCGTCTGCCGTCGGCATGCGGGGCTTTTACATCCACGCTCTTAAGGGCGAGTATGATTTCTTCACTTATGACTGGGAGCAGATGTTGCGTGATAATCGTGCTCGCCCGTGCACATACGTAGGCGACAAGCTTGATCGGGCGAACAAGGCTTACTGACATTCTCAAGGTGCACACTCCCTGGCAACCCTGCCAGCAAGGCCAGTGTGCACTGTGAGGCTGTACAGACCTCGACAAAGGAGTTGACGATGGCAGAAAAAATTATTCTGGTATGCCCTGAGTGCAATAGTCATAACATTACACGTGACGCTTGCGCATGGTGGAACGTGGACACTCAGGAATGGGAAATGAGCGAACCGCTCTATGACGTGATGAACTGCGCTGACTGCGGTTACGAAACCAAGGACATGGACAACTTCATCGAGGCAGCCGAATGACCATCCACAACCCCCTCGCGAAGTTCTACCGCCAGCCCGAGCGCACCCCGCGTCAGAAGAAAATCTTCGGCCTGCGCGGCCGCATCGCCATGCTCGAAGGCTCGATAGCCACCTACAAGGCCGCATGGCCCGGTGCACACAACCAGGACGCCCGCGAAGCGCGAATTATCGAGCGCGTCAACGAGATCATCATCCTCCGGCAGGAGCTGGAGCAACTGGAGAAGGAAGAAGCCGCATGCGCCTGATCACCCGTGCCCTCTATGACTGTTTCGAGCTGATCTGCCTCGGTTCGTTCGTCGCTCTCATCCTCTGCTTCGCGTGAAGCCTTAAACCTCGAAAGGAAAGATCATGAACCTCGAAATAAAGATGGAAAGCTGGAATGCAGCGACTGACAACGCCGAGAACGCGCGCTGCGAAGTGGCTCGGATACTCAGAGAGTATGCTGATAAGTTAGAGCACAGCGGCGACGAGCCGTCGATACTCTATGACAGCAACGGCAACAAGATCGGCACCGCCCACTATTGGCATGCAGATGAGGCTAACTGACATGACCTCTCCTCACGACGTCTTCCTCGCCTGTGCCGTCATCGCCTGCGCCTGGCTGGCCATGTACGTGGTTGCCGCGTCTCTGATCCGGCACGACTGACGTTTCAAGGTGTGCATCCACGCGGTGTGCACTGTGAAGCGCCAACACTATGGAGCCCTAAAATGACCGATAACATCTTCACCATCCTCGGCAAGCCTGCCACCCGCTTCAAGGCCACTCACTTCCTGACCGTCAAGGGCGTGCCGTCCGTCTACGGCATGACGCTCAACCACAAGTTCAGGACGACCACGCCGCTGAGCAAGGTCGTCGCTTCCAAGGCGTTCATGCAGATGGCCCATGAGCGCTGCCGTGCCACCCCTGACTATGACACTGATATCCAGAAGCATGGAGCCATCGTCGCCCCCAGGTACGTCCACCGCCTGCTCGCCGAGCACTGCACCCCCGCCTATAATATCAAGGACTGGACGTGGAGCGGGTCGCCGACGCAGGAGCGTGCTTACTACCTGGCCGACAGCAACCGCCTGAGGATCCTCGTGCACGATGGCCTGCTGCTGATCTTCGCAGGACCGGAAGGGCGCGACGCCTGCCTGAGATTTATTGAGAAGGAGAAAGTAGATGGGTGAACGCATAACGCCTACCAAACTGGAAATGCTTCTGCGCATTTATTATTGCGGGGAGCGGCCCTTTGACGCCGATGGTCCAGGACGCAATATAAATACGAATTGGCTAATCGATAATGAACTGATTGAGCCGATGGGGTCTGATCAGTTTAAAGTCACTGCGCGCGGGTGCGTCTTTGTGGAAGCTCTTTGCGCGCTACCTCTTCCGCAGAAGAAATGGGTGATGCCATGACCGGAGACACCCTCAAGCAGTGGCGCCAGCAGCTCAAGCTGTCTCAGCCGGCCTTCGCCGCGCTCGCCGACGTGCACGCCATGACCATCAGCCGCTGGGAGCGGTGCACGGGAGAGCTGAACCCCCAGGCTCATAAGAAGCTGCGCGCGGTCTACGAACGGCTCACCACGCCGGTGCAGCCCTCCGCGCAGATGGAGTTACCCCTCGAAGCAGGAGACGTCCAATGACTGATGAAATGAAGCCGTGCCCGTTCTGCCAAAGCTTAGATGTTTCAGTAGAAACAACGTGGCGAGGACTTTGTTACGCGGTTAAATGCGTGTGTCATGCTGAAGGTCCTGCGAGAGACACAAAAGCGGAAGCTATCTCAACCTGGAACAATCGTCCCGCCCGGAAGGAGGGGGAAGCTGAATGGCGCTACAGCATCAACTACGGTCCTGATGGTGAAGCCAACTACGCCAACGTCTTCGCGTCCGATGGTATCCTGGTCGGGAACCTACGCACGCATCATGCAATGGCAATCGTGGCACAAATGAACGCCCGCGCCATCCTATCGTCCGATAGCGGAGAGCAAGCGAAACACTACGATCTAGCCACATATGACAGGTGGCAACTTTGGCGTGAGCAAGATCACGAAGATAGCGCAGTAATTTCCCGAACCGAAATTATCTCGCTGCTTTTGCTTGCGAAGAGAGGTCGTACCCAATCTGCCGACTACGCGCGCGGTTGGAAGGAGGGCTGCTTAAAACTAGCCAACGCGCTCGATACGTTGGAATTTCCGGTAGAGGCGGCAGAACTTGCCCGCGAATACGCCATCCGCGCCCTTCCCGATCCCGTATCACCGACAAACGGAAAGGAGGGGAAGTGACATGAGCGAGATAACGAAAGCACAACAATCGTTGCTTCGGATTTTGCGCGTGTGCAGCATGCGCGCTATCATGCCAAGAGAAATCGCCCGCCACGGACTAGAGGCTGACTTTGCGCGAGCGAAGAAAGCAGGCTTTATTCAGTCGGCAGGCTATGAAACCACGGTAGTGGCAGAAGACTGGCTTTCTTCGGATGAGGCTCGTAAAGCCCAAAAGGAGCCCCAATCATGACCTCTCCAATCGATGCGAAAAGGCTGGAAGAGCTGATTGCGGAGTTGCGCAACGCTGCCGAGCCGAAACGATTTGGCGTGTTGCCGACGCGGAAGCTATATGGCGAAGCCGCCACCGCCCTTGCATCCCTCAAGGCCGAGAATGAACGGCTACGGGAAGCTTTGAAATTCTATCGCGACGGCTGGGATTTCAAGACCACCAAGAAACGGAGCGGGCTCGAATGGCATCCGAAAGAGGCGCTGCTTGACGACTGCGGCAACATCGCCCGCGCCGCTCTCACCGACGCTGGTAAGCCAGCGCCTGATGCCCAGGACAGTAAGACCTGAGATCCTCAGCCGGCAGCCCGCAGTAAAGTCTCGCGGGCTGCTCGTCGTTCCACAAGGGCCAGTGGCAGACCGCATGGGTCAGCTCATTCATCTCGATGCACACAGGCGGCTCGACGATCGGCGCCGGGCGGTCAACCAAGCCAGGGTCGGCTGCGTAGTTCTTCACCGGGCCGCCGCGGGGCTGATAGCGCTTGCGGTAGGGGTTGCGTGGCTGACCTCCCCGCGGCTTCTCACTGGTCATGGGGTTGGAGAGCTTGAGGCGCTGGGCGCGGCCGATGACTGCGTTGCGCGAGTGGCCAAGTTGCACGGCGATGGCGGCGTAGGAGAGTTGTTGTCCGACCAACAGCCGCAGGTCGTCATCCCGCTCAGGGGTCCAGAAGGAGGCCATAGACAATTCCTTTCGAGGTATAACAGCTAGCATGACGTGTAAAAAATTTATGTCAAGTGCCGTTGACGCAGGAAGATGCAGCCGGTATGGTTGGACATGAGCGATAGATATTTTCTGATGGTGCTTGCAGCATGCCTCGGCGAGTTCGCCCTGCTGGCATGGCTGCTTGTGAGAAGGGTGATGGGCTATGAATAGACGTAACTTCCTGCTCAGCTCAGTCACTGCACTGGCCGCCCCGCTCTTCCCGAAGAAGCTGTTCGCCAAGGAGGCAATGACAGCGGGGGATGAGTATGTTACGTGTGCCGAAGCAATGTCTGAGCGGATTTATCAGACGATCCATATCGATGTGGAGAGACTAGGCATTGGCTGCTACAATCTGCAGTTTCAAGAAACTGAGCCATTCTTTTCTGCTACGTCCATGCAGCCATTTATTGACTTGGCAGATGAACAATGAACATCTGGACCCTCGACTTCGAGAGCTACTTCGGCGACGACTACACGCTGAAACAGATGACCACCGAAGAGTATATCCGCGACCCGCGCTTCCAGGCGCTGATGCTCGGCGTCCGTGCCCCTGACGGTATGAAGTTCTGGGTGCCGCATGAGAAGATCGCTGCCTTCCTCGCTGCTGTCGACTGGTCTCAGAACGCCATACTGGCCCATCATTCCCACTTCGACGGACTGATCCTCTCGTACCATTACGGCGTGCGCCCGCGCTTCTGGTTTGATACGCTCTCCATGGCCAGGCTCGTGCACGGCAACCACCTCTCCGTCGCGCTGGGCAGTCTCGCTGCGCACTACGGCCTCGAAGCCAAGAACGTGCCGTACCAACTCTTCAAAGGCCGGCGCTGGGAGAACGTCGACAACGAGACGCGCAAGGTCCTGGGTGACGGTTGCCTGCACGACTGCGAGCTGACTTGGGAGATTTTTCAGAAGCTCGCCGCCGCCTTCCCCGAGGAGGAGCTGCAGGTCATCGACCTGACCATCCGCATGTTCACGGAGCCGCAGTTCGTCGGCGATGCCCCTCTCTTCGATGAGATCGTGCAGGCGGAACAGGCGCGCAAGGCAGCCATCCTCCAGCAGGTCGGCGCCGATGAAGGCGATCTACAGTCAGCCGACAAGTTTGTTGCGCTACTGGAGAACCTCGGCATCGAGGTGGAGACCAAGTCAGGCAAGAAAGGCCCGATCCCAGCGATCGCCAAGACTGACGACTTCATGAAGGATCTGCTAGCCAACGATGACGAGGTTATCGCTACACTGGCGCAGGCACGGCTCGACATCAAGAGCACGCTATCCGAGACCCGTTCGGCTCGGCTCGCTGATATGGCCAGACGTGGGCCTATGTGTGTGTACCTCGCTCCCTATGCTGCGCACACATTGCGCTGGGGCGGAGGAGATGCCCTGAACTGGCAGAATTTCCCACGCAACAAGTTTGACGATGACGGACACATCGTCGACCCTCGACAGATGCGTCTAGGTGTCCGCGCCCCGGATGGGTATTTGATCGCCGTCGTCGACAAATCGCAAGTCGAATGCAGAACCCTCTGCCGGGTGGCTGGCCAACATGATGACCTCGAAGCGTTCCGAAACAAGCGCGATCTTTACTCCGAGGAAGCCTCTAAGTTCTACGGCTTCGAGGTGACTAAGAAGCACAAGCTCCATAGAGGGTTTGGTAAGCTCCTTATCTTGAGCTGCGGGTATCAGTCTGGAGGCGGGACGATCCAGAAGACTGCGAAGCGCGGCACCTACGGACCTCCGATCTTCTTGACCGACGAAGAAGCCGAGCAGGCGAAGCGCACGTACCGCAATGGTCATCAGCCGATCGTCAATCTGTGGGCGGAAGGTAACGAAGTGCTGCGCATCATCGCCAGCGGCGGGAAGATGATCTGGCGAGACGTCGTCGAGATCAAGGATGGCAAGATATATGGTCCGAACGGGAGCTACATGACATACCATCTGGAGTATGACATAGAGGAGCGGCAGTGGAAGCGCAAGACGCGCCGCGGGCTCGTCAAGATGTACGGGGGGAAGCTGGTTGAGAACCTGATCCAGTTTTTATGCCGCATCGACATGAGCCAGTCGCTGCTGCGGGTATGGCGGGAGACGGGGCTGCGAGCTGCGTGCACGATCCACGACGAAGGCGCCTGGGTCATACCTGATGATAATAACGTAACCGCGACGATGGCTTACCTCGAAGCGGAGATGAGCCGGTGCCCGACGTGGCTGCCCGGCACGCCGCTGGCGGCTGAGGGCGTTGTAGATGTGAGATATGTAAAATGAAACATAAAGATTTTAGTATGGGACGATTTTACCACGCTGATTGTTTTGAAGCTATGCGTGAGCTACGTGCGCATTCTGTAGATATGATTTTGTGTGATCTTCCTTACGGAACGACCCAGAATAAGTGGGATAGCGTGCTGCCGCTTGAGCGTCTTTGGGCGGAATATTGGCGTGTCGCTAAGCCAAATGCAGCGGTCGTATTAACTGCACAAGCACCGTTTGATAAATTGCTAGGTGCTTCTTGTTTACGGCACCTTAAATACGAATGGATATGGGAGAAATTCCAGGGGACTGGGCATCTCAACGCTAAGAAGCAGCCGATGAAGTGTCATGAAAACGTGCTTGTGTTCTACCAAGAGCAATGCATCTACGTTCCGCAAATGGTAGAGGGGAAACCATACACGCAGGCGTCTGGACGAGCTTCAACTAATTATGGGGCGCAAGTATCTGTGGTTACTGAAAATAAAGGTGAACGTTACCCACGATCAGTGATAAAGATAGCCCACGATAAAAATACGAAAATACACCCCACACAAAAGCCCGTTGCACTGTTTGAGTATCTCATTAAAACATACACAAACGAGGGCGCGCTAGTACTGGATAATACCGCCGGGTCTGGCACTACCGCCATTGCGGCGATCAACACTAACCGTTATTGGATATGCGTTGATGCTGACGAAACTTACTACAACAAAGCGGTCGAAAGAATTAAAGATCATATATCTCAGCGGTCCAGTGACAGGCAAACCAAAGCTAAATCATCCGGCCTTTCGCGAGACGGCCAAGAAGCTGCGCGGTGATGGTCATGCCGTCTATAATCCTATCGAACGACGTTGGGATCACCCCCGTGAAGCTTTTCGTATTTACTGCGAATTCATTACTTCTCATGCGACCACCATTGTTATGCTGCCAGGATGGAAGAAATCAAAAGGCGCTAGGATTGAACACGCGTTGGCCTCTTACTGTGGCCTGGAGATAATATATCTATGAGCGAACCTCTTGTCTGGTCCTACAGCTTCATCTCCACTTATCTCAACTGCCCGCGCATGGCTCATGCCAAGTACGTCTCGAAGGAGGTGCCTTACGTCGAGACGGAACAGATGCGCTGGGGCAACAAGGTGCACAAGGCGTTCGAGCAACGGCTCAACGACAAGCGCCCACTGACGCAAGACCTGATGCAGTGGGAGCCGCTGTGCACGCAGCTTGAGATGACGCCCGTGAAGGCGGAAGTGAAGATGGGCGTGTCGGCACTGGGAGCGCCGGAGGAGTTCTTCGGCCACCATGTCTGGGGCCGTGGCGTCGTCGACGTCCTCAAGGTGCAGGATGACAAGGCGTGGATAGGCGACTGGAAGACCGGCAAGGTGCGCGAGGACCCGCTGGAGCTGGAGATCTTCGGCGTGTTCATTCGCGTGCACAACCCCCACATTACCAAGGTGACGGGCAATTACATCTGGATGCAGGAGAACCGGCTGGGCGACGCCCATGATGTGTCAGACCACAAGCGCACCTGGGCCTTCATCCAGAAGATCAGCAGTGAGATCGACACGTTGAAGAAACATTTGGGTGACAAGCCCTGGCCGGAGAAGCAGAACGGCCTGTGCAAGCAGTGGTGCGACGTGGTGTCGTGCCAGTTCAACGGGAGACGGAGATGAACCGGCAAAGTATTTGCCCTAATTGCGGCGACCGCAATTGGGTTAGTCGAATCGATAATGATTATCAGTGCTGCATCACTTGCGGCTGGGATACCAATACAAAGCCCAAGGAAGTCCGCAACTTCATTATCATGACCAACTTCGGCCTGAACTTCGCAATGCAGACTGTGAAGACGGTTCAGCAGTTGATGGCCGAGGCCATGCGCGATGACTTCCTCGACTGTGACAACGCCTTCATCCGCTCGTCGACCATCATGGCCATCGTGCCGGCGCAGCAACAAACTGCCGAGCAGGCTCAGGCGACTGAGATCCTGAACACCATGGACCCGAAGGGAGTGACACCGCAATGAGCGAAAAAGAATTTACTGTCGATCTTCGCACTGGCCAGTTGAGCGGCTCAGCCCACTCAGGTTGCATGGGGCAGATAAGCTGGCGACGGCTTGTCGAAGAGGTGTTTCGTTCTTCGGGTGAGATACACCCTCATGAGAAAGTCATTATTGTTACTGCAAACGAGCGCGGTCTCCGCTTTATTGTGGTGGATAATGACCCACGGTCCTGAGAAGAAAGTCAAGGACGCCATCAGGGCGCTGCTCAACAGCGTCGGCGCCTACTATTACATGCCGGTGCCGGTCGGCTTCGGTCGCCAGACCCTCGACTTCCTCGTGTGCTGGAGAGGTGCGTTCTACGGCATCGAGGCGAAGCGGGCGGATGGCCGGGGCAGAGTGACGCCAAGGCAGGAGACCTGCATGCGTGAGATCGCCGAAGCGGGCGGAGGCGCGTGCATCGAAGACACGATCGAGTGCATCAACGTGAGAAGGATGATGGGGATATGAGACCGCGCGCACTCGATCTATTTTGTTGCGCCGGAGGCGCGTCCATGGGGCTGCACCGCGCAGGCTTTGATGTTGTGGGGGTGGATATAAATCCACAACCTCGCTATCCGTTTGAGTTCCATCAGGCCGATGCGCTTATTTATCCGTTGGAAGGTTTCGATTTCATTTGGGCGTCACCTCCGTGCCAAGGGTATACGGCGCTTAGGCACGCACCAGGGACCAAGGGAGCGCCGCTTCTTATCGAAGCAATGCGCAAGCGTCTGCGTGAAACTACTGGCTTGTGGTGCATAGAGAACGTGGAAGAGGCTGCATGGGCCATGGAAGACCCGGTCTTACTCTGCGGTTCAATGTTCAACCTCGGCGCACAGGGCTGCTATCTGCAACGGCATCGTCTTTTTGAGAGTAATTTTCAAATACGAATGCCCGAGTGCAAACATCGCCAACCTGTCATAGGGGTGTATGGAGGCCATGCACGTCGCCGCGCGGCATCGGCCGGGGGAAGAACCACTAGAGATATATGGGAAGGCGGCCATCGCGCGGCAGCTTCGGAAGCTTTGGGCATCGACTGGATGACCCTTGCAGAGTTGAGCGAAGCGATCCCTCCGGCTTACGCCCATTATATTGGTAAGAGAGTTATGGACATTTTAGGATGACCATCCACGTCTTCCACGACAAGCAGCATAACGTCCTGCTCTATGACACACCGACGCCGCTGGACATCGCGCGCGTCGTGCCGAACTCGTTCACCATCCATGGCGGCTATGTGGGGGTGCCGGTCTCGCTGCCGAACCTGCAGCGGCTGCGCACGATCAACTATCCTGTCATCGCTCCCATGGAGCAGCACTACGACTGGCCGATAGAGCCAGGTCGCAAGCCGTGGATCGCGCAGCGCGCCGTCGCCAACTTCTTCGCCCTCAATCCGAGATCCTTCTGCCTGTCGGAGATGCGCACCGGCAAGACCCTCGCCTCCCTCTGGGCGGCTGACTACATCATGAGCCAGTACCCGCGCGGCACGTGCAGGACGATCATCGTCGCCACGCTTAAGACCCTGCGCCGCACCTGGGGCGAGACCATCTTCAATAATTTCCTCGGGCGCCGGCGCCACGTCGTCCTGCACGGGACAGCCGAGGAACGGGCCAAGCTGCTCGACGCCGACGTGGACTACTACATCATCAACCATGACGGGCTGGGCACCGGCTACAGCGACGCGCGGCGCAAGGTCGAGCTGACCGGCTTCGCCGCCAAGCTAATGGCCCGGCAGGATATCCGCATCTGCATCGTCGACGAGTGCTCCGCCTACCGCAACCACACCACGAAGCGCTGGCAGGTCATGAAGCACCTGCTGGCCTGGCGCGAGTATCTGTGGATGATGTCGGGCACGCCGACGCCGCAGGGGCCGGAGGATGCCTACGGCCAAGCCAAGCTCGTCAACAATGCTTATGGCGAGAGCAAGACTGCTTACAAGATGCGGGTGATGCAGCAGATCAGCCAGTTCAAGTGGGTTCCGCGTCAGGGCGCCTCGGAGGAAGCCAAGAAACTTCTATCGCCTGCCATTCGCTTCACGCAGGCCGACTGCTTTGAGGTCGGGCCGGTCACGGTCTACCAGGAAGACGCCGAGCTGTCGGGCGAGCAGAAGAAACAGTTCAAGCAGATGAAGACCGACCTGCAGTTGACGATGAAGAAGGGCGAGCGCATCGACGCCGTGAACGAGGCTGCCTTGCGCATGAAGCTCTTGCAGATATCCTGCGGAGCCATCTATGATAGCGGCCATAACGTGCACCTGATCGACAACGCCCCGCGTATAGCTGTGCTGAAAGAATGTGTGGAGGAAGCGCCGCGCAAGGTTATCATCTTTGCCCCCTTGACTTCTGTGTTACACATGTTACAGAAGCATTTCCCCAAGAGCGCGGTGCTCAACGGGGAGACGAGCACGAAGGAGAGCGACGAGATCCTGCGGCGGTTCCAGAACACCAACGAGATCAACCCGCTGATCGCCCATCCTGGGCCGATCGCCCGAGGGCTGGACCTGACGGCGGCAGCGACGATCATCTGGTACGCGCCTACGGACAAGACGGAAGATTATATCCAGGCCAACGAGCGCATCAACGGGCCAGCGCAGAAGTTTCCCCGCACGATCGTGCAGATTGCTGCGACCTCGATAGAACGTGAGATATACAAGCGCCTTGAGACGAACCAGGGAATGCAAGGAATTATATTGAAGCTCGCCGAAAACGGAATATAGCAATGGATGCTCGTTTGCCCAAACATGTTGCTAAATACATCAGCCCCGAACCTAACAGCGGGTGCTGGTTGTGGGATGGGGCGGTTACAAACAAGGGATATCCAATAACCTCTAAGCTTCGCGCGCATCGAGTTGTTTACACGAAACTGGTTGGACCTATTCCGGAAGGGTTGGTGCTAGACCATAAATGTCGTGTGCGTTCTTGCTGTAACCCGGACCATCTGGAGCCAGTTACTAACCGCGAAAATATTATGCGAGGCATTGGTGTCGGTGCAGTCAACGCTGCAAAAATGGTGTGCGATAACGGACACCCTTTAGATGACGTCTACGTGTGCCCAAAAAGCCACCGTTACTGCAAAGCGTGCCGCCCCGCGATGCGGCTGCGCCGGAAGGATAAGGCAAATGAGTACCTCGTGGGGTATAGAGAGCGTAACCGAGAGAAGCTACGCGCTTATCATGCTGCATGGAGTGCAACGAACAAAGATAAGGTGAAGGCTGCGGCTAAGAAATTTCGTGACAAAAAGAAAGGATTGATATGAGCCTCCAAGACGGCTCCGATGCCGACCTGATCAAGTACAGCCTCGAACTGGAAGACTACCTCAAGGCGGAGAAGAAGCGCTATGAAGAGCGCATCAAGCCGCACGAAGATATGATCGAGGCGCTCGACAACGAGTTGCAGCGGCGCTTCAACGAGCGCGGTGCGACGAACAGCAAGACCGACTATGGCACGGCTTATGAAAGCACCATCATGAGCCCGACGATTGCCGACAAGGGCGCCTTCGTCACATGGGCCGTGCACCATGGACTGATCCAGGAGCAGACGATCAAGCCGCTCAAGGAGACAGTGAAGACCTACATGGATGAGAACAATGGAGAAGCCCCTCCGGGCCTCAACATCGCGTGGATCAAGAAGATCAACATAAGGAGAAGCTGAACTATGCTACAATTCCCTGAACACCTTCTGAACGCAACTGCCCTCAACAACTTCGCCGATGACGCCGTGCACGGCCTCGGCGGCGTGCGTCCTCCGACCCTCTCGATCGCTCGGCAGGTTTTTACCGCCATCGACGCCGGCGGCAACGAGAAGAATGTTTCGGCCTTCGACCAGACTCAGGGCAGCCCGACCTTCGGCCGCGTTTATGTGGACGTGATCTTCGTCGATGCCAACCCCAACCTGAGCCACACCTACTACGCTGGCAAGTATGACCCTGGCGCCACGGAGTTCTCTCCGCCTGACTGCTTCTCTGATAACGGCATTGCTCCGTCCGACCAGGCGACAACGCCGCAGTCGGCAACGTGCCAAGCTTGCCCTCATGCGGTGTGGGGATCGGCGATCAGTGAACGCGGCTCGCAGACGAAAGCTTGCCGCGATGCCAAGAAGGTGGCGCTGCTGATCCCGGCCAGTGGCTCGGAGATCCCCTTCCTCCTGCGCGTGCCACCGGCGTCGCTCAACAAGCAGTTCGCCCCGTATATCCGCATGCTGGCTCAGCAGAACATGGGGCCGCGCAAACTCACCCCGGCGGACGTCGTCACGCGCATCACCTTCGACGCGCAGGAGCAGGGTGTCCTGAACTTCGCCCCGGTCGGGTTCATCACTCCTGAGCAGCTTATTCTCGTGCAAAAAGCCCAGGCACCTGATGCGATCACCGCGCAGATCGTCGGCAAGAACGACAAGCCGTTCCAGGGGGCTCTCCCGGCGCCGGCCGCGCAGCCCGCTGCCCAGATCCAACAGCAGCCGGTCCAGCAGACCTCTGTTCAGCAGACCCCTGTGCAACAGACTGGCTTTATGGCTCCTGTGCAGTCCCAGGTAGGTGTCCTCCAGCAGGCTGCACAGCAGCAGGTCCCGGTTCAGGAAGCTCAGCCCGCAGCGCCAGCGCGCACGCGACGTGGACGGCAGAACCCTCCGGCTCAGCAGCCGGCTCAGGCTCCCGTGCAGCAGACGCCGGTCGATGACAACCCTCCGCCCCCCAACACGCCGGCCTTCCTCCTCAACGGCGCCCAGCCCGCTCCGCAGGTGCAGCAGCCCCAGCAGGCGGCTCAGCCGACCCATGGCATCGTCAACGCTCCGCCCCCCACGGGCGAACTGGCGAATGCGCTGGCCGCGGCCTTCGGTAATGGAGGAAACTGATGCAAAAATTTAAAAAGAAGCCTGTGGTTGTTGAGGCTTGCCAATTCAACGGTTCTCCCGAAAGCGCAACCGAAATCTACGAGTGGGCGACATCGGCCAATCTGGACCTCGACAGGCTTGGTTCACCTGTCAAGACATGGGTCAATATTAGCCAGTTCGGAGAGCCTGACAATTTGCCCGTGGAAATCTGGGTCGAAACTCTGGAGGGCACTATGACCGCCTCAGTTGGCGACTGGATTATCCGGGGCACTGCAGGTGAATTTTACCCGTGCAAACCGGATATTTTCGCTGCGCTGTACGACGCGGAGAAGAGCTGATGCAGAACAACGAGTTCAAACCGGGCAAGCGGCTTCGCGTCATCATGGCGAAGGGCAAGCTGTCCTGCAATGATCTGGCGGCCTGGTTCGCCAGGCCCTACCCTACCGTGCGGTCCTGGCTCTACTGGGATCGCAGTGTTCGGTGGGACTGGGCGGACGAGGTGGAGAAGCGCGTCAAGATGCTTGAAGGGATGGTGGCGAGGCTGCACAAAGGTGATGGCATCGTTCCCTATGAAGTTTCGCCCCGTCAACGCCAGCAGTACATAAAAGAGCTTTTCCATGCCGCCTCTGACAAACGGCGAGTTCCTCGCAAGAATACTGCCGCGTGACGGCTGGAAATGCGTCGCTGTTTTCAGGGGAGAACAGCGACGCCATCAGTTCACCAAAGACTTCGCTGCGCTTGAGAATATAATCGCCAATCAGGATATTTTTCCTGAGAACGTCGTCTATCACGGCTGCGCTTCCTACAAGACCAACGAGAGCCGGCTCGCGTCCAACGTCGAGCAGCTCAAATCATTGTGGATGGACATCGACGCGGGGCCAAAGAAACCCTATGCGACGCAGGAGGAAGCACGCGCTGCACTGGCACAGTTCGTTGCGGACACTGGCTTGCCGGAGCCGCTTGAGGTCTCGTCAGGCGTCGGCCTGCACGCCTACTTCCCATTCACCGAGCCGGTGTCATATGACGAGTGGAAGCCAGTCGCAGACAGCCTGAAAGCCCTAGCCCGTGCACGCGGGCTGCAGATCGACAACTCGCGTACCGGAGACGCTGCCTCGATACTGAGGCCGCCGGGCTCGCACCATAGGAAGGACCCAGAAAATGTCAGAGCAGTTGTTGTCCTCAGCGCCGGAGATACTACTGGGTTTGCTGTGCTTAGCGCTCAGCTATCGGCTCTCAATCCAACATCGAAGGCTCAATATCCACTCGGAAATTCAGGACATACTGTCGAAGCGCATCGCGGCGCTGGAGTGGCAGCATCAGTTTTTCTCGGAGGTCTTGACGGACCGCCAGCAAGCCCAGACCTCGTCGCCGACCAGTGCGCCCAAATTGGACACGTCCGGGCAGTTCGTGGCAACGCCATCAGCGAGCCGCTCTGGCATGCGGCCTTGGGGGCGCTCGCGTTCTGTGTTGAAGGACGAGAAGTCAGCCACGAGTGGTCAGACGGAGACCCCCGCTACGACGAAGCCGAAGTAGATGACAAGGTCGACCGCGCCCTGCAGCTCACAGGGCCAACCCTCTGCGCCCGCTTCGACGAACTCAACCCGCAGGGCTGCGCCGGCTGTCCGTTCAAGGGCACCATCAAGTCACCTGTCCAGCTTGGCCGTGGCTCCGTCCGCATCGAGACAGAGATCAAACAAGCCGTGCAGGCCGACACGTCCTTCTCCGTGCAGTCGCTGCCTGCGCCACCCGGCGCCTTTAGCTGGTCGTCGATCGGCGCGCTCACCTTCAAGACCGAGACCGCCGATGGCAGGGGCGTCTTCCTCACCGTCACGAACTACCCCGTTATCGTGCACGCGCTCAACCGGGGAGAGATCACTGCGCAGAAGCACTCGATCGTGCTACGCTACTGGCGTCCGCATGACGGCTGGGCCGAGGCGGAGGTACCTCTCAAGACCCTGTTCGGCTCGAACGGGTCGGCCGAGATCGCCGGCCTCAGCATCATCATCCACAACCAGGATCTGTGGAAGCAGTACCTGCGAGAGAGCATCGACATTCTGACCTCGAAGGAGAGAGCCCGCGTGCAGTACGAACAGTTCGGCTGGAAAGAAGAGGAGACGGCCTTCCTCGTCGGCTCGCGCCTCTATCACGGTGGGGGTGCCCTCGACATCGCCGGTTCGCCGGAAGTCATGCACCGGGCCAAGAGCCTGCGCCCCGGCGGCGAGCGCAAGCGTGGGTCTCTGGCGGCATGGAAGGCGGCAGCCGACCGGCTTGGCGCCGAGGGGGCGGAACCCCAGATGGTGACGCTGATGATGTCGCTGGGCGCGCCGTTGATGCGCTTCTTCGGCGAGGATGAGGGCGGCATGGTCCTCTCGATCGTCGGCTCGACCACCGGCGGCGGCAAGTCGACAGCGCTCGATGCCGCGGCAACCGTGTGGGGAGACGTCAAGGGCCTGCAGATGGTGGCGATCGACACGCGCGTTGCGCAGGGGCTCACCCTGGCCGTGGCTTGTAACTTGCCGGTCATCTTCGACGAGGCGCGCCAGCGCGACCCGGAGGCGCTCAGGGACTTCATCCAGATGTTCACGCAGGGGCGCGACAAGCTGCGCGGCACTAGCGATGGGCAGCTCATCCACAACGCGGCCTCGTGGCAGACCACGCTGATCTGCGGCTCTAACAAGAGCCTGATCGACACCATCTCATCGGCGAAGGGGTCGGAGGCGATGAACGCCCGCATCCTTGAGTTCCACCTGCCGCAGCTCCGCAAGGAGGACACCGACCAGGGGCTGCGCAAGCAGTTCAACGACAACCCCGGCTGGGCCGGTGAGAAGTACATGCAAGCCCTCGTGCACCCGAGCAACCGGCTGGCGGTGAAGAAGGCGCTGGAGGACTGCCAGGCCGACCTGATCAAGCGCTACAACCTCGGCTCCGAGCATCGCTTCCTCGTGCGCGGCGTGTCCTGCATGTATGTGGCGGCGCTGGTGGCCACGTCGATCGGCATCGTGTCCATGACCCCCAAGCGGTTGCTCGACTGGACGATGCGCGAGGCCCTGCAGGCGCCGGACAGCGACACGGACAAGCCCGGCCATAAGCCCAACGATCCGGCGCACCTGCTGGCCGAGTTCCTCAACGAGCATCTGGACGCGGCGATCGTGGTGGAGAAGGCATGGAAGATTAGGGAGAGCCAGGTGCCGCGCCGCTACCCCGCCAAGAAGGTGGTGCTGCGCTATGAGATACAGCCCCAGCGCGTGTTCATCACGGAGAAGGAGCTGCGCACCTGGCTGAACGGCCGGGACATGGGGCTCAAGGAGTTCACCTCAGCGATGGGCTCGCGCGGGATACTCGAGGGCCGGCGCATGTGCACGCTGACGGCCGGGACGGAGATCCTCGGCGCACCGGTGCCGGTGCTGACCTTCAAGACGGATCACCCGCTGCTGAGTGGGGTGATGGTGCACGCAGTGGCAGACATGGAGAACGTGGCATGAAATTCCGAAAGATCCCCAGCGTCGTTGACGCCGTGCAGCTGCCGATCGAGAAGGGCAAGCAGCCTGATTGGATCATGTGCGCGATCACGGCGGGCAACATCATCCTGTTCGAGAGCGGGGCGTCGATGCGCACGCGCGACGGGTCTCTGGCCATAGCCCGCGACGGCGACTGGATCGTGCAGGGCGTGCATGGAGATCTTTACCCGGTAACGGACAAGGTCTTCCTGCTGGAGTATGACCCAATCACAGAGGAGAATGCCCGGTGAGGGACTGGGAAGGCCCGTACTTTATCTATGGCGACGTCGAAGGAAACATCCGTGCGATGGTCGACCATGAAGATTATGAGTGGGCCATCCAGTGGCGCTGGTCGCCGAAGTGGTCGCGCGGTGGCCGGAAGTTCTATTTGCGGCGCAATGTGCAAGAGGGCTCGAAGAAAGACGCCCGCGTGCAGCGTACCTTGTTTCTGCACATCGCGGTGATGCAGCGAATGGGTATCCCCGCGCCGTCACCTGCACACACGATTGTAGACCACCGCAATGGAGACGGGCTGGACTGTCGGAGACGAAATCTGCGTTGGGCAACGCCTCAGATGAACCGTCTGAACATCAATGGGATGTGCCCGCATGACCCGATAACCGAGGAGAACAAACGTGCCTGATGAAACACTTCTGACTGCAGCGCGCCGTGTCGTGCGCGACTTCAACATCGACATGAACAAGGGCGGCCTGATCACCGAGGACACTCAGAAGTCGGTGGAGACGCTCGACAAGATGGTGCGCCAGGTTGACGCCAACAACGCCGCTTACAGGGTCGTGTCGATCAGGGACGGCCAGCGATCCACAGAAGCACAAGGACCGCGAGACACATCAGAATGAAGAAGCGTATGATGATGCCGGTCATTGGTCGATCGTCACCGGCTGTCGGCGCGACTTCTCGTGCCGGGCCAGCGCCTCAAGCAGCTTGGGGATATTATCAGACTGGCGGCGCCGAAGCCGCTGGTCGTCCACCCGGACCTGCGTGTTGAGCACGGTCTGCACCGCTGTCATCTGCACGCGCAGGAGCGTCTGCCACTCCTTCTCATCCTGGGCGTTGAGGTCCAGGTCGAGGATCTCGTTGAGCTTCCTGAACGCCTTGGGGATCGCCGCTTCCAGCTCGTCGCTCGCATCGAGCGTCAGGGCTTTGCCTGGGGCCGCGGCAGTCTCCGGCACATAGGGCAGCACGAAGCCAGCTTCCGGCACGCCCTCGGCGTCCGGTTCGTCCATCAGGTCGAAGGGCTCAAGCGCCGCATCTTTAAGGTAGTCGGGTACCTTGTCGAAGTTCATCGCGTTCTTTCACCTGCCGCTGCCCGATATTATAGGCGCCGTTGGCGATCTTGGCCAGCTCCACCATCGTCTTGTAGGTTTCCTTGATCTGCGCGGCCTTCTCGACCCCCCGCATCGTACGGTCTTCCTGAATGTCGCGTATCTGTTTGCTGAAATCGTTCATCATCTTGTAGTAGGCGCCCATGTTCTCGCCGATCTGGTCGAGATACTTCTGGGCCTCCTCGGGCACGCCCTGTTTGCGCAGGCGGTCGGCGCTCTGCTTCAACTCGTTATACTTGTTATAGTTTTCGTAGAAGTCGCTGATGCTCTGCCGCCCTTCCGTGCGCGAGAAGAAGCGCCGCGCCAGCGGACCATCCTTCCAGCCTGTGTCAGGCTTCTCCCCAGCATCTGCAGGGCGCAGCAAACCGTTCAGCATCTCAACCCCCTGGCGCCCGATCGTCGCGCCATAACCCTGGATGTAATTGTCGATGACGCGCGGGGTGAGATTGAGCTTCTCGCCGACGCGCTTGGACAGCTCGCTGGTGTTAGGGCCGTAACGCAAGGGCGGCGCAACGCGCATGTCCCGGTCGGGCACGACCTTGCCGCCGGTGAACGTGCTCTTGTTTGCCCAATGCTCAAGCATCGGCTGCGCCAGGTTCGGCAGGAAGGGCGGCGTGACGGCGCCGAGCACGCTCGAAGCGAAGCCCTTGAAAGCATCCGGGTTCTTCGTGAAGTAAGCATCCAGCGTGCGCTCGATGCCCGAGCCGATGATCGTGCCGGGCAGGTAGGGCTTCTTTATCTTGAGCGGCAGTTCATTAGGATCTGACGGAAGGATCAACCAGTTGCGGTCTTTCTCACCACGATCAGCTCTATCATAGCGGTCGTCTCCGTGCCCGGCGACGTAGGTATAGATGGACGGCAGGGCGATCATGGCGCCGTAGATGCGCATGGCGTTGAGAAGCTGGCGCCGGCCGCCGAAGGTGATGTTCTCAAGCTCGCGCGCGTTGCCCTGGATGTTGCCGTTGAGGAAGGCGGTGATGGCGTTGAGCTGCTGCAGTTGCGGGTTGGCGCCGCGGCTCTGGAAGTCCTGAGTGACGATGCGGCTCTGGTAGGCCGCGCGCCGCCGGGCGTCGATGTCCGTACCGATGTTAGCAGCCGTGTCGCCTTCCTTCTCGATCTGCCGGCGCAGCTTCTCCACCTGACGCATGATGCGCTTGAACTCGCCGACCTTGGTAGCGTTCTCCATCACCTCCTTGGCAGCAGTCAGGCTCTCGATCGGGTGCTTGGCCAGACGGCCGATGCGCTGCGCGACGCCCTCGTTGTTGGAGATCATGTTGAGGTCCGAGCGCGCCGGGTTGTACTCCGACGAGTAACGCACCGACTGTGCACCGCCGCTCTTGAGCCAATCCTTGTAAGCCTGGTCTTTGCCGACGACCGACTTCACACCGCCGAGCCAGTCGAGGAAGGGCTTGTAGCCGGTCTTGGACTGCGCAGCCGCGGTGATCTGGTCGATCAGCAGGTTGGACAGGAGATAATAAGGATCGCTGGTCGCGCCATGGCGCACGCCGCGCGCAGCAGTGCCGAGAAGCTTCGTCAGCGTGCCCAGCTCGGCTTCGCCCAGCCCCTTGGCCGCCGCGGCAATCTTTGGATCGACGCGATAATACTGCGGCCGGCCGTCCTTCCAGACCGTGATGGTGTCCTCGGACGGATGGAAGGCGCGGCCCTTGATGAAGGCCGCGTTGGAAGCCACCTCGCCTTCGCCGCTCGGGCCGGTGAGCAGACGCTGGCCGGTCGGGCTCTTGCGCGCCAGCGGGCCGATGCTCCCCTGCATGCGCTCGACGCGCTCGACGAAGGTGCTCAGCGCCCGGTTGCGCTCGGCCAGGGTGATCATGGTGTAAGTGTTGTCGACGATCGACTTGAGCGGATCGACGTTCTTATAGTCGTCCGAGCCCTTGATCTTGTTGATGATCTGGCGGACGTTCAGGTTCTTGCCGGTGCCCTTCGCGACCTCGTCGACGACCTTCTGCAGGGGCACGTACTCCTGGTTGAGCTGCTTCATGGCAGCATAGCCCTTGTCGGAGACGAAGCCTGCATCCTTGTAATAGTTCAGGATGCGATCCTGGAAGTCGACGACGTCACGGAACACCTTCTCGTAATAGCTACCGGTCTCCTGCACGACCCGGCGCGCAGCGTCGCTGTTGACGCCGGTCTTGATCCCGCGGGCAGCTAGCTCCAGGTCGCGACGGCTGAGCATATAAGCACGCAGCCCATCGGCGTTCACGCCCTTCGTGATCTCGGCCAAGCCGGGGCCGTTCTGCGCGCCGGTGCGGTAATCATAAGTGCCGAACTTGATGGCGTGCTGGGCACCGCCAAGGGCCCCGCGGGTGAGGCGCGCCAGCTCATGAATGGTCGGTTCGCCGACGCCGCGCACCTTCTCCAGCTCGCGGTCGAGCACGCGGAACGGGTGGAGGTTGTCGATGATCTGGGTGACGGCGGCATCGCCCGTCTCCTGCGGGTGCGTGACCATATCCTTGGCCTTGCCGAGGGCCTTCTTGAACGCGCCGGGGCGCTTGCCGATCGAGGAGAGGACTTCCTTCTCGGCATCGGACAGAGGGCGCTTGGGCGGCTCGACGAACTCGCCGGGGGAAGCGTTGCGGTCGATCGGCGGCCGGCCGCCTCCACCTGCTCCACCAACAGCGGTGCCGGGCTCGATGGCCTCGGCCGTGGGGATGACACGGGTGGATGGAAGGCTGACTGGCGGGGCTTCGGGAGGAAGTGTGCCGATCGGGGGAGGAGGAAGCCTCTGCACCGCGGCTGCTGCTTCCGGCGCTTCCCGCATGGCCCGGCCGGCCACCGCAGGGGCAAGGTTGCGCGCGCCGACCCCGATGCCCGGAGCGGCCAGCTCGAACAGGGTCTTGGCGTCGTTGGCCTTCTTGAGGTCGCCGGTGGCGTTGAGCACCGGGTCGCGCGCCACGACATCGGAGACGCCGCTGATCGGCGAGAACATCGTCTGGGCCGCGCCGATGACCTTCGGCAGAACGCCCGGCTGCTGCATTGTCTGCACGCCCTCGCCGAACCGCTCGCCCATGCGCTGGGGAATGTTGCCGGCTTGAGGGAGAAGGCCGCGCAGTTTGTCGGCCCAGGTGCGCTCGTCAGGGCGCATGACCAGACCGCTCGACGGCGCCAGGTCGAACTCGCGGCCGAAGAAGGTGTGCGCCTGTGTGGCTTCGCTCGGAGCCGCGGGCGGTTGCGTCGCCGGCGAGGATGATGGGCTCTCCCCGCCGGCGACTACGGAGGGTCCGCCTCGAACCGGCTCCTCCGATCCCTGTGGAAGGGGAATGTCCTGCACTGGTGCCCAAGGGTCGGCCTGCGCGCCTTGAGCCGGCAGAGGCACGTCCTCGACGGCGCTCCATCCGCCATCGCCAGAGCCCGAGGAGGGCAACGGGACGTCGCCGACAGGCTTCCACTGCGCCGGCACGACGCCGGGCGTGTCGATGTCATCGAGCTCGGTCGGTGGTTGCTTGACGCCCTTGCCGATGTAGACTGTCGGGACCGCCATCACTGCACCCGTACAGGTTGACCATCCTTGAGCGTCCAGACCTGGCCGTTGCTGAATTTACGCGCCTGCCCCGGCGCCAGCCCCTCGAACGCTTGGGCGGGAGGCGCACCGGCATCAGCCTGCTGTGCCGAAGCCGGGGGTGCAGCACTCGCTGTCGGCGCCCGGTTTGTCACCTTGCCCTGTTGAGCCCGGCCATTCTGCACCGGCGCGCTGCGCTCGATCTCGCCCTGGTCCGCGTCTCTGTCCGGGTAAGACGCCGGGGGCGGCGAACCGAGACCTCCGTAGGGAGAGCCAGGTGTGCCAGTGGGGCTGCCGCCTGCCATGCGCCGCTTGATGTCGTTGAGCCGGGCCATGCTGCCCTGCACCACTTGCTTGATGCGGCTGTCCATGTCGGCCTTCTGCTGACCGATGAGCGGCGTGCGGGCGCTCTCCATCTGCATGCGCATCCCGTCGCGGTACTCCTTCGTCGCCCCTTCCCACTCGCGGATGGCGGCCGCGCGGTCGCTGACCGACTTGGCCTGCTGGAGACGAGCCTCTGCCTGCTGCACACGGGTCTGCAGGCTGTTCTCAAGCCGTGCTTGCTGTTGCTGGAAGCGGCTGTCCCGCCCGCTCTCGACGAGCGTCGTACGGTTGTTGCGGCCTTCTTCCGCGTCGGCGGCGCGCTGGTTGCGCCCCTGTTCCTGCGTGTCCATCTGGCCAAGACGACGATCACGATAATTGCGGTTGTCCTCGATCTTCTGAGCGCCCTGGCCGAGCGCCGTCGTACGCTGGCGGTCCTGATTGTCGATGCTCTGCTGCCGCAGGTCGAGCTGTTGCTGACGCATGTCCATCTGGAGCTGCTGCCATTGCGCCTTGGACTGATCATTCATGAACGGCCGGAAGCGATCGACGGCGCCGGCGATGACGGAGGCCGGCGCGCCGGGGTTCACCGCAGTGACGCGCTGCACGATCTGCTGCAGGTTCAGACTGCCCGGTTGGGGAAGCTGCGCTGGCAGGTTCGGTGTCGGTGCCGGCTGAGACGGCGTCGCCTGCGTGTTCGGCAGGGGGGGAGCGCCGGGAAGCGCACCGCCAGCCGAGGGCACCGAGGGCTGATATGATCGCGGATCGGCCTGTGCAGCCGCCATGTTGGGCATTGGGGACGGCGGGGCGTTCGCCGGCAACGGCTGGGGTGCCGGCTGATCCTGCGGACCGCCGAAGAGGTTCTGCGCGCCGGTGCTGATGCGCTGGAAGAGGGAAGGCTGCGGGGGCGCGGGTGCCTGCGCGCCGAAGACCGACGCCAGCGTGTTGCCATAGGCGCTGTCGATCTGGTCCTGCTGGTCGCGATCAGCTTGAGTGTTCTCGCGTTTGACGCCTTCGTTGTAGCCGTCTGAAATACCGCCAGCGAACGCTCCGAGTGAGAAGGCCATGGTGCGCTCCTACATAAAGGCGAACGCGGCAGCGTTGCCGGCGAGCTTGCCGATGCCGCCCCACATGGCGTTGCTGTTGGCGTCCTGGTTCTTCTGGCTCTCAATCTCGGCCTTGTAGCGCGCGACCGCATTGGCGTCGCCCTGCGCGCCGCCGGAGAGGTAATTGAGGTAGTCCTGAATGACCTGCTGCTGCGCTGTCGTGTTGCCGAGCGCGCCGGTCTGGAGCGACTGCAGAAGCTGCGACTGGAGCTGCGGCACGGACATGCCGAGCTGCTGGCCGTTGATGACGTTGGTGTTGCCCTGCTGAAAGAGCGGAGCGGCTGCGCCGGCGGCGGTGGCCTGACGGCCGAGCGCACGATCCTGCCAGTCGAGGTTGAAGTTCGAGTTGGCCTGGTTCTCCAGCCCGGCGCCGTAGGGCGTCATCGAGATGCCGCGGGCCGCCTGCCCGGCGCGCACCTGATCCTGGAGCTGCTGCTGCGTGCGGCTGTAAAGCTCCTGCTGGGGGTCGAAACCGTTGTTGAGGATCTGGAAGCCGTAGCTGTTGAGCTGATTGCCGACGCCGCTCTGCGCATTGCCCGCCGCCACAGTCGCCGCGGGATCCCAGCCGGAAGCCGCGCCCGCACCCTGCAAGCCGGGAGCGAAGGAGTTGAACGCCTGCTGTGCGTAGTTCGGCTGATTGGCGAGATCCTGGATACCCTGGAAGGCGCCCTGATCGGCGCCGCCCTGGTTCTGGAACTGGTAAACCGGCGGGGGCGGGGGTGCGTCGCTTCCACCACTCATGTCAAATCCCCTTCTCGCAAACCGTCTCGTAGGGCACGTAGCCGAACCGCTCGACCATGCGGACGACCGCGCCGCCCATGTAATTCAGGTGCACACCATAGCGCACCTTCTGCACGCCGTCTGCCCTTAAACCTTCCTCCGCTCCCTTGATGAGGCGGATGCCCACGCGGCCGGCGCGGTACGCAGGATGCAGCCAGAGCGCCACGCAGTTGGCCCGGAACACCGTCTTCTGCAGGAGCGATGGCCCCAGTGTGAACAGGTTGTAGCCGACGACCACGCCAGCCGCCCTGACCGTGTAGAGCTTCAAGAGCCCGGCCATCTCGTAACGGCCGAACAGCGCCCAGTCGGGATCAAGGGGTTCGTCCTCCGTGACCATCTCCTTGAAGTCCGCCTGGAACAGCGGGAGCATCTCGGCAGCGTGCTCCGAGAAACTCTCCCACTGATAGGTCAGCTCAGGCGACGCGGGGGCCGAGGGTCTTGGGGCCTTGGCCGACGCTCTTGCGGGTTGGGTCACTGTTGACACTCGGTCCCTTGAGCGGCGTGCCGATGTTGTTGGCGTCGGGAGACTTGCTGCCCGAACCGCTCTTGGTCGCGTCGGTGATCTTCATGCTGCTTTCTTTGGCCATCGTGCTTCTCCTTCATGATCCTCGCCCATCGGTTCTACTGCTTCGAGACAGTGGTGGTCAAATCACAGGCCGCCAACGATCAGGAATGAAAACGCAAAAGCCTGTGCAACGCCGTTGGCCAACGTGGTGCGTATTCGCACATTCGACGTGGTCCGAGACCCGGGCTGCTCTATCGCCAGACCGACGAAGCTGCCGTCCTTGAGAAAAGCGAAAACCTGAAAGTCGGTGTTGTTGAGCGCCGTGGTGAGCGTAATGTCGTAGATGCCCGTGCCGACGACCGTCACGCTGGTCACATTGTAGCTGCCGGTGACGACGCCGGCCGAGCTGATGGATGCCGCCGCGGTGATCGCGTTCGCCCCCCAGAGAACAGAAGTTCCGTTCGTGAGAAGCACCTTGCCGCTGTTCCCGGTCTGGGACGGGAACGGATCAGTCGGCGTCAGCGCGCGGCCACTCGCCCGCATGTAGGAGATGACGGTCCACTGCCCCGAGCCGTTGTAGAACGCCCAGCAGGTGTCACCCGCGGCAGTCGTGATGTTGGCTCCGTTCGGCAGGTTGAGCGTGCCGCCCGTGTGCGTGATCTGCAGAATGCCGCTAAACTGCACGAGATAGAGCGGGAAGGCGATGTTGGCACTGGCGCCGAAAGAAGTGATCGTGGTCGTGCCGCTGACCAGCACGTTGCGGGAAGCCGTCGTGCCGAGGTCGGTCGTCGTGGCCGAAGGAATGGTGCCCTGCTGACCGAAGCCCTGTGTGCTGTTCTCGTTCCAGATATGGTAGGTGCCGTCCGAAATACACTCGACAAGCTGGCCTGCGACCCAGTCGCCTTGATTGAGAGCCACAAGGCCGCCGGCGCCCCGCTTGCGCACGTCGATCAAACCCGTGCCGTTGGCGTTCAAGCGCACATTGCTGCCGGTGTTGTTTGCCCCAGCAATAAAAACAATACGTTTACCCGCAGTAAAGGTGTAACCCAATGGCGAAGCGCTCGCCACCACATAGTCCAGCGTGCCCGTCGATGCAGCACCGTAATAAACCGTGCTACCCCCCTGTGCCGGCGTGATCGGCGTCGTCAACGCAAGGAGCGCCGTGATGTCGTTATTCGCGCCGTTCTGTGCGGCGTTGGCGTTCACCTGCGCAACGATATAGTTCCAGTTCGCCATTGCCGTGGGGGCATCGGCGATGTCGCCGTTGACGATGTTCGATGGCAGCGTTCCAATGATCGGCATGACGTCAACCCGCCTCGTAAGGAGCTGTAAGATACGCGAGCGGCGCGTCGCGCGTGTACATCTTGCCTACCCGGATCGCCAGTCGGCTCTCGCCCGCGACCTCGAAACAGACCCGTTTGTATACCACATTCTGTGGCCATTTCACCTGCCGGGCGGCCAGACCATAAGAAGTCCCGCCCCAGCGGAATAGCCCCCAGACGGCGGAGCCCCAGAAGGGCACATCGTTGCTCACAGCGATGATGGCGTTCTGGATGACTGAATTGTTCTGGTCCTTGGCGTAGGCATTGATCGGCGGGATGCCCGCGGCGAGCTGCAGATCCAGCGTCGTCTCGGTCCAGCTATGCTCAGCCATGTCACCTGCATCGGGCAGCATGACGGTCTTGTAATCCCAGGTGAGCTGTGCGCCGTTCTCGACGAATGTGGACGCGCTCGATTGAGTGGCTTCGGAGCGGAACAGTTTGCCGTCGACCCCAACACCGGCCATGATGAAGCCCTGCTGATACGGCACAATCTGCGCAGCGGGGAAACTGTGCGGCCCGCTCCAGATCCCCAAGGACAGGTGAAACCAGTATTCCTGGAACGGCGCGCCGCTCACGAACCCGTTCGAGACGGTGATGCGCATCACGTTGCTGGAGTAGGCCGCGCAAGCGCGCGACGGTACGTTGGCATAGATCATGGGCACCGTGACGCCCTGGCCGAACGCACCGATCGGGTCGCTTATCTCACCGTTGAAGCTGATGAAGCGGACGCCGTCAGGCGCCATGAAGGCAATCCCCTTAGGCGTGTTGCAGATGCTCTTGGGCGCCAGCGTGCCGGTCGCCACGTTCATGGCGTTCTGCGACAGTGGATTATCGGTCAGGGCCGCATCGCCCGTGACCTGGTACATGTTCGTGATGCCCTTGAAGACGATCAGCGCCTGCACGATACCGCCGAGCTGGGTGTGCAGGGAGAGCGGGGCCGCGCAGGTCAGCGGCACGTTGTCGTCGAAGGTCAGAATGTGATCAGCCACCGACACGTTGAGCGTGAGCGGATCGGTGAAGCGCGCCGCCGGCTGACCGCCGACCGGGTTGCAGAGGAAGTAGGCCCGCCCGTAGAACGACGCCACCCATGTCGGCTTCGTGTCGAGCGCGACACCGGTGCCACTGACGGTCACATTGCCCGCGTGCCAGACCGGCGCGGCCGGGTTACTGATGTCGAACCAGCCGAAGAAGTTCGTGACCCCATCGAAGCCTTGGTGCTGCACGACAAGATAGACGCCGACGATCTCCATGTTCGGAGGCTGCCAGTCGCCCGTGGCCGCAGGGCTCAACGGCACGTTGGCGCTCGTGATACCTGTGACCGTAACCATCGCATCGGCGATGACGTCATAGCAGAACGGCTCATCATAGCCGGGGTTGAGGTCGGACGGGATGAGACCGTAAACATAGCGACCGATGTCCTTCATGACGGAAGGGACGCCTGGATTGGTGAAGCCTGTGAAGCCACTGAGGTCGACCGCCGCCGGTCGACACATCCACAGCGCCCGCGTCGAGGGGTCCGGAATGAGGTTCTGCAGGGCCGTCATGTTGCCGAAGACGGAGTTGTCGCCCCCTTGCGTCAACGTGCCGTCGACGCTGTCCGTCAGGCCAATGCCTATGAACGGAGTTGGGCGGCCGGGGATGCTCACTCGCGCCCCCTACGTCAGCGCCCCTGGCACTCCAAAAAGAGACCAGAGTTTAGCGCCTAAGATACTGATAAACCACAGCCATCCGATCGTCTTCGTGTTTGGAAGCAAACGACCGGGACCGTTCCAGCGGCGCCGATCAAGCTGCACGTTCTGCGCCTTGCTCTCCCGGTCGTCCTGCATCTTCATGTACTTGGTCAGGATATCGGCGGCATTGGCAAGGAAGTTGTCCTTGCGGTCATCGTTCGACAGCTTCATCAGCTCCGCAGCGACGCGTGTGATGAGATAATTCTGGTTGGGGAACCACGGGATCTCCGACGAGCTTTCCGGGTTCGTGATGTTGGGCATCGCGCAGAAGTAGCGGATCGTCGTGGCGTAGGCGCCCGAGGGCGGCGGCCAGAAATACATCACCGGCGGCGTCTGGCTCATGTCCGACGCACAGTAGGTGGGATAGCTCTGGAAGCCTGGCGTCTGCACGAGCTGATCGTACTCAGCCTGATCGACGAAGATGGGGAAATACTGCACGCCGTTGATCGAGTAGAAGATGTCGCGAAACTTGCAGCGGAGATAGTCGGCCGGTAGCGCGTAGGGACCGGCGCTCGTGGTCGGGTCGAGGCTGTCCTGCGACAGCGTGATGACGACCGTCTTGCGCGCCTTGTCGAAGTCGTACTGCTGGTTCAGGTCGGACAGCACTGCATTGAGGAACTGCCCGGCCTGAGACACGAAGGAAGGGACCTTGGCGGCCTGACAGGCGAGCTGAATGATCTGCTGACTGGTCAGGCCGCTCATGGTTATCCCTTGCTGAACTCGGCGACTTTCGCCTCATATTCCTTGATCTGAGCACGGGTTATGTCCAGATCCTTCTTGCCGGTCTCGAGCGTGTAGCGTGCGTTGTCCCGATCGGCCTGCTCCTTGGCCTCGATCGCCGGCGACTTCTGCGGGGGCGTCCGCCGCCCCGGCGGAACGAGGTTCGCCTCTTGCTCGCGCTTCGCTTCGAGCCGCTTGAAGTCCGAGCTGAACCGCTCGTACTGGCGCGACTGCTGCTCTTCCAGCTCCTTGAGAGCCGTCAGACGAAGCTGCGCGTCATAGCGCTCGCGCTGCTGGTCGGACGCCGTGGCCAGCTTGTCGAGAAGCTGCTTGAGGTCGGCCGGCGCGCAGTCAGACGATACATGCGTCTGCAGCACGAGATTGCGACCGACGCCCAGTTCGGTCGACATGGAGATGCCGAGGGCCGGGGCAACCGGCGCTACGGGGTCGTTGGCATTCGAGGATGCGTCGTTCATTATACCCTCATCAGTGAAGCGCTTCCAGGCCCATTCTGGCTGATGCGCTGGTTGCGCGGCTTACGGTAGACGTCACGATTGGCGCCACCGATGTCGTTCTCATGGTCCCACGCGCGAGCCATGATGTCCTTGATGCTGTCGACCTGGTTGCGCGGCAGCGTGTAGGTGTGGCCGTGCAGATAGATCACGTTGTCGAGCATGACATGGGGAGCATGTCCGGGCAAGTCGATCTGGATTTCCTGCAGCTCTTCCTGCGGAAGCTTCGCCTGGCGTGCCTCCTGCTTGAACTGCTCCAGAAGAAGTTCTTCATGCTCTTTCGTGAGTTCTTCATGGACATCCTGCTCGGCCATCTTCCGAAGGGCGGCAATGCGGGTCTCATCCACAAAGGTCTTGTCGGGCTCGACTGCGCCTAGCCGGCGCGGCGCCGAGACCTTCTTCTTGTCTTCTTTCTCATTCGACATCGAGGTTCTCCTTTAGGTGTGCACCCAGCTCGCGCCAGCAGCGGCTTGAGACGAAAGCAGGATCGGCCAGCCCGTCGCCGGATCATAGACCACGTAGTCGCCGCGTTTGACGTGGAGGACGCCGCGGTTCGGGATGTAGAGGAGACCCTGCAGTGAGAAAGCGCCCGGATAGATCGGGCTGCCATTCACGTCAGGATCAAGAATGCTATTGGCGATCGCAGCGACGTCGGCCGCCGAGAGGCTCTTCTGAAACTGCACGCCGACCAGCGTGGTGGTCGCGGCGGTGCCAGCGGTAATCGTGGCCATGTGGCGCTCCTACAGCGCTGGAGATGGGGCGGTTCGGAGCATGCGCCCCGAACCAGACTTTTTACGACATTGAGCTAAAAGCTCAATGTTATCCGAAGGTTGCAGTGAAAGCAGAAGTGCTCTCGATGCGCATAAAAAATGTCTGATTTAACAGGATCGAGCCGTACATAACCTTCCAGCCGACCACACGAAGCTGGTTCAGCGGGTCGGACTTGTCGGCGTCCTTGAGGTACGACGTCTTGATCTCGTCGAGCACGACCTGTCCGTAGGCGCCGCGGCCGAAGATGTAGGTCGGGTAGACCGTGATGCCCGTGGCCGGAGCCGCCGGCGGGGTCTGAGCAACGCCGACACCCGTGATCACGACCGTCTGCCCCGGCGCAAGCTGGGTGGCCTGGCCAGTCATCGGACCGGTGGTCGGGCCTGCAGCCGACAGGCCGAGGTTCGCTGGCGAGGTCGTCAGGCCGATGTAGACGCTGTAGGTGAAGCCCGGCTTGGCCGGCAGGACAACGCTGATCGAGCCAGTCGGGCCGGTCACGGACAGGCCGGTGGAGACCTGGTAGATCTGGCTCTCATACTGGTTCTGCGTGTCGGACGCCGTCACCCGGATGTAATAGGTGTTGGTCGCCAGCGCGCCCGCAGTGCCCGGCGTGCCGGTGATGAGGGCCACACCCGTCCAGCTCGGCACCATGTTGGAGCGGCAGAAGCGAACGCCGCCCAGCTCGCCCAGCTCGTTGTTGTAGAGCCGGTTGATGTCGCTGTAACTCCAGGCCGTGACGACCGTGGCGTTCTCACGCATGTCCTGCTCGACGAGCGGGTGCATGATGGAGGTGAAGTGCGGCAGCGTGCGCGGGTTGGAGGACGCCCTGGCGCCGCCGTTGTCGGCCGCGATCTTGGTGTCGGTCTGCTCGTCGCCCATGTAGCGCGGAGCGCCGATGGTGTTGAGCGCGCCGACACCGCGGTTGATCTCATGGAGGTTGAGCACGTCGCCGGCCACGAGCGCAGCGCGCGAGCCGCGGCTGTTCACGTAGTTGACCTGGGTGCCGCCCTGCAGGGTGTTAAAGGTGTTGCGCTCCAGGGTTTCCGCGACCTGCAGGCCCGTGAGATTGATCGCCTGCTGGAAGACCGGATGGTAGATCGTCAGTTCGGCGACGTCGGTGATGGTGATCTTGTCACCCCACTGTTGCACCGTGGCCGAGACCTGGGAAATGGTCATCGTCTCGCCGGTCGGCGGCACGCCTTCGGAAAGCGGAGCGAAGGGGAGCGGAACGCGCTCGTAGCGGGTCGCGGTATAGGTGGTGCCGCGGCCCTTGGGCAGCTTCAACGGTTCGCCGAACTGGTAGGCGACGAGCTGGCGACGCGCCAGCGGGAGGGTCTTCTCAGCAATGAAGCTGACGATATCAGATGAAAACTGCGACGCTGTGTTATTCCCGGCCATAGCCAAGTCCCTTCTCGATGCGGCGCAGTGTCATCATCAGATGGCCACGTTTGCCAGACGTTTCTCTGCCGTCGAGGCGGACTGGCGACGAGCCGAAGCTGCGTCTCCGCGACCACTCGCAGGCGGTTTGCCCCGTGCAACAGTCTTCTGCACGGTCTTCTTTGGCGCGGACTTCCGCTCCAAAACTTCTCGGCCGATGATCAGAGCCAGCACGTCCTCGCGCTTGGCGTTGATCCCGACGTTCTTGCGCAGGTTCATCAGCTCCTGCTCAACTCGCTGCGCACGCTTGGCGATGATCGGGTCCGCCGCGGCACGCTGTTCAAACTTCATCCGGTCGCTGTCGTCCGCTTGTTTGAACGCCAGCATCTCGTTGTGACGACGGGTCTCGTCGCGCATCTTGTTCAGCTCATACTGCACCCGCTCTTCAGGCAGCATGAGCGCCAGTCGATCGGCCTCGCTCTGCGCGTCTTCACGGGCTTTCTCCCGCTGACGCTCGGCGCGAAGGTCATTCAGCTCCTTCTCGATCCGATCATTCCGCTCGCGCTCAGCACGGGCGCGGGCGCGCTCTTCACGAAACTTGTCCTGGAGGGTCTTGCGACCCTTGGCGGCGACGCGCGGCGCAGGATCTTCCTGCTCGTCGTCTTCATCGTCGCCTTCGCCGTTTAGTACGCCGGCACCTTCCTCGTCGTCTTCATCGGGTTCTTCACGCTCGGCATTTTCTTTCCGAGCTTGAGGCTTGCGTTCGCCATCTTCTTGTTCGCCATCTTCTTCGCCGGCTTCTTCATGCTCTTGGCCATCGTCGTCTCCTTCGAGGTTGACATCAAGATCGTCGCCGCCCTCTCCGCCACGATCGGCGGGGCCGCGAAGCATCATCTCGTAGATGTTGTACTTGCGAATATGCATGGTCCACTCCTTCGGTGACTTACGGCCACTGGTCGATAGTTGGTTAGGCCAACCGCTCCGATAGTGGGTAAGGCCCACCACTCCGAACGCTGCAGTTATCTTACAGGAATTGATACCTGTCAATCATACGTGTCGGCGCGCCGGCTGCAGGGGCAGCACCATGCCCTCGCCGTGACGCAATTCATCCCATCGTTTCTCCAGGGAAATGATCCGTTCGTCCTGCCGGGCCTGGGTCTCCATGATGCGTCGCATCGCTGAAAGCTCCGCGACCACAACACCCATCTGGCTGGTCAGGCTGTCCACCCGCCCCCGGAGGGTCCAGACAAAGAACAGGCATGTGAAGAAGACGCCAAAGAGCGAGCTGCCAATCGTGAACAGCGCTCCGATTGTTATGGTTGGTTCAAACACCAAGGCCCCCGCCCTTCATGCGTTTGCGATCAGGTCTTCGAGTTCGGCCTGCTTGGCTTCCAGCGCCGCGCGCTCTTCACCCGTCAGCCCTTCGCCGCCGGTGATGAGCCGATAGACCTGCTCGACATAAGGGGCTGCTTCCACCCCCACGGCAATGGCCAGCTTCGCCACGCTGGCCGCCAGCTCCAGTTGGGTCATGAGGGTCACGAGGGTCATGTCAGGCTCCTGCCATCAGCGCGGTCGCGGTCGACAGACCGCTCTGCAAAAGGGTCCACGCCGCTGAAAGCCCTGAGCCTCCTGCTGCCATGTTGGCTTTCACCGCCGCGAAGTTCTGCTTCATGGCCGCGGTGATCGTCTTGATCTTGTCGACCTTGCTCTGCTCCGAACACTGGTTGGAGAAGCTCGTCGTGGCGCCAGCCGGGCAGCGGGGCAGCTTCACATAGGCCGCCGCCGGCACGAGGAAGCCGGCCACGTAGGCGCTGCGCGCCCCGTCGAGCTGGCTCTGGGTGATCTTGAAATTCTCGACTGCGGCGACGCCGGCGGTGATCTGCCCCCATGACGGGCCTTTGGCGCAGCCGGCGAGGGTGAGCGCCAGCGCGCTCGCGAGGATCAGAGCTTTCATTGGGGCACCACCTTCGGCGACGGCGCCGCAGTTGCGACTGCAGGGGTCGTGACGATCTTCTTCACCTCGGGGTTGGCAGCGACTGCGGCGAGCTGGCCTTCCGGGCTCGCCTTCTTGTAGACGAAGTAGATGCTGATGAGCGCCGGCAGCGCGCCAACGATCGCAGTCACCATGTCCGCGGTGATCCAACCACGGCCAACAGCGATGCCGCCGGCCAGCGTGAAGACTTGTCGGGCGATGCCCAATGCCTGGTCATAATTCATTTCGAGGCTCCTACTTCGACGCCAACTGGAGGTCAGCGTAAAACTGTTTGGCGTAACTGGCAATCATAGCGGCATCATCGAGGATATTAATTATGCGCCGTGCATTAAACCAGTCTGTGATCTTGGCATTGAAATACGTGGAAAGCTTCTTGCCGGTAAAGGTGCCGCGCGCCATCCCCTCAAACATGATGAACGCTGCTACATCAGGGCGCAAGGCGGCGTCAGGATCCGCCACAATATCCACATCGAAGCCTGCAGATTTCAACAATTTCTGCATCGCGATGTAATTGGGTTCCCATGTCAGCTGCACAAAGCCACGGCCGATCCACGGCCAGTACTTCTTGGCCTTGAGGTACTTCTGGCTGCCATACTCCGTGATCGGCTGCATGGTTGCAGCCGTCTCGTGAAACGTTGTTGCCAGCATATACGCCAGATGGCGCAAGTCAGTCAGGCCCCGCCGTTCCCATTCGTCGAGGATCACGGTGATGCCCTTGACCTGTCCCGTGTTCAGCTTCTTCGGCATCGGGCTGCCGCGAATACCGTCGAAGAATTTCTTTCGGTCGATCACTTCGCAGGCTCCTCAACCGGAGGCTTCGCAGGTTCCTTGGCGGCTTCCTGTGCTGCGCGAAACAGTTCCTCGACGATCGGCAGCGTCTGCTTGATGGCGCCGTAGTTGCCCTTGGCCACCGCGCGCTCGATCTCGGCGTTGCTCATGTTGAGGATGACCTGCGCCTGCTCGGCGGTGAAGGTCGGCTTGATGTCAGCGGCCATGGCGTATGCCGGCATCAAGAACGCGACCATGAAGAAAGCGCGCATGTTCAACCCCCAACCCATGCGGCACCATCGTAATGCACAGGACATCCTACCGCTCCGCCGCCCGTAAGCGCTGCATTAAGTACGCAGGCTGTGGCATCGGTCACAAAACCCCTGGCACCAGCTCCTGGCGCGGCGGGAAGCGTGCTGACCGTATACGGCTTGGTTTTCAAAAGCGCTGACGTCGTCACTGCATCACCGCCGGCCGAAGTCGTGAAAGCGTACGTACCGCCACTCATATCGCCTTTGAGCGCGCCGCCTATGTTGAGATAGTTGCTCGTGGTTGGCGTGACGGGCTGCGCGCCATAGCCGATGAGGATCAGGCCCGTCGATGTTCCGGCCCCTGCGATCGTATTGCCCGCTGTCGACCCGAGGACTACAGATTGCGTCAGTGTGCGCCCTGAGGCCGTCGTGTCATAGACCGCGCCGCTACCGATGACAACCGCATCCGTCCCAGCGACGTAGCGCATCGCGTTCACGCCCATGGCATCAACGCGGGTGTACACGCCGCCGCCGACATGCTTGCCGGCGAGATTGCCGAAGAAGTTCGAGGCGGAAACCGTTCCTGACGTGTTGCCGGCCTCGTTGCCAAACGCTGAAACGTTCTGGGCGGAAGTCGTTGAACCCAACGCGGTGTCGCCAACAATGGTCGCAGCAGCGATAGTCGTGGAAAATGCCGCCGCGTCATTTCCGATGAGAACCGCGTTGCTCTGTGAGGATGGGAGGAGTGTTTGCCCGATACCGCCGCCACCAATGATGATGTACCGCGACGCGCCGGGGAGGTTGATAACATTCTTGGTAGGGGCGGCCGTGCCAACCCAACTGAAAACCTGTCCTTCACTGCGGAGCATCGACGGAAATGACGTACTCGTGCCCATCCGAATGGGAACGCTACTGAGGCTCAGCCCAGAGAAGAACCCAATGTCCGTCGTCTTGAGCCCAGCGACGTCGGATTGTTGCAGCGCCACGTTTCCGGTGCGCCCAGCGACACTCAGGACGGGGGCCGCGACTTGTGTCAGGTCTACATCGACGAAGCTGGCGATCTGGTAGTTATTAAGATTTGTCGGGACCGAATATGCGCCCGGCGACACAGAAGCAACCTGCGTCTGGCCGTTCGCGTATGTGTAGGTCAGAGAACTTGCACCGGCGGGGAGCGTGAACGCCAGCGCGTCCGCCGAGCGACTGACGGCCGTCGCATTGAGGCGCGCCATGTAAGTCGACGGAGGCGAAGACAGTGAAGCTACCTGCTCCATCTGCACGCCGCCAAGGTTCCAGCCCGCCGACGTTGAGCCCGCGTAGGTGTCGCCTCCAAGCGCGTCGAGCAGATAGAAGCGGATATCTATCGCAGCAGAGGCGGTCGCCTGAAAGACCTTGTAAAGCCTGACATACCCATTCACCAGTTTTTCAATCGCCCACGACGGGTCGCTGACTGTGACGTTCGCCAAGTCGACAATGAAGGCCGTCGAGCCCATGCCAGATCCGCTTGGCTGGATTCGCATTCGGGTGCGGTTCACGCCCTGCAGATAAATCTGGAAGGCGTAGAAATTGCCACTGGTGACGGCAGCGTTGTTGTCCAGCCACCAGACAAGATGTTGGGTGCTGGGTGTCGCCTCGCGGAAAATGCCCGCTGTCGTCCCGCCGTCCAGGCCCGTCGCAGCGTTCGCCGTCCGCGTGCCGATACCTGCATTCGAGAACGCCCACACGGCGTTGCTGGAATCCTGCGTAAACGTCGCGAGGTTCGCCGAAGCCGGCTCATAGAGCAGGTTCGGAACGAGAGTGACAGGATCGTAAGAGAAACGCGGCGTGTTGGCAGAACCGTTCGCCAAAAGACCGCCGGAAGTCCAGTACGGCGCAACAGTGCCAGATCGCGTAAACGTACCCGATACGTTCGTCAGCCATGTCGCAAACGATGTCGTCGCGCCGCCTGGCAACGGACTATAATAGCTCTGCGTCGACTGCGTAAACCTCGCGTAAAGATCTCCCTGTGCAGGATATGTATAGAAACCCGGCGCCGGATTGACACCGCTTGAGCCGCCGCCTCCACTCGTCAGCAGCTTGCCATTGGCGTCACACAAAAACGCCGAACGCTGCTTATCCGTCAGCGTGATCGGGTTCGCCAAATAGATGCAGCCGTTCACCGCCGCTGGCGTCTGGATTTGGGCAGGCGCAGCGCCTGCGAAACCGATCAGCGCAAAGAGCGCGAGGAAAAACTTCCGCATCAGATCACCCCGTAATGAGTTTGCCGTTGACGTCGCACTGGAAGACGTTCTGCTGGCGGTTGGCCAGCGTCGGCGGCGTCGAGAAATAGATGCATCCGTTCACCGCGGCCGGCGAGAATATCTGGGCGAAGGCCACGCCAATGGGGCTCACCGAGCCGACCACGAAGCCGATCAGCAGGCACAAGGCCGCGAGTGCTGCAAGTCTCATCATCCTATCCCCGGTGTCATGGTTGTCCGCGGCATCACCGCGGGATCCTGCATCTGGTCCCTGTGGATCATGCCGGCCGGCCCCTGCTGGCGCGTCTGGCCCACCTGCGCTCCTGGCCGCGGCTGCCCGGCGGCGCCCGGCGGAGGCCCGCTCTGGCCCTGTCCTGGCCCCGGCAGCATGCCTTGGCCCGGCCCCATCATCTGCGCCGTCGCCTGCGCCATCTGCTGAGCCATGGCCTGCTGGTGCTGGAGGATGTGGATGCGCAACGCGCCCGAACGGTCGGCGTTGCCGGCGTTGGCCTTCTGGTCCTGGATGAGCGCCTGGATGTGCACGGCCAGATGTTTCTCGTGGTCGTCGAGCGGGTGGATGGGCATGTCGAGCCCGTCCAGCATCAGCTCGTTCTCCTTCTCGGGCTCCTGCGACAGCGACGAGCGCAGGTCCTTCCACACCAGCGGGGCCAGGTATGGCCCAAAGGCCGCCTCCAGAAGGTGCGAGATGGCCGGCGCCAGGTCGAGGCGGTAGCCCTGATACATCGCCGGCGGAATGGTGCGTACGACGTTGATGGCGCTGATCTGCTGCTGGATCTGCTGGGCGGAGCGCGCCGCCTCGACGCCGAACCAGCGGAACTGCCAGTGCTTGTCGAAGGACAGGGGAGTGATGACCTCCATCTGCGTCCGCACGCCCATCTCGCCGTACTGACGCACCGTCAGGTCCTTGTCGCGGAACTGCTGGTCCATGGCCACCATGCGGGTGATCATCGGCGTGAGGATGCCACCCTCGACGATCGTCACCGCGTCCGCCGTCGTCAGCACGTCGACCTGCTGCTCCGCCGCCACCTCGGCCTGCGTTGGCTTGCGGTAGGGGTTGCCCTGGGTGATCTGCGCCGGGTTGACGCTGAGCGTCTGAAAGACCTGCTGCTTGGCGTTGTTGACGATCTCGAACGCATCCTTCCACATCTGCGGGAACTGCGCGAACTGGGTATCGTTGGGGTTGGTCTCCCAGATGGCCGCCAGCGACAGGATCATGGAGCCGATGCGCGGGTTCTTCTCCGGGTCGGTCATGACGATGGGCATCAGCGCGAAGGCCGCGCTGTCCATGCCCTCGTTGATGGCGTCGTTGGCCGCAATCTGGAAGTCGGCACAGGGCTGCACCTTCGGCCGCCCTTTGAAGGAGCCATGCACCTTCTCGACCGGCACCGACAGCACCGGGATCAGGTCGGACCAGTAGGGGTTGCGCTTGCACGAGAGGAAGCAATCATCGCCGCCGAACCAGACGCGGCACAGGCGCCGGCCCTCTTTCAGCTTGAGGATGGTCCAGGTCTCGTAGATGCAGGCGTAGGGCTCGCCCTCCTCGGGGCGGTGGATGCCGGCGGCGTCGGTCTGCAGGCGCTGCAGGGAGCGGCTCTGCTCCTCACTGTCGACATTGCCGAGCAGGCCGAGGAGCTGATCGGCCGCCTCCTTGTCGATCTCCTTGGCGTCCCGCTTCTTCTCGATCATGTCCTTCGTCCAGCGAAGGATGACGGTCACGGAGCCGCCGCAAGCCAGCGCCTCGTCGATACTGTCGACGGTCGGAGGGACCACGCACAGATCCGCGTCCGCGATGACCGTGACGCCGGGGAAGGCGTCGACCACCTTCTCCTCGGTCAGAACCTCCACATCCTCGTCGGGGTCCATGAGATCGCCCAGCGGCGCCCCCTGCTCGCTGCGCGTCGTGACCCAGCGCTCGATCTCGCGCCAGTCGACGTAGATGGAATACTGGCCCTCGATGTCTCCGGCCACCATCAGCGCCGGCATGACCTGCGAGCGCAGCATGGCCTTGCGGACATAGTGCTCTAGAAGAGCGGAGATCCCTTGGGGGCTTGAGCCATCACTCGATACCACGTCCACTGTTCGTTCGGAGCGAGGGAACATCTGATTAACGAAACGAGTTTTGCGTGCCTGCACTGCATCATGCACGAGCGGTACGAAAAGCTGACTGTTACCGGCGTAAACCTGCTTTGGCCCGAGCCGGCAGTTGTAGAGGTCCCAGAGGTCGAGGACATCATCCGTGCGTTGCTTCTGGTCATCGAACCCGCTCCTAGCGGCGGCGTAGCGGCTCTCAAGCTGCTTGACGATGTCAGGGTCCTTGACCAGCTCCTCGTCGCGCGGGTCGACGGGGTTCTCCACCTTCTCGATGGCCTTGGCGGCCTTCTCAAGCAGCGACGCCCCGCCTTCCTCGGCAGGGTCGTCCTGTGGTAGTTCCTCGTCAACCACCTCGTCGTAAGCCATTCAGGCGCCCCTGACCTCAGCGTTGCGTCAGGTCCATCTCGGACTGGCGTTCGTCACGGACAGACTTGGCCGCGGCATGCTCGTCGGTGGCGTTGTCCTGCGCCGCCTGGCGCGCCTTCTCCTCGGCTTCCTTGAGGTCGTCGAGCCAGCGCAGATAGTAGCCGTGCATGACCGTGGCATCGAGCTTGTCAAGGTTGCGCACGAGGGCGCCGAGCACCGCCGCGTCGTTGCCGGCCACCTCCTTCTCCGCCTGCTGAGAAGCCGCGCGGATGTAGGTGCGGATCATCTGGAAGTCGAACAGGGGCTCGTCGGCATCGTTGGGCAGCACCAGCTCGTCGGTGATGTGCTGGCCGTCCGGGGTGCGCGGCGCCTCCTTGGCGGCTTCACGGATCTGGTAGGGGTTGTTGCCGGGCGCCTGCGCCGGGCGCGGCGGCGGGTTGGGATTGTCGGGGGTGGCGACGTAGCGGCTCGGATCCTCCAGCGTGCCGTCACCGGGACGGATGGGCGTGGGCTCCTGCTGGCGGTACTGCGGGTCGATGAAGCTGTTGTCGTCGTCGTTCTCAGCCATGTGCATCTCCTGTGACGTTGAGCAGCCCTAGCGGCGCGCCGACGTGTACTGCCGACCATCCGGTGTGTATGCATAGCGCCGTTCGTCGTCGCCGTCCATCCCCCGCCCGACGCGCATGAGCCCGCAGAAGCTCTCCAGCCCCTCGATCAGCACCCGGTAGGAGTTCTCCTCGGCCGTCTCGAGCAGCCGCCCGGACCGATCTATGCCCCGGCAGTAGCCACCCGCCAGCGCGCGCAGCGTCCATGTGGCGAGCGGGTCGACGGCGAAGGCGGACCCAGAGCCGACCATGGTCTTCATGAGCTGGCGCAGCTCCTCGCGCCCGCCGACCGTCGACCCGCCCTTCCTGAACTCGATGGGGACGCGCCTCGCCGCCGCGCGCATGCCGATGTTGTCGTAGTCGGAGAAGTGCTGCGCCGGCGCCACATACTTGAGGGTGCGCCCCAGCTCGATGCCCGCGGCGGCGACGATGTCTCCCAGCACGGTTCCCGGGTCTCCCTCGCGCAGCCAGTCGGCCAACACGTTGACCCGCCCGTTGACGTACTGCACGACCATGCCGGCGACGCACATGCCGTCCGAGTTGACGACGAGGTAGCACGGCTCCCGGTTGACCGGCACGACCTCGCGCACATGGTCGTCGGAAAAGGTGTCGTACATGGGAGCGCCGGGGCGCATGCGCAGCGCGTAGGCGAGGGCGTTGGGCACGTCGAGCCTGCCGGTCGGGAAGGACAGCAACTGCTGCCGCAGCTCGCTGTGATCCTCCTGCCCCTCGTTGGTGGCGAAGATGACCTCGCCCGCCTTGAAGAAGGGCTGCAGTCCCTTGATAAAATCTATCTTGCCCTTGGGCGCCTTGTCGGCGAACAGGGGCACCTGCTGCTGTCGCTTGACCTGCTCGTGCCTCAGCGGCTGCAGGAGGAACTCCTCAAGGCCGTCCCGCTCGACGCCGATCCTGATGGGACTGAACTCGGTGTCGGTGCGGAAGATGTCGTCGATGAGCTGGTCCGGCTTCCAGAAGTGGCCTCCGGACCGCCAGACCACCAGCCTGCGCCCGACCCACGACCAGACGGCCATGCCGGTGTGCGACGAGTTCTTGTTGACGGTCCGGGCCGGGTCGTAGAAGGCATAGACGGCGCCCCACGGCCGGCGCTTCACCTGCGCGTCGATCTTGATGTGTGTCGGCAGGAACTGCTTGTCCTGCTCGGCAGCGGCCTCGACCATGTACTCACGCGCCCACTCGGTCGCGCTCCCGCTCTCGAAATACTCCTCGCGCAACTGCACCAGGCCCTTGACGTCGCCAGTGGTGTGCAGGGGGAAGCGCTCCGGCCAGGTGCTCTCCTCCGCACCGGTCTCCGGATTCTTGCGCAGGATGGGGAAGCGCTTCGTCACCCAGAACTTCGAGCGGGAGAAGGTGACGGCCAAGGCCTCCTCGTCGAGCGGCGTCGCGGTGATGCGGATCTTGTGCTGCGGGTCGAGGGACGGTGTGACCACGGAGGTCCACCAGCGCTGCCACTTCTTGCGTGCCTCGGGGGTGGCGACGCTCTCCTCGTCCTCGATATCGTCACCGAGCAGGAGGTCCGGTCGCTGGTCGAGATGCTTGGCGCCGCGCATGGACTGGCCACGGCCATATGCCTGGATCATGATGCCGGTGGAGGTGATGATCTTCGTCTCGGCCCAGGTGCTGCCGACCATGTCGCCGAACAGCTCGGTGAACATCTCGTTGGTCTCGAACTCGTACTTGATGGCCTTGAGGCGCTCCTTGGCACGATCCTCCGACGCGCCGATGATGACGCAGTTGCGGAACTCGCGGAAGCCTGCACGGATGCAGATGGCCTCTTCGGAGATGGTCGACTTGGCGCCGCCGCGGAACACCATGTCCAGCACGTTGGCATGGTCGGAATGCCAGGCGGTGATCAGCTCGTCATGGAAGGCGGGAGAAGCTTGTGGGTGACGATGCTCGAAGA
>Ga0310811_10000647_pt1 | contig 44405 bp, 47 predicted proteins | sample YCmetagenome_FD_207642 | JGI IMG/M metagenome (GOLD analysis project Ga0310811, IMG submission 207642) | Soil microbial communities from experimental microcosm in Duke University, North Carolina, United States - YC | ecosystem: Engineered > Artificial ecosystem > Soil microcosm > Unclassified ...
TGGAGACGGACTTCGACCGGCTGCACGGACCCGACCGCGCCGATCCAGCCGGCGCCGACGCGGACCTGCGCGACATCGCCGCCACCGAGCACCTCTTCGACCAGCGCCTGTCCGTACTCGCGCTCCCAGCCGACCCCGAGCGCCGGGCACGGACGCTGATCGGCGTGAACGAGGCGCGTGCCGCGTTGACCAGGCAGGCCGCGGCGAGCCGTACGCCCGCGCAACTCGCCGGGTACCAGGCGCCGCTGACCGCGGCCAACGTGCCCGTCGAACGGGCTGTGCGAGCGATCCGCGTCTCACTCGGCCTGCCGCCTCCGAACACCGACTAGCGTCGGCGCGGCCGGAACGCCGAGCGATTCACGCCAGGAGGTCGTTGAGTTCGCCGTAGGGGATCGCCTGAGCCACCGACGCGTAGGTTCCGGTCACGGCGAGTTCCTCGGCGGCGCGGCGGGCGAGCGCGTAGGCGGCCGCGGCGACGTTGGAGCCAAGGCTCACGCGGGCCGCGCCGAGGGCCGCGAGTTCCGCGACGCTCGGCGCGCCGGCCCGGCCGAGGATGTTCACGGGTGCGGCGATGCCCTTGGTCAGCGCGGCGACGGTCTCGGGGTCGTCGGCGAACGGGACGAAGATTCCGCTCGCTCCCGCCTCGAGATAGCGCGCCGCGCGGGTGAGGGTTTCGCCGAGGCGGCCGGCGGGCTCGCCGATCTTCTTGAAGTACACGTCGGTGCGCGCGTTGATGTAGAGCGGGACGCCGGCCCGATCGGCCGCCCGTCGGGCCGCGGCGATGCGCTCGGCGAACTGCGCCGGGTCGCGGTGGCCGTCCTCGATGTTGACCCCGACCGCCCCGATCTCGATGACGGCGGCGATGGTCTCGGCGACGTCGTCCGGCGTGGCGCCGAAGCCGCCCTCGATGTCGACGGTCAGCGGCACGTCGCCGACGGCTGCGACGACGCGGCGGATCAGATCGAGGGCCTCGCCGCGGTCGAGGCGGTCGCCGTCGGGGGCGCCGAGCGCCCAGGCCACGCCCGCGCTGGTGGTCGCGATCGCCGGGGCGCCGGTCGCGGCGACGACGCGGGCGCTGGCGACGTCCCAGGCGTTGGCCAGGACGAGCGGCGTGCCGGGGACGTGGAGTTCACGGAAGCGGACGGCCTTGTCGCGCTGTGTTGTCATGGCTGCGAGCAAACCATACTCGGCCGCCGTCGGCGAGACCGGCTCGCCGCCGCGGAGTTCACGGGGACGGGTGCCGGTCACGCAGCACGGCCAGGCGCGTTTCGTATTCGTGTTCGTCGATCTCCCCGGCGGCGTAGCGCTCGGCGAGGATCTGCTCGGGGTTGCGCCGCGGTGCGGGGAGGGCGGCGGGGCCGGGGCCCGGGCCGTGGGCGGTGCGCGGGCCGGCCAGGGCGCGGGCGATCAGGACTCCCACGCCGACGATCACGGCCCAGAACAGGAGCATCCCGATGATCATGGCGGTGTATCCCCACGCGCCGGGATGGCCGTCGCCGTACCAGTACATCATCACGCCCACGCTCCTATCGGTTCGCTCGTGCCAGCGCGTCCTGTTGCATTCATGCTCCGCCGGTGGGCGGTTGCGGGGCACGGTCAAAGGGCCACCCGTGGAGGGGGCGAACGTCCCGCTCGGGGAGCTGCCGGCGGCCGGCGGCCGTGGGTGGCAGCGGGTGCCGCGGGCGGAGCGGACCGGCGACACGCGCGGGCGATTCGTCGGTCCGCCGGCAACCGGATGTCCGTTTCGCATAGAGTCGTCCGCGGCAGGGTTCTGACGGTGAGCGAGGAGGGCGGCGGATGGGAGCGCGAGTTCACGCCGCACTCGACGCGCCTGCGCGAGGCTCGCACTCCGGCAGGCCACTGCGGTTGCTCGCCATGCTCGTTCTGCTCGGACTGTGGCTGATGCACGGTGTGTCCGCCACGACCGGGGCTGGCTGCCATGGCGTGCCGGTCATGATGTCAATGTCGATGAGTGCCTCGGCGGCCGAACCCGGCTCGATCATGGCTGCGACTCCGACGATGCGTGCGGACCACCAAGTCCAGGCCAAGAGCGCCGATTCCATGCCCACCGGGTCGGGGGAGACCTGCCTTTCCGGCCAGCCGCCGTCACCGCGTGACCTGCTGCTCGGCCTCCTCGCGTGCCTCGTTCTGGCTGTTCTCGGCCGCGTCGTGCCGACCTGGCCACCGCATGCGGCGTCGTGCGCGGCGTGCCGACCCCGGCGCCGCGGTCCACCGGGTCGCGCGGGCAGGGTGCTGTTGACCACGGTGTGCATTTCGCGGACGTGATCGGGCCTGCGCCACGTCCGGGATGGTTCCGGACGGGCAGACGTGCCCTCTATCACCGTGCGCGAAATCCCTCGCGCCCGTCGCGAAAGTCGGACCGAACTCATGCGTACCCTGCGATCCACCCTGTCCCGGCACGCCGGCGCCGCCGGACTCGCCACCCTGCTCGCCGTCAGCCTCGGCGCCTGCGCCGCGAACACCGCACCCGCTGGCGACTCCTCCGCCACCGCCGCCACCAGCGCTTCCGCGACCACGAGCGGGATGTCTGGGATGTCTGGCATGTCCGGCACGGACGAACCGATGTACACAGGCAACGGCCTGTCGGCCTCGTCCGGCGGCTTCACCCTCGTTCCGACCGACGCCGCTACGGCGTTCCCGGCGAACCGCGCCTTCACGCTCTCGTTCCGGATCGAGGACGCCATGGGCATGGCGGTCACCTCGTTCCAGGACGACCAGACGAAGCTCATGCACTTCTACGTCGTGCGCTCCGACCTGGCCGGTTTCCAGCACGTGCACCCGACGATGGCCGCGGACGGCACCTGGAGCGCGAGTCTCGCGGCCATGCAGCCCGGCGCGTACCGCGCCTACGCCTCGTTCATCACCAAGAACAGCGGCGGCACCGCGGTAGCGCTCGTGCTGAGCGAGCAGTTCACGGTCGCCGGACCGGCATCGACGGCCACGGCCCTACCCGCCGCGTCCGCCACGACCGAGGTCGACGGATACACGGTCTCCCTCTCCGGTGACCTGATGTCCGGCATGCAGCACATGCTGACCGCGACCATCACGAAGGACGGCGTACCGGTCACCGACCTGCAGCCCTACCTCGACACCTACGCGCACCTGACCGCGTTCCACCAGGGCGACATGGCCTTCGCCCACCTGCACCCGCAAGGCACTGTGAACGGCGACCACGGCGGACCGACCCTCACCTTCGAGGCGGCGATGGCCGAAGCCGGCGACTACCGGCTGTACCTGCAGTTCCAGACCGGCGGCGTACTGCACACCGCCGCGATCACCGTCCACGTCGCGTGACCCGCTTACCCGCAGGATGACGCCGGATTAGACGAGCGCTCCGCCCGCGGACTCGGACTCGGACTCGGTTTCCGCTGCGGTGACCTGGTCGCGAAGTCCGAGCCGCAGGTGCTCGCTGTGGTAGACGGCCTCGTCGAGAAGGGCGGCGACGTGGTTGTCGTAGAGGGCGTAGAGGTTGTTCTTGCCCTGCCGGGTGCCGGTGACCAGGCCGAGGTGCCGCAGGAGGCGGAGCTGGTGGGAGACGGCCGACTGCTCCATGCCGATCTCGCGGGCCAGCTCCGTGACCGCGCACGGGCCGCGGCGCAGTCGGACGAGGATGAGCAGGCGGCTCGGCGTCGCCAGGGCCTGGAGCGTCTCGGCCACCTTCGCCGCGGCGGCGGCGTCGAGCTCGGCGGCCTGCGGAGCGCGCTCGCGGTCGGTGTTCTCGTGCTCTGCGGTGACGTGCCCCATATGGACAGGCTACCAGGAGTGTTCGCATGAAGAAGTATTCATGCGATCCGGTAGAGTGGGGCGGGCAACCGCCCCGACCCGAGGACCCGCCATGCCCGCCGAGGTGATCGACCTCCAGGCCACAGCCGTGCACGCGGCCGGCCCCGCCGTACCCGTCCGCACCCGCGGCGCGGGCGTCTGGAGGTTGCCCGAGGTGCGCTGGGCGACGCTGGCCACGGCGTTGTTCCTGGCCGGCCTGATCACGCACTTCGCGGGTGCGCCGGGCTGGCTGACCTGGGCGTTCTTCCTGGCCTGCTATGCGGCGGGCGGCTGGGAGCCGGGGCTCGCCGGGCTGAGCGCCCTGCGGGAGAAGACCCTCGACGTCGACCTGCTGATGGTGCTGGCGGCGATCGGCGCCGCGGCGATCGGGCAGATTCTCGACGGCGGGCTGCTGATCGTCATCTTCGCCACCTCCGGCGCGCTGGAGGCGGTGGCGACGCATCGGACGGCACAGGCGGTGCGCGGGCTGCTGGATCTTGCCCCGGAACGCGCGGTGCGCGTCACCGAGGACGGCGCGGAGGAGTACGTCGACGCCGCCGGGCTGAAGGTGGGCGACGTCGTCCTGGTCCGCCCCGGTGAGCGGATCGCGGCGGACGGACAGGTGATCGCCGGGGCGAGCGAGGTGGATCAGGCCACGATCACCGGCGAGCCGCTGCCGGTCGCGAAGTCCGAGGGTGACGAGGTGTTCGCGGGCACTCTCAACGGCACCGGCGCGCTGCGGGTGCGGGTGGAGCGCGAGGCGTCCGAGTCCGTCGTCGCCCGGATCGTCGCCATGGTCGAGGAGGCCTCCGGGACCAAGGCGGCGACGCAGTTGTTCATCGAGAAGGTCGAGCAGCGCTACTCGATCGGCATGGTCACCGCGACGCTGCTGCTGTTCGCGATCCCGCTGCTGGCAGGCGCCGCGTTCCAGCCCAGCCTGCTGCGCGCGATGACCTTCATGATCGTCGCCTCGCCGTGCGCGGTCGTCCTCGCGACCATGCCGCCGCTGCTGGCGTCGATGGCGAATGCCGGACGGCACGGCGTGCTGGTAAAGTCCGCGGTCGTGATGGAGCAGTTCGGCTCCGTCACGCGCGTGGCGTTCGACAAGACCGGCACGCTCACCGAGGGCACCCCGCGCCTGGCGCAGATCAGGGTCCTGGCCGGCACGGACCTGACCGAGCAGCAGATCGTCGCGCTCGCCGCGGCCGCGGAGAACCCCTCCGAGCACCCGCTGGCGCGCGCGATAGTCGCCGCCGCGCGCGAGGCCGGACACACCCTCGTGCGCGCCAGGCACTTCGCCGCGATCCCCGGTCAGGGCGTGCGCGCGACGATCCAGCACCATCAGGTCGAGATCGGCAGCCCCTCCAGCCTGCACACGACGCCGAACCTCGAGTTGACGGCCGAGATCGAAGACCTCGAGGGCACCGGGCACACCGCCGCGCTCGTGTACGTGGACGGCAAGCCGGTGGCCGTGTTCGGCATCGCCGACCGCATCCGCCCGGCCACGGCCGACACGGTCACCCGGATCACCGCCGTCACCGGCAGCGAACCGCTGCTGGTGACCGGCGACAACCGCCGCGCCGCCGGACTGCTCGCCGGGCAGGCCGGGATCACCGAGGTGCGCGCCGAACTCCTGCCGCAGGACAAGGTCCGGGCGGTACGCGAACTCGAGGCCGCCGGCGAGCGCGTGCTGCTCGTCGGCGACGGCGTCAACGACGCTCCCGGCCTGGCCGCCGCGCACGTCGGCGTCGCGATGGGCCGCGCCGGATCGGACCTCGCCCTGGACACCGCCGACGCCGTGATCATGCGCGACGACCTCGCCACCGTCCCGGCCGTCATCGCCCTCTCCCGGCGTGCTCGCGGCGTTGTGAAGACGAACCTGATCATCGCCTCCACGATCATCCTCGCCCTCGTGACCTGGGACCTCGCGGGCCGCCTCCCGCTCCCGCTCGGCGTGCTCGGGCACGAGGGCTCCACCGTGATCGTCGGCCTCAACGGCCTGCGCCTGCTGCGCAAGTCCGCGTGGACCCGGGCCCTTGGCACCGCCGACCGCCGATGAGCGGCGGGAAGAAGCCGGCGGCGAAGCAGAAACCGGAGAACCTGAAGCCGGCGAAGCGGAAGCCCGAAGCGGCCGCGGCAGCCGTCACCGTGTGCCGCGGCTGCTGCTGCGGACGGCCCGAGAAGAACCCCGGCACCGACCACCGCGCTCAACTCACCACGCTGCGCGAACGCCTCGGCGCACACCGGGTGCGCGTCTCGGACTGCCTGGACGTGTGCGAGCGGTCCAACGTCATCGTCGTCTCCCCGGCCCCGTCCGCACGCGCCGACGGCGCACGCCCGGTCTGGCTCGGCCTGATCCACGACACCGACGCCGTCGCCGACATCGCCGACTGGATCCAGGCCGGCGGACCCGGCCTGGCCGAACCGCCCGCGATCCTCGAGCTCTACCGCTTCGCGCCCTCCCGCCGCATCCGCGCCGAATCAGGGATCGAGGCGTAGCACGTCGCCCGATACCCTCAAGGTATCGGGCTCCACCGATCGGACTTGGACATGCGCGCCGGCCAGGCGGTGCAATGGAGCCATGAACGGTGACACGATTCCGAGCCGCAGGCAGGAGGATCCGCAGCCGGATCCGGCTGTGTGCGTGGTCGCTCCCGGGCAGGGCGAGACGATTCTTCTCGGCTCGACGCGCATGCGGGTGCTCGAAGACGGCCGCAACACCGGCCACCGCCTCGGGCTGGCCGAGTCCGTCCTGGCCCCGCGCACGCCCGGGCCGCCGCAGCACCGGCACGCGCAGCACGACGAAGGCTTCTACGTCGTCGCCGGCATGATCCGCTTCACCGTCGGCCACGAGGCGTACGACGCGGTCGCGGGCACATTCGTCATGGTCCCGCCCGGAGCGCCGCATACCTTCGAGAATCCGACCGATGAGAGCGCTGTCATGCTCAGCACCTTCGCGCCCGACTTGTACGTGCAGTACTTCCGCGATCTCCAGGCGCAGTTCGCGAGTGGTTCTGCGCCCGCGGCGCGAGCGCTCCTGGAGACGATGAGCCGCTACGCCACCGCGCCCGCAGCCGAATTCGCTCCGAAGGTGCAGCCGGCGCCGTGACCACCGCGTACTGGATCGTCGCCGGGCTGCTCGCCCTGTTCTACCTCTACGGTGGCGGAATCAAGATCATTCAATCCGGGGAACGGCTGCAGCCGATGATGCAGTGGGTGGACTCCACGCCGATGCCGGTCGTCAGAGCCGTCGGCGGCATCGAGGTGGCCGGTGCGGCGGGGCTGATCCTGCCGCCGCTGACCGGAATCGCTCCGGCACTCTCGCTGGCGGCCGCGGTCGGGTTCGTACTGCTGCAGATCCTCGCCACGCGGGTGCACCTGCGGCGCGGCGACCGGCAGATCGGGCTGAACATCGGCCTGCTCCTCGCGGCCGTCGCGGCCGCCTGGCTCGCCGCCGCCCGGCTGTGAGCCGGGCTGGTCGCCGAGGCCGCCCCGGACGTCCGTGACCGGGCCGATCCCATCTCCGACGGGTATCGTGCCCGATGATGGACCTTCGCCTGCTGCGCTACTTCGTGACGGTCTACGAGGAGCGCCACTTCGGTCGCGCCGCGGCCCGGCTGCACATGACCCAGCCGCCGCTCACGCGCGCGATCAGGGAGCTGGAGGCGGACCTCGGCGTCGTGCTGCTCGACCGGTCTCCCCAGGGCGTGACGCCCACCGGGGCCGGGACCGTCCTCTACGACGAGGCGCGCGCCCTGTTCGCCCGGACCGAGCGTCTTCGGGCTCGCGTGACGGCCGCCGGCCCGGCGCCCAGTCTGACGATCGGCACGCTCGGCGACAGTGTCGAGCGCGCCGGTGCCGACACGGACCTCGCCGCAGCCTTCCGTCGCCGGCATCCGGCGGTGAACGTCCGTGTCGTCGAAGCGGATCTGACCGACCCGACCATCGGACTGCGCGCCGGACTGGTCGACGTCGCGGTCACGCGAGCGCCCTTCGACGATACCGGGATCCGCAGCCGTGTCATCCGCACCGAGCAGGTCGGCGTCGTACTACGCGGCGACGATCCGCTCGCCACCCGCGACCGGGTCCGCCTCGCGGACCTCGACGACCGCGTCTGGTTCCGGTTTCCCGACGGCACCGACCCGCTCTGGCGCGCTTACTGGAACGGCGTCGAGCCGGGCGGCGCGCTGCGCGACGGGCCGGTGGTACGCACCGTCCACGAGTGCGTCCGTGCCGTGCTGTGGAACGGCAGCATCGGCATCGGCCCGCTCGGCCACGGGCTCGCGGGCGCCGCGCAGGAACTGCCGGACGGGATCACCGTCGTCCCGATCGCGGACATGGCCCCCAGCCGTCTGATCGTCGCTTGGCTCGCCACGGCGACCAACCCGCTGATCCAGTCCTTCGCCGAGCTGGCCGCACCCGTTGGGTAGCGGCGAGGGCCTCCACGTTTCGGGGCATTTCGGATGGGCATCCGGGCGGCACGGCGCGGCACGGCGCGGCAGCCGGGGACGGTGGCCGCCAGCCGAGGAAGGTGGTCAGCGGTGACGGGGTTGCTCGATGGGCTCGGGCGCGACGAGGCGGGACGTCTGCGCCCGGCCTCGGATACTCCTGGAACGGCGATGCTCGCCACGCTGTCTGATCGGCGGGAGTTCGACGGGGGCTGGGTCCTGGAGCGCAAGTTGGACGGGGTTCGCGCGCTGGCCACGCGGGAAGGCGGGCAGGTCGGGCTGCTCTCGCGCGGTGCGAAGCCGTTCGACGCGGCGTTCCCGGAGCTGGCCGAGGCCCTGGCGGAGCAGGACTGCACCGACTTCACCGTGGACGGCGAGATCGTCGCGTTGCGGGACGGCGTCACCGACTTCTCCCGCCTCCAGCAGCGGATCGGGCTCACGAATGCACGGGCGGCGCGGGCGACCGGCGTGAGCGTGACCTACTTCGTCTTCGACCTGCTGCGCCTCGAAGGCCGCGACACGACACGGCTGCCGCTGCTGACCCGCAAATCGCTGCTCCACGACGCGCTCGGCTTCCGGAGCCCCTTGCGCTACACGACGCACCGCAAGGCCGCGCGCGACACGAGTCCGCTGCTGGAGGAGGCCTGCTCGAAGGGCTGGGAGGGCTTGATCGCCAAGCGCGCCGACGCGGCGTACGTGCACCGGCGCTCGCCCGACTGGCTCAAGCTCAAGTGCGGTCGCGGCCAGGAATTCGTCGTCGGCGGCTTCACCGAGCCCGCGGGCAGCCGCGTCGGCTTCGGCGCGCTGCTGCTCGGGTACTACGACGGCGACCGGCTGCGGTACGCGGGCAAGGTCGGGACCGGCTGGGATACGCGGACGTTACGGTCGTTGCGTGCCGAGTTCGACGGACTGGAACAGGACACATCGCCGTTCGCCGGGACGGTACGCGAGCGGGGCGCTCACTGGGTGCGCCCGGAGTTCGTGGCCGAGATCGGCTTCACCGAGTGGACACGCGACGGGATGCTTCGTCACCCGCGCTATCTCGGGCGGCGTACCGATAAGCGCGCACGTGACGTGGTCCGGGAAGAACCGCAGGGGCGGTGACGGGCCGCGCAGGCGGCGAGGTCGCAGCGGCCTCGAAGCCGCCAGGACCGATCATCGGCGGCCGGCAGAGCGCATCAGGAACCGGTGATGTGCTCGCGCAAGCGCGGTAGATAGTCGTCGAACGCCGCGGCCATGTCGTCGAGGTCGACCATCGCCGGGAGGTCGATGGCCGGCTGATGGGCCAGCAGGAGCACCGCGCTCTGCTCAACGACACGCTGGCCGTCGTCCTCCGAGGCATCTATCTTCGCGAGGACGTCAGGCGTCACCCGGAATCGGGACTCCGCGACACCGGCACTGTGCCGGACGCGCACGAGGTAGTCGTGATCGCCGAGTGCCTCGACTTCGATCTGCTCCGACATCCAGGGCCTCCTTCATCTCGCGGCTCAAACCATTGGCCGCGATCTCAGCCTAACTCCGGGCTCATCGGCTCGTGCGACGACCCCGCCGGACGGCGCGGACGCGACGCGCAGGTCGCCTGGTGGTGCGAGGGCACCGTGCTGTTCGTCCGGATACCCGGGGCCCCTCCAGTCCGCGTACGGTCGACGCCCTCGTTCCCGGCGGGCGGTGGAGGTCCGGCGGGCGGTGAGGCGCGCCGGGCGGGTGAGGTTCGCCGGCGTCCTAGAACCCGATCTGCTCGCGGTCCGCGCTCTCCTCGGTGATCTTCTCGGCTGCGGTGATCACGTCGACGTCGTGCTCGGCGGCGATCTCGTCGAGGCTGCGGCCCGCGGTCTCCGGGATCAGCAGCGTGAGCAGGATGCCGAGCAGCGAGAATCCGGCGGAGAGCTTGAGCGCCCCTGCGGTGCCGAGGTCGCGCTGGATGACCGGGAAGAGGAACACGCCGATGAACGCGCCGACCTTGGCGAAGCCGGAGGCGATGCCGTGCGCGGTGGAGCGGATGGCGGTCGGGAAGGTCTCGGCGCCCATCACGAACGTGGTGGTGTTGGGGCCGAACTCGGCGAAGAAGTAACTGATTCCGAACAGGATCAGGAACGGCAGCACCATCGTCGTGATGCCCGGGATGACGCCGATCAGCAGGAACGCCAGGCCCATGCAGGCGAAGCCGATCAGCTGCAGGCGCCGGTGACCGATCTTGTCCATGTAGACGACGGCCAGGTAGTAGCCGGGTACGGCGGCGACGGTGAAGACGATGAGGTTCAGCGCGAGGGTCTGCGTGAGCGTGTGGGTGCCGGCGCCGAGCACGCTCTTGACGATCAGCGGCGCGGAGACCGAGTTGCCGTAGTAGGCGTAGTCGAACACGAACCAGCTGCCGGCGGTGCCGAGCAGGGTCAGCAGGTGGCGCCTGTTGGTCAGCAGCGTGGCGAGGCCGGGCTTGGCCGCGGGGGCCGGCGCCGGGTTCGAGCCGTCGGCCCGCACCTGGCCGTCGGTGTAGGCGTTCAGGTGCGCGGCCGCGGCCGCGGCGTCCCCGCGGACGGCGGCGGTGTAGCGGGGGGACTCGGGCATCTTGTGCCGCAGGTAGATCACGCACGCGGCGGGGATCGCGCCGAAGCCGAGCAGCAGGCGCCAGACCAGCGCGTGGTCCACGCCGCCCGCGAGCAGCGCCAGGCCGGCGGCGTATCCGGCGATGGTGCCGAGCGCCTGCATGGAGAAGACCATGCCGACCAGGCGGCCGCGGTTGCTGCGGTTGGCGTACTCGGTCATCAGCACCGCGGAGACCGGGTAGTCGCCGCCGACGCCGATGCCGAGGATGAACCGGAAGACCAGCAGCCAGGCCAGGTTCGGCGCGAACGCCGAGGCCAGTGCGCCGAAGACCATGAGGATCGCCAGCAGCCCGTAGGTGCGCTTGCGCCCGGCCAGGTCCGCGACCCGTCCGAAGAAGAACGCGCCGAGGAACGCCGCGAGCAGCGAGATCGAGTTGATCAGCCCGGTCTGCGCCGTGCTCAGGTGCCACTGCGCGGCGATCAGCGAGCTGGCCGCGCCGACGATGAACAGGTCGTAGGCGTCGGTGAAGAACCCCATCCCGGAGGTGAGCACCGCACGCCGGTGGAATCTGCTGAGCGGGGCCTCGTCCAGGGCTTGGGCGATCCCGGCGTTCGTACTGTTCGGCATGGGTGAGCGCATCCCGTCCGCGTGGGTTAACAAAAGGGGTACACAAGTTAAAGTGCGCTCGGACTTTCAGGTAAACAACAGATGAACACGTATGCCGTCTGCTTGAGCCCGCCCCTTGCCGCTACACCCGGTCATCCCACGGCTCGCCAGCAGTGAGGAACGCCATCCGGTGGCTGACGCACACAGCATGGTCGGCGAAGCGCTCGTAGTAGCGGCTGAGCAGCGTGACATCGATGGCCGTCTGCATCGGGTACTTGTCTTCGGCCGGGGGCAGGGCGGTGAACACGCCACGGTGCAGCCGGTCGACGGTCTCGTCCTGGGGGTCGATCGCGTCGGCGGCCTCGAGGTCCCTGGTCTCGATGACGAGCGCGAGACAGTGGGCCAGTTGCACGACCGACCTCGCGATCGCGTTCCCCGCGACCACAACCAGTGACGTGCCATCGCTCGTCACGCTCCCGCTTTCCTCGGCGCGCTGACTGTCTACGCGGTGTGTGGCGCCAGGGAGTGGGCGCCCTAATCGCCTTGCTGGGCAAGATCGGCGCCGATAGCATGCCGGGCAATGTTCGGGTGTAGCGCAGGGGCAGTCGCGCCTCACTGCGGGTGAGGGACACGCCGGTTCGAATCCGGCTGCCCGGGCAGTCTCGGTCCTGTAGCGCAGAGGCAGGCGCACCGCCTTGTCAGGGCGGCCACGCCGGTTCGAATCCGGCCAGGACCGCGCGTCGAGCGACGTGTGTGAAGGTGAAGCAGCTGAGGATGGGGCAGGGGGTGCGGGGCGTGCATGAGACCTCTGTCGGTGCCGCCGAGTTGGCCGAGCTGTCCAGGCTGATCGAGCGGCTGCAGACGCTGCCGGCGGACGGCGAGGTGCGTCTGCGGGCCGAGCGTGTGGCGGAATCGTTCGCGCGGGACGGGCGTAGGGCTCGGAGTAGCGCCGCACGCAGGGCCAGGGCGCTGGCCGACCAGCGTCTGGTCGCCTCGACCGCGCTCGGGGCCGAGGAGCGGCGCGAGGATGCTCCGGTTCCGCTTCCCGAGAACCGTGCCTTGGTCGGCGAGCTCGCTCGTCCGCGCCGATGCTACGTCTGCAAGGAGCTGTATCAGGCTGCCGATTCGTTCTACCACATGCTGTGCCCCGCCTGTTCCGCGGACAACGCGCGCCGCCGCACCGCCGGCGCCGATCTCGCCGGTCGACGGGCGCTGGTGACCGGTGGGCGGGTGAAGATCGGCTTCCAGCTGGCGCTGATGCTGCTGCGGGACGGCGCGCATGTGACGGTGACCAGCAGGTTCCCTCACGACACGGTACGCAGGTACCTCGCGGCACCCGGGTCCGCGCAGTGGCTCGACTGCCTCACCGTCGTGGGTATCGACCTGCGTGACCCGCGCCAGGTCGTCGGGCTCTGCGATCGGCTGCTCGCCTCGGGGGACGTCCTGGACATCCTGGTCAACAATGCGGCGCAGACTTTGCGCCGGCCGGCCGCCGCCTATTCCGCGCTGGCGGCCGCCGAGCACTCCGCGCTACCTGCGGGCCTTGACCTGGCCGACGTCTCCTGCGCGCCGGGATTCCAGCCGATGCCCCCGCTGGCTCCGGCGTGGCCGGCGGCAGAGCTCGGCGGCAGTCCTGAACCCGGTTCACGTGCGGAGCAGGTGATTGCGGCTGTCGATGAGGCGGGTCTGATTCCCGATCCCGCTCCGTCCAACTCCTGGTCCGCGCGCCTCGGCGAGGTCGACCCCGTCGAACTGCTGGAAGCGCAGCTCGTCAATGCCGTGGCGCCCGCGTTGCTGTGCGACAGGCTCCTGCCGCTGCTGCTCGCTTCACCTCACGAGCGCCGCTACGTCGTCAACGTCTCGGCGGTCGAGGGCCGGTTCGCCGTGCGCAACAAGACCGGCGGCCATCCGCACACGAACATGGCGAAGGCCGCGCTGAACATGCTGACGCGGACCAGCGCCGACGAGCTCGCCCGGCAGCGCGTCTACCTCTGCTCGGTCGATACCGGATGGATCACGGACGAGAATCCGAGCCCGAAGAAGGCGCGCATCGCACGGAACGGGTTCCGCACGCCGCTCGATGTCGTCGACGGCGCCGCACGCGTCTACGACCCCATCGTCCGCGGGGAGGCCGGCGACCCGGTCTGGGGAGTGCTGCTGAAGGACTACCGGGAGGCCGAATGGTGAACGTCGAGGGCCTTCCAGCCGACGCCGCGACGGACGACTGGGCCGGGATCTCCGAGGTCACGCCGCGTCCGGGGGAGGACCTCGAGCCGCTGCTGACGTGGCTTCGCCTCGGGCGCCCGGCCGGGCAACGCCTCGACTTCCCGGCCGGAACCGCCCTGCCGGACGGGCGTCTCGACCTGTGCAAGCAGCAGGTGGGACCGCTCGGCGCGGCCCGGATCGCCGCGGCGCTTCCGCGCGTCGGGCCCGATGCGGCGGGACCGGTCAGGCACCTGCTGCTGGGTACCGACGGGCTCGGCGACTCCGGCGCCGACGCGGTGGCCGACGGCGCGGGCGAGCGCGGCGTTCGAACGCTCTACCTCGGGTGCAACAAGATCACGGCTGCCGGGGCCTGCCGCATCGCGAGCAGGCTGCGGCAGTCCCCGCAGTCGGTGCGCGCGGTGTGGCTCAAGCGCAACCCGCTGGGCGCCGCGGGCGGCTCGGCGGCGGCGGAGCTGATCGGGTCGGCGCCGCTGCTGCGTACGCTCGACCTCGTCCAGACAGGCCTGGAGCCGACCGGCCTCGCGGAGATCGTCGACGCTCTGATCGCGGCCGCCGGCTCCGGGCGCGAGTTCGAGCGCCTTTACGCCGGTGGCAACCCGCTCGGCGTGAACGGCGCGGGCGAGCTCGCCCGGCTCATCCGAAACGGAAGCGTCGCCGAGCTCTACGTATCGGCATCAGGGCTCGGCGATACCGGTGCACTGGTGGTCGCCGAGGCTCTGCGCGCCGCCTCCTTCGGCCGGTTGAAGCGCATTTCGCTCGCCAGCAACGGGATCGGGCCGCGTGCCGTCGCCGAACTCGTCGACGCGGCCGTCGGTTCCGGTGTCGAGGCGCTCGACCTGGGCCGCGTTGGTGCCGCGGGTGTCCTGGCCGCCCCGGACAACCGCGTCGACGCGCAGGCGGCGGAGGACATCGGCGACGCCCTGACCGCGACCGGCAGCCGGCTGGCGCACCTCGTACTCGCCGACTGCGGTATCCGCAGCGCCGTGGCCGTCAAGCTCCTCGAACACCTCGGCGGCGCGCGAACCCGCGTCGTACTCGGCAAGGGAATCGCGACGACTGTGCGCCGCCGGTTCGCAGCTCGCGCCGACGGTCTTCCGCTGCCTCTGATCCCCGACGACGTCGCCGCCGTCAAGAGCGTCTACCGCACGGCCGGATAGGATGCGCGTGCCGCCCGGACGTAGCGCAGAGGCAGGCGCGCGTCCACCAAAGGCGAATACGCCGGTTCGAATCCGGCCGTCCGGGTAGCCCGCGGGGCCGCCGTTCAGCGCGGCAGCTTCCCGAACACCTCGATCCAGAACCGCTGCTGCTCCTCGCTCGCCCCGACCAGGTATGAGGCTCGCAGCTTCGGCGGGAGCAGGGTGACGAGCCGTACCACCACACCCTTGTTCCGTTTGAGCTGCGAGAGCTCCGCGTTCGCGAGCACCTGGTGCACGACGTCGGTGTCGTTGGTGCCCTCGTCCGAATCCTCCGCGGCGCGGCGCAGCCGCTCCTCCCAGGCGCGCACGTCGGCGGCCAGTTCCCGCAGACCGGTCACCGGCCGGTTCGCGAGCCGGTCGACCAGCGCGGTGAGCGGTACCGGGGCGTACTCGCCGTCGCCGAGGTAGACCGTGCCCAGGTGCAGTGGCAGGCCGCGGCCGTGCAGCTTGATCATCCGCTCCAGCGTGCGCTTGGTCATCCAGGCGCGGCCGTCATCGTCGATGTCGTGCTTCCACCATTCGAGCACGGTCTCGGCCACGCCGCCGTACCTGCCGATCAGCCACTCGTTCGCCGGGATGTCCTCGGGTTCCACCGTGAGCGAGGCGGTGAACCTGCTCGCCTGGGCGATGTTGTTGCGCGCGACCAGCATCTTGCGGCCCAGGTGGTAGGGCGGGTTCTGCAGTGCGATCTGAGCCCTGAGATTCGGGATCGGGGAGCCGGCGATCGACCACTCCTGCGTGATCTCCATCAGCTTGGCGAACGCGGCCTTGTCCTTCGGCCGGTTGTACTCGTCCCAGACGATCACCTTCGGTGCGGGCCCGGTGAACGGCAGCGCCACCAGGTTCTCCAGCGAGCCGTCCGAGGTCGGGATCGGGGCGCACAGGTCCTCGACGTTCGTCACCGGGAGCGAGAAGTAGAGCGGCTCGCGGCCGAGCTCGTCGCGCACCAGCTGGCGCACGAGCTCGGTCTTGCCGCAACCGGGCGGGCCCTGCAGCAGAACGGTCCACCGCCGGCGCAGGGCCGCGCGCAGCACCTTGCGTACCGGGTCCGCGACCCTCGCCGGGTTCGGCACGCCCAGCGCCCTCGCGATCCGGTCCAGCACCTCCGCGGTACGGTCGGACCCGGGACGGCCCTGCTCGCCCTGCTCGGCCAGGCGCAGCCGCTCACCTCCGACCAGCGGCAGCGCCCAGCGCAGCGGAAATCCCTCCGCCGCGACGGCGAGCAGGTGCTCGAGCGTGCGAGGGGAGAGCAGCGTCCTGATTCCCGGCGGCAGCGACGCCCAGAGCCCGAACAGCTCGTTCAGGTCGAGCTGCGGGTGCTTTCGCGCCAGCCGGATCCGCCAGGCCGTGTCGTTCGCGGTGATCTGCAGCGTGGTCATCCGGTCGAGGACGGCCAGGTCGCTGCGCCGGGCCGAGGTCTCCGCCAGCGACTCGTTGTCCGTGAGGAACACGCCGATGCAGCCGAGCGCCCGCAGGTCGTGCTCGCCGAGCGTCCAGTTGCACGCGATCTGCATCAGCTGCGCCTGAATCGTCTCGCCGGCCTGCAGCGAGTCGTCGATGAGGAGCACGAATCGGCGTCCCGGCTTCAGCTGACCCATGATCAACTGCCGTAGCACGAGGGTGCCGTCCTCTGCGCGGACCGGCGCGTTGGCAAGGAGGTCGTCCGGCGTCAGGTTAGCCGCCGGGACGTAGACCAGCGCCACATCGTCGTACGCCTCCGCGACGTGCGAGAAGAAGGTCGCGGTCTTGCCGATCCCGTGCTCGCCGAAGATCTGGCCGGTCTGGCCCAGTTCGATCATCGCGTCGATGAACGCCTCGAGTTTTGATCCGTCCGCCGACTCGGGAGGGGCGGTCGGATATGTGGCCGTCGGCCGCCAGGCCTCGGCTGCCCTGCTACGGCTCGTGAGCGCCGACACGGCTCTCATCCCTCCCCGGTGTAAACGCGATGGCACGCCATGTTCGGCTGACGACGTTCTGGCCAGTCGTCCCCGCCCTCGGTGATCAGCCAGATCCACTTGTCCGGCTCGGCCGGCGAGATCGGGGGAGCGTAGCCGTCGGTGAGCATGATGACGGCATCCGGCCGCTCCTCGAATCGCCGACCGCGGACCTCTGCACGGCCCTCGACGTAGTCCGCGACGGTCTGGAAGCTGGTGCCCCCGCCGCCGTAGACGCGTTCGCCGGGGACGAAGGGCATGACCACACCGTCGAAGGAGAGCCAGTGCGCCTGGACTCCATCGATCTGACCGACCAGCTCGGTCAGCCACGTCACCACGCTCGCGGGCATCGATCCCGAGGTGTCGAGGGCGACGACGAGAACTTTCTCGTGGACCGGCCCGCGCCGCGTCAGCATCGGCTCGTGTCCGAGCGCGGCGAGGATCGCGCCTCGCTTCTTCGGGTAGACCAGGCGTTCGCCCTCGCTGAGCTTGGACGCCAGCACGTCGACCAGCCAGCGTTGCCACCACTCGATCCGCCGCGTCGAGTTCGTCTGGCCGCGTATCAGGCCCGCGCCGAGGTCGCCCCACAGACGCTTGGCGTGCGCGCTGTCCTCGGTGCGTCCCATCAGGTCCGTGAGCTCGGACTCAGCCCCCTGATGTCCTCGCCGCGCGGCGAGCAGGGAGTTGAGCAGCGCCGAGGAGACCACGGAGTCGACGGACTCCTGGTCGAGCTGGATCTCGACCTCCTGATGGATGCAGACGGCCGTGGACGTCGGCGGCTCCTTCATGCGTTTCAGTTCGCTGTACGCGGTCAGGTCCGTCTCCACGAAACGGTCGTAGTCCAGGGCTGCGAGCCCTTGCGCGTCCAGGTCGGCGGCGTACGCGGTGTGAATGAGCGGCGGATCGACGCCCACCGGCCTTCCCCCGATCGTCGGCAGCCCGCCGCGTCCGAGGCGCAGCAGGGCCACGTGGTTGATCGTCACCTCGGCGGCCAGGTCGAACACGGGATCGCGGCGCAGCGCCTCGTCGACATGCAGATGCCGCTGGACGAGGTGCCGGGCCTCATGGAAGAGGACGAATTTCACCCCGTCCAAGCCCAGGGCCACGAAGAAGTCCGGATTGAAAGCGAGCAGGCAGGTCCCGTCACCAGAGGCCACGACGCATGCCGTGTCGACCGCCGTGGTCGCGACCTGATGCCCGCACTTCGCGTAGATCCACCCGGCGATCGCCGACTGCGTCATGCCGAAATCGAGGAGCGCGGCGTCTTTGAGTCGCACCGCCTCCGCGATCGTCTCGGCCGACGCCGGCTTCCACGCCGTCAGTGCGCGCCGGTCCGCGAGATCGATCACCGGCGGACGCCGTCCCCCCAAGGTCATGTTCCGCCTCCGGCGATCGCCGCGCTCGTGCGGAGGAGTTCGGGCAGCGTGCCGGCGAAGGTCGGGACCAGCTGCCCGAGCACGGCCCACGCCTCGAGGTTGGCGCCGAGGTCGTGCTCCACGAGCGGCGAGATCAGCGCCGCAGCCGGGCGGAGCGCCTCCGGGAATGCCCAGCGTCCGACATCGAGTACGTCCAGCACGGGCTGCACCGGTGTCCAGTGCGCCACGTAGTCCGCGCTGTCGAGTGCGATGCCCTCCTTGCGCATGCGCTTGGCCAAGCGCGGTGCGTCGCCGCCCAATTGGCGCCGCAGCCACGAAGGGCAACCCGGCTGCGCGCACAAGGCCCACCGCGCGTATCCGGGCAGCGCCTCGTCGAGGTCTGCGGCGCCGATCCGGGCCCAGTCCTGCCGACCCACGGTCCCCGCGACTTGGCGGCAACCCCTGAGCTGCCGGGCCGCGCCGCGCTCGCGCAGGGTCGCGATGAGGCCGCGCTCGTCGGACTCCGTGGTCGGTGTGAAGTAGTGCGTGCCGAGGGCGTATTCGCTGCGCTTGGCGCGGCTGAACCCGAGCGAGCGGAACATCCGTACCATTCCGCCGGGCCGGCGATCCACGTCGGACGGGATCCCGAGCATGACGTCGACCCGCATGCCCTCCGGCGTGCGGTCGCCCCGGTACAGCAGCTCATTGACTTCGGGGAGGTCGGTGTCGTGCATCCAGCCGACGACGGACAGCGGCGTGCGCGCATCCGCGAGGACGCGGCGCGCGGCCGCCTGCTCCAGCTCCGACGGTCCGGTCTTGTCGGCCCCGTTCGCCGCGTGAGATACGAGGCCCATCCGCTCCCCGATCCGCGGGCGCAGACCGGGATCGACAAGATCGAGCAGGAACCTCATCCGCATGCGCTCCCTTCGCCATGGATCACGTGGCCGTACTCTACGAGTCCATGGCGACAGCCTGCCGCACCTTTATCCGAGGGCATCGGCCGGCGGGGGCAGCGAAGGGCTGACTGACGTTCTACTCCGCGAGATCGCGGCGCATGGTGGGTCCTGGCCTAGGCGGGCTGGCGGTACCAGCCGGGTTCGCTCAACGTCGGCATGGTCGGCGCCGGCACAGGCGGCGACGGCACGGCCGGCGACGGGGCGGCGGTTCGCGGATGGAGCATGCCGTCCTGGTAGATCACTGCCGATCGGCCGTCCTCTTTGGCGTGGTAGAGGGCGATGTCCGCGCATCGAAGCTGCGGGCCCCACGCGCGACCGCCGTTCGCCGGTGCGACGCCTATCGAGGCGGCCGGGGTGAGTGTCTGGCCGGCTACGGCCACGGGCGCCAGGAGGCCGGCGAGGATCGTGTCCATGGCCTGAGGCGAGATGTACGCGGGCAGCAGGAGGACGAACTCGTCCCCGCCGAGTCGTGCGGCGAATCCCGCGCTGCCGCATGCGCCGGCCAGGCGATCGGCCACGGCCGCCAGGAGTTGGTCGCCGACGTGGTGGCCGAACGTGTCGTTGACGAGCTTGAATCCGTCGAGGTCGACGATGATCACGGTATCCGGCCGGCCGGCCGCGCGGTTTGTCTCGTACCGCCGCTGAACCCCCGCGCGGTTGGGCAACCTGGTCAGGTGGTCGTGTTCCGCGGCCCACCGCAGCCGCGCGATCTCTGCCCGCCCCCGTACGGCGCACCATCGGGCGCACGCCGCGCCGGCCACGAGGGCTCCCGACGCGGACCAGAGCAGGTCGTCGACCAGCATCGCGGTCCCGCCCTACCGGCGCGGGGGTCGGTCGGTCGGCCGGTGCGGAGCCGTGACCCTGCCGTCGGGAAGCAGGTCGCCGGTGTCGTCGAAGTGAACGATCCCGTTGCACAGCAGGCTCCACCCCTGGCCGGGATGGCTGGCCACGACGTGCGCGGCCGTCGCGTCCGGTGCGTCGGCCCGCGGGCACGGCGGCATGTGCGGACACGTGCGCGCCGAGGCCTGCCCCGCCGGGAGAACCGCTGAAGGAGAGCTGCTCACTTCGATCGCCGCCTTGGTCGGCCGGTCACGTCGCGCCCCCGGACTCGGGAGCAAACGGCGCAACTGGTGCTAACGCAACCTTTTCATATTTAGCCTCACGCCCGGATGTTTGTAAAGGGTTGGTTCCGGTGGATTTTGTGCGGTCCGCTCAGGGGCGGCGGGTGGTCGGCCTAACGGGTTCGAGGTCGCAGGCCGTCGAGGAGGATGTCGAGAAGGCGGTCGGCGGTGACGGCGTGGCCGGGCTGGTGCGCGACGGTGAAGATCCCGATCAGGCTCGCCGCGACCTCCTCGGCGGTGACGTCGGGGCGGAGGTCTCCCGCGGCGCGACCTGCGTCGAGGATCGACGAGATCGCGTTCAGCAGCTCGTCTCGGGTCCGGGCGTGGCCGACCGCGCCGGACTCGATGACCGTCAGCAGGGTGTCGAGCATGCCGTTCTTGGTCGCGATCCAGTCGCCGAACAGGTCCATCCAGCGCCGCATCGCCACGGCCGGGGCCGCGTCGGCGAGCAGGTCGCGGGCGCCGTTCGTGAGGCGCACGACCTGGTCGCGGTAGACCGCCTCCACCAGGGCCTCGCGGGTCGGGAAGTGGCGGTAGAGCGTCCCGATGCCGACGCCGGCCTCGCGGGCGATGGCGCGCATCGATGTCTCCGCGTCGGCCGAGGCGAAGACCCGCGTCGCGACGCCGAGCAGCTGCTCGCGGTTGCGCACGGCGTCGGCCCGCGGCGCCCGCGGCTCCGAGTCTGTCAATCGGATCACGCTCCGGTTGTGTTAGCTTGTCTAAGCGGAGCATAGTCCGCTTCAGGGCGGCTCGACCAATACGAGGAGACGAGGACACATGCGGCAGCACGACGAGGGACATCGCGGCGGCACGAGCAGGGCGGTGCGGCTCGAGTCGTTCGGCGGCCCGGAGGCACTGGCCGTCCAGGACGTGCCCGAACCGCGGGCGGGCGACGGGCAGATCCGCGTCCGCGTGACGGCGGCCGGCTTGAACCCGATGGACTGGTTCATGACCTCGGACGCCGAGACCGCGGCACGGTTCGGCCTGAGCCTGCCGTGCGGGTTCGGGACCGACTACGCGGGAGTCGTCGACCAGGTCGGCGCGGGCGCGACGGGCTACGCGACCGGCGACCGCGTGTTCGGAGCCGCGTTGTCCCGAGCGGTCGCCGACTACGTGGTGGTCGGCGCGGACGGGACCATCGTGAGCGGTGTCGCCCATCACACCCCGGACGGCGTCGACGACCGCACCGCCGCCACGCTCTCGATCGCCGGCAGCACCGCGGCCGCAGCCCTCACGGCCCTCGGTCTCGGCCCGGACGACACGGTGCTGATCGGCGGCGCGGGCGGCGGCGTCGGCGTGTTCGCAGTCCAGTTGGCGCGCATCGCCGGCGCGCGGGTGATCGGGACCGGTTCACCGTCGAGCGCGCAGTACCTGCGAAGCCTCGGCGCCGAACCCGTCGCGTACGGCGACGGCCTGACCGTCCGGGTCCGCGACCTCGATGCGGGCCCCGTCACCGCCGCACTGGACCTGCACGGGACGGACACGGTGCACGTCGCCCGGGAGTTGGGAGTACCGGACAGCCGCATCTGCACGATCGCAGCCGTGGTCGACGGAGTTCCGGCCGCCAACGGCGCCAACGCCGGGCCCGATGCGATCGAGAACATCGCAGACCTCGTCGCCGCAGGCCGTCTGCGCGTACCGATCGCGGCGACCTTCCCGGTCACCGACATCCGCGCGGCCGTCGAACTCCAGGCGGCCCGCCACGTCCGCGGCAAGGTCGTGGTCGATCTCTGACCTCCGGCTGAGAGCACGCGCCGGTCCGCGTCACGTCGTGTCGGGGCAGGTCATTGCTCCGCAGGGCCGTTCTCCAGCCAGCCGCACGGGACGAAGCCGAGCATGATCTCGGATGCCACAGCGGCCGTGCGCTCCGTCGGCGCCTGGCCGTCTTCGGTACCACGTACGAGGCCATCGTCGACGGCGTCCGCGCGACCACCGCAGGCCGCCTGAGCACCCTGAATCCGCCCGGCCTTTCGGCGCCATAGCCACGCGGTCGGCTTCAGCGATGCCCGTACGATGCGCCGCGCCATCATCCGGTGGACTGGTCAGCCGCCGTCTGCGCTCCGTGACGACGCCGACTGATGTAGCCCGCGAAGGCTGCGTAGCCTGCGACGGCTGCCGTCAGGCACTCGTCGGGACGACGGCGACCGGGACTGGGCTGTGCGCGATCACGCCGTCCACGACGTAGCCCGCGCCGACGGAGAGCGGGCCGTGGTGACGGCGGGCGCCGACCACGAGGAGGCGGGTTCCGCGTGCTGCGCGCAGGAGGACGTCGACCGCGTTGCCCTCGGCGAGCTCGATGCGGACGTTCACGTCGGGGTACTCGTCGTGCAGCGGCTTGATCGCGGCCCGCGTGTCGGATTCGGCGGCCTCGCGGTAGATCGCGGGGTCGACCGCGTACATGCCGCCGGGCGCCGCGATGCCGACTGCGGCGGGTGCCGGCCACCAGGCGCGCACGACGGTGAGCGCGGCGCCGTGCTTCCGGGCGGCTTCGAAGGCGTAGCGGATCGCGGCATCGGAGTGCCTGGGGCCGGCGCCGAGCACGATCTCCTCGCCCTGCTCCGTCGGTGCCTCTGCCTGCGTCTCCTCCGGCACGACGATCAGGGGGCACCGCGCGTGCGCCGCCATCGACCGGGAGACCGACCCGAGCAGCATGCCGGCGAAGCCGCCGCGGCCGCGGGTGCCGGTGACGACGGTCGCGGCCGCGCGGCTCGCGGCCTCCAGCGCGTGGGCGGGGGAGAGGTCGGACAGCTCGGTGGTCACGGCGAGGTCCGGATGCTGCGCGTTGACGTCGGCGGCGGTGCGCGCGAGTACGGCACGGCCCGAGTCGCGCAGCCGGGGAGCGAGGTCGTCGGGCTCGAGGACCGCGGTCGCGGCGTCGGGCAGGTGGACCGCGTGCACGATCGTCAGCGGCAGTTCGCGGCGGTGCGCCTCGCCCGCGGCCCAGAGCGCGGCGCTCTCGGCGCCGGCGGAGCCGTCTACGCCCACGACGATGCGGCGGGACTCGGTGTTCGGGGTCTGAGCGGGGTGGGACATCGATCGGCTCCTGTCCGGGTCATGGATCCTGGAGCCGGGTGTCGTGCACCTAGGCTCCGCGTCCTCCACGATGCCGCCGCCGTCGCCCGATGATCAGGGCCGGTGGTCCCGAACCGGACGGGACCTGCGGCCGGTGTCTCCGGTGGTCCTCCCGAGACGGGGACTCCTCGGCCCCGGTGCGCCGCGGGTCCGGTCTTGCTCACGGACGTGGCCCCGGACGCCACGAAGAGCATCAGTTGGAAAGCAGCGCGCGATGACGCCCCGTGCGCCGACCTCGGCCAGGCGATGGCCGGCATCCCCGAGCGGGTTGAGCGCGGCTTCACCAGGGTCTGCGTCAAGCCCTCGCAGTTCACCGACGATCCGCACGGAGTCGCCGGGCTGTACCGGGACGTGGTGCGCCGCGTCGGGCGATGGTGAGAGCAGGCCGCGGGATTACTGATTACTCGGCTTCGGCCAGGATCGCGGCGAGGGCCTTGACCGCCGCGTCGGCGTCGGGGCCGTCGGCGTACACGGTCAGGGTGCTGCCGAGCTTGGCGCCGAGGCTCATCACGGCGAGGACGCCGCTGGGGTTGATCGACTTGCCCGCGTATTCGAGCCGCACCTCGCTCGCGTAGCGGGTGGCTTCCTGAGCCAGGCGGCCGGCCGGGCGCGCGTGCAGGTTGGCGGGGAGGACGACGTCCCGTGCCACGGACCGGGGCGTGGGGTGCGCGGTTTCCGTCGCCGCTGTCGCAGGTTCCTGATCGGCTGGCTGCTCCTCGAACTTGACGATCTGCCGGGCGGCGCGGGCCGCTGCGGCCACCGCTGTGAGGTCGGCGCCGCCGGCGGCGGTGACTGCGGCGGCGACCGCGCCCTCGACGAAGGGGGCGTCGACCATCAGGACGTCGGGACGCGGGTCGTCTTCGAGCACCGCCATCGTCGTCAGCACCGAACTGCCCAGGTCGGGCAGCACGAGCACGCCAGCCCCCCGGTCGGCCTCGGTGATCGCTGCGAGGATCTTCTCGGAGCTGGTGCCGATGCGGCCGTCGGAGGTTCCGCCCGCCGCCGCGACGGGCACCTGGTCCGAGCCGATCTGGCCGAGCAGTTCGCGCAGCCCCGCCGCCAGGCCGGCGCTGTGCGAGACGAGTACGATTCCCACAGACTGGTTCATGAACGCGATGCTAAATCACGGAACAGTGTTCAGCAATACCGAAACGGAGTAAGGCTGTGGTGCAGTCGGTCCAGCGGGCGGTCCGCGTCCTGCGTGAGCTGGCCGCGGGCGGTCCGCGCCTCGGGGTGACCGAGGTCGCCGAGCGCGTCGGGGTGGCCAAGCCGACCGCGCACGCGCTGCTGCGCACGCTCGAGGCCGAGGGCCTGGTCGTGCAGGACTCCGAGACCGGCAAGTACCAGCTCGGCCCCGGGCTGCTCTCGCTGGGCAACGCCTACCTGGACACCCAGGAGCTCCGGGCCAGGTCGCTGAGTTGGGCGGACACCCTGGCGAACCGGGCCGACGAAGCCGTGTGGGTCGCGGTGCTGACCGGCGACCACGTCTTCGTCGTGCACCACGCCTTCCGGCCCGAGGGCGTCGTGCAGATCCTCGAGGTCGGCGCGAGCATCCCGTGGAGCACCTGCGCGCTCGGCAAGGCGATCGTCTCTTTCGTGCCCGCCGGCCAGCGCGAGAAGCTGCTGTCCGCGCCGCTGGCCGAACTCACCGGATGGAGCGTGACGGACCGCGAAGTGCTCGCCGGGCAGCTCGACGAGGTCACCCGGACGGGCTACGCGCTCGAGGATCAGGAGTCGACGCTCGGCGACGCCGGGATCGCGGCCCCGGTCTTCGACCGCAACGGCGTCGCCGGTGCCATCGGGATCATCGGCCCGGTCGAGCGCGTCTTCGACGAAACCGCACGCCAGGGCCATATCGTCGCGGTCCGCGAGGTCGCGCGGCAGATCTCCAGGGAACTCGGCGCCGGCCGGAACGCCGCGCGCGTCCCGCAGGCCTGACCAAGGCCGCGTCTCGCCCCTGCCTGAGTCCGGTAGCCACGGCCTGACCAGGCACGTCCCCACGGCTCGGGCGCCGAGCGCCTCCGGTCGCGCGGCGCGCCGTCTTCGCGTCTGCGAAGCGCTGCAGAGGTGTCGCGTCGATCACGGCTGTCGAGGATGTCTTGACAGGAGCCCGCAGTGGACATAATTTCCGAACAGCATTCATCCATGGCGAACAGAGGCCAAAGGTGTTCACAGCCATTCACGACTCACAAGGAGGTGAGTCGCCCGCCGGTCTCCCGGTCGGGCGGCACCATCTTGGCTGGCAACTCGTATCCCCAGAAGCTCCTGGCGGAGCTGAAAGGCACCGCGGTGCCGGTATTCATCGGCGTCGTCTCGGTCCCCGCGAGCCCGTTCTCGCGATCATCATCCCGGTCGCCCCGGCCACCGGCGCCGCGATCAACCCGGCGCGCGTGTTCGGACCGATGCCCGTCGGCCGGTTCCACGGCGGTACGGTGCACTGGAGCCAGATCGGCGTCTACCTCGGCGCGGAGGTCGCCGGCGGCCTGACCGCAGGGTTCGCCAACGTCGGCCTCGACGCCGAGCGCGCCGCAGTCCGCGCGAGCGAGCCGATCGCCGCGCCCACCGAAGGAGTGCCGGCATGAAGAAGCTGATCAACGCGCCCGAGGACGTGCTGGCCGACGCGCTCGCCGGGATTGCCGCCGCGCACCCGTCGCTGCGGGTCGAGCACGAGGCGAAGTTCATCACCCGCGCGGCCGGAGCGCAGGTCGGGAAGGTCGCACTGGTCTCGGGCGGCGGCAGCGGGCACGAGCCGCTGCACGGCGGGTTCGTCGGGACCGGCATGCTGCACGCGGCCTGCCCCGGGGAGGTGTTCACCTCGCCGGTGCCCGACCAGATGCTGGCCGCGGCGCGCGCGGTGGACGGCGGCGCCGGCGTGATCTTCGTGGTGAAGAACTACACCGGCGACGTGCTGAACTTCGAGATGGCCGCCGACCTCGCGAAGGAAGAGGGCATCGAGGTCGCCACCGTGCTGGTCGACGACGACGTGGCCGTGAAGGACTCGACGTGGACGGCGGGCCGGCGCGGCACCGGGGCCACGGTGTTCGTCGAGAAGATCGCCGGAGCGCTCGCCGAGCAGGGCGCGGACCTGGCCGCGGTCGCCGAGATCGGCCGGCGGGTCAACGCCGCCTCCCGCAGCTTCGCCGTCGCGCTCACCGCCTGCACGACGCCCGCGTCGGGCAGGCCCGGCTTCGAGCTCGGCGAGGACGAGATGGAGGTCGGCGTCGGGATCCACGGCGAGCCGGGACGCCGCCGCGAGAAGCTCAAGCCGGCCGCCGCGATCGTCGCCGAGTGCCTGGACGCGGTCTTCGAGGACATGCCGCTCACCTCCGATGATCAGGCCATTGTGATGGTCAACGGGCTCGGCGGCACGCCGCTGATCGAGCTCTACGTCGCGTACGCCGAGGTCGCGCGGTACTTCGCCGAGCGCGGCGTGACGATCGCCCGATCGCTGGTGGGCAACTACGTCACCAGCCTGGAGATGGCTGGCGTGTCGCTGACGGTCTGCAAGGCCGACGAGCGGATGCTCTCCCTGTGGGACGCGCCCGTCGAGACTCCGGCCCTGCGCTGGGGCGCGTAGCCGGCACCGACCGCCTTCGGCGGTACGCAGGAGAAGAGATGGCGTGGGTCCGGGAACCAGCCCGGACCCACCTGGACGAGCAAGGAGCCGACCGGTGGACAGCAACCTGGCCGTGTCGTGGATGCGCGCCGTCGCCGCCGCGATGGACCGGAACAAGGATCATCTGACGCAGTTGGACTCGGCCATCGGCGACGCCGACCACGGCGTGAACATGCAGCGCGGTTTCGCCGCCGTCGTCACGGCCCTGGACGTCTATGAGCCCAAGGGCTTCGGCGACGTCCTGGTCAAGGCGGGCAATACCCTGATCTCGGCCGTCGGCGGAGCGGCCGGGCCGCTCTACGGGAGTTTCTTCCGCACGGCCGGCAAGCAGCTGACCGGCCCCGACGCCGACGCCGCCGAACTCGTCATCGCGCTCGACGCCGGTCTGCAGGCGGTGCGCAAGCTCGGTTCCGCCTCTCCCGGCGACAAGACCATGGTCGACGCCCTGACCCCGGCGTTCGCCGCCTTCGCCGCTCAGTTGGGCGGCGGAGCGGACGCGGGCGTCGCCGCGTCGCGGGCGGCCGAGGCGGCGGAGGCCGGGGTGCGCGAGACCATTCCGCTGGAGGCACGCAAGGGGCGCGCCTCCTACCTCGGCTCGCGCAGCATCGGCCATCAGGACCCCGGCGCGACCTCGTCCGCGCTGATCGTCCGCGCGCTCGCCGAAGTGCTGCAACCATGAGTAGGCTGATTTACCCGGGAGTCGCCGCGTCACCCGGCGTCGCCCTGGGCCTGCTGCTCCGCGCGGATCGGCCGCTCTCCGCCGGAGAGCTGCGGTCCGGGGGCGGCGAGCCGGCCGAGGAGATCACCGGCGCCTTCGACGCCGTCGCCGCGCAACTGCTCGACCTGTCGAAGACGCTGCGCGCCTCCGGCCGGTCCGAGATGGCCGACATCGTCGAGACCAACAGCTATATCGCCCTCGACAACGAGCTGCGCGGCGCGGCCCTGCGGCAGCTCGAATCGGGTCTTCCTCCCGGGCACGCGGTCGAGCAGGCGGTGGGCGAATACGCCGGGCTGCTCGCCGCCCTCGACGACGCGACTCTCGCCGAACGCGCGGCCGACGTGCGCCAGGTCGGCCGCCGTGTGCTGGCGTGCCTGGCCGGCACCGGGGCCGCGACGGTGGACGGTCCGATCGTGCTGGCGGCGCACGAGATCGGCGCGGCCGACCTGCTGGAGCACGGCGAACCGGTCGTCGCCGCGCTGTCGGTGGCCGGCGGCCCCAACTCCCACGCCTCGATCATCGCGCGCTCCCTCGGCGTGCCGCTGATCATCGGCGTCGATGCGACGGCACTCGCGAGTGCGGACGGCACGCCGGTGCTCGTCGACGCGAGACACGGGACCGTCACCGTCGACCCGGACCAAGGCGAGCGCGACGAGGCCGTCAGCGCGATGGACGGCGCGCGGCATCTGCGCGAGTTGCTGGCGGCCGAGCGCGACCTGCCGAGCCGGACGACGGACGGTCATCCGGTCGGCCTGTACGCGAACGTCGCCACGCCGGTCGAGGCCAAGGCCGTGCCCACGCACAACGCCGGGGGAGTCGGCCTGCTGCGCACCGAACTGCCGTTCCTCGAAGCGCCCGCCTGGCCGACCGAGGCCCAGCACACCGCCGTACTGTGGCCGGTGCTCGCGAAACTCGCCGGCCTTCCCGTCACCGTGCGGACGCTGGACTTCGCCGACGACAAGTTCCCGCCGTTCCTCGCCCCCGCGGCCGTGGACGGCCACCTCGGCCGCGGCCTGCCGCACATGCTGGCCGATCCGTCAGCGTTCGAGAATCAGTTCCGCGCGATCCTCGCCGCGGGCGTCGGCTGCGACCTGCGCATCATGATTCCGATGGTCGCCTCGGTGGACGAACTGGTCGCCTGTCGCAGGATCCTCGCCAAGGCCGCGGGCGACATGGGCGCACCGGTGCCGCCTCTCGGAGCCATGATCGAACTGCCCGAGGCCGTCGCCGACGCCGACGAGCTGGCACGCGGGTCAGAGTTCTTCTCCATCGGCAGCAACGATCTGACGAGCCAGATCCTGCGGCTCGACCGACGCGACCCGGCCGTCACCCCGGCACTGGCCGCGCACCCGGACGTGCTGCGGGCGATCGCCGAGATCGTCACTGCCGCGCACCGCCACGGGAGGCGCGTGTCGGTGTGCGGCGACGCTGCCGCACTTCCGCTGGTCATCCCGCTGCTGATCGGCCTCGGCTGCGATGTGCTGTCGGTCGCGCCGACCGCACTCGACGAAGTCAGGGCACGGGTTCGCCGGCTTTCCATGTCGGTCTGCGCCGAGGTCGCCGGTATCGCCCTCGGCCTCGATACGGCCGAGGCCGTGTGGCAGCTCGTCACCGACCGATGCATGCCTGCTCTGCCCTGACCGCTCCGCCCTGAAACACTGATGAGGTTCCATCTCGTGACTTCCATCCGCCGGATGACATCGCCGCCGAGTATCGGACTCGGGCTCGCCGCCGTCGGGCGGCCCGGCTACATCACGCTGGGCCGCCGAACCGACCTGCCCGAGGCGCGCACCGTCGAAGCCCTCGAAGCGCGCGCGTTCGAGCTGATGGACGCCGCCTACGCCGAGGGCGTGCGCTACTTCGACGTCGCGCGTTCCTACGGGTTCGCGGAATCGTTTCTCGCCCGCTGGTTGGAGGCGCGCTCCGACATCGAGGACGTCGTGATCGGCAGCAAGTGGGGCTACACGTACACCGCTGACTGGCACGTCGAAGCGGAGGTCCACGAGGTCAAGGACCACAGCGTCGCCGCGTACAGCCGCCAGCTCGCCGAGACCCGTGCACTGCTCGGCGACCGGCTCAACTTGTATCAGATCCATTCCGTCACGCCGGAAAGCCCGGCGCTGACCGACGTCGCCCTGCATGAGCACCTGGCGCAGCTCTCAGCTGAAGGAGTCACCGTCGGCTTCTCCACGAGCGGCCCCCGGCAGGCGGAGACGATCCGCGCCGCGTCGGCGATCACGGTGGGAGGACAGCGGCTGTTCGGCAGTGTGCAGACCACGTACAACCTGCTCGACCGTTCGGCGGGCGATGCGCTCGCAGAGGCGCACGAGGCCGGCTGCGCGGTCATCGTGAAGGAGGCCGTGGCCAACGGCCGCCTCACGGAGCTTCACCTGGCGCCCGAACTGAGCGCAGTACGCGAGATCGCCCGCGAGGTTGGCACCACGAGCGACGCCGTCGCCATCGCCGCCGTCCTCGCGCAGCCGTGGGTGGACGTCGTGCTCTCCGGCGCGGTCACCGTCGGCCAGCTGGCCGACAACCTCGCGGCAGCCCACGTGCAGCTCACCGACAAGCAGACCGAGCGACTTTCCAGACTGAGCGTGCCCGCCGAAAGCTATTGGGCGCAGCGCTCGCAGCTGGCCTGGACATAGGCGTCCGAAGCCGATCCGGGTTCCGCCGCCATCAGCCGAACCCTGTCAATCAAATAGTTAATATATTGCTATGGAGAATTGAGAATGACGTACTTCCTGCCGTCCGTCGACGCCGTCGCGAGCGCCGCGCGGGGGCTCGCCCTCGCCCACCCCGGACTGATCGAGGTGCACCGGGAACCGCTGTACCTGCGCGCGCTGACGAGCAACCCGACCCGCACGGTGGCGCTGGTCGCGGGCGGCGGTTCGGGGCACGAGCCGCTGCACACCGGCCTGCTCGGGCCGGGCGGGCTCGACGCCGTCTGCCCGGGCGAGGTCTTCGCCTCCCCGCACAACCGGCAGATCTACGCCGCGAGCGCGGCCGCCGCCAAGGGCAACGGCGTGCTGCTCATCGTCAAGAACTACACGGGCGACGTGATCAACTTCCAGATCGCCGCCGAACGCCTGCGCCACGACGGCATCCCCGTCGCCACGGTCCTCGTCGACGACGATCTGGCCACCGACAACGCGAACGCCGCGACCGGCCGCCGCGGCACCGCGGCGACCGTCGTCCTGGAGAAGCTGCTCGGGGCGTCCGCCGACCGGGGCACGAAGCTCGAGGACCTCGCCGCCCTCGGCGCGGACATCGTCGCCCACTCGCGCAGCCTCGCGGTCGCCGCGCGCGCCCTGACCTCGCCCTCCACCGGCGAGCCTGCCTTCGCCCTGAGCGCCGGCACGCTCGAATACGGAGTCGGCATCCACGGCGAGCGCGGTACCGGCACCGTCGAGCACCTGCCCGTCGGCGACCTCGTGCGACGGATGACCGGCGAACTGCTCGCGGGACTGCCCGGCGATCAGACCGAGGTCGTTGCCCTCGTCAACGGCCTCGGCGCCACGACCAGCCTCGAGCTGCACGCCATCGGCTCGCTGCTGCACGACGAACTGACGGCCCGCGGTATCAGGCCCCTGGCCGTCGTCCCCGGTACGTTCACCGCGGCCCTGGACATGGCGGGATTCTCGCTCACTCTCACCCGGATGAAGCCGGAGTGGACCGAGCTGTGGACCGCCCCCGCCGACACCCCGCTCGTACTGCCGTCCCGCACTCTGACGGCGGACACCGCGGCCTCCGCCGTCGTCCGCAGCCCCGAGGCGCAGTCGGGTGGCGACGTCGACGTCGACGTCGACGTCGACGCCGGCGCCGCGCCCGAGCGGGCCGTCCTCGACCGCTTCGCCGAGATCGTTTCGCAGACCCATGACAATCTCACCCGGCTCGACCAGCTCGTCGGCGACGGCGACTTCGGCGACAACCTCCTCGGCGGCGTGAAGCGGGCGCTGGCCCTGTCCGAGCCGGGCATCGAGGGCATGAGCGCGCTGGCCCAGGCCTTCCTCGACGACGTCGGCGGCACCAGCGGCCCCCTGTTCGGTCTGCTCTTCCAGCAGTTGGCGACGGTGGCCTGGCCGGACGACCACGCGCCCGAAGCGCAGGCCGTCGCAGCGGCGGCAGCCGCCAGCCTGGCCGCCATCCACCGCGTCGGCGGGGCCGAAGTCGGCGACTGCACGCTCGTCGACGCACTCGCCCCCGCCGCCGGTGCCCTCGACCCCGCTTCCCACGACCTGGCCGAATTCCCGTTCACCGCGGCAGCCGAAGCGGCGATCGAGGGCGCGCTGTCCACCGCCTCGCTCCTCCCGCGCCGCGGCCGGGCCAGCTACGTCGGCGATCACGCCCTCGGCGTCCCCGACCCCGGCGCCCTCGGCGTGGCCCTGCTGTTCACCGCGATCGCCCGCGTGTACGAGCCGACCGCCGCCACCCGCCTCCTCGGCCCGCAGGAGATCACCTCTCGGTAGGGGCGAATCCGCCTACGCAACCCGGCCTCCGCCGCCCGCGAATCCCGGCGGGCGGCGGAGGCCGTTTTCAGGACATCGGGAAGCGGCTACGGTTGTGGCGCACGTCACATCACCGTCCGGATGGCCGCAAGCGTCTTCAGTGTGGAGCACTGCGTTCGACTCGACTCAGCCGGGCGGAAGCCTGCGGGGCAGTCACATAGGAGACATGCACATGATGGGGGACGAGGAGTTCGATACCTTCTATTCGGTGTCGTACTCCCGATTGGCCGGTCAGCTCTACGCGATGACCGGTGACTGGGCCGAGGCCCGGCAGGTCGTCCTGGAGGCTTTCGTCCGGGCGTGGGATCACCGGTCGGGCTTCGATCTGGAGGCGGCGCCGGACTCGTGGGTCCGGACCGTGGCCTGGCACCTGGCGGGCTCGCGTCGGCGTCGCGGGCACGAGCAGTCATCGGGCCTGGCGGGGCAGGAGCCTGTCCGGTTCGTCGAGGCGCTGCGCAGGCTCAGGGAGGATCAGCGACACTTCGTCGTGCTGCACTACCTGTGCGACCTGGGCGTCGGTGAGATAGCCGCCGAGACCGGGGTGACGATCGAGGCGGTCCGCGCGGCTCTGGCCCGCGGCCGGGCTGCGCTGGCCGCGGCGCGTGACGGGGAGCTGCTGCATGAGGAACTCGTCGGTGAGCTCTACGACTTCGCCAACCGGAACGCTCATCCGCGCCTGACCGCGCAACGGGTCCGCGAGCAGGCCGACCGACGACGGCTGAGCCGCCGGAGTGTGGCGGCAGGCGGCGTCGGCGTGCTCGCTCTCGCGGGAGTCGTCGTCGTGGCGCTCCTCGCGGGCAGCCCTGCCCCGGCGAGCGTGGCGCCGACGGCCGGGCATCCCACGGGCGCGCACCGCGTCGCCGCGAAGCAGTCACGGTCCTGACGTACTCGGCGGCGCCGGATCCTGTCCGGCTATCGGCCGTGCTTCCCATGGCCGCGCCCGTGGCCGTGCCCGTTCTGACCGCTGTCCGCGGCCGACGTGGAGGTGGCCGCCGTGCTGCCGGCACCGGTCGCTGTGCTGCTCGCAGTGGCCGCCGCGGTGACCGAGATCTTGCCGTTGCCCGGCGATGTCCGACCGCTCGGGGTGGACGGACGCGGTGAGACGGTCCTGGTCGACGCCGTAGGGCTCTCGTCGGCCTGGGTCAGCGGAACCACGATCGAGGCCGCCAGCGCCGCGCCGGCGGCGGCGAGGGAGACCGCGAGCCGGGTGCGGCGGCGCGGGCGGTGGATCGGGCGCGTCAGCTCCTCGTCTTGCGCCGCCGCCGCCGCTGCGGTTGCCGGCACCGGTGCCGGCGATGCCGCCGGTGCCGCCGATGCCGACGGCCCGAGGCCCGCGAACGCGCGGGCGACCTCACGTGCACTCGGCCGGTCGTCCGGGTCCTTGCGTGCGCAAGCCCGGTAGAGCGCGTCGATCTCCGCCCGCCTCCCGCCGGTCAGCGGCAGCGCCGGGGGATCGGCGAGCAGGTGCGACATCCCCAGCGCGGGAATCTCGCGGTCGGGGTACGGGGCATGGCCGCTCAAGCACCAGTAGAGCAGGCAGCCGAGTGCGTAGACATCGGATGCGGGCTGCGCGGGGGAACCGCGCCACTGCTCGGGAGCCATGCAGGCGGGTGTGCCGATCACGACCTGTCCGGTCAGGTCCGCGTCGGTCGCGCGGCGGGATATGCCGAAGTCGAGGAGTACGGCGCCGCGCGCGGTGAGCATCACGTTGCCCGGCTTGACGTCGCGGTGCACCACGCCGGATGCGTGCGCGGTCGCGAGGGCGTCGGCCACCTGCCCGCACACCGTCAGCGCCTCGGACGCCGGGATCGGCCCGCGCTTGAGCCGGGAGCCCAGGCTCTCCCCGCTGAGGAGCTCGGTCACCAGGAACGGGTAACCCTCCCCGCTCTCGCCGTCCGCATCGCTTTCGACGAAGTCGAAGACGGTGACGATCAGCGGATGGCGCAGGCCGGCGAGTAGCCGGGCCTCGCGTTCGAGCCGGTCGCGCTCGTGGCCGCAGCCTTCGCCGGAGACGCGCGACAGTGCCTTGACGGCGACTTCGCGGCCGAGCGCTTCGTCGCGCGCCGCCCAGACGTGTGCGGTGCCCCCGGATCCGAGGGGCCGCAGCAGCCGGTAGCGCCCCGAGACGAGACTGCCGCGCTCCCATCGCCTCCGCCGTGCCAGGAAACCGCCCTCGTCCCCGATCCGGTGCGCGAGATCGGCCGTGGTCATGAGAGCTCTCCGTCGCACGGCGGGATGACGGCGATCGGCGCCGACGAGCGCGAGAGCAGCGCCTCCGCGACCGACGACAGGCCCAGTGAGAGCGGCCCGTGGCGGCGCGCGCCGAGTACGACCAGTCGCGCGTCGGCGCCCGCCTCCGCGAGCGCTGCGGCCGGATCGCCCGCCGCCGCGCTGATCTCGACCTCGACGTCCGGGTACTTCGCCTGGTAGGGCTCGATCGCTCGCGCCACGTCCGCCGCCTCCTCCGCGTCGCTGTCAGAGGTCTGCAGCGGGGTCGAGACGGCGCCCGGGCCGCTGATCCCGAGAGCCATGGCGCTCATCGGGGTGGCCGCCACGGTCGGCGGCACCGCCGGCATCCACGCGCGCACGACGCGCAGCGGAGCGGCGTAGCGTCGCGCCGCGGCGAAGGCGTAATCGATGGCCGTGTCGCCCGGGCTCGGGCTCGCGCCGAACACGACGGCGCCGTCGGTGTGTTGCGGCTTCGGGCCGCGGACGACCACCACCGGCCCTTCCGGGTGCAGCGCGACCGCACGGCTGACCGAGCCGAGAAGCAGCCCCTTGATCACGCCGTGGCCCGAGTTCCCGGTGACGACCAGCACGCCCGGGGCGCACGTCCCGAGAAGCATCCTGGTGGGGGAGGCCGGCGAGAACTCGGCGTTGACTTCGAGGTCCGGGTACCGCTCGCGTATGCGCGCGGACAGACCGGAGACCAGCTCGCGGCCCGCGGCCTGCAAGTCCTCCGCCAGCTCCGGCGGTTCGTACGGCGCCACGGCGGCGGTGGGCAGGTGCAGGGCGTGTGCGAGGGTCAGCGGCACGCCGCGCATCGACGCCTCGCGCGCGGCCCAGAAGGCAGCGTGCTCGGAACTCTCCGAAGCATCGACGCCCACGACGACACGGTGCGCTTCCGACGGGTCAATGTTCGCAATCATGCGTTGATCGCCTTTCCATACCGGCCACGTCATTTCGCCGAATCAGGGTCGGCGCCCGCGTGTGCCCGCTTGCCCGGGTTCCATGCGCCCGACGGCCGGCAGGCCCGGCACCGACCTGTTGATTACTTCCGTGGCTGACGGGTACACGGGGCCCGCGGCGTAGAGAGCGGAGCGTGGAGCGATGGTCGTGGACAATACGGACAAAGAGTTCGAAGTGGTCGTCGAGGCGGTCGAGCACGACCGGATGGTGGTCGCGGTATCGGGTGATCTCGATCTGTGGGGTGCGACGAAGTTGCACCGGCCGCTGATGGACGCGCTCGACACCCCGGTGGTGGTGGTCGATCTGAGCGAATGCGGATTCTGCGACTCGTCGGGTCTGCGCACGCTGGTGCAGGCTGTCGCCTGGGCGGGCCAGGAGGGCGTGTCCCTGCGACTGGTGGGCGTCGGCACGCCGGTACTGCGCGTGTTCGAGATGGCCGGGCTGCTGTCCGAGCTGAGCCTGTACCCGGACGTCCCGTCGGCGCTGAAGGGGTAGAAGACAGGCGTATGCCGGGCTCGGATCGGGAGCCGATGACGGACTTCGGGCGCGAGCGCGACCGGGCCCGCGCGGCGGCATCGAACGCCGACGCCGAGGACGCGGTCGGCGCCCTCGGCCGCGTGGGCCTCGTCGCGCGCGGGCTGGTCTACCTGCTCATCGGCTGGATCACGCTGATGATCGCGCTTGCCCGCCGCTCGACGGAGGACGACCGGACCGGCGCCCTGGAACTGGTCGCGGGCAAGCCGTTCGGGTTCGTCGTGCTGTGGTTCCTGATCGTCGGATTCGCCTGCATGGCGGTGTGGATGGCGGTCCTGGCAGCACGGCCGGAGCAGCGCGGCGAGCGAGGCGCCGGGGCTCGGGTAGCGGCGGGATTCACGGCGCTGCTCTACGCCGTCGCCGGGTACACGACGGCGCGATACGCGGTGACCGGGCACGCGAGGTCCACGAACCAGGTCGCGACCGACTACACCGCGGTCGCGATGCGGCATCCGGGTGGCCAGGTGCTGGTCGCGGCCGTCGGCGCCGGCCTGGTGCTCGGCGGCGCCTTGATGCTCAAGCACGGGATCGACAGGCGGTTCGCGAAGGACCCCGACACCGGCTCCATGCCCGCCGCCGCCCGTCGCTCGATCGTGTGGCTCGGCGCGGCCGGGCAGGTCTCGCGCGCGGTGATCGCGGTCGCGGCCGGCGCGTTCCTCATCGACGCTGCCGTCGCCTACGACCCCGCGCAGGCCCGTGGTGTGGACGGCACCCTGCGCGCCTTCGCCTCCGCGCCGCTCGGACCGCTGGTGCTGATCCTCGTGGCCGCCGGTCTCGTCTCGTTCGGCGCGTACTCGCTGTGCGAGGCCCGATGGCGACGACAGTGAGCCGGCGCGAGGTGGGGCCCGGCCCGCTCCGGCCGGAGGTCCGCACGCTGCTGGAGGCCACGGGGCTGATCGGGGTGTTCGAGCTCGCCGAAGGCGCCGGCGGCGTCGGCGGCGCCGATCCGCAGGAGGTGCGGGCTTGATGGAAATGACACTCTCACGCTTCGAACTCGTCTCCGACCTCAACAGCATCGCGCAGGCCCGGGCGGCGGCCCGGCGGTACCTGGCCGAGCACTGCTCGTGGGCTCCGGCGGCGGCGGTCGCCCTGGTCGTCTCCGAACTGGTGACCAACGCCGTACGGCACGCATCCGGCTGGTGGCGCCTGCGGATCACCGCGGACGAGCAGCGGCTCGTGGTCGAGGTCGAGGACGAGAGCGCGGATCCGCTGCGCCGGCGCCCCTTCTCGACCACCGGCGAGGGCGGACTGGGTCTGGTCATCGTCGAGAAGCTCACGAACAGGCTTGAGGTCCGGCCGAACGCGGCGGGACCCGGCAAGACGGTGTACGCCTACTGGTTCAAGGCCTGAGAGGGCGGCAGATATGGACGGGAACCGGCCATTCGCGGTGACAGTGTCCCACCCGTGCGAGGGCCGGGCGGTGCTCTCGATCCGCGGCGACCTCGACCTTGCCAGCGCGCAGGCGCTGCGCGAGCCGCTCACGGAGAGCATGTGGCGCAACAGCCTCGTGGTGATCGAGATGGGCGCGTGCGGCTTCATGGACTCCTCCGGCCTGCGCGTCCTGCTGGCCGCGGCGCAGCAATGCGCCGGGGAGACGGGAGGCGCCCTGCGACTGGTCGAGGTGGGTCCGGACGTGGAGCGCGTGATCGAGATGACCGGGCTGCTGGAGACGTTGCCGATATACGCCGACGTGGACGCCGCACTGGCCTAGCCGCGGCTACCGCGGCTCACGCGTGCCGGTCGGCGCGATCGATCCAGAGCCGGATGCGCGTTCCCCGGCCCGGGGCCGAGCGAAGCTGCACGAGGTCGCAGAGCTGGTTGACGAACCAGAGCCCGCGACCGCCGAGCTGGGTGGCCGAGGGGCGGCGCTGGCCGACGAGCGCGTCGGTGATCACGCCGTCGTCGCGCAACTCGCAGATCAGCGCGTCCTCCTGCGCCCACACGACCAGCGTGCCGGTTCCGCCGCCGTAGCGGATGCTGTTGGTCGCCACCTCGCTCACCGCGAGGATCAGCTCCCGTGTCCGCTTGGGCGGCAGGCCGTGAGCCTGGGCGAACGCGGCGACCTTGTCGCGCACCGCCGACAGATCGTCGATCGTGAAGGTCATGCACTCCACGGCCCCGCTCGGCGCGGATAGCTCGTCCTGCGCGTACGGCTCGAGGAAGAAGTCGGCGACCGGCGCATGGCCGGTGCCGTTCCATACCAGTGGGTGGCAGCGGGTGAGCGATTCGATCGCCGAGACCGATTGCAGCGCCGTGTCCACGGGGCACAGCAGCGACCAGGCCGGGGCCTTGGCGAAGGCCTGGTTCAACAGCCATTCGGCGTAGCGGGCCTCGCCGTCGTACGCCGAGCCGCGCACCGTCGCGGCCGCGTCGTTGATGCCGTGCACGGCCCGCCCTTCCGCGCGCCGGTCGATCCAGTCCTGCCACGCGGGGATCAGCCGCCCCGGGTTGCGGCCGAGCGCGGCGGTGTCCATGAACGTCACGCTGTCGTCGGAGGGCAGGTGCTCGCCGAGCGCGGCGCGGCGCTCCTGCGAGGTAGCGACGAGTACCGTGGCCCCGGCCGCACGCGCCTGTTCGATGTACGCCAGCGTGCCGGCGACATACTCCTGTCGGCCCGCGTACGGGTAGATCATGTGCAGCAGGCCCGGCGAGGCGGCGGTGATCTGGCTCATGACCGCACCTGCACCGCGACACCGGAACCGCCGTAGCCGGACAGTTCCCAAGTCCACCGGACAGTCTCGTTCACGCGTTCGAGCAGCACGGACGCCCCAGCGGTGGCGGCCACGGTCTCCACCAGGGCCTGCCACGCAGCCGCCTCGACGAGTTCGAGCCGCTCGCAGCCCAGCCGGAGGTGGGGCGCGCGCAGCAGCGCCCCGCGCAGTGCTGCGGTGAAAGCGCGCAGCGACTCGAACCCGACACTGCCTTCGAGGGCGTAGCCGTGCGCACCGGTCGATCGGAGACGGAACCCGGCCGCACTCTGCCTCACGTCGCCGGACGCGCCGACGACACGCGAGTGCACGGCCGCGATATCGCCGAGCAGCGTCGGCTTCCACAGCGGAGTCCGGTAGGCGCAGACGACGCCGGTATCGGCGTCGGCGGCTAGTTCGGCGAGTTCCAGTTCGACCGCGACCACCTCGGCCGCCGGCGCGTCCAGCGAGGTCAGGCACTCCATCGGCGCCAGGACCCAGGGTGTGCGACCGGCGCGGCGCGCCTCGTACACGCGATCGCGCACGGCCATGAGGGCGGCGAAGGTGTGCCGTGACGTCGCAGCCGAGCCCTCGTCGTCGCCACCGCCGTGACCGGTCTCTTCATCGTCGAGGACGATGAGACCACCCGCGTGCCGACGAGCGTGCGCCGTGAGCGCATCGCGGCCGGCGGCGTAGTCCCGCGCCGACGCCGCCCGCCAGCAAACGTGCTCGCCCGCTGCCAGCGCCCAAGGCTCGATCATGGTCTGCGTCACCGGTCCATTATCCCGTCTCCCGAGATGCCACGGCATAGCGCACCGCTCCCGGAACTGTCTGCGCCGAGTTGCCCCGCCGCGCGTGCGCAAACGGGGTTCGGCGCCGCGGTTGTCCGGGCACTCGGGATCACCGAGGCTGGAGGCAAGTCCGAGGTGGCGAGATGAACGACCGGATCTGGACCATAGGGCACTCGACGCGGGAGTTCGAGGAGGTCGTGGCCATGCTGCGCGAACACGGCGTCGAATGCCTCGTCGACGTCCGCTCATTTCCATCGTCCAGGAAGTTCCCGCAGTGGAACAAGGCGGCGATCATCGCCGCCCTTCCCGGCGACCTGGAATACCGGTGGCTCGCCGACCTGGGCGGAAGGCGGCACACGCCCGCCGGCGTGAAGAGTCCGAACAGCTCCTGGCGGGTCAGGGCGTTCCGTGACTACGCCGACTACATGGCCACCGATGGATTCAGAAAAGGAGTGGACGAGCTGCTTGAGGTGGCACGGCATACCCGCGCGGCGATCATGTGCAGCGAGGCGGTGCCGTGGCGATGTCACCGTCGGCTGATCACTGACGCGTTGATCGTCGAGGGTGCGCAGGTCGTCGACATCATCTCGCCTTCCGACGCCCGCACCGCCGTCCTGAACCCGGCAGCGGTGGTCGACGACGGCGTCCTGACCTACCCGCCGTGACCATGAGAAGGCATGAACGGCGGGAGCCCGGAGACGCTGGAGGCGTGGCAGTCAGCGGCGCCTCCGAGGTCATCGTCGTCGGCGCCGGCGTAGCGGGTCTGACCTGCGCCGCGGACCTGTCCGCGGCGGGGGTGCCCGTGCGCGTACTCGAGGCGGGGGACCAGCCCGGCGGCCGTATGCGCACCGACGTATGCGACGGTTTCCGGCTCGACAGGGGATTCCACATCTTCAACACCGACTACCCCCAGGTGCGTCGCCACATCGACGTGCACGCGCTCGACCTGCACGCCTTCGCCGGCGGATGCCTGCTGTGCACGGATTCCGGCCGACACCTGCTCGGCCATCCGCTGCGGATGCCGGGTGCCTGGCACGAGGCGGTCCCCGGACACCTCGCCTCGGCGGGCGACCTCGCCAGGGTCGCCGCGTGGTGCGCCAAAGAGCTCGTCACTCCGGTCTCGCGGCTTGAGGCCGCCGGGGACTCCAGCGCACGCGAAGCCCTCGAAAAGGCCGGCCTGTCCAACCCCTTCATCGACGGCGTGCTGCGGCCCTTCTTCGCCGGCGTCTTCTTCGATACCGAGCTGGCCACCTCAAGCCGTGTGCTGCACCTCGTGTGCCACAGCATGCTGCGAGGCACGATCGCGCTGCCGGCGGAAGGCATCGGCGCCGTCCCGCTCCAACTCGCCGCGAAGCTGCCTCCGGGTGCCCTGGAACTCGAACGTCCGGTCACGCGGCTCACCGAGACGGGTGTGCTGCTCGCCGACGGCGCCGAGCTACCAGCGGACCACGTCGTGATCGCCACGGATCCGGCGACTGCCGGAGACCTCGTGCCCAGCGTGCAAGTGCTCGATTCCGTGCCCGTCACCACGTACTACCACGCGGCACCCCGCCCGCCGACGAGCGAGCCGATCCTGCTGATCGACGGCACACTGCGCGTGCTCACCACGATCGTGATCTCGAACGCGCTGCCCGCCGCCGCGCCGGAAGGCACCGCCCTGATCGCGACGTCCCTCGCGACCGATGCCCCGACGCCCGAAGCCGTCGTGCGCGAAAGGCTGGCGGAGCTCTACGAGACGGACACCTCCGGCTGGCACGAGGTGGCGACCTACCGGATCCGGCGTGCGCTGCCGCGGATGGACCCGCCGTGGCCGCTGACCCGGCCCTGCCGGATCGGCCGGGGCCGGTACCTGTGCGGCGATCACCGGGCCACCGGGTCGGTGCAGGGCGCCATGGCCAGTGGAGCGCGAGCGGCCCGCGAAGTCGTCGCCGCTCTCGGCTGAACCGGACCTCCGTCAGTCGTTCCCGACGTCGAGGATGTGCGGCAGGCCCTGGCTCCACCGCCCACGATCGACGTCCTTCGCGCGCGCGAACTCAGGCAGCTCGTACCTGTCGAACGTCTCGACCGGGAACGATTCGGCGCCGCCGTTGGCCGCCTTCAGCAGGGCGTTGACAGCGCGCCGGGCCGCCTCGTTCGCGGTCTCCATCGTGGCGAAGTCGACGTTGCTGTAGGTACGGACGTAATCGGCGGCGAGGAAGAGGTTGCCGATGGCCGTAGACGCCTCCGGCCGCAGATCCCAGGAACCGATGCTGTTCATCAGGAACGGCTCGTCGTTGCGCAGCCCGTGCTCTGCCTCGATGATCGCTTCGTCCAAGTACCAGGAGTGGACCATCGAGTCCTCGAGTACGACTTCGCCCTCCTTGTTCAGGTGCGCCTGCATCTGGGCCCAGACTTCGCGGGCGACCTCCTGCCGGGTGCACGCGCGTGCGGGCCTGCCGTAGAGCAGGCCGGGTGTGTCCCAGTCGGAGATGACCACGGACAGCGATTCCCGGGCCCGGCCGTCTCCCCACGTCGCCGCGAACGGAGCGTCCCAGAACCTTGATTGCGCGACGGACGCGAGTTTCCAGGGCGCGTCGATGTGGAAGACGTGGCCGGGCAAGGCCGGCACCGGGCGGCGCAGGAAATACTGAATTCCGTTGGACCACGTGTGCCGGAGCCGGTCCATCGCGGCCAGCCGCGGATCCGCCGCGCGCAATGCCGCGTTCCACAGGCGCACGGCCCGGTCGGCGGGGACGGCCGCGACGAACCAGTCGGCGTCGATCCGGCTGGTGGTGCCGTCGGGGGCGCGGGCTCGGGCAGCGGTCACCCGTCCGTCGCGCAACTGCAGTTCCTCGATCTGCCGGCCGAAGGCGAAGCGCACGCCGAGCGATCGCAGGTGAGCGGTCCACGGATCGATCCACGCCTCGCTGGTGGGTGCGTTGAAGACGCGGTCGAACGCGGCATCGCTGCCGAGCCCGAGAACGCTGAAGAAGATGGCTTCGAGCCCCTGGCCGACGGTGCGCACGCTCGCGGTGCGCGGCTTGAGCGCCTCGAGGATCTGCACTCCGCCGCCCCAGATCCGCTGGTAGTCCTCGGACATCCGCGCGGCCTGGATGTACTCCCACCAGCCCGTATGCTCCCACTGCCCGTATTGACGCTCGTCGCAGCTGCAGAAGAGGACGCTGACCCTGCCCGCGAGGAAGAGCAACTCGGCGGGCGGAAGCAGCGGATGGTCGTCGAGAAGCCGGGCGAGGGTGCTCACGAGGAAGCCCGCGTTCTCGCGCACCGGCGTCGAGAGGTTCAGATCCCCGGGCCGGAGCGGGATCGGGACACCGGCCCGGTCGCCCGCACGGGCGAGATCGAACCGCGGCACGGGGGCGAGGCGGTCGTCGACGGTCGCGTCGGGCGCCACGGGGATGCGTCGAAGCGTGTCCGGCAGGTGGTGGTAGAAGCCGAGGACCATCCGATGCCCGTGCTCGCCGGGCAGGTCGCGCCGACCCCCGGTACCGGTGTCCGGGACGAGCAGGGACCTGGCCTTGCCGCCGGGCACGCTCCGCCGCTCGTAGACGGTCACCTCGAAGCCCCGCTCGGCGAGTTCGTGCGCGGCGGTCAATCCGCCGACTCCCGCGCCGAGGACGGCGACGCGGCGGCCGGTCGAAGCGAGGTTCTCGGCCATGGTGCTCTCCCGGACGTCGCGGCCGCACGCCGCGACGCAGCTCGATCAGCCGCTTTGCCCCTGCTCCGAACGGCCGGCCAGACTCCGCTCGATCACGGCGTGCACGAGGGCGAAGACCGCCCCTTGGAGCGCCGCCGCGAGCAGCATCGTCCGCCAGGAGCGGGCGGTGTCGGCCGGATCGGGCACGTCGCGTCCGCCGTCGGCCTTGCGCCACAGCGAGCGGAAGGCGATGCCGACGGCCGAACCGGCGAGGAGGCCGACCGGCTTGACGACGAGCAGCTTGCGTGTGTCCACGACTCCGACTCCCATCCCAGGCTCCGCTGCCGCGGGTCCGGTCCGCGGCGATCACATGGGTGGTTGCCCCGATCTTCGGCGTCAAACAACCGGGCCCGGAGCGGCGTGCCGCGGTACCGCGTGGCCCGGCTCATCGGCGGCGGTCGTTTCGCGCCTGTGCGGCCCGGGTACGCGGCGGGCCCGTGATCGAGATGGAGACGAGAACGACGATGCTGGTCACCGATACCGCCGCCGCGCTGATCGACGAGCTGACCGATCGACGGGGAGTGATCGAGAGCCTCGGCCTGCGGATCACGGCCGGGGCCGGTGCCGGTGCCGGCGGCGACGGGGAAGCGGGCGCCGGGCAGGCGGACGGCGCGCAGTTCGCGTTCGCGGTGACCGACTGCCCGGGACCGCTGGACGAGGTGCTGCCCGTGCGCGGCGGCCGGCTCTACCTCGACGCGGCCGTCGCCGACCGGCTGGCGGACAAGGTCCTCGACGCGCGGCGGTCCGAGGACGGGCAGATCGTGTTCCACATCGGCGGCGAGCGGATCGGCTGACACCGTGGACCGCGCCGGCTCGCCCGCCCTGCGCACGACAGTGGTGATAGCCACCCGCGATCGGGCGGCGGAGCTGTGCGCGGCGCTCGAACGGCTCGAGGCCCTGCCGGAGCGCCCGGCCGTCACCGTCGTGGACAACGCCTCGGCCGACGGCACGCTGCGCCGCGTCGGCCATCGGTTCCCGTTCGTCCGGCTCATCGGCCTGCCGGAGGACCGCGGGGCCTCGGCGCGCACGATCGGGGCGCGGCTGGCCCGCACGCCGTGGATCGCATTCTGCGATGACGACTCCTGGTGGTCCGCCGACGCGCTGGCCCGGGCCGCGTCGTACCTCGCCCGATCCCCGCGACTCGCGCTGGTCGCCGCCTGCCCGCTGGTCGAGCCGGGCGGAGCCGGCGATCCGGCGGCGCGCGGGCCGGTGGACGTCCCGCTGCCGCGCGGCCCCGGGGCGTCCGGCCCGGCGGTGCTCGGCTTCCTCGGGTGCGCCGCCGTCGTGCGCAGGGACGCCTACCTCGACGTGGGCGGCCTCCATCCGCTGCTCTGCCTCGGCGGCGGGGAACGGCTGCTGTCCTACGATCTCGCGGCCGCGGGCTGGGACCTGGCGTATCAAGCCGACGTCGTGGCCTACCATCAGCC
>Ga0310811_10000648_pt1 | contig 44359 bp, 39 predicted proteins | sample YCmetagenome_FD_207642 | JGI IMG/M metagenome (GOLD analysis project Ga0310811, IMG submission 207642) | Soil microbial communities from experimental microcosm in Duke University, North Carolina, United States - YC | ecosystem: Engineered > Artificial ecosystem > Soil microcosm > Unclassified ...
GACGGCGATGAAATAGCGGAGCTGGCGATAATCCATTCTCTTATAGTCAAAACGTATATCCGCCCTGTCAATATCATATTGGACTAAATAGCTGGCGGCGCCTACACCCGCGGCAGAACAAGCCAATGCGCGGAAATCAAACGGGAGGTCTTCATGGCGATCGGGTTTCAGATTTGCAAGCGCGCGCGGAAGGTTGACGCCGGTACGGTGGCAAAATTCCGCGAGCTGCCGGTCGCCAATATCAGCGATAACATGTCGCGCATGACCTCGGGCGGCCCCTCGCTGCGGCCGATCCACAAGGAGGGCGTGCTGGCCGGTCCCGCCTTTACCGTGAAGACGCGCCCCGGCGACAATCTCATGATCCACAAGGCGATCGACATCGCCGATCCCGGTGACGTCATTGTCGTCGACGGCGGTGGCGACCTCACCAATTCGCTGATCGGCGAGTTGATGGCGGCGCAGGCCGAAAAGCGCGGCATTGCCGGCATCGTCATCTACGGCTCGATCCGCGACTACGACACGCTGCATGCCGGCACCTTCCCGGTGTTCGCGGCCGGTGTCACCCATCGCGGGCCCTACAAGGACGGCCCCGGCGAGATCAACGTGCTGATCGCAATCGACGGCATGGTGATCGCTCCGGGCGACCTCATCGTCGGCGACGGCGACGGCATTGTCTGCGTGCCGTTCGAGGTGACGGAGGAAGTGCTCAAGGCCACCCAAGCCAAGCACGCGGCCGAGATCAAGCAGCTCGCGGCGATCAAGGAGGGCAAGGTCGACCGCGCCTGGGTCGATGCCGCGCTGACGCGGCTTGGCTGCAAGATTCACGGCTGACCTTAGGAGACGGGCATGCTGACTTATTTCGGAACGCAACATTTCGCGGGCTGCGCCTGCTGCAGCATTGGGCCGTTCCAGGCGATGGCAGCCTCGGGATCGGGGCTGTCGGCCGCGACCAACCTCGAAGCCGGCGAAGGGCCGCGGCGCGGCGCACCTTCGGGTGGCGGGCTGATCATCGACTGCCACGGCCACTACACGACCGAGCCGCAGGAATTGCTCGACTGGCGCAAGCGCCAGATCGCCGCGATCGGCGACCGCTCGCAGATGCCGTCGGTGGACTCGCTGAAGATCAACGACGACCAGCTCCGGCAATCCGTCGAAGGCGCGCAACTCAAGCTGCAGCGCGAGCGCGGCACGGCGGCGACGATCTTCTCGCCCCGCGCCTCCGGCATGAGCCATCATATCGGCGATGCCGCCGTCAGCGCGGCGTGGTCGCGCGTGTCGAACGACCTGATCTACCGGCTGACGAAGCTCTATCCGAAGAATTTTATCGGCGTCTGCCAGCTGCCGCAATCGCCCGGCGTCGAGCCCAAGACCTGCATCGCGGAGCTGACGCGCTGCGTCGAGGAGCTCGGCTTCGTCGGCTGCAACCTCAATCCCGACCCAAGCGGCGGCTACTGGAAGGATCCGCCGCTCACCGACCGCTGGTGGTATCCGCTCTATGAGAAGATGGTCGAGCTCGACGTGCCCGGGATGATCCACGTCTCCGCCGCTGCCAATCCCGTCTTCCACACCACCGGCAGCCATTACATCAACGGCGACACCACCGCCTTCATGCAGTTCCTGATGTCGGATCTGTTCAAGGATTTCCCGACGCTGAGATTGATCATCCCACATGGCGGCGGCGCCATCCCCTATCACTGGGGCCGTTACCGCGGCATTGCGCAGGATCAGAAGCGGCCGCCGCTCAGCGAAAGCGTCTTGAAGAACGTGTTCTTCGACACCTGCGTCTATCACCAGCCGGGCATCGATCTCCTCACCAAGGTGATCCCCGCGGAGAACATTCTGTTTGCCTCGGAGATGGTCGGCGCGGTGAAGGGCGTCGATCCCACGACCGGCTTCAACTTCGACGACACCCGCCGCTACATCGACGGCTCTGCGAACCTCTCCGCCGAGCAGAAGCGCGCGATCTTCGCGGGCAATGCGAGGCGGGTCTATCCGCGCATCCCTGCGTCGATCTTCAACTGAGCGGATAATAGCGTTGATCATGAGCTCCCGGGTTCGTTAAGACCGCCAATATCAAGGGGGAATGACGTCCGGGCGGCAGCTTCCTCTATTTTCGTCATGCCCGGGCTTGACCCGGGCATCCATCACATAAAGAATTCTTTCGAAGAAGATGGATGGCCGGGTCGAGCCCGGCCATGACGAGTCGATGGGGAGCCACCACATGACCGACGCGCGCTATGAGACGCTGAAGCTCGACACCCCCAGCCCCGGCGTGCTGGTCATCACGCTGAACCGGCCCGAGGTGCGCAACGCTATCAACACGAAGATGGGCGAGGAAATGCTCGACGTCTTCACGCGCATCAACGCTGATCCCGCCAGTCACCGCTGCGTGGTGCTGACCGGCGCCGGCGATCGCGCCTTCTGCGCCGGCGGCGACCTCAAGGAACGCCACGGCATGACGGACGAGGCCTGGAATAACCAGCACCGGCTGTTCGAGCGGATGATGCTGGCGCTGCTCGACTGCCCGCTGCCAGTCATCGCCGCGATCAACGGCGTCGCCTTTGCCGGCGGCTGCGAGTTCGTGCTGCTCTGCGACTTTGCCTATGCGGTGGAGACCGCGCGCTTTGCGCTGACGGAAGTCACGATCGGCATCATGCCGGGCGGCGGCGGCACGCAGACCTTGCCGCGGCGGGTCGGCTATGCCCGCGCCGCCGAGATCGTGCTGACCGGCGAGCCGCTCAGTGCCGAGCAGGCGCTGAACTGGGGCGTGGTCAATCGCCTCTGCACGGCCGACCAGCTCATGACCGAGGTGCTGGCCACCGCAAGCAAAATCGCCCGCAACGCGCCGCTCTCGATCCGCCAGGCCAAGCGCTCCATGATCCTGGGGCAGCGCATGGACCTGCGCTCGGCGATGTTCTTCGAGGTCGACGCCTACAACCAGCTCGTCGGCACCGAAGACCGACGCGAAGGCATCGCCGCGTTTAACGAGAAACGTAAGCCGGAATTCAGGGGACGATAGCCTCGAAGTCACCTCTCCCCTTGTGGGAGAGGTCGGATCGCGCAGCGATCCGGGTGAGGGTTGGTTCCGCAAACTCGCCTGAACGCTCGTGGATAGAGACCCCTCATCCGGCGCCATAGCCGATGCGAAGCATCGGCGTCCTGCTAAGAACGGCGGCCCGAAGCCGCCTATGCCACCTTCTCCCACAAGGGGAGAAGGAAGAGAGCGCCTTCATATTCAACATCTCGGCAAGCGCGCTAGTCCTTCCTGTTGCACCCCAATTGCAAGGCGCGTTGCAGAACGACGGCATTGTTGAGAATGGCGCGGATTTCCGATTTGTCGAGCCAAGTGACCGCTTCTTCGAACTTCTCACATTGCTCGATCTTTGCGCGTGCCGTCGCAAGAGGCACGTCGATCGGTCCCGACTTGCGATGACTTACACCGGGCAGTGAATCCAGATGATATTCAAGCAATTCGGCATCCTGGCGGAGTTGCTGTAGAGCTCCGGTCACTTCGATGCGCGCAGATGCAGCGAGCTCGTTCGCGCGAAGCACGACCGGAGGCGGAGTGTTATCTTCCGGTGTTGCAAACAATCCAGCCGGTCCGGACCGGCGTGATGTCAACAATCCCAGTGGAACTGCCAGCACCAGACCCGCGATCACCGGTGACATCCACAGCAGCAGAGGGAGCGACACGGCAAATGCACTCAGCCCCATCAAAACACCGCACAACGTGGGTGCTGCGAGTTTGTGATAGATCTCGCGCGGCGCAATCTCGCCACCCCCTCGGCGCTGCACCTGCCATCCGGCGTCGCGACCCAGGAGAATTTCGGTCACCGCCGTCGACTGAAAGATCATCATCGACGGAGCAATCAGCGCCGCAAGGAGCGTTTCGGAAACGATGCCGCCAAGCACGCGAATGGTCCCCGAAAAGGAGACGCGTTCCTCGCGCCGGCCGATCAGCGCCAGAAAGGCCAGCAGCTTGGGCACGATCAACAGTCCCATCGTGGCGGCAAACACCCATGCCGCCAGCACGGGGTCCTGCTGAGGCCAGGTCGGAAACAACGAGAAGCCCTTCGGAAAATACTCCGGTCGGATGAAGTGGGCCTGAAGTGATATCAACAATCCGAGGATCAGGAAGATGAGCCACATTGGCGCCGTGATGTAGGAGCCGATGCCTGTAAGCAGGTGAAGGCGAGACACCCAATGCAGGCCACGCACGGGCAACACCGCGATGTGCTGAAGGTTGCCCTGGCACCACCGGCGATCCCGTGCGGCAAAGTCCAGGATTGACGGCGGCGCTTCTTCGAAGCTGCCGCCAAGCGCAGGCGCCATGTAGACCGCCCAGCCAGCGCGTCGCATCAAGGCGGCTTCCACGAAGTCGTGGCTCAGGATGTGTCCGCCAAAGGGTTTGCGGCCGCGCAGCTCCGGCAAACCGGCCTCCTCTGCGAATGCGCGTATGCGAATGATGGCGTTATGCCCCCAGTAGTTGCTTTCCGGGCCATGCCACCACGCGTTGCCGACGGCGATGATCGGGCCATACACCCGACCGGCGAATTGCTGCAGCCGGCTGAAGAGACTGCGTGCATTGACGATGACCGGTTGGGTCTGGATCAGCGCGGCCGCAGGATTGGTCTCCATCGCGTGGACCAGGCGTACGATCGTGTCGCCCGCCATCAGACTGTCCGCGTCGAGAACAATCATATGTTCGTAAGCCGCGCCAAATCGCCTGACCCACTCGGCGATGTTGCCGGATTTCCGGGCGGTGTTGTCGGATCGATGCCGATAGTACAGCCGATGTGCGCCGCAGGCGCGACGCAATGCCATGAAGGCCACCTCTTCGCGGACCCAGATGTCGGGATCGGTGGTGTCGCTGAGCAGGAACCAGTCGAATTGGGCGTCGTGTCCCGTGGCGGCGACGGACTCGTACATCGCGCGGAGCCGCGCCATCAGATCATGCGGATCCTCATTGTAGGTCGGCAACAACATGGCTGTGCGCGACGACAATGTGGGAAGAGGACCATCGCGATCGATGGCGAGTCCGCTATGACGTCGAGTCAGCAGCACGAAAAACCCAACCAGAGCCGACATGAAGGAAAAAGCGACCCAGGCGAGCAGCACGAGGAAGAATGCCAGCAGAATCGCTTCGAGCACGGTCACGCCGCCGACCTTCACGACCCCATACATTTCGTGGCCGCCTGCGATCGTAAGCGATGCCGTTCCGACAAAGATGAACAGCCGGCGAAATGGCAGGCCGGCTCTCAGTGGCGCAGGCGCTTGCCGTCTTTCTGTCGGCTGATCGAGCCGGCAGGGTTCCATCGAAAGTCCGCTCTCCGGCGGCAGAAAGCGGTCGACGGCAGCGCTCGGGGTCGGCGTGGCCGGTCTCTTCAGGGTGTCCATCGATAGATCCACACCTCGGAGATCGGCGTATCATTCTGGACAAGGACTGCCCGTAATTCGATTGGCGCCTTGCTCTTGACCGAGCATTGGAAGCTCAGGCGCCAGCCGCCCGTCTCCGGGTTGGGTTCGGTGACAATGTTGGTGACCTCGGATTTTTCCGCGGTCACCACTCCCTTGATGCTTTTTGGATCGACGCCCTTGAGCTTGTCACCCATCAGTTCCAGCACAAACAGCTTGCTGTCATCGCCCCGGCTGCCGATTCCGGTCCGCGTGAAGCGCGCCAGCGAGTCGGATTTCGGGGCGTCCGGTCCCCAGTGCAGGCGGTAGGTGAAATTGTGCTCGTTCTTGGCCGTGAGCGGCTGCTTGGGACGCCAGAACGCTGCAATATTATCGTGGATCTCCTCTTTGGTCGGAATCTCGAACAACACAACAGCTCCTTCGCCCCAATCGCCGATCGGCTCGGCCCACAGGCTGGGACGGCGCTCGAATCGTGATTCGAGATCCTGATAGGCGAAGTATTTCTTTTCCCGCTGCATCAGTCCGAAGCCGCGCGGATTGAGATCGGCGAAGGTGCTGACCTGCAGATCATGCGGATTGCTGAGCGGACGCCAGAGCTGCTCCCCCTTGCCGTTGAAGATCGCAAGACCGTCGGAATCGTGCACCGCAGGTCGAAAATCATCGAAGTCCTTGCGGTCATTTGGCCCGAAAAAGAACATGCTGGTCATCGGGGCAAGGCCGCCGTGTGCAATATCCACTCTCGGATAAAGCGACACCTCGACGTCAAAGACGGTGGTCTCGCCGGGACGAATGGTGAAACGATAACTCGCCGCCGCGCTCTTGCTGTCCAGCAAGGCGTGGATGACGAGGGAAGTTGCTTTCGGCGCAGGCTTCTCCAGCCAAAACGCCTTGAACACCGGAAATTCTTCACCCTTCGTCTCGCCAGTGTCGATCGAGAGCCCGCGGGCGGACAGGCCATAGGTTTCTCCCTTGGCGACCGCCCGGAAGTAACTTGCGCCAAGGAAGACGCAAACCTCGTCGTAATAGTCTGGCCTGTTGATCGGAGCGTGAATGCGAAACCCGGCAAAGCCGAGATCGAGATCACCCCACTGCCCTAGACCCTCGCCGAAAGAAAAGTCATCGCGCCGATATCGTATCGGGACGGCACGTCCGTTGCTCACTTCGAACATGTCGACCCTGTTCTTGTAAAAGAATCCCCGGTGAAAGAACTGAGCCTGGAATGGCAGCTTCTCGTCACGCCACAGCGCATGTTCCGGCAGGAATCGGATCGATCGATACTGATCGTAATTGAGATCCTTCAACGCGTCGGGCAGCTTTTCATCCGGCGGTTCGAACGACTTCGCGGCAAGACCCCGGGCCAATTCGCGCACCGACGACGGGCCAAACGTCGTCTTCGATGCCGAGTCCGCAGCGCCCGCCCGCGGCAGCGCAGCGGCTGCCGAAATCACGACCGAGGCGCGAAGAAGTTGCCGACGATCCAAGGAATTTCCTCTCCCGGTTCTAAACCGCGAAGGGAAACGGTCAGGGTTCGAAGGAGTTCCTTGGTGCGACATGACACACCCGATCTCAGGCCCGAACAGTGACCCGACCGCCGGAAACTCGAGCGTTCACCAGTGGACCGGCAATTTCGGTTGCTCTGGTCTCGATTATCCGGGTCGTCGCGATCTCGCATTGGATCGTCAAGGACGCCGTCACGTCTTGGCTGTCCCTTGGCTGTCCCTTGGCTGTCCGCGCTGCTGCCGCTCGTCTTACGACCGATGCGCGTCCACCGCATCCCGACCCACCACCCGTGACGATGCGCAGCGCCCCCTCCGGCGAATCGGAATGCGCGGAGATAAGGATTATTTTTCGGAAAAATAGAAGATAAAATTTGAGCGTCGAGACTGAATTGAAGTAAGCGGATTGAAATGGCTTAGAAGATCGTGGTTTCGGCGCGAAGCTTGGCGACACCGCAGCAAGCGAAGAGGCACCTTGGAGCCTTCGCACTTCTGCAATGGCGAGACATCCGCAGATCTTTTCGACCCTGGGTTGCCTGCAGCTCGGAATGTATAGTACCGTGCACTTATCGGGACAACGTTTCCGTCCCGGATTTGGACGGCATGTCATGAGATTGTCATCCGGCTTTGCCGCGCCTTCAGCCTTCGCTGTCTTGTCAACTGTTTTGCTGTGCGGCCCGGCCGCGTCAGAAACCCCAACAGGCTCGGTCAAATCGCTTCCGAGCATCACGGTCGAAGCGCCGAAGCAGGTGGCAAGACCAACTGGTCGGAAGGTGGCAAATACAGTGGCATCTGGCCGCAGATCGTCAACCACTCAAACGTCATCGTCAACCACCCGAACGCCATCGCCTGCGCCAGATTCAATATTGGGGAGGATTGCCGAGCTGGAGAAAGTCGCCCGCAATTGCAACGGTGGTTGCGAATCTAGCCTCAGACACGGAAATGCCCCTTGGGTTGGGTGTAGCGAGTCGGGGGGCGAACAATCAACCGGGCTTTTCTCGTTAACGTGCAGAGACAACCTCACCTACAAATCCTACGTGGATTGCGTCGAGACCAAATGGTTCTTGGGCGAGCAACGAAATAAAGCCTGGTGGCTTTGTAGCAGCCTGAACGCCGCCGGGAGGTTTCAAGTCGCCGAATTCAAGCGATCAAGACATCTGCACTAGCCCATACCTACCGCAGGCTCTCTGTTCCAGTTGAACTTGGTTGCCCGCGTTCTTGCTTCACCGCGCCAGCGCGTCTTACGGGTGTCCGGCTGCGCTCGGCTTGCGCCATGGAACGCGGACATCTTCACGATAGATCGTCGCCGCACTTCCGCGAATCTTTCGCCACGAATCAGGATTCAGAATCAGCTCGCCATTCTAGGGAGGCGATCCGGCAGGATGGCCGGAGCGGGCGAATGCTGGTCCGGAATTTATCGCCCATTGGCTCCATTTCATCAGGGGTAGTGTCCAGTAGGAGATTTGATTCATGGCAAATATCGAGAAGTTTCCGAGAACCAAGCTAGACTTGGCGAAGCTCGAGGCGGATGTCACGGCGGCTATGCCGCCATTGCCCGTCAGGGCTGTGCCTCCGCTTCCACCAGAGCCGTTGCCAGAATACGTCGAGCACCGCGAGGGGGTCTCGCGCGTCGGCCAGCTCACCGCCGAGGCCGTGGTGCGCGACTATGAAGCCGCGGCCAAGGAAATCGAAGCGATGGGGACCGAGTTGATCAGCGCGGCGAAGAAATGCGAGGCGATGACTGGCGAGGTGCATACCGCCATCGCCTTCATGCGCGATACCGCGGCGTCCTATCGCGAGGAAGCCAAGAAGATCTTCAAACGCATCGAGGAATGCGCCCTGTTCACCGAGGACGTTCGCAAGACCTGCGAAACCGTCAAGCGCCGGATGACCGAAGACAGAGGCCTCGCCTGATCCGAGAGGCGGCCGCACAGGGACAAGGCCGGCTGGCGCGCTCGATCATGATGCGATTAGAAGAAATCGCATCATGATCCAATCTCTTTGATTGAGCATGATCTTTTCGGAAAACCGGTTTCCACTTTTCCGGATCATGCTCTAAGCACGCGAGCCGGTCTTCAGTTGGGTCTTTTCAGTTCGCCTTGCGACTGAGCATGGCCGGGATATCGAGAACGGCCTGCTCGATCGAATTGCGTACGGTCGACAGGCGGCCCTGCGGAGCGGGGGCTCGTCGTGCCATGCTCCGTGGGTGGTCCGAAATCGGAATTGCGGCGCGCGGTTCAGTTGGGCGGGCCATCGGCTCGCCTTCCGGGCTCCTCGATTGCGGCTGGGCGGCACGATGCTCGATCCGCTCGGCGCTGCGAAGGTTCTCATTGCGAAGCCTGCCGGCGAGCTCGTTAAGCGGGCTCGCCGGTGGCGCTTTTGGCGTCGCAGTGGAGGCCACAGCGAGATTATCGATGCCGGTCGCCACCACCGAGACGCGGACGATGCCGTGCAGGCTGTCGTCGAACGTGGCGCCGACGATGATGTTGGCGTCGGAATCGACCTCCTCGCGAATGCGCGTTGCGGCTTCGTCGACCTCGAACAGCGAGAGGTCCCTGCCGCCGGTGATGGAGATGATGAGGCCGCTGGCGCGCTTGATCGAGGGATTCTCGATCAATGGATTGGAAATCGCGGCCACGGCCGCATCGAGCACACGCTTCTCGCCCGAAGCTTCACCCCTGCCCATCATCGCCTTGCCCTTCTCGCGCATGACGGTGAGAACGTCGGCAAAGTCGAGATTGATCAGGCCTTCCTTGACGATGAGATCGCTGATGCAGGCGACGCCCGAGTAGAGCACCTGATCGGCCAGCGCGAAGGCGTCCGCGATCGTGGTCCTCTCGTTCGTCACCCGGAACAGGTTCTGGTTCGGGATGACCAGCAGCGTGTCCACCGCCTTGAGCAGCTCTGCGATGCCCGCTTCGGCAAAGCGCATGCGCCGCTGCCCCTCGAAATGGAACGGCTTGGTGACGACACCGATGGTGAGAATGCCAAGCTCGCGCGCGGTCCTGGCGATGACAGGCGCGGCACCGGTGCCGGTGCCGCCGCCCATCCCGGCCGTCACGAACACCATGTTCGCTCCGGTCAGATGATCGCGGATCGCGTCAATCGTCTCTTCGGCCGCCGCGCGCCCCACCTCGGGCTGCGCGCCGGCGCCAAGACCCTGGGTTACCTCCGTGCCGATCCGGATGACGCGATCGGCCTTCGACGAGGCGAGCGCCTGAGCGTCGGTGTTGGCGACCACGAATTCGACGCCTTCCAGTCCGGACGCGATCATGTTGTTGACGGCGTTGCCACCGGCGCCGCCGACGCCAAAGACCATGATGCGCGCCTTCATCTCGCGAATATCGGTCATGCTGATCATCCTTGCCTTCCGGATTTGTCCGGCAAGCCGGAATGGTGGGATCTCTTTCGCTCGCTCATGGCCCTGCGGTCTGCCGCCACCAGGTCGGCGGCCAATCTTCCCGGTCGGCGTGCAGCCGGTCCGTAGCCGTCGACAGAGCCATCCGCTCGATCACGGGTGTGGAGAAGACCTTCGAGCCGCGCCGTCGCCGCCATGGCCGCCGTGGTCTCGGCATTGGCTTGCAGCAGCTCGGCCATCAGCCGATCGGCGCGCTCGCGCTCACGCTCGAAATCGTCCCGATGACGTGCCGCCATCGCTTCGAGCCGCGCGATCTCCGCCTGCATGGCCGTGATCCTTGCGGTGAGGGCTGCGCTACTCGTCTCGCGACGACCAGATGGACGCGGCGAATGCCGTATTTGTGCAAGGTCGACGTTCACCAACGCCTTGCCGTCATCCGAAAAGGAGCGCGGCAGGCGCATCCGCTTGGCAAGCGAACGAGCGGCCATGGACGAGATAGCGAGGCGAGCGCCGAGCTCGGCATATGTCAGGGCTTCGATAGCCATCGGCTGTTCTCCCGGAACAAAGCGCGCGGAATTAACCGAAAGGTAACCAAAGGCTAGGCTGCGTCGGTTAACGGATGGTTAACAGGCGCCTGCGGCGGCCCCCAAACAGTCAGAAGTTCCCATGCCGCCCAAGTGAGACCAAGATTCCTCCGCTTTTGGACCGCGATAGCGGGGTACCGGTCGGCGGTGCCAGTTGAGAAAGCGTACCCAATGCCCATGAAAGACAGTTTTGATCCGGCCGATCCCTTGCCGCGCTTTCTCGCAGGCCAAACCGGGCACCAGGGCATCGGGGATGTTCACGACGGAGGCGTCACCACCTCGCGGGTCTTCATGAGCATCCTGGTGGCAGCCGTGACAGCGGCCGGTGTTGCCGCTCTGGCCCTGGGAGATCCAGTGGCGCTCTTTACGGAGGTCACGGCTTCGCTGACCAGCAATCCGTCACCTCAGTCCGCCACCGCCCCATCGCCGGCGGCCATTCAAACTGCCGACAACGCACCGGCTTTGACGCAATCCAACGCCGACGCCAAGGCCGATGCTGAGACATTGCCGCCGACTGCAAACGACGCGCCGGCTGGTCCGGAGGTTGCCGCCGCAGAGCCTGCCGGCTCGGAACCTGCGGCCGAGAATCCCGTAGCCAAGGATTCCGTCACCAAGGAGCCGACGGAAACGATTACGCCGTCATCCGAAGCGCTGTTCAGGCGGTTCCAGGCCTGGCTGTCGGACCAGGATGCGCAGGCAAAGGCCGAGCCCGCTCAGCCGGCTCAAGATGTGGTCCCGGCTCAGGTTGAGCCGAATACGCCGGCACAGGCTGACGAGAATGTCAGGGCGAGCGCACCGCATCGGCTCGCGCAAAAGCATCGACGAGCCGCCGCCGTCCGCAATGCGTCAGCAGAGATGCGCGCGCAAAATGCCCGCAGACCGATCCCGCGCGCGCAAGATGCACGTGCGGGACAGCCAGTCGCGCGACCCGTACAGGACGCGCGAGCACAGGAGCCGGCGGGACCAAATACTCAGGCGCCGTCGTTCCTGCCGCCGATCTTCGGCCAACGCAATTAGGCTTGGCGCGCGCATATTTGCTGGCCTGAGGCTCCGATCGCCTCGAGGCTGTTACGACCGCCGCGATGCATAAATCCTCGCGTTGAGCCTGTGTGCAGATTGCGATCGGCGGTGCATGCGGTGCAACGGCTGTGCCTGTTGGACCGATCCTCACTTGTCCAGCGATCTTTGCCAACGCCGCGGCGGAAGCACCGCCACAGGCCGGCATCAAGAGCAGATCCAAATAATCACTATTGTCATGGGCACCGCAGTGACCAACGCGCCACCAATCGTCAGCACGAGTGCCGATAGCGGGTTTGAATCGGCTCGAATTCCCACTCCCGACATAACCGTTGCTCCATCGAGCCCCGGCCCCGTCGGGAAGGTGGGGTGCGCGCGGTTAATAAACGGTTAATTTCAGGGAAATACTCGCTGCATCAGGCGCGACGGATCGAAAAGGCCACCCACGCGGGTGGCCTTTGTTGCCTACTTCTTCAGATCATCGGCAAAGAACTTGGCGGCCTCGGCCTTCGATTCCTGGTCGGCCTTGGCGTCATATCTGAGCGGCAGGTTGAACTTCTTGCCGAGCTCGGTGGCTTCGGGGTTGGTGAACGCGTGCACTGCGCCGGGATACTCGATGACCCGATAATCGACCTTCGCGGCCTCGAAATCCTTCTTCACCGTGGCGTACTGCTCGGGCTTGACGAAGGGATCGTCCGCGCCATTCATGACGAGGACCTTCGCCTTGACGGTGCCGGGCGCCGGCGCGGGCGTATTGAGACCGAGCGAGGCGTGAAAGCCGGCGACGGCGGCAAGGTCGGCGCCGGCGCGCGCCATGTTGATCACGACCGCGCCGCCGAAGCAGTAACCGACCGCGCCGATCCGCTTGGGATCGACCGAGGCCTGTTTGGCGAGCTCGCCCCGTGCTGCGTTGAAACGCTGCTCCATCACCGTCGGGCTTTTCATCACCGAGGACGAGAGCGCGCCGGCGTCCTTCGGGTTGTCGGCGGTCTTGGCGTCGCCATACATGTCGGAAATCAGGACCGTGTAGCCCTGCTGCGCGAAATTCCGCGCCTCGTCATGGATGTGCTTGGTGATGCCCCACCATTCATGCACCATCACGATTCCGGGCCGCTTGGCCTGGCTCGCATCGTCGTAAACGATAAAGCCCTTCATCGTGGTCTCGCCGTCCGTGTAGGTGACCGGCTCTTCCTTGATCGCAGCGTTTGCGCTCGTGATCATCGCGACGGCGCATAGCGCTCCCAGTATACTCGCTCGCATCCTGACCTCCCTGGGGGTTTGGTGTTCTTGGCGTTCTTAATTTCGTATCACGACAAGCGGTTGACGCATTTTCAGCCGGCTTGCAGGTGCTGGCTGCGCAGTTTGCGCAAGGCTGTAACAGCAAGCAACGCTGTCACCGCATCGAGGATCGCCACGATGATGAATACCGACGTCCAGCTCCCCGTCGACTGCTTGAGAAATGCCGCGACCGGGCCGCCCAGGATCGAGCCGACGCCCTGCGCGATATAGAGGAAGCCGTAATTCGTCGCCGCGTATTTCGGCCCGAACGTATCGGTCAGCGTCGCCGGAAACAGCGAGAAGATCTCTCCCCAACCGAAGAACACGAGACCCGTCAGGACCACGAACAAAGCAGGCCGATCGACAAAGGCAAACAAGACGAGGATCGCGGCGCACTCCAGCGAGAATGCCAGCGCCATCGTCGATTCCCGGCCGATCTGATCGGACACCCAGCCGAAGAAGGGCCGCGTCATTCCGTTGGTGAGACGCGAAAGGGTGAGCGAGAGCGGCAGCGCCGCCATCCCGAATACCAGCGCGTCGGCGACCTTGAACTCCTTCGCGAACGGCCCGACGTTGGAGACCACCATCAGTCCGCTGGTCGACATCATGCTCATCATCAGGAACAGCAGCCAGAACGTCGGGCTGCGCAACATCTCCGCCGGGCTATAGCTGCGCCTCGATTGCATCCTGGCCGGCGTCGCGGCTGTATAGCCTTCCGGCTGCCAGCCCTCCGGCGGTACCCGCAACCCTTGCGCCGCGATGATGCCGATCGCGCCCTGGATGATGCCCCATACCACCAGCGTGTGCGCATAGCCCGCGCTCTTGATCATGCTGTCGATCGGAAAGCTGGTGAAGATGGCGCCAAATCCGTAGCCCGCGGCGGCGAGCCCTGTCGCGAGGCCGCGCCGGTCTGGAAACCAACGCACCATCAGACCGATGATTCCGACATAGATGATGCCGGTGCCAAATCCGCAGATGACGCCGTAGGTGAAATACAGCGCCCAGATGTTCTCGACATAAGCGGAGAGAACCCAGCCGCCGCCGGCCATCAGCGCACCGACGGAGATCAGCAGCCGCGGACCGAACCTGTCGACGAGATAGGCCTGGAGCGGCGAGCACCAGGTTTGCAAAATGATGAGCAGGGAGAACGTCCACTGCAGTTCCGCCAGCGTCGTTCCCAGTTTCTGATTGAGCGGCCCGGTGAACAGCGTCCAGACATATTGAGGCGAGGAGATCGCCATCATCGCGATCAGGCCGAGAACGAGCTGAGCCCAGCGATTCCAGTACCATGCCGTTGGAATTGACGGCGCGACAGTCGTCATGACAACACCCTCCCCTTGTCATTTTTATGGGTCGGGCCCGCCCCCGACAGAATGGCCATTATTGTTCCGGGAAAGGGGCGATCGCAACGGCAGAGTTGAGGACGTTGGCCATCCATTCGCAGGGATCGCGGCAATGCTGCGCTGCAGGTTCTGATGGTCGCGCCATCACCCGCGTTACGCTGCATCGCCGCAAGGCGTGTTGATCAGTTCGGCGGCAGGATTTCCGATCAGCGCCACGTCGCCATAGCCGGCGGCTATGACCACTGTGAAGACTTGGCGGTACCTGACCTCTGGCTGTTCTGGCAGTTTCAAAACAATAGCTGCGCGCGTCAGAAATATCGGGAGGTCCGCCTTGAAACCCCAGAACCTGCTTATTCTCATGTCCGATGAGCACAACGCCCGCATGATGGGCTGTGCCGGGCATCCGCTTGCCAGGACGCCGAACCTCGATGCACTGGCGGCGCGCGGCACGCGGTTCGTCGACGCCTATACGAGCTGCCCGATCTGCGTTCCAGCGCGCGCCAGCTTCGCCACCGGCCGCTACATCCACGACATCGAATGTTGGGACAACTCCATCGCCTATGACGGCCGGGTGCCGAGCTGGGGCCACCGGCTGCAGGCCGCCGGCGTGCGCGTCGAATCCATCGGCAAGCTGCACTACCGGCTCGAGGAGGATCCGACGGGTTTCGACCAGCAGCACATCCCGATGCACATCACCGGCGGCGTCGGCATGATCCAGCTCTCGATCCGCAAGCAATTCCCCAATTTCGTGCCGCCGCCGCGCAAACGCTCGGTGATCGCGGAAGCCGCAAGCGCCGGCGAGAGCGAGTACACCCAATATGACCGCCGCGTCGCCGATATCGCCAGCCAATGGCTGCGCGACGCGGCCTCCCCGGACAAGCCGTGGGTGCTGTTCGTCTCCTTCGTGACGCCGCATTATCCGCTGGTCGCGCCGAAGGAGTTCTTCGATCTCTACCCGATCGACAAGATGCCCGATCCCCTCTACGGCCCCGGCTCGGGCTATCAGCCCCATCCCTGGCTTGCCGACCTCTTGTCGGGCGGCGCGCCCAACCCAGAGGACCAGCGCCGGGCGCTTGCGGCCTATCTCGGCCTCGTCAGCTTCATGGACGCTCAAATTGGCCGCGTGCTCGGTGCGCTCGACGCGGCGGGCCTGCGCGACTCCACGCGCGTCCTCTATACGTCCGATCACGGTGAGAATGCGGGCAAGCGCGGCTTCTGGGGAAAATCGAACCACTACCAGGAAGCGGTCGCGGTCCCCATGATCGTCGCCGGCCAAGGCGTGCCGGCGGGCAAGCTCTCGTCGACACCGGCCTCGCTCGTCGACGCCTATCCGACGGTGCTCGACAGCGTCGGGCTTTCCGCCGACGCGGATGGCGTTCCCGGCCACTCGCTGTTCGATCTCGCCAACAAGGGTGACGAGCGCGACCGCATCGCGTTCAGCGAATATCACGCCGCGGGTTCGCCATCGGCGTCCTACATGCTGCGCAAGGGCCGGTTCAAATACATCTATTATGTCCGGTTCGCGCCTGAGTTGTTCGACCTCGAGAACGATCCGGAGGAGAGCACCAATCTCGCGACGCGGCCGGAATATGCCGACACCGTCAAGGCGCTGGATGCGCAGTTGCGTGCGATCGTCGATCCCGAAGCAGAGGACCGCCGCGCCAACGAGGCGCAGCGCCGTCTGATCGAGAGCAAGGGCGGACCGGAGCAGGTGATGGCGAACCTGCCAACCAAGAAGCTCTACACGCCGGTGCCGGCCGGGCTGATCCCATGACCGAGACCCCGGCCTCCAGTTTCGATCCGCAGCATCAAGCTGTGCCGTCGGCGGCGCAAGGCATCGGCTTGGTCGCAAGAGCGACGCAGAATCGCTGGACGCGCATTCTCGGCGTCGCCTTCGTGATGTATCTGCTCGCCTTCGTCGACCGCACCAATCTGTCGATGGCCGCGCCTTTTGTCAGGCAGGACCTCGGACTCACGCCCGCCGGGCTTGGCTTTGCCAACGGGTTGTTCTTCTGGGGCTACATCATCCTTCAAATTCCGGTGGGACGGCTGGCCTCGACCTGGAGCCCGAAGCGGGTGCTACTGTGCCTGATGCTGCTCTGGAGCTTCGTCTCGCTCACGACGGCGCTCGTGCACACGCCGCTCGAACTCGCTGTCAACCGTTTCGCGCTTGGCCTCTCCGAAGGCGGCGTGCTGACCTGCACGCTGGTCTTGATCAGGAACTGGTTCACCAAAGCGGAGCGTGCCCGCGCCAATGCGCTGTTCCTCCTGACCTTTCCGATCGCTCCGATGCTCGCGGGTCCGTTTTCCGGATTGATCCTGACCTATTCGCACTGGCGCTGGATGTTCGTGATCGAGGCGATCCCCGGCCTCGTCTGGGCGCTGGTCTGGTGGTGGGCAATCGAGGATCGTCCGGGCGACGCCGAATGGGTGCCGGCACGCGAGCGCTCGGAATTGGCGGGCAAGCTTGCGGTCGAGGCGGCGCAAGTGCCGGAAAAGATCTCGGGGCACTGGCTCGCCACGCTCTGGCATCCAAGCGTGTTGTTGCTCGCGCTCTACAATTTCCTCGCGCTGATGGCCGAATGGGGCGTGAACTTCTGGTTCCCGACCGTGCTGAAAGAGACTGGCCTGTCGATCGGGCTCGTCGGACTGCTCGCGTCCGTGCCGTCGATGCTCGGGATCATGGTGATGCTGGCGGTCGCGAGCAGCTCGGACCGGCTGCGCGAACGCAAATGGCACATGGTCGCGGCAACTGCCGCCGCGGGCCTGCCGCTGATCGCGCTTCAATTCACGGGCGGCGGCACCTGGGCGACGGTGATTTGCCTGTCGATCGGTATCGGCGCGTTCCTCGGCCGCTTCGGCCCGTTCTGGACCCTGCCAGGCGAAGTGTTGCCGGCGAGCGTGGCCGGCGTCGGGATCGGCCTGATCAACGGGGTCGGCAATCTCGGCGGCACGGTCGGTCCCTGGTTCTTCGGCATCGCGAAAACGCAGACCAGCAGCTTCTCCCTGGCGCTCGCGATCGGCGGCGCATCGCTGCTGTCGAGCGCAGCCATCGCCACGCTGATCAGGACGGCGCCGGCGCGGACCTAGATCATGATGCGATTAAAGGAATCGCATCATGATCTAATCTCTTTGATTGAGCATGTTCTTTTCGGAAAACCGGTTTCCACTTTTCCGGATCATGCTCGTGCGCCCACCTCGTTGCGGCCGCGCCCATCTGCTATGGTCGCGGCATGGATTTGCGCCATCTCGAACAGATCGTCGCGATCTGCCATGCAGGCAGTTTCAGCGGGGCAGCGAAGGCTCTGGGTATCGCCCAGCCGACGCTGAGCAAGAGCATCAGCCGATTGGAGGCGAAGCTCGGCGTCCAGTTGTTCGAGCGGAGCAACGCCAATGCGCGCCCGACCGCCTATGGCCAGTTCGTCGCCGACCATGCCTCGACGCTGCTGCAAAACGTCACGACGCTCGGCCATGAGCTGGAGCAGATGGCCAAGGGTGAAGCGGGCATGCTGAAGATTGGCGTCGGACCTGCGACGCGCCTGCATCCGCTGCCAAAAGTCATGCAGAAGGCGGCGCAGGCATTTCCCCGCCTCCAGTTCGTCACCCGATACGCCGGGCCGAACCTGATGATGCGGGCGCTGCGGGCCGGCACGTTCGATCTGGTGTTCTGCAATCACCAGCTTGCAACGCCCTATGACGGCTTCGTCCGCGTCAAGGTGTTCGACGATCGCTATATCGCCGTAGTGCACCCCGACCATCCCGCGTTGCAGGCCGCGCCGCTGTCGGCCGCGGACTTCGCGCGCCTGCCGCTGGCGAGCGCCGGTCTCACGCCGGACTTCAGGGCCTGGCTCGGCATCGCCGCCGAGACGCAAACGCGCAATCTCGAGGCTTTCCTGTCCGACGATTACGACCTCATCAAGCGGATGGCGGTCGATACCGACCATGTCGCACGCGGCCCGCGCTTCGTGTTCGCGCGCGAGCTTGCTCTCGGCGAGCTGGTCGAACTGAGCCTCGACTCCGATTTTCAGTACGAGTGCTGGATGCTGACGACGGAGGCGAGATGGCGTTCGCCCATCATCAAGGCGATCGCAAAATTCGCCAAGGAGCAGAGCAGCGGGCGAATGTCCCTCAAATGACCTCCCATGTAAGCCTTGGCCAATTGACGTCGTTAGCTTACGGTGTGCATGTCCCAATTCGAGGATTTGAAGATGCGCGCGAGAACCAAAACGCTTGTGTCTTTTGCTACGTGCGGGTTGCTCTTGCAACTTGGCTTCGCTCATGCCGCGACTGTCGTAGCGCTTGGGGCTAGCAACACCGCCGGCAAGGGCGTCTCCCCTAGCCAAGCGTATCCAGCCCAGCTTGAGACCATGCTTCGCGCGAGGGGATTTGACGTCAACGTCATCAACGCGGGCGTCAGTGGTGACACAACGGGCGGAATGATGGCTCGGCTTGAAAGCACGGTTCCTAAGGGGACAAGCGTCGTCATCCTGCAGCCCGGAGGAAACGATCTCCGAAGGGGAGCGCCCAACTATACTGCTCAGCTTCGAAGTCGGCTGAGTGCGACGGGAGCCAAGGTTATCTTGCTGCCAAACGGAATGTTTCGCGGCAAGCCGCACCAGCCCGACGGCGTACACCTTACCCCGGAAGGCTACCGTCTGCTCGCGCAGCAACTGGTCGGCCCGGTTGCCAAAATGCTAAGAAAATAGTGCAAACAGCTTCCGGTTGGCTGTTGACCATAGATCCTGCGGCACTCCGCGTTAGCCGAAAATAGCGCTTGGTTACTCACACCGATTGCGACAGCGGCGCAAGAGCACCCGAGGATGACATCGGCACAATTGGGTTTGAGCCAACCGCGATCGCCATCGTTTCGTGCGGATACCGATCGCTCCTAGGCAGCATCAAGCTGATGAATGACCGGCCGAATGCCGCTTCTGGTCAGTTCCAGCGTCGCCAGCGTGATCGGCAAGCTGAACCGCCGCGGCCCGGCGCTCCCCGGATTGAGAAACAGAACCCCATCAACGGTCGTGATATCAGGCTTATGCGAGTGGCCGGAAATGACGACGTCGATGCCGCCGGAAGCAGGATCGAGCTCGAGCTCATGAATGTCGTGCAGGACATGGATCGCGCGCCCGCCGAGCTTGACCGTTTTGGTGGCAGGATAGCGCGCCGCCCAATCGGCAGTATCAACATTCCCCTTGATCGCAATCACCGGCGCGATCCGGCGCAGGCCGGCGATGACCTCCGGCCGGCCGATGTCACCGGCGTGGATGATATGCGCCACGCCGGCGAGGCACCGCTCGGCCTCGGGACGCAAGAGGCCGTGCGTGTCTGAAATGACTCCGATCTTCACCTGCTAACCGGGTCCTCGCTGATCACGTCACCCCTTCTTACGCGTAAACGCCGCGCACGTTGAGGGAAACCCATGGGGACGGCGAGATGGATGATGCTGCTGCGCGCTTAAGGGCAGCGTACCGGTGTGAACACAATAGGGAAGCCCCCGGCTTGAGCGACAGGAACCACCGGCGCGGCTACCGGTTAGCCTTCGAAATATTTTCGGAGTGAACGACATGGATCCGGATCGGATTAAAGGCGCGACCACCGATGTGACCGGCGAGGTCGAGAATACGGTAGGCAGCATCACGGGCGATGCGAAGACGCAGGCCGCAGGCACCGCGCGCAAAGCGGCAGGCAAGGCACAAAATCTCTATGGTCAGGCCAAGGATGTGGCGTGCGACGCGACCGGCGCCGCGGTCGATTATGCAAAGGGCCCCGGCGCGGACGCGCTCGCCAACGCGGTGCGGGAGAATCCCGGCGGCTCGCTGCTCATCGCAGCGCTCACCGGCTTTGCGCTCGCGCTGTTGCTACGGCCCTCTCCGCGACCCTATCGCCGCTACCGCTACTACTAGCCGCCGCCCGTGCTCAGGCGGGCCAGGCCCGCATCGCGAGCCGCCCGATCTCCGACAGCTTCTCGCGCGAGGCGCCATCGCGCGCCTGCACCGCGAGCCCGCGCGCGACCGCGCTGTAATACGCAGCCAGCATCTCGCAGTCCGTCTTGTTCGGCATGTCGCCATTGGCGACGCCCTTGCGCATGCGCTCGGCCATCGCGCCTTCAGAGAGGGCGCGATGCTCCGCCATCATGTCTCGGATGTTCTTCATGCCCGGCGAGCAATGCGTGCCGGCAAGCGAGATCATGCAGCCGAGCGGATGATCGCCACGGGTGAACTCTTCGGCCGTCGCTTCCAGAAGGCGCGCGAACGCCGTCTTCGTATCGGTCGAAGGATCATGGAGGATGGCGAAGAACCACTGGCCGGCCCATTCGAGATAGCTCTGCGTGGCCTCGCAATACAGCGCTTCCTTGCTGCCGAATGAATTGTAGAAAGAGGAAGCGCTGATCCCCATCGCGGAGATCAATTCGTCGAACGACGTGCCCTCATAGCCGCGCTCCCAGAACAGCTTCATGGCCTTGTTCAGTGCGCGGGCGCGGTCGAACACCACGGGCCGCCCCCGGCCGCGTTTGGTCTCGCCGCATCCGGTCGCGGCGTATCCGCGCTCCCGAGCTTTCTTCCCTGTAATTATTTTTGGTGTCATCGCTCCAAAAATCCTTGAACGGCGCCTCCCCAAGCTTATATCGCACCCCACATATTGGAGTTCCCCCTCCAGATATCAACCCCGATGCGCTGCTTTTCCACCTCTCATGACTACCACCTGGCATTCCCCGATCGACACGCTGGAGCGGCCGGCACGCGCCATTCGCGGCGCCGGACGGACCGCGGCTGAGTTCCGGGAAGCCTGGCAAGGACTGACGGAAAGTCTCATGGATCAGATCACAGACCCGACCAAGCTCGAACGAGAAGTGCAGAGCGAACCCGCCGCGCAGCCGCGCCGACGGACGTGGCGAACGGCCGCGATTGGCGTGGTGGCGATGCTCGCCCTCGCAGGCGCGTGGTTCGTCCTTGCGCCTCACAAGGCGAACCAGGCCGCCGCCGTGCCGACGCCCGCGCTGCCGGTGACGGTGAGCCAGCCCTTGCAGCGAACGGTCGACTCGCGGGCCGGCTTCCTTGGCCAGTTCTCCGCGATCGATCGCGTCGAGTTGCGCGCGCAGGTCGGTGGCACGCTGACCGAGATCCACTTCAAGGACGGCGATATCGTCCACAAGGGTGACCTGCTGTTCGTGATCGATCCGCGGCCCTATGAAATCAAGCTCGAGCAGGCGAAGGCGGCGCTCGATACCGCGAACGCCCGCGTCGCGCTTGCCAACAACCAGCTCAACCGCGCGCAATCCTTGAAGCGCAACGAGTTTGCCACACAGGAGACCGTCGACCAGCGCACCAACGACCAGGATGCCTCGGAAGCGGCGGTCGAGGACGCCAAGGCGCGCGTGCGCGATGCCGAGCTCGATCTCGAATATGCCAGCGTGCGCGCGCCGTTCACCGGACGCATCGGCGCGCGTCAGGTCTCGATCGGAAGCCTGATCGCCGGCAGCCGCGCCGCGACCAGTCCGACGACGCTCCTGGCAACCCTCGTCTCCCTCGATCCGCTCTATCTCGATTTCGACATGAGCGAATCCGACTTTCTCACCTTCTCGCGCGAGCGCGCGAGCCACCCGGGCCCGCTCGCCAACAAGGTGCTGATCTCCCTTTCCGACGAGAGCAAGTTTACGCGCGAGGGCACGCTCGACTTCATCGACAATGCGCTCGATCGCTCCAGCGGCACCATTCACGCGCGCGCCACTGTGCCGAACCCCGACTTGTTCCTGGCGCCGGGCCAGTTCGCGCGGCTGCGGGTAGCGATCGCGCCGCCCACGCCCGTGTATCTCTTGCCGGATGCCGCGGTCGTGCCCGACCAGTCGCAGCGGCTGGTGATGACGGTTGCCGCTGACGGAACGGTGAAGCCGAAGATCGTGACCACCGGCGAGCTGCGCGGCGGCTTGCGCGTGATCAAGTCCGGTCTCGAAGCGAGCGACCGCGTCGTCATCGACGGCCTGATGCGCGCGATTCCCGGCAGCAAGGTCACGCCGCAGGACGGCACCATCAAATTCGACGCCAGCGCCGACGGGCAAGGCTGAGTACGACGTGAGTAACGACGGACACGCACTCCGTCCACCTCTCCCCGCCGGGGAGAGATGAACCTCCAATCTCATCAGGCTCCAGAGCATGACCCACACTTTCATCGACAGGCCGATCTTCGCCACCGTGCTCAGCGTCTTCCTGACGCTGATCGGACTTGGCGCGCTCGCCATCCTGCCCATCTCGCAATATCCGGAGATCGTGCCGCCCACGGTGCAGATCACCACGCAATATCCCGGCGCCTCCGCCGAGACCGTGTCGCGCACGGTCGCGACGCCGCTCGAGCAGCAGATCAACGGCGTCGAGAACATGATTTACATCAACAGCCAGTCGACCGGCGACGGCAAGCTCACCATCACCGTCACCTTCCGGATCGGCACTGATCTGAACGTCGCGCAGATGCTGACGCAGAACCGCGTGCAGGACGCGCTGCCGCGGCTGCCGGAGGACGTGCAGCGGCTCGGCGTGCAGGTGCGGAAAGCAACGCCCAATATCCTGCTCGCGGTGCATCTCTATTCGCCCGACTCCTCGCGCGACACGCTCTACATCTCCAACTATGCTACGCTGCACGTGAAGGACGTGCTGGCGCGCCTGCCCGGCGTCGGCGACGTGCAGATTTTCGGCGGTCGCGATTACGCCATGCGGATCTGGCTCGATCCGGACAAGGTGGCCGCGCATAACATGAATGCCAGCGAAGTGCTCGCCGCGCTGCGGGCGCAGAACGTCCAGGTCTCGGCGGGCGTGCTGAACCAGCCGCCGATTGCCTCGAAGCAGGCCTATCAGCTCAACGTGCAGACGCTGGGGCGGCTGTCGACGCCCGACGAGTTCGCCTCCATCGTGCTGAAATCGGACAACGAGGGCCGCGTGACGCGGCTTCGTGATGTCGGCCGCGTCGAGATCGGCGCCGCCGATTACGGCTCGACCGCGTTCATGGACCGCGGGCCCGGCATGCCGCTCCTGATCTTCGCCCAGCCCGGCGCCAACTCGCTCGCCGTCGAGCACGAGGTGCTCGACACCATGAAGACGCTGGAAAAGGATTTCCCGCCCGGCCTGCAATACAAGGTCATTTACGATCCCACCATCTTCGTCGGCAAGTCCGTCGACGAGGTGATCAAGACCATCTTTGTCGCGATCCTGCTCGTGGTCGGCGTCGTGTTCCTGTTCCTGCAAAGCTGGCGCGCCGCGATCATTCCCGTAATCGCAATTCCGGTCTCGCTGGTCGGCACCTTCACCTTTCTCTACGCGCTCGGGATATCCTTGAACAACCTGTCGCTGTTCGGGCTCGTGCTTGCGGTCGGCATCGTCGTCGACGACGCCATCGTCGTGGTGGAGAATGTCGAGCGCAACCTCGAGCGCGGCATGACGCCGAAACAGGCCGCCCATGTCACCATGAGCGAGGTCGGCGGCGCGCTGATCTCGATCGCGCTGACGCTGTGCGCGGTATTCGTGCCGTCAGCGTTTCTCTCAGGCATCACCGGGCAGTTCTTCCGCCAATTCGCGATCACGATCGCGGCCTCCACGCTGATCTCCTGCTTCGTCTCGCTGACCCTGAGCCCCGCCCTTTGCGCGGTGCTGTTCAAGGCGCATGAACCGAACCACAAGCAGCAAAGCGCGTGGATCGTACGGCTGGTGCAGGCGTTCTTTGCCCGCTTCAATCTCGGCTTCGAGTGGCTGTCGACCAGCTATGGCCGTCTGACGCGGCGGCTGGTGCAGATCACCGGCGTCGTGCTCCTGATCTACGCGGCGCTGATCGGCCTTGCCGGCTTCCAGTTCGCCCGCGCGCCGACCGGCTTCATTCCGGAGCAGGACCAGGGCTATCTCATTACCGTCGTGCAGCTGCCGCCGGGTGCCACGCTCGAGCGCACCGAGGCCGTGGTGAAGAAGGCGGTCGACATCATCCTGTCGACGCCCGGTGTCGAGCATGTCGCGCCGTTTGCCGGTCTTGACGCAACGACCTTCACCATCGCCTCCAACGCCGGCACGATCTTCTCCGGCCTGCCCTCGCTCTATAACCACGACGTGCCGGGCCTGACCTCGACCAAAGTGCTCGCGGATTTGCGCAAGCGGCTGTCGGTGATCCAGGAAGCCTATGTGCTGACGATTCCGCCGCCGCCGGTGCAGGGCATCGGTAATGCCGGCGGCTTCAAGATGATGCTGCAGGATCGCGCCGGTCTCGGCTCGGAGGCGCTGTCGAAGGCGGCGCAGACGCTGGTCGCCGCCGCCAACAAGGATCCGAGTTTTGCCGGCGTGTTCACGCTGTTCGGCACGCGCTCGCCCTCGGTCTATGCGGATATCGACCGCGAAAAGGCCGAAAAGGTCGGGCTGACGCCGACCGACGTCTTCAACACGCTGCAGGTCTATCTCGGCTCGCAGTATGTCAACGACTTCAACTATCTCGGCCGCACCTACCAGGTGATCGCGCAGGCCGATGGCTCGTTCCGGCAGGATCCGCAGGATATCACCCGGCTGAAGGCACGCAACGCGTCGGGCGAGATGGTGCCGGTCGGCACGGTGGCGCGGCTGAAATCGATCAATGCGCCTTATCGCGTTCCTCGCTATGACCTGTTCCCTGCCGCTGAAGTGATGGGCGTCGCCGCGCCCGGCGTTGCCACCGGCACTGCATTGCATCGGATGGAAGAGCTCGCGCATCAGGTGCTGCCATCAGGCATCGGCTTCGAATGGACCGAGCTCGCGTTCCAGCAACAACAGCCGGGCACGTCGTCGCTGCTGGTGTTCGGCGCGGCCGCGCTCTTCGTGTTCCTCGTCCTTGCCGCGCAATATGAGAGCTGGAACCTGCCGCTCGCGGTCGTGATGATCGTGCCGATGTGCCTGCTTGCTTCGGTGACGGGACTTCTGTGGCGCGGCATGCCGATCGACGTGCTGGCGCAGATCGGCTTTGTCGTGCTGGTCGGCCTTGCCGCCAAGAACGCGATCCTGATCGTCGAGTTCGCGCGGCAGACCGAGGAAGCCGGCGCGACGCCGGGCGAAGCTGCGGTGAGCGCCGCGCGCACGCGGCTGCGGCCGATCCTGATGACCTCGCTCGCCTTCGTCTTCGGCGTCGCACCGCTGGTGGTCGCCACCGGCGCGGGCTCGGAGATGCGGCAATCGCTGGGCACCGCGGTGTTCTCAGGCATGCTTGGCGTCACCGCCTTCGGCCTCCTCTTTACGCCGGCGTTCTACACCGTCGCGCGCAAGCTCGGCAGCGGGAAGCTGCACAAGGACAAGGTCGCGCCGAAGGCCGATGTCCATGAAGAGGCCGCCAAGGTGCGCCTGCCGCTCGCAAGCTGAGCTCAAGGCGCCCCCCACAGCGCGGTCGCAATCCCGGCGGCCGCGCTGAAGATGACGACGACGAGCGGCGGCGCGCGCCACATCGTCAGCAGCACGAAGCCGACCAGCGCGATGCCGACATCGGCGCTGGTCTTCACCGTCGTGCTCCAGACCGGGTTATAAAGCGCAGCGCCGAGCAGCCCGACGACGGCGGCATTGACGCCGCGCATCACCGCTTGCGCGCCGGCGCGCGTGCGGAAGGAATCCCAGAACGGCAAGGTGCCGAGCAGCACCAGCATGCCGGGCAGGAAAATCCCGACGAGGCCGAGCGCCGCGCCGGCAAGGCCGTGCGGCTCCGTCTTCACCACGGTGCCGAGATAGGCCGAGAAGGTGAAGAGCGGCCCCGGAACGGCCTGCGCCGCACCGTAGCCGGCGAGAAACGCGTCATCGCTGAGCCAGCCCGGCGCGACGAACGCTTCGCGGAGCAGCGGCAGCACGACATGGCCGCCGCCGAAGACGAGCGCGCCGGAGCGATAGAAGGCGTTGAACAGCGCCACGGCAGATGAACCCGTGACGCCGCGCAGAAGGGGAATACCGATCAGCAGCACGAAGAACGCCGTAAGCGCAATGAGGCCCGCGCGCCGCGACACCGGCATCGAGACATGGCTTGCGGCAGCCGCCGGACCGTTACGGCACAGCCAAAGCCCGGCGATGCCGCCGAGCGCGATCGCGCCGATCTGCGCGACGGGCGAGGTGCTGAAGAAGATGATGAGCGTCGCCACCACCGCGATCGATGCGCGCTCGCGATCCGGGCAGAGCGAGCGCGCCATGCCGAACACCGCCTGCGCCACGATCGCAACCGCCGTCAACTTGAGCCCATGCAGCAGTCCCGTGCCGATCGGGCCTGTCAGCGCGCTCGCGCCGTAGGCAAACAGCACGAGCGCGAACGCCGACGGCAGCGTGAAGCCGGCCCACGCCGCCAACGCGCCGAGATAGCCCGCGCGCATCAGGCCGATCGAAAAGCCGACCTGGCTCGAGGCCGGGCCCGGCAGGAACTGGCACAGCCCGACGAGATCGGCAAAGGCCACCTCGTCGATCCATTTCCGGCGCAGCACGAACTCGTCGCGGAAATAGCCGATATGCGCGATCGGTCCGCCGAAGCAGGTCAACCCGAGCCGAAGAAAGACGCGGAGATTTTCCAGCGGCGTGCCGGTGGGGCGCGCCTGCTGTTCCGTTTCACTTGCGACCGGCATGGTGTCCTCTTCCATGCGAACCTTTCTATTCCCGCATTCAATTCAACGATACCAAGGCGGGATGCGTTTTTGGTTTAATCCGCTTGTTGCGAGTTCGGTTCACCTCTCCCCAACGGGGAGAGGTCGGATTGCGCCTGGCGATGCGCAGCAACGTCCAGTGCATTCCGGGTGAGGGGCTGCAGCGCTCTCGATCGACCGTGACCCCTCACCCGATTTGCTGCGCAAATCGACCTCTCCCAAGGGAGAGGTGAACCTCCTCCAATGCCGCCCCAAATCAACCTAACCTCACCACTCTTTGACGCTGATCGGATGCCCGCAAAACGGCCCTCCACGATGCGGTCTGCTTGTGTCAGGATGGGCCATGAATCTCGTCCCAACTTCGGTCGCGACCGAGCTGCGCTCGGCCCAGGATGTTTTTTCCGCGCTCGCCGGAACGTGGGCGCTGTCACGCACCATTGGCGAGTGGACATTCCGTGGCAGCGCGGTGTTTTGCGCGCACGGCCCCGATGAGCTGCGATACGAGGAGAACGGCATCCTCTCAAGACCGGGCACCCCTGATATCGCGGCGTTCAGGCGCTACATTTACAGATACGAGGCTGATCGTATCGCCATCTATTTCGACGAACGGCCGGCGCGAATATTCGAGGTTCTCGATCTCACACGCGCTCGGTGCGGAAATTGGCAAGCGCAGGCCGAGCATGACTGCCCTCCGGATCACTACGCCTCGCGCTACGCATTCGCGCCAGAGACGATGCGGATCACGCATGTCGTCTACGGTCCGCGCAAGGACTATGAGATGGTGACGAACTATCGGCGTGTTTCGCCCGGAATAGCGGCACATCAACTGTTCTGACGGCAGCAGCCAATACAGTCACCGCGGCACAGGATGCAGCCGCGCCAGCTGATCAAGCGGCAGCTCGGCTTCGCGCTCGGACAGGGGAAACCGCACGATGACGTCGGTGCGGCTGAGCTGGCCCCAGAGGCCCTCCGACGACCATTTTTGCGGCTCCGGTCCGCGCAGGCCTTCGATCCAGACGAGGTACCACTCGGTCATGAGAACAGTCCAAAAAAGCTCGCATGTTGGGATTTAAGACCGGGTTGCGAGGCTCGCAACGCCCGATTCCTACAATAGAGCATGGTGATCGCGGGCCGTCATTGAAGCGACGAAGCAATCCATTCCTCTTACGCGGCGCGATGGATTGCTTCGTGGAGCCTGGTCATCGGGCCGCGCATTCGCGCGGACCCGTTGGCTCGCAATGACGATTCAAAGGGGCTCGCATCTCGCCTTCCTATTCGAACATCAAACAGCAACAGCGCACGGCTCCGCATTCCCGCGGCATGACATGGCCCGGGTGATGCATCTGGCGTGCCCCTCGAGAGAATGGAGGGCGCAGGGAATGCCGGGTGCAGGCCGCACCCATGGCCCGCCTGCAAACAAAAAAAGCAGGCGGCAGTGACCACAGGCAAGGCCGGAGCAACCGGCATTCCCTGCGCGATGGTTTACGGCTTATAGCGCGCTCTCCCCGGTGTACCGGGCTTTGTAGCCACCGTCGCCCGCCGATCATCATCGGCGAACTTGATCCCAGCGTCGGGAGATCAGGACCACGCGCCTTTGCTCGTCCATGAAGCTGCTTTCGTCGGCGCGCTTCAAGCGCGCTGCACACCCTCACGTCCACCGCATCCTGCCTCCAACGTCCGTGACGATCGCGAGCCGCCCCTCCAGGGGAAGCAGGATGCGGGGAGAGAAACATGAATTTCGGAAAAATGGAAGAGGAATATTTTTGTGCGGAGGGCTGGACAGGGGTGATCGAGTTGGAATTGCGGAAGAAAATCGCGGTTTCGGCGCAGCGGATTTCGCGAAGCCGCGAGTTCCTCAATAGGGCGTAGCTTGCACGGCCAGCCTTTGAAACTGCTTTGTTTGGGAAAGTTGCGGCGCCGCTTTTTGGAGCCGATCAAGAGCTGATGACAGTCCATACAGGCTCCGATCCGGCGCGTCTCCGGCGACGGCACTTAGCAGATCGAGCATCTTCTGAGGTGCCGCCTTAAAGAGGTCCACACTTGCATTGGAGATAGAGTAGATGCTCGTATGATCGCGTGGGCTTTCAGACCGGATAAACGGGATGATCACCGTCGCGGCAGCCGAAAACGCGGAACCTGTTGCGAGCAATATCTGGACAAGCTTGAAGGTCACCCTCGGCGTCTGTAGCTCAACATCAAGAGGCCATGCACCTTGAAAGACGGGTCCCACGATCTCATTCCAAACTCGATTCTTTTGCGGGGGATTGGCGCCTTCCAATTCCGTAGCCAAACGATGAGCAAAGGAAGAGAGACTTGAGTGTCCTGCGCGGCGCAAGATCGAACGCGCCTCTGAGGTCGTCAGCGGATAGCCCGCCCTGCCAGCTTGATTTGCCAGCAAGATCGCCGCAAGCCAATCTGAAAACACACGCCGATCCTCTTCGGGCACGTCAGCCCTCGAGAAGAGCTCGAAGAACGGCTCTTTGGTCAGCCGGAAGAGCTCGAATGATCCAATGTGATTCGAGTATTTGCGGGCGGACCACATTGTGAGGGCTTCCGGTGAACTCCAATTGTAGGAAGGCAGAAGACTCTCCTTCGTCCATTTGGGGGCTCGGTCAAACAAGAATGCGACTGCGGCAGACAAGCGAACGCGTGCTAGCAGAGAGAATGTATCACCTTCTCCGATGAGCTTTTCGTACCGAAGACGGAGTTGCTTTCCGAGTTCAACTTGTCCCTTCGGGCGCCGCGTTCTCTTCAACAAGACTGACGCAAGATTGCCCGATGGATCGTTCAACGCAGTTCCAAATGCATCGTTGTTCAGCATTTCGGTCCGACGCGGTGACCGTCGTTCAATGAAATCCCACAATTTCCATAGAACGGGCACTTTGAGCTTCTCCGAAACCTGGTCCATCCAAAACGCTGCACCAGATGCGGTTTCGTCAAACTTTGCTGTCTCCGGCCATCTCACCAACAATGCGGCTATCCGGTTCAATGCATCCACATCGGTGATTTGGTTTGCTGCCCAAAGCAAGGGACGCCACGCCCATTCGTGCCAACGTTCGGGAATCGGCGCTTCTTCGATGCCGAGAAATGCGGCGACTGGTTCCGACTGGCAAAGACCCTGCCAAGGATCCCCATCCATGAAGTCAGCTTCGTCGGCCACCTTTTTGGCGGCTTGAATGAGCTGATTGCTTGGGACCGACGCAAGCTTCTCCTTGCTACCAATGACAGGCCTTACCGAACCCTGCCACACGGCAAAGCCGGCCTTTTCGGGCTCGGCGTCGCGCCACGTCGGATGACGTTCCCTTATCTCGCGCAGCAAGTTTGCTGCGTCCTTGCCAAGAGGGATTTTGCTACGTTCAAGATCGAGCAAAAGCGGAAAGCGATAGCGATCCATCGCACGGCTAAGGTCCGCTCCTTCTTTAAACCAATCGACAGGCGGGCCTTCGATGATGCGCTCCTCAATAAGAGTTCTGTTCCTCGCGGAAAATTCAACCCATCGGCCACGTATCAGCCGATGAACTTCGACCTGCGAGTTCGTTAGGAACAGCTCGCCTTGTGGGAGATTGATCAAGACGCCGGCAGCCAGTTGCGGGCTAATCTTCGCATCGACAGCCGCATACAAAGCGATCCGATGGACAAGTCGAAAATTGCTGCTCTGCCACTCTTGCATGATATCGCGGGCGGCATGCGCGCCTTTCGTTATCAACCGCGACCAAAGTTCTGCAATCACCCGCACAATCGGCAGAAAGCCTTCACGGAAGGCATTTTGCTGGTGAGCGGCGACGGAAGGAACATCGACATCGCTGATGCTGAGGCCAACGTTGCTTTCAACATCAACGTCGATTGCATCTGCAAGAACTCGGCTCAGCGAATTGGTCAGCGTCCGAACGAGTTGATCTTCTATCGCCGTCGGTGCGGTTTTCGGCCATACGTCGAAGAAATCGCTCTCACTAATCCCATCATCTACCTTGTATTTGATCGAAAGCACATCGCGCGGCTTTTCGATTTTCTGGCCGGGTTCATCGTACCAACCAAATCTCTTTTCTACGAATAGCTTCGGGGTAAGCACATGTGAAAGGCGCTCCAACACCTCGGCCGAAAATTCGCCCCGCTTCAGCCGTGGCGCCAGTTTAAACCATTCGTTTTGGAGGGTGCCGTGCTCGGTGTTGTGAATGTGTCGGATAATCAGCCGCCAGCACTTCATGAGAAGGGGCTCAAGTGTGTCGCGTTGCGCGTTGAGTCTCACTTCGAGAATTCTAGCACTTTCAGCCCTGAAGAAGCGGATGTTGCTCACGACTTGTCGCACCGCATCCAAGCTGGAGAAATTTCGTTCCACCCAGATCGGCAATGCGGCATCGTTCCTGAGCAGGTCCATCCCTGCAAGTATGGGAAGCCAGGCGAGCGACGGGTTAACCTCGCTGAGAATTCGAACCGTGTCGCCATTACCGAGAAAAAAACGCAACTGTTCACGTTCAAAATCGGAAACGTCAATCGGCGTGGTCTTTTGGGCGTGTTCGTCCATAGCAGTTATCAGGCTGGTCGTTTGAGAATAGCTTCGATGCGCTGGCGGCTATAAATTGTTGGGTCCTGAACGTATTTGGCCCATTCTGCCAGCGCCTCGTAGATGGTGTCGTGATCCGGGAACTCAAGCGGCTTGATGCCCTTCGCGTTCCATAGGGACGCCGAGTCATCAGAACGCTTTTCGATCGCATAGATGTCCTTGAGATCGCGGAAGCGGTCACGGTCTGCATCAAGCGTCTCTAACAATAGGCGAAGAGCCGCGTCTTCGGCTGCGTAGCCGACCAGCATGAGCGTATTAAGCCGCATCCTATCTTCGACGTACTGAGAGGCCCAGCCGTCCCGGAGATAGGCATCGCCGAAGTCGGCGCTTGTAAGAATGAGGTCCGATCCTTCCAAATTCAGAGATTGATCGGCGAGCCGCCCATGAAGATGCAAGATGCCGTAATCGCGCGGGCCTCCCGGTCGTGGGATTGATTTAACCGCATGACTGACGAAGGGCACGTCAGCCTCTTGTGCTGCGCGTTCAAACAACGTGTCGAAATTTGTGGTCAGCAGACGAGGCCGTCCCGAGCGATCACGCGACAGACGAAGCAGAGAGAGGTGACGCGAAAGATCGGCATCTTGAGGCGGCGCCAAGATATCCGCCACGGCAGCGCGGACACGTGAATCCGTTCCCGGTAGAAGGGTGCGTTTTTCGAGTGACCGAAGCACACGATCATATTCTGTACGCTGATAGGCGATCCGTTCAGCGGCCTCATTCGCTTGCGACTCCCCGAGCGACGTATAGACATCGTCCGTCAATTTTTGGAATGACGGTAACCCAACTCCTCGGGAGACGCCTGCGCCGCAAAGAAAGATAACCTCCCCGTCATTGACCGCATGGATTAACTCGCTCGGAATGTCAGCGCTGGTTTCAATGAATTTCATGCGTGTGGGCAACCAAAAGGCAGGCAAACGCCTTACCCTATCACTGGTTGCATTGTTTCATCCACGGCGATACGCACTAGCGGGTATTATTTGGTGGATGAATAGACCAACTCTTTTGACCGGTCGATCGTTGCGCGGACGTAAAGGTTCCTGACCGCCGAAGCTTCGACGAGATCGACATGCCGTCCGAGAAGCCGCTCCAGTGCTTCGGAGAAGCCGAGAAATTGGTCGAGTGCCGACAGACCGCTGTCCTTGTCGAACTCGACGAGGAAATCCGCATCGCTTTTTGCCGGGTCGAAATCGGCACCGCGCGCGGCGGAGCCGAACACTTCGAGCCGCACCACATCATAACGCTGACAGAGCGCCGTCAGGGTCTGGCGGTGTTTTTCGATCTCCGTGTGCATGCCAATCTCCCGTCGGCGCTATCAGAATACACATCACAAGTCATCGCCCCCAAAGCTCCGTTGGGATGGCCTTCATCCGCAAAACGAGGTGGCGCTAAGGGACTTCGCCGTCATTGCGAGGAGCGCGAGCGACGAAGCAATCCATTCTGCCCGTGCGGCGCGGTGGATTGCTTCGCTTCGCTCGCAATGACGATTCAACTTCATCTCATGATGCTCTGGCGCATGGCGACATGGCCCGAAACAAGAGAGCCGCCCCGGAGGGCGGCTCTCTAACAACCTCATAAAATCAGAGATTTACTTGGTCGCCGCCGCAAGATTTAAACTTGCGGCCTCCAGCTCACCAGCCCGACGCGCGCCCCCACTACCCCACCCTGCGATAGCCCATTGCGCGCCTTCCAGAGTAATCCTCCGGCGAAGCGGGGTTGGCCAGCGCGGCAAGCGCGCCGATCTCGTCTTCCCAGAAGGCTTCCTGCGCGGGCAATTCGGGGGCCTCGGGCCGGCGGGTGCGGGCGGCATGGGCCAATGGCGCCACGCTCTGCGGGTCGTAGCGCAACAGCTCGTCTCGGCTGGCGCTGGCCGATGGGATGCGCTCCGAGGTGAAGGAGGGATCGGTACGGCCGTCATGCGCGACAACCGGGTGCTCCGTCCTGGAGCCTGGAAGTCGAGCGGGCCACAGGATGCCCCGAAGACTCGCGCTCAAGAGAGCGACGCCCCCCAGCGCGATCAGCAGCGCGCCAAGCCATGATGGTGTCCACTCCCCGCCGCCAGCCGTCTTGGCGGCGGGAGCGGCGACCGGCGTTGCGGCAGGCGCGGAGGCGACCTCGGCGCTCGCCGCCGGCGCTTCCGCCAGAAGCTTGTCGACATCAACCTGGGGCGGCGCTGACTGAGCGGAGGTGGGCCGATCGGAGGTGGGCTGGTTGGGGCTTGGCTGATCGACGCCTGATGTGACCGGGACCGGTGCCGGCGGGACCTGCGCCGCGGCATCCGCCAGGCGGATCGGAATGGTGTGGACGATCGTGAGCTTTGGCTCTGACGGCGCCGCTGATGGCACCTGGGGCGTTTCCGCCGGCGCGGGCGCTGATGGCGCCACCTGGGGCGTTTGCGCCGGCGCTGAGCTCACCATTTCATCGTGCGCATCCTCGACCGCCTTCCGCCGGCGTGGCGCAGGCTCGCTCTCGTCCGGCGCGGCGACGCTGCGCCTTGCGACATGATGACGAGCGGCCCTCCTCGCCAGCGCGCTATCTGCCGCGGCCTGAAACCAGCATTTGCGGTGGCCATCGTAACGATAGACCCAGTGCTGGCCGGCTGTGGACTCGCCGGGTCGCGACAGGCAGTCATCCTGGCCGGGCTGGGCGGGAGTGGCCGCCGTGGTCGATGGCGCGGGAGCCGGACTGGGCGAGAAGAGGTCGGTGATGACATTCGCAGCCGCTGGCGTCGAGAAGCCAGCGACGAGGAGAAATGCGGCCAAGCCGAACCGCATATGACCGGACATGGAGTCCCCCGGTGTTGCGCCCCCGCTCGCGTACGACCTTTGGCTCCGAAATAGGTCGCAGTGGGGCTCAAATTCGGCGGTGCAGGGGTTTCATTTTGTTCCGCAACGCCGACGCGGCCGGAGGAGTTCTGCATCTTATGGTTGGTATCAGCGCAGAAATGAAAGGTTTGGTTGCGCAAGCGTAGACCAACTCTTTGACCGGTTGAAGGCCGCCCCGAGGGCGGTTTCCCGAAACCTTCCCGGTCGAAGAACGGGGTCACCCACCTACGTCACCACGCCAGCGTCCCGCTTGGCGATCCACAGCGTGAAGGCCGTTGAAGCCTGGGATACTCGGCCAGCAGACCTTCCAAAACGGCGGATGCCACCTCGGCTTCATGATCGAGCAACCACTGTACGCCGGCACGGTCCTGCTCCGTCAGTGGGGATTCGTCGCCGCCTTCCGGCTCAATTACAATTGTCACCACGCCGTCGGACGGTTCGTCCGAGCTGATCGAACCATAGGGGCCATTGCGGGGTTTGATAGCCCACCCAACTGGGTAGCTGCGCCTGTGCCGTCCAGAAAAAATCGTCCCACTGAAAATCGAGCATGTTGTCCCTCGAACCCTGCCGCATCGCCACGATTGTAAATCATTTAGCGGACCGCGGCTCGGCGGACATTTCAGACAAGCAAAAGGCCGCCCCCAACGGGACGGCCTTCGAATTTGTGCTGCAACTGCAGCATCGTATTTGGTTGCGGGGGCAAGATTTGAACTTGCGACCTTCAGGTTATGAGCCTGACGAGCTACCGGGCTGCTCCACCCCGCGATAAGCCGTTGCGCGCCTGCCTCGAGAAAACCTCCGGCGAAACGGGGTTGGTCAACGCGGCAACCGCGCCGATCCTTTTCGTTCCAAAAGGCTTCCTGAGAAGGCAACCCGGGGGCCATGTGGCCGGCGGGTGCGGGCGGTATGTACCAACGCCGAACCGCTTTGGAAAGGGTGCGGGGGGCGCTTTTTTCGATTTTGTGACAGGTAAAATGGCGGGAAACGGGCGCGAAAGGCTTCGCTCTTGCCAGAATGGGCGCAAAGGGGGAGCCTTGGCGAAGCCGTGAGGGCTGGACTCGTGGAGAGCCCCCTCACCCGCCGCGCTCCGGACGATGCTTCGCATCGCTCGGCGCTCGTCGGCCTCTCCCCGCAAGGGCGGGGCGAGGCGGCGCTAGCCAAATGGGGAAATGCCATGGACAAACCCCTGAAGAGCCCTGCCCTTTCCGCCCTGGATGACGCCTTCCACGCCCAGTTCGAGGCCTCGCGGGCCGATCCCTTGCCGGCTTGCGAGGTGCGGATCGACCGGCTGCGGCGGCTGCGCACGGCGATCGAGGAGAACGAGGCGCGCTTCGAGCAGGCGATCTCGGCCGATTTCGGCCACCGCGCCGCGGTCGAGACCACCATCGCCGAGACGCTGTTTCTCTATGTCGAGATCAAGCACGCGGCCAAGCATTTGCGGAAATGGATGGCACCGCGGCGGGTCGCGACCGCGCTGCAATTCCTGCCCGCCAAGAACCGGCTGATCCCGCAGCCGCTCGGGGTGGTCGGCATCATCGCGCCCTGGAATTATCCGCTGCAGCTGACGCTGGCGCCCGCGATCGGCGCGATCGCCGCCGGCAACCGGGTGATGATCAAGCCGGCCGAGCTGACCCCGCATTTCTCCGCGCTGCTCAAGGAGGTGATCGCGCAAAAATTCGATTCCACCGAACTGCTCGTCACCGGCATCGAGGACGAGGTGGCGAAAGCCTTCCCGACGCTGCCGTTCGATCACCTCGTCTTCACCGGCTCGGCGCGCGTGGGGCGCATCGTGGCGGAAGCCGCCGGGCGCAATCTCACGCCGGTGACGCTCGAGCTTGGCGGCAAGTCGCCCGCGATCGTCGACCGCTCCGCCGACCTGAACGAGGCCGCCGAACGCATCGGCTATGCCAAGCTGCTCAATGCCGGGCAGACCTGCATCGCGCCCGATTATGCCTATGTGCCGGACGAATCCGTGCAGGCCTTTACCGAGAAGGTCCGCACGCATATGCGCAGGATGTTCGGCACCGAGCCGAATAACCGGGATTACACCTCCATCATCTCCGACCGGCATTATGCGCGGCTGGAGGCGCTGGTGGCGGATGCTGCGGCGAAGGGCGCGAAGATCCTGCAATGGGCCAAGGCGGACGATCCGAACTGGAAGGCGAAGCGCAAATTCCCGCCGACGCTGGTGGTCGGCGCGACGCCCGAGATGAGCCTGATGCAGGAGGAAATTTTTGGACCCGTCCTGCCCGTGCTCGGCTATCGCGACGAGAAGGAGCCGCTCGCTTTCGTGGGCAAGCGCGACCGGCCGCTGGCGCTGTACTGGTTCGGCCGCAACAATGCGATGCGCGACGAGGTGCTGACCAAGACCGTCTCCGGCGGCGTCACCATCAACGACTGCCTGTTCCACTTCACGCAGGTGAACCAGCCGATGGGCGGCGTCGGCGCTTCGGGCTCAGGGGCCTATCACGGCGAATGGGGGTTCAACAATTTGAGCAAGCTGAAGCCGGTATTCTTCCGCTCGGCGCTGAACCGGCTCGCGGACCTCTATCCGCCCTACGGCAGCAAGATCGCGCGGCTGGAGAAGATGCTGCGGTTCATGTCGTGACCACGTTGCGCATGCGTAGGGTGGGCAAAGGCGCGTCAGCGCCGTGCCCACCATCACTTTGCGAGAAGTCTATGGTGGGCACGCTTCGCTTTGCCCAGCCAATTCTGCGGCTAGTATCTTCGTCATTGCGAGCGAAGCGAAGCAATCCAGAGACACAACAACAAGTCTGGATTGCTTCGTCGCTACGCTCCTCGCAATGACGCGAGAATAAACAGGGGGCTGACGCGTGAGTGACGAATTCGATTTCGTAGTCGTAGGCGCGGGCTCGGGTGGGTGCGCGGTGGCGGGGCGATTGTCGGAGGATCCGGCGACATCGGTGGCGCTGCTCGATGCCGGCGGAAAAAACGACAACTGGATCGTGACGACGCCGTTCGCGCTGATCCTGATGGTCGCGGGCAAGGTCAACAACTGGGCGTTCGAGACCACCCCGCAAAAGGGGCTGAACGGCCGCATCGGCTATCAGCCGCGCGGCAAGGGGCTAGGCGGCTCCTCCGCCATCAACGCCATGGTCTATATCCGCGGCCATCGCTCCGACTACGATCACTGGGCCGCGCTCGGCAACGAGGGGTGGAGCTACGCCGACGTGCTGCCCTATTTCAAGCGCTCGGAGAACAATGCCGATTTCGACGGCGAATATCACGGCAAGAGCGGCCCGCTGCGCGTAAACCGGCTGCGCACCGACAATCCGGTGCAGCAGATTTTTTTGCAGGCGGCGCAAGAGGCGCAATTCCGCATCCGCGAGGATTTCAACGCCGAGGACCATGAAGGGCTCGGCGTCTACCAGGTGACGCAGGAGAACGGCGAGCGCTGGAGCGCGGCGCGCGCCTATGTGCATCCGCATATGGGGAGCCGCGCCAATCTCCGCGTCGAGACGCTGGCGCGGGCGACGCGCATCATCTTCGAGGGCAAGCGCGCCGTCGGCGTCGAATATGTGCAGGGCAAGGAGAAGAAGATCATCCGTGCCCGGCGCGAGGTGATCCTGTCCTCCGGCGCGTTCCAGTCGCCGCAGCTCTTGTTGCTGTCCGGCGTCGGCGACAGCGCAGAGCTTGCTGGCTACGGCATTGCGAGCGTGCATCATCTGCCAGGCGTCGGGCAGAATTTGCAGGACCATCCGGATTTCATCTTCGGCTACATGTCCGACAATCCGAACTTCTTCGGCACCTCGCTGAAGGGGCTGCCGCGGCTGATCCGCGCCATCAGGCAATATCGGAAAGAGCGGCGCGGGCCGATCGCGACCAATTTCGCCGAATGCGGCGGCTTCCTGAAGACGCGGCCCGAACTCGACGTGCCCGACATCCAATTGCATTTCGGCATGGCCATGGTCGACGATCACGGCCGCAAGCGCCACCGCGGCACCGGCTTTTCCTGCCATGTCTGCCTGCTGCGGCCGAAAAGCCGCGGCAGCGTCGGGCTCAACAGCACTGACCCATTGGCTGCACCGCGCATCGATCCGAATTTCCTCGGCGAGGAAGCCGATCTCGAAGCCATGGTCGCGGGCTTCAAGACCACGCGGCGGCTGATGGAGACGCCGGCGTTGCGAAGCCTGCAAACCAGGGACATGTTCACATCAGACGTGAAGACCGACGACGATATCCGCAAGGTTCTGCGCGCACGGATCGACACCGTCTATCATCCGGTCGGCAGCTGCAAGATGGGAACGGATGCGGCCGCCGTGGTCGATGCGAAGCTGAAGGTGCACGGCCTCGAGGCCCTGCGCGTCGTCGACGCCTCGATCATGCCGACGTTGATCGGCGGCAACACCAACGCGCCGACCATCATGATCGGCGAGAAGGCCGCTGATATGATCAGGGCGGAGCTGCGCGGGTAGACGAAGCCTCAACTGCAATTAACGATCGTCATGCCCGGGCTTGTCCCGGGCATCCATCACTCAAAGACTCTTGCGAAGCGGATGGATGGCCGGGTCAAGCCCGGCCATGACGAGGTGAGCGCGTGGGGCGCGCCGCTAGCAATACGCTCAAGCAAACTAGAACGCTCATCTGACGCTCCCAGCACGCACCAATCCCCCAACCTACTCCAGTAACGCGGAATGGTTTGTTTACGGACGGGGATTAGGTGAGATAGCCACATTATAAAGCGGCGTATCGACGCGGACAATTTTAACGATCGCATATTTCTTTCATTGATCAGGCGCGCCAGCGGGAAACGGGCAGGACCATGGGCGGCATGAATGGTTTCGATCTCGCGGTCTATGCCGGGCTCCTGATCGCGATGGTCTCGGGCTTCAGCACGGGCCTCGTGCGCAGCGGCGTCACCATCCTCGCCTATCTCGTGGCGATGCCGATCGCGGTGTCGGTGATGTCGTTCGTGCCGCACCTCGAGAACGACGCCAATTCTCCCATGATGCAGAACTGGGGATTTTTCCTAGGCAGCTTCCTCATCATCGGCATGGTTCTCGGCAAGCTCGCGCGCATCACGGTGGACGAGGCGATCGGCCCGGAGGCCGGCATCATCGACCGCCTCGGCGGCGCGGCGCTCGGCGCGGTGCGCGTCGCATTGGTCGCAACTTCCGTGGTGCTGGTGTTCGACCAGCTCATCCCCGCCGATCGCCAGCCGGCTTTCCTCGAGGGCTCACAGCTGCGGCCGATCTTCTCCGCCGCGGCGCAGAAAGGATTTCGCTCGCTGCCGCCGGACGTCGCCGCGGCCATCGACCGCCTGAAGCACGAGCGGCGCATCTAGCACCCTCTTATGCATTTTGGTGAGGCGCCCGCCCTTACCAAAGCCCTCCCATCTGGCTAAAGTCCGGCCTCGCAAAACCATCCGCGAGATACGGGAGTAAAACTGTGGATCTGGGTATCAAGGGCCGCCGCGCCATCGTCTGCGCATCGAGCAAGGGACTAGGACGCGCCTGCGCCATCGCGCTCGCCAATGAAGGTGTCCATGTCACGCTGACGGCGCGCGGCGCGGAAGCGCTGAAGAAGACGGCCGATGAAATCCGCAAGGCCAATCCCGGCGTCACCGTCACCGAGATCGTCGGCGACATCACGACGCCCGCCGGCCGCGAGGCCGTGCTCAAGGCCTGCCCCGAGCCTGATATCCTCGTCAACAATGCCGGCGGCCCGCCGCCCGGCGACTTCCGCAACTGGACCCGCGACGACTGGATCAAGGCCATCGACGCCAACATGCTGACGCCGATCGAGCTGATCAAGGCGACGGTGGACGGCATGATGGCGCGCAAGTTCGGCCGCATCGTCAACATCACCTCGGCCGCGGTGAAATCGCCGATCGAAGTTCTGGGTCTCTCCAACGGCGCCCGCGCCGGCCTCACCGGTTTCGTTGCCGGCATCTCGCGCAAGACGGTGATCGCCAACGTCACCATCAACGGCCTCCTGCCCGGCCCGTTCGATACCGACCGGCTGCGCGGCCCGGTTGCCGTCGCCGAGGCCCAGCGGCAAGGCATCACGGTCGATCAGTTGATCGCCTCGCGCGGCAAGGCCAATCCGGCTGGTCGCGTCGGCGACCCCGAGGAGTTCGGGCTGTTCTGCGCCTTCCTGTGCGGCGCCAAGGCCGGCTTCATCACGGGGCAGAACATCGTGCTCGACGGCGGCGCCTTCCCGGGCACGCTGTAATCAGATGCGCGCCGTCTGGTATGAGCGGTGCGGGCCGGCGGCGGAGGTGCTCTCCTATGGTGAGCAGCCGACGCCATCAGCGGGCCCCGGCGAGGTGCGCGTTCGGCTGGAGGCGTCCGGCGTCAATCCGGCCGATGCCGGCCGCCGCGCCGGCAATTATCGCGGCCTGGAATTTCCGCTCGTCATCCCGAACAGCGACGGCGCCGGGATCATCGATCAGGTCGGCGAAGGCGTGACGCGGCTGAAAATCGGCCAGCGCGTCTGGCTGTTCAACGGTCAGCGCAACGGTCGCGCGCTCGGCACGGCGGCGGAATACATCGCGCTCGCCGAACAGTTGGTGACGCCGCTGCCGGATCAGGTCTCGTTTGCCGAAGGCGCGACATTCGGCATTCCCGCGATGACTGCATGGTGCAGCCTGTTCGCGGATGGGCCGCTGGTCGGCAAGACCGTGCTCGTCACCGGCGGCGCCGGTGCGGTCGGCAATTATGCGGTGCAGCTTGCGAAATGGGGCGGCGCCAAGGTGATCGCGACCGTCAGCTCGGCGGCCAAGGCCGAGCAGGCGCGGCTCGCGGGCGCCGATCTCGTGGTGAACTACAAGAGCGAAGACGTGGTCGCGAAAGCGCTCGCCTTCACCGACAGGCGCGGCGTCGATCATGTCGTCGAGGTCGATTTCGGCGGCAATATCGCGACCACGCCGAAGCTGATGGCCGTCAATTCGACGATCGCGGTCTATGCCACCGTCGGCAATCGCACGCCGGTCGTGCCGGTGCGCGAATTGATGGAAAGATGCGTCAACCTGCGCGGCCTGGTGCTGTTCGCCCTGCCCTGGAAGCTGCTGTCGGCTGCGCAGGCCGACATCACCCAATGGGCTGCCGCAGGGAAACGTCTGCACAACATCGCCGGGCGATATCCGCTCTCCGAGACGGCAGAAGCGCATCTCGCCGTCGAGAAGGGCGGCAAGCTCGGCACCGTCATCGTCGATTGCGCGAGATAAAGCGATCGCTCGCTGATTGGCGGTCCTCGCGCCGCTCGCTGGGACTGGACGAATCCGCGCTGGTCATCTCGTCCGTCCAGTCGATGCCGAAAGCGTCCAGGCCTTCGGCCAGGAGATCGCCCAGCATTGGCTCGCCCAGGAGATAGCTCGCGGTACCGCCACGAGCGTCATTGCGTCCATCGGCCGCCTCGCGGCGCAGCTCCTGCCACTCCTCGGCTGTGCCGTCGCCGCGGCCGAGCCGCATCAAGGCGACGAGATCGATCTGCTCATCCTCGGTCAGCGCATTGATGAAACCGGTGAGCTCGCGCATCACGGGATCACGGCCGTTATCCTCGAGCACGTCGAGCATCTCGTCATCCGCGCCGTTCGAGCCGGAATCGGGGTCGGAGTCCAGCTCCTTGACGTCGAACTCGCGCGCCTTCTCGATCAGGAAGGCGACTTTCTCCGGCGAAATCGTCAATTCGGGCATGCATCAAACTCCCTGGCCTGATGCAATAACGCCGTATCCACTGCTCCGATCCATTGCACCGGGGGGTGGAAAGCCGCAATCTTCGGCCCAAATTCAGGCACAAGCTCAAGGAAGCGTCCATGCAGTGGAAGGTCGGCAAGGTCAAAATCACCAAGGTGGTCGAACTTGAAACCGTCGGCTCGACACGCTTCATCCTGCCGCTCGCCAGCAACGAGGAAATCCGGAAATTGCCCTGGCTGATCCCGCATTTCGCCACCGAGGAGGGCCGGCTGAAAATGTCGATCCATTCGCTGGTGCTGGAAACGCCGGAGCACCGCATCGTGGTCGATACCGGGCTCGGCAACGACAAGCAGGGCCGTAACGTTCCGACCTGGAACAACCGCAACGATCCCTTCCTGGAAAAGCTGACCCTGGCCGGCTTTCCACCCGATAGCATCGACACGGTGCTGTGCACCCATCTGCATGTCGACCATGTCGGCTGGAACACCAGGCTCGATGGCGGCAAATGGGTGCCGACCTTCGCCAACGCACGCTACTTGTTCGGCAAGGCCGAATTCGAGCACTGGCGCGACCATTCGGCCGATCCGGCGCATGTTGCTGTTTTCAACGATTCGGTGAAACCGATCTGGGACGCCGGCAAGGCCGAACTGATCGCCGGCGACGCCAGGCTGACCGACGAGATCAGCATGATCTCAACCCCCGGCCACAGCCCGGGCCATATGAGCGTCCATATCCGGTCCGATGGCGAGGAGGGCCTGTTGACCGGGGACGTCGCCCACCACCCCTGCCAGATGGCGCATCTCGACTGGTCCTCTACGGCCGATTCCGACCCCAAACAGAGCGTGGTGGCGCGGCGTGAGCTGTTCTCGCGCTTTGCCGACACGCCCACGCTTGTCATCGGCGGGCACTACGATGCCGGGCACATCAAGCGGGAGGGTGATGCGTTCAAGTTTATTGCGCTGGGTGCGTAGGGTGGCCTCATCGATCACCGTCATTCCGGGATGACGCGCAAGCGGCAGACCCGGAATCTCGAGATTCCGGGTTCGATGCTTTGCATCGCCCCGGAATGACGATGATTGGATAGTGGGGCACGGCGCTAACGCGCCTTTGCCCACCCTACCCTGCATTGGGAGTGGTTGAATTTCGCTACCACCTGTTCCAATAAGCCTGCCAAGTAAAACCCAAGCTTTCCCAAGGGAGTGATGAAACATGAAGCTTGTTCGTTATGGCGATAAGGGTGCGGAAAAGCCCGGTCTGATCGACAAATCCGGCCAGTTGCGCGACTTGTCCGGTCATATCAAAGACCTCGACGGCGCCGCCTATGCGCCGGACTCCCTGAAAAAGCTGGCTGCGATCGACAGCGCTTCGCTCCCGGCCGTCTCGGGCAAGCCGCGCCTCGGCGCCCCTGTCACCGGCATCTCCAAATTCGTCGCCATCGGCCTGAATTATTCCGACCACGCCAAGGAGACAGGCTCGCCGATCCCGAACGAGCCGATCTTCTTCATCAAGGCCAACACCTCGCTGTCCGGCCCGAATGACGCGGTCGAGAAGCCGCGTGGCTCGACCAAGCTCGACTGGGAGGTCGAGATTGCCGCCATCATCGGCAGCAAGGCCAAGTACGTCTCCGAAGCCGATGCGCTCAACCATGTGGCCGGCTATTGCGTTTGCAACGATGTCTCGGAGCGCAACTTCCAGATCGAACGCCTCGGCCAGTGGACCAAGGGCAAGTCGCACGACACGTTCGGCCCGCTCGGCCCGTGGCTCGTGACCAAGGACGAGATCGCCGACGTGCAGAAGCTCGCCCTCTGGTGCGACGTCAACGGCAAGCGCCGCCAGAGCGGCAACACGGCGACCATGATCTTCTCGATGGCGAAGTGCATCTCCTATGTCTCGCAGTTCATGACGCTGCTGCCCGGCGATGTCGTCACCACGGGCACCCCGCCCGGTGTCGGGCTGGGCATGAAGCCGCCAACCTTCCTCAACGTCGGTGACGTGGTGACCCTCGGCATCGACGGCCTCGGCGAGCAGCGCCAGGAGATCGTTGCGGCGTAAGGTAACGCACGACGATATCTCCATCGTCACTGCGAGCGAAGCGAAGCAATCCATAACGCCACAGCGGAAGAATGGATTGCTTCGTCGCTTCGCTCCTAGGAAGAAACAGCTGGTTGAATGGGTATCAGGCCGTCTCCGCGCTTGGTTGCAGTTGGACGGTGAAGCCGAGTT
>Ga0310811_10000650_pt1 | contig 44337 bp, 37 predicted proteins | sample YCmetagenome_FD_207642 | JGI IMG/M metagenome (GOLD analysis project Ga0310811, IMG submission 207642) | Soil microbial communities from experimental microcosm in Duke University, North Carolina, United States - YC | ecosystem: Engineered > Artificial ecosystem > Soil microcosm > Unclassified ...
TCTGCGAGTGCGTGCAACAGCTTTGCATCGCGTGAGAACGTGCTCAGTGCTGATGGGTGTTTCATTCATGAGGTTTCTGGAAAGTCCAACGAGAGAAACAGGGTTCTTGATATCAGAAAGGACCATATCAGATCCAGTTTCGGCGATGATGTTATGAGGGTTACTGCTGTAGTAAGTGGTCGACTGACCCGCACCCTTGTGACGCTTGGAGAGCTTCTTCTCGATCATTGAAGAATCTTCTGCATCTTTGGAATGCTTGTATCGATCCTTCTTTGAATCTTTGTGACCTTTGTGTTCCTTCTCTTTTTTGTGTTCCTTGTGTCCTTTCATGTGTTTGCCAACGGGAGCAGCTGCATCAGCGACCACTGCATCCAAGAGATCTCCAATGAGAGGGGACGTGGAGTCTGGAACCGCACCAACGACGACCAATTCATTGAAAAGTCTACGAGGATAGAGGATTGCGTGATCGCCCTTGAGCACAGCAACGTCATCCGATGGAACAAACACTTTCATCTTCTTGTTGGTCAAGACATAATCCGTCTCAGGGAATCCTTGACGAGCGGTCTCATCGATCAAATCTTGAATGGTCATCCCTTCTTTCTTAAGAACAGAGAAAAGGCGATGTTTGTCAGGACTGAAGACGTGAATGGAATTGGTGCTGAGTCTTGCTTCAATGGGAGGAGAGGAGGAGGAAGTGGAAGAAGTAGGGGGAGTTGTTTGTTGCTTCTTCTTCTTGCTCTTTCCTCCACAAACAACACAACCAATCTCCTCATCAATGGGAGTGGTGGGAATGCCTCGACGATCCTTCTTTCGTTTGATCTTTCCACAAAGGGGGCAACCAAGCTTGGCACTGCGGGTGAACGATCGGACTCGACTCTTCTCCGTGGAATGAGCGGTTCTGTCTCGAGCAGCCTGCAGCTGTTGATTATAACGTGAATAATCAGATTGCTTGACGGCGATCTTGGGTCCGACTGGCTGAGCTTCTTCATAAGGAATGATATTGGGCCATCCTTGAGGGAGAGGTTCTTGAATCGCTTTCACAGGGAGATAAACCAAACGGGATTGCTCATTGAAGTCACTCACCCATGCATAGTCTTGCATATAAGAATCTTTGTTGACGAGGATCTTTGTTCCTTTCTTCCATGTGGCTCCCGTTTGCGCATCCACATAATCCTCGGACACGGTGTAGGTATCAGTGGTGAAACCGTCCTTGTCAACAGAGACAGATTCATCTCTTGCGGGAACAGGTGACGAGACTTGAGGAGTCGAAGAAGGAGAAACAGGAACGGGCATCGGAGGGGGTTCTTCATTTTCTTCTCCTGAGGAAGAGTAATAGGTCTCGTCCACTTCGGCGCTCGGCTTCATAGAGAGTGGATGTTCTCCTTGCGTGGGTTCCATTGTCACACAATCGTTCTTGGACATCACGGGAGCGGACTTGGCTTCTTCAACACCATAGACACCGGTGTAAGTCTTCTCGGTGGGGAACGGAGGCTTCTCACGAGCAAGTTGATAGATCACGTTGGCGATACGACGCATCTTCGGATAAGCAGCAGCGTTCAAAAAGACAGCCCAATAATTCTTCACAAAATCGGGATTGCCTCCAATGGCCTTTTCGTAAGTGCTCCAAGCATTCTCAAGACAAGGAGAAATCACAACTCTCTTCTTGGGGTCACCCACGAAGACAGGGAAGATATCCACAAGATCGTTGGTATCGGGTGTACGACGGAGGTAAGGAGGATATCCAACGTAGCGGGCACGAGAGAGTTCATCCGTGTACTTGTATGGATTGCCACTCTTGGGCATCGAGTTGATGTAGGCATTGAGAGCGTTCTTGTCAAACATCACCGTGCGAGTCTTCTTGGAAACGGGTCCTTTCATGATGTCAAAGACACGCATGCCTTGGTAGATCCATTGATTTTCGGTACCGAGGGCATTTTCATAGATGAAGACTGCATACCGAACATCAGGCTTGAGGGGAACAACGAATCCAGGACCTTGGTAATCTGCGGCACCTCTCTTGAGACGGTACGTGGAAACGATCCTCCACTCGTATTCTTGTCCCATGGCCCTGCGGATGATTGACTTGTTGTAAACAACCCAATCCAAACGAACGTATTGATCGGCGGCCTTCGTTGCGCTGGGCTTCGATTTGCCACTGGGGGAAAGAGAGCGCTTGATGTTCCTTCCAGCACGTCTCAAAAACGCCATGCTTCGAGTGGTCCGCTTCTTGGCTGGATCGATGGGTTCGCTGGAAGCCTTGCGAACGGTAACTTGAATCAGATCACCAGGCTCAACGAGGGTATTACCGGTCATGGAGAATTTCTGGAAATCCTTCGCATCGGGATAAACGTCTGCGGTGGGACTCGTGTTGCGATATTTCCTTACAAAATCATCGCGTCTCAAGAGTCGGAAACTTACGGATCCTGGGGAAAAGACATTTGAAAGACGAAGGGCACCGATGTCTTCTTGGTCGTTAATCCCAGCACCCAAGAAGATAGCATCCTTTCCAGGATTCATGATCCCGCTGGAAACGGGTTGAGGACGTTCGAAGATGAGAGGGTCGATGACATCTTCTCCCTCTGAGGAAGAGGAGGTGTAAGCACCGCCATAGGGACCCGAAGAAACGTAATGTTCAGAGACACTACAGGGATTGTAACGCACAATACCCGTGACCGCGTGGACTTCACAGTTTCTGTGGAAGCAAGTGTTGCGGATGGATCGCATCCAACATCCGAGACGATAGGCACGAAGTTGCGCACGGAATCGAGCCATCATGATCTTGCATTTGATCGTCCCTGAGGCAGAGAGAATCATGTTACGAAGAGAACAGAGGGATTCAGAGAAGAGACAACGAAGACGACGCACGAAGATGACTGGCGTCTTAAACCCACATTGCGTCAAGACGGAATGGATACAACGTCCGTCATAAACATGAACAAATCCAGGATCCATGATCAGATCATTCACGAATTGCAACGAAGTGGATTGTTGTTGAAGACCAGCGAGGACTTCTGACCACTCGGAAGGATCGTGCTGTTCAAGGATAGAAAAGAGTTTCGTGGAGATACGATCTTCGACACAAGAGGCGGTTTCGTTGATGTAATCATCACTGAGACCCTGTTCAACGTCTGTACGACGCTTGGATACGACGAACAAATCGGAGGGTCCTGTTGCGCGTTGCTGAACGATGGTGGTAGAGCGCGTTTCTGCGCGATAGGAAACAGTGCGTCGGTTGGTCCATACTTGATCAAGACCAATGAGGGAGAGAGATTGTCCAGTTTCGTTCACAATCACCGCAGAAGGCATCCCAAGGATTCGACCAGCTTGTGCATAAACATCTTGATCCCAGCTGGGAGACGAAGGATCAATCCGACACAAGATTGGATGAGGGAACCTGGTGTTGGTGACTTCAATCGCGAATGGAAGAAGAGGGATTTGAGGACCCAACAATCCTGCTTTAAAAGCAGAAAGAATCGTTGGATGGACAATCTTTGTTGTCAAAGTAAGACGATCATAAGAATGAATCGCCCATGGATGATAATCACGAATAGCTTCAATGTCTGATCCGCAATAAGTGCGGATAAGTAAAACCATTTTTTTTCACAAAAGTTTTTTTTCACAAAAGTTTTTTTTAAAAAAGGAAAGGAAAAAAACAAAATTATTCTCCAAATATTTATATTATTATCTTCACTCAATTAAATAATTTTTTTTTATTCGAAAAAAAATATGATAAAACTGATCGAGTTTTAATGGAGAATTAATATATATTGACTTTTCTTATTAAGGTTAAAATTTATAAAAGATGAATCAAATAAGAACAAAGGCGGTCACTCGATTGTCTCATCTTCTCATTATTATTAATTAATCGATTATCGAATTTTTTTTATAAAAATAAAAGAAAATAAAATTAAAATTTAAAAAAAAATAAAAAAAAAAGAAAAAAAAAAGAAAAAAAAGAAAGTGAAAAAAAGGTGAAAAAAAAAAGAGAAAAAAAAGTAAATCAATTTATGGCTGTTGCTATACATAAATCTCAAGAAAAAAATCAAAATCAAGATGAATTCAATGATTCTGAATTATTAACTTTGCAAAAAAATGTCAAAAGAATCATCATCAGTGATAAGAAAGATAAAGGGAATGAGATCCCTTTAAAATCTTCTCAACTCACAATTAAGCTTCAAGAGCAACCCAATTCTCAAAAAACAATCGATCCATTCGATTTCATACCTACAAAGCTATTTTCTACTGAGAAATTTAATCAGTTGGTGAGTCCAAGATCTTCTCACATCATCTTCACCAAAAATGATGTTTTTGATATCTTTCAATACACAGGCATGATGCAATGGCTCAACAACAATGTTGCAGAATTTATGAAGAACAAAGAAAGGTGGTCTCGTCATGTTTACCCTGAAAGACTCCTTTATGTTTATGGACCGCGTGGCATGGGTCGTCTCACACGCACATTGATTTTTTGTCATGAAAAGAAGATCAATTTCATGTTTGTCCCAAGTTCTGTTCAAGGCATCACGGATCCTTGTCTGATCCTCAAACGCGCTAAAGAAATACAACCTTGTATCATCTATTTTGATGATGCTGATGTTATGTTTTCTCACAAACCATTCTTGGACGTGATATATGCAACCTCAAATTCTTTACTCAACAAGCGCGATGACAACGTTTGGATGATCTTCACATCGATCATCACACCTGAAGATCTTTGTCCCATGGCAAGATCCATGATCAGAGAATATGGCTCAATGACCGACGTCAACGCCATTGAATCGTCAGAACAAGCCAAGGCTTTGATCATGAAAATGCTCGCTACTATGACACGTTCGATCGATTATCCCTGCACCATGAGTGAATCAGAGGATCGATATTCCAGATGGTACAACATCATCACCTTGCTTTCAAAGTATACACAGTACTGCACCATCAAGGAGTTGGAGGGGTTCTTTATCCAACTCTTTCGAAGTCACCATCAAAGCTTTAGTTCCCACAATGATAAGGACACTTTCCCTACTTCAGAAACCTTTGAAATAGCAATGGACAATCTTCCTTATCTCGATGATCGCAGTGATCTCCGAACACTGACCACTATTCGTAATCCTGTTAGTGATTACAAAGCCCATGAACAGCATTGGTCTTTTTATATGGCCTCTTCAGGAATCAAATCAACGCCTAGACCTTCTCCTTCCTCCCCAGGTTCGTCTCAACAATTTTTACAAAAATCACAACCTCATTCCCATCCTCATACTCCGGTAGCTCCACAACCTCTCCTTTCAAGAGAACAGCAACGTGAAGCTGAACGTACCCGAAGGTATCAGATGCGAATGCAAGCAGAAACAGAGAACCTATTTCATGAAGAATTTAATCTTGCTGAATTACCCATGCCTCCTCCACCTCCTGTTCCATACTCTCAGGCTTCTTCTTCAGCATACTGTCCATTATCAAGCCCCTCTCAAACAGTGTTTGACAATCGCGAATACTTTCTTCCATCGAATACCACCATCACTCCTCCAACTTCAGATAAACTTGTTACTGAACAATCTCCACCTCCTCGTCCCACCACAACTCCATTACCATCATTACCTCCTCTTGAAACAATCACCAAAAAAAGACCTTCAACGCCTATTTTAACTTCTCCAAGAGAAGAAAAGGAAACTCCTGTTACAAGCGTTCCTTCAGATTCGTTTTGGAAACGTCTTAGAAGAAACTGAAAAAAAAGAGAAAGAAAAAAATGAAATTTTTATAATTAAAAAAAATGTTTCTTTCATTATTGTAAATCAAATAATAACAATCCTCGTGGATCTTGGAAAAATAATGAACCTAACGCCATCATTGAAGACATTACAATAAAAATGAGTTGATTCGCACCGACGATACTTGAGTGTTTGATTGAGTAAGGGATTTCACATTCGATTGGATCAATTTCTGCCAAATAGGTATTTGCGGACGCTTCCAATTGAGAAAAAAAGATACCATCTGGTTTGGTCTGAGTCGTTTCAATGTTTTCGATTGGTCTTTCTATCCAAAACTCGGGGATATCATCTTCCAAACCCAGGACAGTAAGAATCGTGGGTCCTATCTGACCAGTTTGTAAAGACTGGTCCGTGAGTCTAGGGTGAGCAACCACGCGATGTCCCCACATCATAAACGGTACTTGTATGTTGTTGAGATCGAGCTTTGAGTGACCGTATCTGTTTCCCCCATGATTTGAAACCAAAGCAAAAGTTGTAGCGTTCGGATTGTTTTGCCATAGCGCGTACGTGATCTTGGCAATCTGCTGATCAATGCACATCACACCTGCTCTGTAATTAAAGGAGTCGTAACCGTTCACTTCTCCCAAGCGCTCCAACCCACTAAAGTGAATCAAAATGGCTTGGTTCGGAGTACTGGGGAAACGGTAATCTCGAACGCGATCAAACATATCGAGCGTCCAGTATTCAAACCCTATGGCATCACGATCAAGAACCTCATCGATCAGCTTTTTGTTCTGTGAAAATACAGTCACCGTGTAATCTTCCTCTTCCTCAAGGATATCTAGCCAAGTGGGCATGTCATCAAACATTCTAGGGATATCTCCACAGCCATTGTCGTCACAACCGTAGAGTTCAGGAGAAGTAGCATAAAAAATGGTGATCCAAGAAGGAACATCAGAATGTGTGACCGCGTTGATGGAACGCATGTGTGGTGTGTATAATCCTTTAGAAGCGAATTCTTGTGTGTTACTCATAAATCGTGAAGTGCTGTCCATTGACATCAACGCATCTATTGCAAATATAACAAGCTGATGGCCTTGTTCTTCATCGTCTTCAGTCGCCCCTGCCGTCACCGCCAGCAAAGTTAAAGCTGCTACCAGGAAACATATCAACGCTTTTGATGGCATTGCCGGTGGTATAAGTCGGATTTGGAGAAGTGGGTACAGAGAAAACAATTCCTGTTCCTCCTAGAATGTCAACTCGATAGGTTGTCGCGGCGATAGTGGCAAAGATTGCAAAGATGGGTGGAAGCAAAAGTAATAATCCAAGGTGATGTTCCCAATGGGATTCTGGCAAGAGATAAACAAGTACAATATTAAATATTGCCACAATGAAAACCAAAAAAATTAAAAAGTATACCAACTTGTTCGAGGTACGAACCCAGACGTATTGGATGAGCGCCCAGAGGGTCATCAATGCAAGGTAAATCATGTACAGACTGAAGATGTATGGCGCACCATCAACGATGTCGGTGGTATTATAGATCTCAGAGAAAGAAATTGAAAAGAGGAGTGATACAATGAAGCAAGTTCCAAACCACGCAGCCCAGAAATAAAACCCATTCTCGTACTTGTGAAACCTCGGATCGTGACGAACAGATTTCTTGTGATTGACACGGGCCACGATCAATTTCAAGATATAAATCGTGAAGAAATTCAAGAAAGCGATGGAAGTGATAGTGACCACAGCCAACGTTTCGATTAAATTCGTTGCTTCCAAAACAGCAGGCATCTTTGTAAATAAACTTTTTTTTTCAATTAATCAATTTCTTTTTTTTACTTAAGATAAAAGAAAAAAAAACTCATCTCAAATTGATATAATAATCCATTTAAATAAAAATAAATAAAGTTTAGAGAAAAAAAAAGTTAAACCAATCAAATAAAGGTTTTCGAGACAGGGAAAGTCCAATCTCCAAAGATCATTGGATGGTTTAAAACCAACCAATCATTGCGTTTTAATTTTCGAAAACCAGCCACTCATCAAACGAGCGACAAAGGAATAAAAATCAAACCATCCAATCGTTTTGCGAGTTACCTTTTCTTTAATCTAATTCTGGCATTGGAGGGATCGTTGGCGAGGGACAACGAGGTGACCAGATGCATGCTTTTGGCTTTGGAAAAAGAACTTCTTTCGTTTCCCAAGAATTATCAAAGGGAGACGATTGTGGTAAAAAAGAATCGGGATTTGCCATATTCAAATATGAACTCACGTTGATGTCTATGTTGGACATCCCTGAAAGCGGGACACGCAAACGTTTACAAACGTTGCTCAAGACGCTGTGTTTGTCGTTGAGAGCGGAGAAGGTGAACTTGGCCGTATCTCCACGTTCTCGTTTTTTCGATTTCTTGTTCTGGGGGACCGTCATGATCTCTCCAAGCGGAATTTTTCCATTGACGAACAATGAAATATTCAGAGGAGCAAAAGCTCGTGGCTCTAATGTAGCAAACGAACATCGAGTGCTAAGCCGATATATCGATTTTGAGGTGTGTTGTTGCGCTTTCTGGATCAGCTCTTTCGTAAGATGTGTCTTTGCGTCGATGTACAACTCAAGGTCTTGTGTGATGGATTCCCAACATTGAACCAAGAGTGAATGTACGATTTTTCCGTAGCTATAAACCGCAAATTTACCGCTGAGATTGTAAGCGTAGATGGTACCCGTAACGTTATTAATGCCGAGTGGGAGAGAACGTTGGTTCGGAGTAGCTTTGAAATCAATCTCGTCGATGATGGTGATCTCTTGCATTGCGTAATGATACAAAGAGATTCTGTTGCTGTCGATGTGGGAAGTAACAAAGAGTGATGACTGTTCATCATAAACGCCCTTGAGAATCTTGATGTTTAAATTTTGGATTGTTTTGATGTAAATCCCTGCTTGTGTCATCACATATGCATTCCCTGAGACGCATGCGAAAGCAACAAGCTCTTTCGTGTGTTTGATGTACTGGATATAATGGATGTTGGAAAAGCACGTTTCGTTGTCGTGAATACAAGGCACTATTTCTGTGTAACTGACACAGTCATATCCACAACGTTTGTCAGAGACCAACTTACCGAGAGAGAACGTTTCGTCATGGTAATGAATGACTTTGCATTCCTTTGAGGCCATGTTTTTCACAACGAAATAGACCTCTTTGTCTTCGATGTTCAAAGCAATGGCTCCATTGAAATACTCTGGCTTTTGGAGTCTCTTTTCATAATTGACTTCTGTGAATGTGAAACATAAATCTCCAGAGATATCAAAGATCGTTGCATGATAGATCTTCTTTGGAGAAGTCACAAAGATGACTTTGTTCTTTTGATCAATGGCGATTCCTGTCAGATGTTTGTTGACAAAGATTCTATCGAGGATACATTGCTTGTTCACATCAACGATGACAACGTTTCCTGAACCTCCAGGGTTTTCAATCATGAACAAATAATGTTTATAACACGCAAAGGATGAGAAGCTTTCATCTTTTTTCAATAATTTTCCAATATCAAAAGTTGAAATTTCTCTGAGATTATAACTCTCGGGTAATGGATTTCGTTTCGTCATAATAATAATTTTTTTTCTTTTAAGAAAGAAAATTTAATGGATATGTTAATTATAATTTAAAGTTCTTTTTTTTCTTTTTAATTTTCTAAAAAAAAAGTTTTTTTTGAAAAAAAAACACTTTTAAAGCTAAGAATTACCTATCTACTCGTTTTTATATTAATAAGTTTTCATCCTCTCTTTTAAAAATTAATATATAGGAGAGCCACTCCTTATCTCCATTTAGATGGCCACCGATTTGTCGACTGTCATTCTCATTGGTGGAAACCGCGGTGCAGGTAAAAATACCTTTGCCGCAACTTTGCGCGGATCGAAACACGAAAGTTCGTTGTTTCGTTTTGATGTTTTTGCACTTTCGAGTTTGATCGGGTTTACGTACCCGTTCGAAACAAATCCGGTTTATACCGAATTATCATTTGCTCACGTCCTCAAAGAAAGTGTTGCTAAAAAACTGGGGATCCCTCACGAAGACGTTGAAAGATTGAAGGATGTTCCGATGTCTCCTGAAATGCTTCAATCTTGTGAATCCAAACACAGATGGTTTCAAAAGCCAGACAAAGAAGACTTGACCGTAAGAGACGTTCTCATTGATGAAGCCGCGTCAACGCTTGCGAGAAACCCTCCATTTTACGCAAAGACAGTCTATGAAAAACACATCAGAGATGCTCCTTCAGGAAAAACGTTTTTGATTACCGATTGGAGGTACCATCACGAATATGAATACTTTCGACAGTTTGAGAAACTAGGCAAAATCAAGATCATCACTATCCGGATCATCAACGAAAACGCTCCTCCCGTTGATACACCCTCAGAAAGAAATCTTGATAACTTCATTACTCAATACGTCGCTGTCCCAGGATATCAATCGGCTTCGTCAGTACATATCCAAAATGGCGCCGTCTATCATTATTATCAAGTGGTTGGATGAAAGTATTTTTTCTAAGGAAAAAACAAAATTTATTTCACAAACGATGATAATAAAGCTTTCACAGGCTCTATCAATTCATGCGTTTTTAAATGTTCAATCTCCATACATTTCGTGATCAAAGTAAAAAGAAATGATCTCTTTTCTGTTGCTTTGAGTAGATCAATGTAAGAACCAAACAAGCATTGTGTTCTGTAATAAACATCCCAAGGGAGAATCAAGACAGCAATCTCAAACATCAACTGAAGATATTTGATTTCCTCTCTTAATGTCCACCGTTCATAAATGGATCTAACAAAATCTTTACATTCTCTGTAAAAATCATTGACAATCGAACGAATCTCATGGTTTTGTGTACCCATCTGTGAAAAACGAAGGGAATAAGCTATCAAATCCTCATCTTCTCTCTGAAGAATAAAATGATTAACTACCTTTCGTTTTTTTCTATATAAGAGATGTTTTTTATCTAGTTGTGTTAAATAACAACTTGACATTCACTTTTTTTCTCTAAACCTTGATATTTTTTTCCGAAAAAAAAACTCGTAAAACCCAATTATCTTTTTTTTCAAAAAAGAAAGAAAGATTCTCTCATTGATTAATTTTTTTATTAATTTATAACTATTTAAAAGATTTTTTTTAAAATTTATTTATATTAAAAAAGATAAGAACTTCCGTGTTTGTATTATTTTTTTTATTTTTTTTATTTTTTTCAAATAAAAAAAAAGAATAAAAAGAAAAGAAAAAGAAAAATGTCGGTTCATTGTATGCTTTCATTTCAAAAACGCGTAACGTTATCACCAAAGAAATCAGTTTCTTCACCTTCTTCATCTTCTGAGGAGGATGATGACATCGAAGATCCTGGTGATTTCGAAGATCCGAACACATCTTGTCACAACTGTGATCCCAAAAACTGTGGAATAGAAGATTCTATTCTCGTAGTCACTTCTGATATTGACAGTGAAAGTGACAGCGACAAAAAAATCGTTAAAAAAGAAACGAAAGTTTCTGATGACGATAACGACGATGATGATGATGATAGTTACGATATCAGCAACGACAGTGATTCTGAATCAGAGCCAGAGGACGGGGAATCTGAGACAGACGCTTCTCACATGCAAACTGGATTCAACTATGTTGAAAACATCACTAAATTTCCTTTTCCCATTCCCAAAGATTCAGAAAAGGTTATCAACGAACAGATCATCGAGGGTCCACGATCATTGCTTGCGACATTGGGTTTGTTGAAGAAACTGAAAAGTTATGGCCCTGATCACGCTACTCTCGATATCCTCAAGATCGTTTTTGTACCAGGACCCCAATGGTACAGCTCTCCTGAGATAAAACGGCCTCGTGAGCTCATACACGCATTGGGCGCCCTGCTTCGAGATTTCAACATTGGAACGTTGATCTTGTATTTCCACCCAATTTCCTTGAAGTACCCCAAAGAAGTCACCGCACGAGAATTCGGCATTTCTCTCTTTTCTGGCTACTTGAAATATCGTGGCGAAGGATCAATCTCAGAAATCAAGCTGAAGATTGATTATGATTTCTATCTCTGCGGTTTATTCTTCCAGAGACTCATCAGACGCACACAGATTGAATCTGTTATAATCAAATATCATGATTTTCCTGTGGATGAGAGACCTCCGGGATCGATTGCAGATTTCCTTCCAGCAAAGAAACATGCAACGATTTTTCAGAGTCTCAAATCTTTGAAATTTGTGAACGGAAGGTTTGACAAGCATTCGTGTGCGTCACTTTCCCACATTTTGATCACTTGTCCAATTGAAACACTCTGGCTCGATAGATGTTTCCCTGAACATGTGAGTGACAAGGAAAAGCCTTCTATTAGGAAATACGATTGGCATGGCTTGCTTTCCACCGGACTTCTCGCTGCGAGATCCTTGAAACATTTGAGACTCGTTAATATCTATGATTATATGATTAATCATATTTCTATCCGCTCACACGCCTTTATCAAAGAACTCACTGTTTTGTTCAGAACAAACAATCACATCGAGACTTTATCTCTTGAGGGTATTGGCATCTATGTCTCCTCTGAAGAATGGATGGCTTTATTCAACGCTCTCAAACGCTCTAGATATTTGAGAGAACCCGTCGACATCAAAAATGCGAGATCTGTTGTTCCTGATTGTTTTACAACAGAAGCCTCTCAATATATGCGTAAATAAGCTAATAAAAAATCCATTTGCTTTTTTTTCGTAAAAAAAAATTAAAATAAAAAAAAGAGAGAGAAGGTGATATGGCTAATGAAAATATTTATTTTGGACTAACTCATTTTTCGTATGGTCAGTCAAATTCAAATTCAGATTCAGATTCGGATTTAATTTCGGAGGCAAGTTCAGAAACGAAAGAATTGAATTATAGAACAGTGTTCACTGAACCATTTTCAATGTCAAATCTCATGAGTGTATTCAAAGGTCCCTCTCAAGATAAAAGAACCATTTCTTCTTTTGAGATGCACAATCTCGTTGATGTGAAACACCTCTTGGGGATCATACAAGCAGGTACCGAAGAAACAAAAAGCGATGTCGTGAATATCACAGTGTATTTGGGAGATCAATGGTTGCGTATGTCAGATATGGAGGGTATCGATTTTGCAATTTCTGGACTTGGAACGGCCATCTGCTGGTATTATCCGAAGGAATTAACACTTAGGATGAAACCACAGATGAATGAAGAGGATGAACCAGATGAAGTCGATTACACGTCTTCCAGCTTTGGTGGAAACTTTCTACGTCGTTACATTCACGCTGCTGGTATCTTGCGAGGAGATCTGGAATCGTTTACCTTTTCTTTGACCAAATCCTTTTGCGACAGAGAATCCAACACCTTCAGAAACTTCATTGAAGTACTTAAAGTGAAAAAACTCACATTGGAACAAGATGGAGAGAAAGACGGGTCACTCTTTGGATGTCTCTTTAACACCAGATATTACTTTGGCTCTTACAAATGTATCACACATCTCACCATCAAGAATGCACGACTCGATGGGACCTCTTGTCTTCATCTGAGAGATTTAATCTCTGGAGGAAACGTGGAAGATTTTTGTCTCGATGGCTGTACGCCAGACCCTGAAAATAACCATGTCTTGCACTGGAAGAATTTATTCTCGAAAGGAGTCTCCAAATCAAAAACAATCAAACGATTGCGATTACTGAACATGTCATTGTGTCGTTGTTCTCCTGAAATGCAATTGAAAGAATCAGAGGAATTGACAAACGAACTATTTTCGCTTTTTAGACGCAATACCACCATTGAAATCCTTTTGCTCACTGGATGGAATATTGATCTTGAGGACCATCAATGGTTAAAATTGTTTATGTCTTTTAAAGCGTCAAAAAGACTGATGGAACCCATTGATTTCACAGATGCTGTTTCTGAACCTCCTTCCTATTTTTTCACAGACGCTTCAAAGTATTTAAGAAAAAATTAAAGAAAAAAAGATAACTTTAATCTTCAATGAGGAATCTCAACGATATTCAATTTGAAGGGACCGTCGAAGGGTTTTTCCGTGAGAGTGGATGGAACTCTAACAAAGAGATGTTTTCCACGCATGATATCGGCAGGACAACGCATGCAGAGAAGAGACATCATAATCATCGCGTTTTCATAACTGAAGAAGCTATCTTCGGAGACATGGTGACTAAAGTCGAGGATGCTCGTGTATTGTGAAACGGTTTTGGGATCACAAAAATCACGAGAGAGGGTGACCTTGGTGGGAACCGTGGTTGCGCCTTCTGCTTTCAAAGCCGTATAAGCCTTGATCAAGTCATAAAAAATATCCATCTTTCCAAAGGTATTCCCCCAATCCAAAAGCAATTGAGGATGAGGATCCTTTGAAGAAAGGTTAGCAAGGAGAGCAACCATCGCTGCTCTCTCGATGCTCTTGAAATACTCAACGCTGTACTCTTTCTCCTCCAAGTTATCACGTTCTGCGCAACGCGTGATGGAGATGGGGACGGGAACGTGCAAATAAATACTCAGCGTTCCATGGGCAAAGGCATGCTCTCCGGGGACATGCTTCATGGCCTGGGAGTAAGCTTTCTTGTAAAAACCAAAGTCGGTCTCACTAAGCGCGCCCACAAAAACCTTATTCGCGAGTGCAAAGATGCCGTTGCCGGTGATCGATCTATCGACAATCACCAATTGGCGCTTGTCTCGAAGAGGCAATGACATTTGAGTGAACAAGCTGGCTTTGTGTTCACGTGCCGAACACATAGAGAGCATGTGAACTTGGAACAAAGCCGAAAGTTCAGAACGATGGGAGAGATACTCCGCAAGAACACCATCTTCGTGTCCCATTTCATAAAAAACAACCACTTCGTTTTGTGGAATCACCAAAACATCCTGGGAAGCAGTATCATCACCAAGTGATCCAAGTTGTTTACACAATGTACTCTTTCCAGAAGAAATGTTTCCATCAATGTAAAAAAGTTCTTGATCGGTTTTCGAACCAATGAAAAAGATATTAAAACGATCTTCAGCTGACATTGTTAATTCTTTTTTTTCTTTTTTTTTCAAACTTTAAATTTTTATTTTTTTAAACGCTAAAATTTGTTAAATTTTTTTTTCAAATTAAATAAAAATTTTTTATCCTCTTAATTTTTCAGGAAAGAGAAAATTTTTAAAATTTCTTTTTTTGAACAAATATTCTATAAACGAGAAAACTTATATTCATTGAAACATATAGAGAAAGGAGTTTGAGTTTCTTTCTTAAAAAAAATATTAAAAAAAAGAAAGATTAAAATGCTTGGTTTACCTGGATTTAAACCCTCTGCTGCAAAGATAGCAACAAAAGAGGTCAGAAACGTCGAAAGAGAGATCTCAGCTTATCAACGTCAATTGGAAAGAAAAAAACAAGAATGTGGAGTGTTACAAAGATCACTCGACATCAATGTAAAAAGAGGGAAAACCACTCTTGCAACAGAGATCGCAACAAAGATTGTTAGCTGTGAGAACGAAATCGACTCATTGAAACTCTGCATATCAAACCTTCAAAAACCTAAAGAAACGATCACTAAAGTCAAACTGTTGGCTTCACAAGCAAGAGCACAAGATAGTGCCCTTCGTGCCAATGCTGCTATTTTACGAACAGTGGATCCCAAGACAATTCAAGCAATGAAGTACCGAGCTGAACAACAAGCTGATGAAATTGAGATGATGGAAGAAACCTTTGAAGAACTTTTTGAACAAGACCCTGAACATGCAGAGAAAGCTTCTTCACGAGTATCCGATTTGATTATGATATCAATGGAAAAAGCTACTCTTGAAAATACAATCCCTTCTATTTCAACAGAGATCCCTTCTGTTTTACCCGCAGAAAGGAATCAACAAGGTCCTCTCCTCGCATCGGCCGGTCAACAACCTTCTCCAACACCTCCACCTTCTTATCTTCCTCCATCAACATCACCACCACCTCCAAGTGATCAACCATCTCCATCACCATCGTCGTCATCCACTTTCTTATCAGACTTTGAAACAAGGTATAAAAACACTTTTGGTTGACCATCTCTTATTAAAATCCGATTTTTCTTAATTATAAGTTTTCTATTATTTTATAAATCTACCGTTAGCGCTCCAAAGTATGGAGAACTCCTGACCAATGGGATTGGTTAAAATTTCCCTCATTGAGTCCACAAATATTAGTTATGACCGGGTACGTCAAACGTCCTTCCGTGGAACTCGTGAGCAATTGGTGCGCAACTCGCGGATTGGTTAAAAAACACGTTTTCTGGTACTTTTTTGTTACGCGCGATTTCCCCGATTTTGCCTGCGCGCCTTATTTTTAGCTCTGGGAGGGTCCAAACTCACTTTATATGAGGAAAAGGAGGGGAGTCGGAAAATAATATAAGTTATGAGTCCCTCATCTTTGTCTATGGATATAAGTTTTTGAATTTTTTTTATTTTTTTTATTTTTTTTTATTTTTTTTATTTTTTTTCATAAAAAAGAGCAATGATTAACTTATTTATATTATAACGATAATAAAGAAATGAGTTAGCCTTTTTTTTTCTTTTTTTTTAATTTTTTTTAAATTTTTTATAGAAAGAAAAAAGAAAAAAAGACCGAGAAAGAAAAAAAATATTTAAACAATGTCAAATCTGGATGAAATTGAAGTTTATTCAGATCGTCCTGGAGAGGAAGGATCTATTGGATTTTGTCCGAAGGAGCGTGAAAAAGCTTTAATCTTTTGTTTTACTCAATGTAAACAATTCAAATATTTGGGTCGTTTGTTCAATCGCAGCTATGAGCGTTGTCACATCAATCGTACCACCATCTTGAATGATACCAACGTTGAAGGTATTTCTTTGTTTTGGAATGCTGACAAGTTAACCAATCTCGGTTATAGAACTTGTTATTCTGATGAAGGAGTCTTTGTTGGACTCACGTGTGTGTTTTTACATACCGAATCTCACAGAAAGTTCCTATTTACAGTCTTTTACACCGTTGTTGAAACACACGATCCTCGCAATGGGATTGGTCTCTCTTTCTTAAGCAAATTGAAATTACAGTTTGCCCATGAAAACTATCATATGGAGATTGATCTCATTCACCCTCTTTCTGAACCCGACACGCTCAAGTACAATTTTTACAAGAACGATCACTATGGAAAACGAGCTACCGATTTGTGGGTGAAATGGGCTAAAGAAGGTCTTGCAGCCGTCAATGCGCGTATCACCGCTTCTCTTTCCAAAAACAAGAGGAAAATTGATGAAATTTGCGCAGCATACGAGAAGAAAAAAACTGAAAATAACTATCAATGGTACGCACTCAATGAACAGCTTTCGTTGCTTCAACAAAATCGCAACACAGAAACAATGACTTTTATAAGCACTCTCAGAGACGCCGTCACCAGCATTCTTCTTCCTCCGTCACGTAAAACCGATCCTCAATTCATGTCAGAAGATGAATTACTTACCGTCTTGCGTGAAGCGACCGCTGCTGCGAGCCTCGTTGACCTTTCTAAACTTCTTGAACAACGGGACGTTTGTAAAGCAAGGATTGAAAAGCTTGAGAAGGAAGCTGAAGAAATCAAATCAAAAAGACAGAAACGTCTTCCACAAAAAGAATTGGAAGAAGGATGCGCAATAGAGATCAAAGATTTGCTTGTTGCTGAAGGTCTCGAACCAGATTTGAAACGCCGGATCGATATTCTCCGTGAATGGATCAAAGAACATCCTGAAATGTGTCCATCGTGCACAAGGAAATTCTCCGTTCGGAATGATGGCAGTATCGTAAAACATCGACTCGTGGGATACTGTGATGGTTCTCGGGTTTATGATCGATGTACAACGGACGATCATGAGCCAAATTTCGACGTTGAACAAGATCGTATTTTGACGAGATCTTTCCCAGAGTATTGTCTTCATCATATAACAGAATTACCATAATATTGAATTTTTTTCCTTCTTTTTCTCCTTTTTATTAAAAAAAATAAATTCAATTGATAAAAATTTTATTTAATTTATTTTTTTTTCTAAAAAAAAGTGAAAAAAAGAAAGAAAAAAAAGTGAAAAAAAAGAAGAATGAATAATTGCTTTTACGTTCCAAGTTCACGAAATAAGCAGATCTTTTCGATCTTAACAATACTTATCGTAACTCCCATCTTCACATATTATCTTTTAAATGAAATCGAAAAGGTGAATTGGGAACATCTCTTGACACCCATCGCGCGTGTTTTTTTCGATTTTGGAAACGTCACGACCGAGTGGCTTGAAAACATCGACAACCTTGGAACGAATGTCACTAAGGTTATGATGCCTTCTACAAAAATATTAAAAAGATATTTTGAAACAAGAGAAATGGTGGATTTTGAACGTGTCGTTCCATCATTTTTTATGCAATTGCTCATTTCATTGCTTATTATTCTTTTTACGATTCTCAACCCTTTGTTGTATTTGATCTCGATCCTTATGCAGATTGGTATGATTGTTTTGATCGCAGGTTTAAAAACGATCGGGATAATCGCTATCACTTTGTGGAATTATACAGTACCTTCCCTTGGTAATTTCATCTACCGTGGTGTATTTGGTTTTACTGACTTTAAGGATGCTCGTGTTTTGGAAATTCCACCTCTTGTCATTGGTTAAAACAAAATTTCATAAAACAAAAAAAATCAAACGTAATATAACTTATATATAGTAATATTTATTAAATGATAGACACGCACACATATTCTTTTTTTAAAAAAATTCACTCATTTATTTATTTTTTTTATTTTTTTTAAAAAAGAAGAGAGAAAAAGAGAAAAGGAAAAAAGAAAGAAAAATAAGATGTTAGGGTTTCCAATCATTCCTATCTTTTTTGAAGAAATGTTGAACGCGTTTATCATTTTCATGGGAATAGGCAATGTAGTATTCAACATGGCTGCATTAGCACACTTTAATTTGTTATCTCTTGGGAGTATTTTTACAATGACCTTTCAAGTTCAACTCCTTCAATTGGTCTTTTTTTGTTCTCTTCTTTTCACAAAAAAGGGAGAACATGGAGCCTTGAAATGTCGTCTTGGAAGGTTTTATTATCTATGGACGACAGCCATGACGGTCATCTTTTGGATGATTTACGCATCCGAAGGACCTGTTTTGATTCCTCTGCTGGCTCCTTGGTGGCTCACCATTTCAGAACACCTTATTCCATTTATTTTGGTGCTTGCTCTCTCTTGCTTCACCAAAGTTAACATCGTGAATTGCAAAAAACATAAGATTCCTTTTGATTTTCTCCTTTGTATCTCATTCTATTATCTTGTTCTCTTTGTCAGATACGATTTCACCGGTAACCCAACTTATTTTATTCTCAAGTCCACATTCGATTCCAAACTTCTTTTACCCATGTGTGTCTTACTTTTTGTTTTGAAAGGTGCTGAACTTTGGAAAGCGCGTCATCGAAAAAACCTTAAAAAAAAGAAAGAGCAAAGACAATTAAGCAACATCAACAATAAAACAAATGAATGAACGAATTGGATTAGATTTGTTTATTAATCATTTCAAGCATGAAGAGAAAACCCAGGTTGGACCTCACCTGTGTTGATGCGACGGAGTTCACGCATCTGTACACCGAGAAGTGCCTGTGTTTCTGCGATCTGGGCTTCGATACGCTGACGCTTAGCACTATCACTCGAAGGCGTTGACGGTACTGAAGATGATTTCGTGGGTTTCATGGAAGAAGACGAAGCGAATTGAGTGTGTGAAGAACGTTGAGCAAGTGGATGTGTCAATACCCAGTCTGACATATCATAAATGGGTTCAAACCATTCTTCTTCAGAAGGTTTCTTCAACATCATTTCTTCTGCTTGTTCATCGGTGACATCAGCTGAGAGAGACCTGTAAAAGTTTCTCACGTATTCACGACGTGCTTCCGAGTTTCTCCAGATCTTGTTGGATAAAATCATACGAGGACGAGGGATTTCAATCTCGGGGGAATTGGTTATCTTTGCAAGCCATTGTGAAATGGCCACAAAAGCAAACATGTTGATCTTCTCATGAACATCGGTGACTCGAGTGTCTCCGATCTTGGGGAAATAACCTGTGTCGTGAGAATGAAGAGGCATCTCAACAACCATCAAGAGTTCAGGGATTTCCGATTGGGTCGCAGGAACGAGAGGGTAGGTTGGATCCGCGATCTTGTCACGTTCATCAAAAATACTACCGTCAACGACTTCAACAACAATCATCGGTACTGTTTTGGTGACCTCGGTGTCACGGCCGAGTAAATGAGCAAATCTCCTGCTTGGAGAAAGTCTTCCATGAGAAAACGAGGTCATGATCGCCAACACTGGGAGAGTGGAAGAAGACAAGTAATCTTGAGTGATTTCTCTGAAATAAACAGATTGAAACTCTGTGTTAAGGAAAGACAAGATAGTTTGACCTGAACCCCTCACATGTTCATCATCAATGAAAACATTGATCTTGTGTGAATCAGGGAAACGTTCGATTCGTTTCCAATCTGATTCTCTCAATGTTGAAGTTGATAATAAAGATTTCAACCCCTTTCTTTTTTTAACACTTGATGCCATTGTTTTTTTTCTCTTTTTTTTCTAAATTTTAAAATTTAATTTTTTTTCAAAGGAAGGAAAAAAAAGAATAACAAAATTTATAATTATCAAAAACGATAAGAAAATAATACTTTTGTTTTTTCAAAAGAAAGAAAAAAATAAAAAATTAAATAAAATTAAAAAAAAAGAAAGGAAAGAAAGGAAAAAAAAGAAGAGAATGTCTTTATCAAAACCAAAAGGGTTTAAAACCAAGAGTACATTTTATCATTATGTTTTACAACGTTCAAAGGAATGGTTTGAGCTTAGAAAAGGGAGGTTAAGTGCCTCACAGATTGGAGCTGCTGTTGGCATTTCTAAATATACAAATCCACAAAGCTATTTTGATTATCAAGTACATCCGATTGATGAATTTGTCTCTCATCCTGCTTGTGAACATGGGATAAGAACAGAACCATTGACTGTTGAATTGATCAAAAAAACAATCATTCCAAACTTACATCGATATTTCTCAGCAATCAAAATGGCAAGAAAATCTCCACAACCAACAAAGGAGATGATCGCTTCGTGGCAAGAACAGGTTTTTTCACCTGAGCCTGGATATCATACCCCCAGACCAGAACACAATCCGAATTTCCCTGATCCAGAAGACGCGGATCTGTTCGGTCTTTCCCCGGATATGGAAGGCACGATTGACTTTGAGATCAAAAATCCATTCACCATCAACAGCTATTGGAACAGTTATTACAGAAGCATCATTCCTGCGTACTTTGCACAGGTGCAATGGGCAATGGCAATGAGATGTCGAAAGAGTATGTTCTTCGTGGTGAGTTCCTACACCAACGAAAGCAAGCCTCGTCTCATGGCTTACAACGTTTGGTATGTCACTTTTTCAGAGAAGTTTTTTAAAGATTTCCTTTATCCAAAAGCTAAAACCATGATCAAAGCCATCCGAAATTACAAAGAAGGAGATACTGTTGATATTGAAAAAGAAATCCCTTTCTTGGATGAAGATGGTCAGTACGCTGCCTCTGATGAATATGCTAAACTTCTCTCCAAGTATTGTACAAGAATTCACGATCAAAGATTTTCTTCAGTCATTCAATCAAGTATCAAAAACGCACGTTCCTCCGTGGTTGCTTAAATATATTTATCCATATTTAAATTTTTTTTAAAATCATTTTTTTTTATTTTTTTTATTTTTTTTATTTTTTTTTCAAAAAAAATAAATATCCAATCATAACGCCATAAAGTTTACTGATTGAATAAAACTTTTTACGAAAAACGAGTGGAGGAGTATCTCGTTAGCGCTCCAAAGTATGGAGAACTCCTGACCAATGGGATGGGTTAAATTTTCCCTCATTGAGATTATAGGTATTAGTTATGACCCCATACGTCAAACGTCCGTCCGTGGAACTCGTGGGCAATTGGTGCGCAACTCGCGGATTGGTTAAAAAACACGTTTTCTGGTACTTTTTTGTTACGCGCGATTTCCCCGATTTTGCCTGCGCGCCTTATTTTTAGCTCTGGGAGGGTCCAAACTCACTTTATATGAGGAAAAGGAGGAGAGTCGGAAAATAATATCAGTTATCATTCCCTCATCTTTGTCTATAGATATAAGTTTTGTAATTTATTTTATTTTTTTTATTTTTTTTTATTTTTTTTATTTTTAAAAAAAAAAGAAATAATAGATGGACAATATGAAAGTATAAAAAATGAAAGGGAAAGAGAGAGAGAGGGAGAAAAAAAGAAAATGATTTCAATCTTTACAAACGTAAAGATAAGGGAAATCAACAAAGGATGATGGATAAGGTGTTTTGCATTGATAAAGATTAATGGGTTCTTTGAGTCGTTTTGATTTTTGGAGTGCTTTAAATAATCTCTCCCATTGTTCCATCTTAAAAGGAATCTCGAGACCAGCGAGAGAGAATTCTTCAACGTGAGTGTTATTTTTGAACAACAAACAAAGCTCGTTGGATAAATCACTTGCTTCGATGTTCTGTTGTGTGGAGCCACACGATGACGGTTTCATACGAATCAAATTCAAGTGTCTGAGAGTTTTACAACCAAGTACACCACCGGAAAATAGATACTTCCAGTAAACTGGCTTTGATTCTGGTTTTTGTCCAATCTGCGAAGGTGCAGAAGTGCAATCAGCAAGTGTGAGAGATAGAATCTCGTGACTCACCAAGAACTTGGCAAAGGAAAGAAGAGCAGTGCTCGAAAAATGTAAACCTGAGAGTGTAATCTCTCTCAAGTAAACAAACGGTGAAGTTTCTGCCGTTCCCACCTCAAAGAGATCGATCAAGAGCCTTCTGTGGTCTGGATTATCAAAATCCTTTCTGTCATAACTGAGAACAAGTTCATCGAGTTTGGTCACTTTGACAAATTTCCTGAGTTGGCTACAGAACCGATTACTCGAATATTTATCAAAGGAAAGATCCAATGTTTGAAAACGAGCAAATTGAGGTCGTGTTTTCAAATATCCTTTGAAAAAAAGGATCATGAAGGAGTCTCCACCAAAGATATATCCGCCTTCTGTGAAATAAAATGATATTTTCACAAAATTGAGAGTACAAACTTGGGTTCCAAAACCGAGGATCAACGACCTGATCATTCGACGACGTGAGCTGTCCGTTGAACTCCATGATGTGTTGACATCAATATGAAACTCGACATCTGTGGGGCAATCTTGTGGGAACAAGAGCGATAACCCACCGACCAAAAGTCGTAAAACTTCCGGACTCGTGATATCACAATTGGCGATGTATTTCTTATTGGCATCAACATCCCTCATAAAAGGAAATGAAGTCGCTTGTTTACGAAACTCGACTGATTCTGTTATTCCATTAAGGATATCCTTTTCCAAAGCAACTTGTTTTTCAACTTTAAGGATTTTCTTTTCAGTTTCCAATTGAGAAACAACAGATAATGATCCTGGTAATGTCATTGATTCCAATAGCGAAGAAGATGCCATTGTTGCATAATTGGCCATTCTTTCCTTTTTTTTTAAAACTTTTCGTTTTTCTTTCTTTTTTTTTAAAATTTTTTTTATTAAAAAAAATAAAATTTTAAAATTAAGACGTTCGTTTCTTATCAAATTAATATTTATAAGTTTTTAGCTTATTTATTAAAAAAAATTATTAAAAAAAATTAAATAGAAAGTAAACAAGTGGAAAAAAAATGGATTTGGATATCGATACAGATGACGACTGTGAAAGTTTCGAAACATTTATAGAAATGTATCGAGAAGCAACCCAGAGATATGTTCCGGATCGAAGACGATTTGATTATCCACTAACACATCAACATGTTCATCTAAATGAACTAGGACATTTAAGGTCTTATGATTTTAAACCACAATCATGGCCTAAATCACTTATTCATGGAAGTCATATGATTTGTGACCCCATCTTCAAGATTTATGATTATAAGAGTGGAAGCAAAGACGAGATTCTCAAAGCGATCCAAGCACATACAATGGTGACCACTTTGACATTTGACGGTGATTCCATAGCTCTTTCTAGTAACAGGGTCAATGAACTTTTTTCCGTGATTTCAAACATCAACACGCTCACAAAACTTGAATTTACGAGTAGTCCACTCCTTCTTGATAGCATCAACGTACTTGCCTCATGTATACGCGAAAACACAACGCTTCGAAACTTAACACTTCACAAATCTGCGTTTCACAAGGAAGGTGTCGAATCGATTTTGGAGATGTTGACCGTCAATACTACACTCACGAGTCTTGATCTACGTGATAATACTATTGATTTTGACGACGGATTCATTATAACGAAACCCTTGTCTGTGAACACAACACTTTCCAGTCTTGTTTTATCCGGAAACATGTGTGATCATGACAGAATATGGGATAATTTCAAATTGTTGTTTGAAGTTAATTTTAGCATTACGCATCTGGCAATGCCTTCTAAAACAATGACACCTGGAGAAATATTTAAACAATTTTATGACAAGGGTCTAGATTCTATTTTTTGGTACGAAACGTCTCGTAACGAAAGTAATCAAGTTCGTCGTAAACAAACTTTATTCAATCTCTTGTTTTCAACTTTTAGATATTATGTTTATAATAATAAATATATTAAATAACAAAATTTATATCTTTTTAATATATTAAAAATTAAAAAAAATACAAAAGAAGTGTACCTTCCTTTCAAAAAAAAAAGAAATATGAGTGAAATAAAAGAGATTGAAGAGACAAAGTCTGATATCTCTAAAACATCTTTCTCAGAACAAGACGTGATACCAATTCTACAATTAACTTGTATAACCATCCAGATGTATACTGACAGGAATTCAAGTCCATTGCTCACAGGAATGCAATTTGTTCGTGGAACACCCACAATATATCCATGGAAAGATGACTTACCAACCGACTCAAAGCAAACTCCTTGATTACTCTTTTTTTTTAAAAAAATATATCTTTTTAATCATTGTTTTGGATGATTCAACTCTTCTCGTAAAAATAAAATAAAATGAAATAATAAACAATCGTTTTTCTTTTTTTTCTTCCAAAAAAAATTTAATAACAATAATCAAAAGAAAGAGAGAGAATGGCTGCAACTGCGTCAAAAGCAAAAGCAAAGCCTAAACCGAAAGCAAAAGCTCCTAAAGAAAAAAAAGAAAAACCTGCGAAAGCACCCGCAAAGCCAAAGAAAGAAGCAAAACCGAAAGCTCCCAAGGTCGTTAAACCGCCCAAGCCGCCGAAACCTCCAAAGGTTTCAAAACCCAAAACACAAACGATCTACGCAGCTTCCAAGAAACCTAAAGCTCCAAAGAAGATCAAGAATCCTCGAAAGCAAGTCCCCAAGAAACCCAAGATCAAGAAAGGAAGAGGTGCTGTACAGATTACCACAACGACTGTAGCACCCAGTAAGATTCCCAAAGTGAGAACGGAGGAGACCAAGGACGTTTATGCTTTCTTCTCCAACGGGATTCAAGTGAAGACAGACGGTACCGTTTGGAAGAAGGATAGGAATATCGCAAGGTATTCAACACCAGCAATGGCTGTCATTTGTATTCAAAGTCATGAACAACAACAAGAAGCTTTGAAAAAAGCCAAATAACCTCAAAAAAAAGATCTGATCCAATTCATTCATAATAATAAAAGAAAATTATTCAATTTTTTTGAGAGGAACAAAGAGACCATTTTATTTCTTTAGGAATAGTAGAAAAAAAGATAATTATTTGTCCAAAAAAGAAAAAAAGAGGAGCTAAAAAAAACAAACAATCATCAAAAAAAGAGGGGAAGAGGAACATCAAAGAAAACCAATAACCCACCACAAACAACAATATTAATTCAAACTATTTTTCACGTTTCGTAATTCAAAAATGGTACCAGTCTAAATGTATTACTACATAGGCCACCCATTAACATTAGAGGTAATAACAACTTTTTTTTCACACAATATTAATCAATGTAATTCATTTGAAAACAATCAGACACAAATCATCCAAAAAAACTGACGATCAAGGTTCTGATTGCTCACACGGCGAACCGATGAGACTTGAATGACAAGAGGCGGCGAGGCGGAGGGTGCTGGAGCCGGGGGTTCGTGACATCAAATAATTCGTTGAACCGGGCGGCAGTGGCGGAGTCCGAAGTCGAGTGCTCGAGGGAGTCAAAATGTTATTCATAAAATCATTCATAAAAGGTTTCATTGCATCAATCTCTTCTGTACCAAGCCAACCGGTATCTGATTTCATTTTTTTTGAAAAATAAAAAAGCTTTTTTAAAAAAAAACTTTTTTTTGTAGAGTAGATTTGTTTTTTTACTACAACAGTTACTTTTGTTTTTCTTCTTCTTATTATTATTATTTTTTAATAATAAAAAAAAATAAAATTTTAAATTTTAAAAAAAAATAAAAAAATAAAAAAAATTAAAAAAAAATAAAAAAAAAGATGAATGTAATTTCTTGTTATCGTTATAATGTAAATAAGTTATTGGTGATATATTAAATGTTATTTAAAAATTTTAAATATCAGTTAACAAAGAGAGAAGAACTGAATAAACCAATCATTGAATTCGCGCCGAATCTTCTTGGTTTCTTTCTTTATTCACTGAACGTTCATAAATGTCTTTTGATCACGATCTTGGAAAGGATTTTAATTGTTTTTAATAATAAACGTTTTTTAAAAATTTTGTTTGAGGAAAAAAATTTCATCATTGGACGATTGGAGATTTCTCGGGTGCAAGTCTTATCATAAATCCATGATAACAAAGAGCGTCGCGTATCAATATCTTTTTTTCAACTCCTTTTTTGTTAAAAATTTCAAAAAAGGTTACGTCAGAAAGAGGAATTTTGTGTTTGGTCTCACACCAATCGTGGTATGCATTCACAACAATAGTTGTAGGCACACGGTTGTTTTCAAGACGTATACAACATTCATCAATAAATGCAGAAACGTCTTCTTCTGAAGAATAGTGACGACAAAACATTTTTTTGAATTCTGGACTTGCTTTTTGAACGCACGTGTAAACGATTTTGGTAATCTCTGGGATATCAGTGCTAAACACGAGCTGGCAATGAAGTTGTTCAACGGTCAGATCAATTGAAAGTTCGTATTTTTTTCCACAAGAGGGACATCTGTTCCATCTGGTCCACTTTTCTCGAATTGCGAGGAGTTCACGCTTTGCACTAGCGACATGAGGATGCTGTTTTGCCAAAACGGTATGTCGTTCGTCCATCATCTTTACACACGCAGGATCAATGACCTTCTGTTCATGCGCTTTAGCTTGCCTGATACTCTCGGCAGATACTTGATTGCGACTGAGTTGGTTGATTTCTGCAGACAAGTCATTGAGCGTTTTTGTATCAGCAATGATTCTTTGCATAAGATCAATTTCTGAATCTGACGCACTATCAAAAATTGATACCATTTCCGCTCTGGAAACCAAATATGTCCTGTAGTGCTGTTTAAAATTTGCTGGCGTAGTTTTTGCGGTATCTTCAGCGAATTTTTCCAAATCCGAATATTTCTGAAGACCGATTCCATACGGAGTCGTTTTCAAAATTTCTCGATCATGGTCATGTTTTCGTTTCAAATTCACCTGTTTAAAATGCAGCGTGGCTGCTTCGCATGCAGTGGGATGAGAAATCTTTCTTAAGAATGATTGTTCCATCTTCTGTCTTTTGAGAAGCACATCATCTTTGATTTTTTCACAACTTTGTGTGTAATCTTCATCGTTGGCAAGTTTGTACTGCACTTTGAATTGTTCAAGACAACTTTGCAATTCAATAAACACACCCATGTCGATAAGAAAACGACTTCGTTTTCGACTCATTTCTTGGTCATTGATTTCAACCAATTCGAGATCTTCGTCATCATTAATAACAACCGTGGAAGTTGAAGATGAGGATGAAGAAGAGGAAGATGAGGAAGCAGCCATATTTCTTTTTTTCAAAAGTAAAAAAATATTTTAATTAAAGAAAAAAAAGACGATATCAATGAACGAATTAAAGAAAAGGTTTTTTTACTTCTCTTTGCTTTTTTTTATTTAAAAAAAAATTAAAAAAAAAAGAAAAAAAAAGAAAAAAAAAGAAAAAAAAAGAGCAAAGATGGTCCTTTCTTATCATAATAATATATATAAGTTTTCAAAAATTTATTATTTTTTTTAATTCATTTTACAAAAAAAATAAAATGAATAAAAACCAATCGTTAAATTCGCGCCGAAACTTCTTATTTGTTTTTTTTCGATTTATTGAATGTCCAAACTTTCAAAATTGAATCTTAAAGATTTATTGACGAGGTTTTTTAGTGGGGGAAGTAGAAAGAGTTCCTGAACAAGAATAAACGACGGTACCATCCTCTTGGAATTGACCATGGATATCACTCTTGAACATCCACAACCCATAGACATACATGTGTCCACAAGGGCAAGAAACGATTTTTTCTTCTGATTCTTTCAACAAAGTATCGAACGTTTTCTTGATCAATAGTCTGTCGGCAGTAGGCAGTATTTTTGGTGGAGGATAGAGTCGTTTTTCTCCGAGATGACTCTCGCTTTTTGCATTGATTTCTCTGATCAGTTCTACTTTCTTTGTGAGTAGTTGACTGTATGTCTCTTTTAAATTTCGAATCCTTTGGAGTGATGCCTCGTAGCTGATCAACTCGGGATTTGTATGTCTCTCTTGATCAACGTGAAACCTGGAGAAGAATTCACTCGTTAAATACCAGATGTTGCTAAAAAACCATCTTCCTCTTTGAACATCACCTTCAGGATCGTAAGGTGATTTTGCGAGATTGAACAACTCACGAGAGATATTAGAGATGGTTGCGTGATACGCCTTTCCAAAAGGTGTGTTCGACCATACACGGTAGCATTCGTCACTCTCTTGAGTCGCCAATTGAAGCTGTTTTTCAAACAATTTGAATTGATAATGGAAAATATCATAATTCATTCTCATTTTACGAAACTCTTTGTCTTCTTGACTTTTCTTCGTGGGATGATCGACATAGTATTTATAATATCGTTTTTGAATACGATGAAATCGATCAATTAAAGAATGAAGCCATTTGAGATCATCTATATCACTTTCTTCTCTTGTTTTTTTCTCAGTTGAACTCGAAGGTGATGCCGACATTATATTTTTTTTACTTTCTTTTTACAAAAGTTTTAAAAAATATTTTAATTAAAGAAAAAGATGATATTAATGAATGAATTGAAAAAGTTTTTTTTCTTTTTCTTTCTTTTAACTTTTTTTTATTAAAAAAAATTAGAGAAAAAAAATTTAAATAAAAGAGAGAAGAGGAGGAAAAAAAGTAAAGTCTGTTCTTTCTTATCATAATAATATAAATAAGTTTTCAAAAATTTGTTATTTTTTTGATAAATTTACAGAAAAAAAAATGAAAGGAGTAAAAAGAAAACAACTTTTCTTTATTATTTTATCGATTTTCATTTCATTTTTAATCCATGATGGATTATCTATTGAACCTTGTCTTTCAGAAGATCCAGATGTATGTGGATTTTACCCAAGTGATTACCCTACATTAGGAGTCGTAGGCGTTCCACCGTTATGTAACGCTGATTGTTCTCTTGTGGGAGATTACGATCTCTGTGGTATTTGTGGTGGCATTGCTCCCATCACTCAAGTGAAGTTGGTTCCTTCTGGACTTACTCCATTAACCCATCTTGGAGGTTCTGTGTGTACTTGGAATGGAACTCTCGCTGCTTCTCAACACATTCAACAGATCCCAGCACCCGTGGTCAACGCACCCGTGATCACTTGGAACCTCAATCACGTCACAAACACTTATTCATCTTATATTTTACCTAGCGCGACAGCGGGAACATACGATACGGGTATCCCTGCAGGAAAGGGATTTGCACTCGTGATGAGCCAACATTATCTGGTGGTTGGAAGCCACGATAGTAACAAGAAAGTGGTACAGCTGTGGGAAAGAACAGCGACTACACCTCCATGGGCGTTGTCATGGACAGCCTTCAGTGAATGTGGAGGGACATTAGAAGGATTCTCTGTTGCCATTGACGAGAACATCCCTAAGGGGAATTATCCAGGGAATTATGGTGTGGTTGCCGCAGGAAATCCAAACGGATTCATTTCTGGATATGTTGTTATTTATTTGACTTATTCGAATGGTATTCTCCAGACACTCCGTTATGGACCTGCCAATTATTCAGAAGCAATCTGTTTTGGAGAGTCCGTGAGTTCCGATTCTGGTCTCTTGGCGGTAGGGTCTCCTAAATTCACTTATGCGTCACAAACGGAGTCTGGTTCTGTATTCATCTATAGATGGAACCCCACACTCTCTCCGATGCCACAATACGAGTATGTGGTTCAGATACCTCCTCCTGTTCCCACAGCAGAGGGAGGTTTCGGAGAATCCGTTGGTGTCTGGAATGACTTGGTTGTGATTGGTGACAAGTACGGGGGTGTTTATCTTTACCAGATTGTGGGTGCCTTTGCACTTCCCATCCTATTGGATCAACCCGTGGGTCTCGCTCTCGATACGAGAATAGGGTTCGCAACAGCGATCTGGGACGAGTTCATTGTCGCTGGTGATGAAAATTTCGACCCCGTTGCTCCATTGAAAGGATCTACCTTTGTGTGGGATAGAAATCCTTTATTCGCCACGTTCTATCGATTGATGTACCAACTCGAAGACGTTCCCACGTCCATCAAAACGTATTATGGCGCGGATGCTGATGTGAGGGGAGGTTGCTATGTCGTTTCTGGGATCCCCAACCAGTCTCCCTATGGAGGTGTTTATGTAACCAATCTCTGCAGAGGAGATTGTTATGGTTGTGACGGAGTACTCAACTCGTGTGAACTCTACGATGCCTGTGACGTGTGTTCAGGTAATAACTCTACCTGCATTGACTGTACGGGTAAGCTTCACGGGACTGCCGTCTTGGATGCCTGTGGTGTATGCAAGGGTCAAAACAAGACATGCGTTATCCCCACTGCGTTCTCTATCACAATGAATTGTGACACCACTGTGAAACACAACCTCACACACGCCTTCCAATCTCAATGGGGGAACGCCGTTTGGACAATTATCGCTCCTCTTCCCACCAAAGGTACAGCCTCGATCACTACTGTGACAGTGGGAGGTGTGGCTATCAATACACTCACCTACCATTCAAATCCTCATACAACAGGTACAGACACCATTTATATGACCGTGACGATCCCCTCGACGGGTGCCTCAACGACATTTAACGTCCCAGTGAACATCAATACTTGTGTGGATTGCTTTAATGTGACCAATGGTCCCGCTAGATACGACGTCTGTGGTGTCTGCAACGGTACCAATTCTACTTGCAACGGATGTGACGGCGTGCCTGCCTCCGGGAAAGTATATGACGTCTGTGGCGTCTGTGGAGGCGATGGTCTTTCTTGCGTAAACATCACTACAAACATCTCTTCTATTGTCAATTGTACAGCACAAGTCCTCTTTGAAAACACTTATGTCCCCACAACAACACCTGTCGTTTGGTCGATCATTGCGGGACCTTCTGTGGGAAGCGCTTATGTACATCCATCAACGGGTGTGGCGGTGTGGATCAACCCGGTGTACGTGGGAGATGCATGGTTCGTGATCAAAGCAACTTCAACCTTGAACGCAACGATCTTTGATACCAAGAATCTAACGTTTACTGTGTTGAACTGTACAGACTGTAGTGGTACACAGCTGGGGACACAACTGCTCGATATCTGTGGGATATGCGGAGGTGACGGAACGATCTGTTTGGATTGTTTTGGTATCCCCTTTGGTAACGGTGTTCTCGATGATTGTAACGTCTGCAACGGAACCAACACAACGTGCAGTACCGAAAGAATGCCGAGATGGTTCTTGCTCATGTTGATCATCGTCATTCTTTGTGCTGTTGTCATTTTAATATGGCTATTCTTAGGACTCGCGCTTGGTACCAACGCTTATACAGGTGCTCCTGCAGTTCCCGTGATGAACATCCCTGATGATAGAGAGATTGCTTTCGTAGCACCCGATCTCCTTCCATCAATGCAACCAAGTTCCACACTCACAAAGAGATTGAACCCTCATAATAAGGCAGTTGATTTATTCCCTCAAAGTTTCACAGTACCTGTATCTATGGATCCAATGTCTATCCAATCCTCTTTACAACCTCAACCTCAATCACGATTTGATTTAGAAATGGATGTTGAACGATAGATTTGAATTGTTTTTTTAAAATAATTTATTTGACAGATTTTATAAAAAAAAAGAAGAATTTAGAATTAAAGTTTTTTTTTAAAAATTTATTCTTTTTTTTTAAATTTATTTATTTGATAATGAATGATAATATTTACTATTTATTATAATTTTTTTTCTTTCCTTTGACACTTGTTCTTTTAAAGTGTGAATCTTTCATTTTTTTTAAATATTTGAATTAATATTATTATTCAATTTTTTTTATTTTATTTTTTTTTAAAATAAATAATTAATTAATTGATTAAAAAAACAATGGTCCTCGAGTACGTTTGGAACATTGTTGGGTGGTCTTCTTTGGTGGTTGCAGGACCCATTTTCGCTTCTTCACTCCTTTCAGTGAGTCCCTTTTCTGGTGAATCTCCTAAAGGATGGGCTTTTCGATACACACGTGATTCCAAGAATCCAGATCATCCACGATCAAGACCATTCGCTATCCCTGTTTTCTTATCGACCCTCCTCTACATCGTCGCTGCCGGATGTCTCGTTGTGCCTTTGATGGCCATTCACTTCAACAGTGGAGCTTACGATGGTTGGGCTGTCCGTCCCCTTCCTTTTGCCTTCACGCTTGCCTCCCTTGGACTCAACGCCCTTTGGATGGTTGTCTATCTAGGGAAATGTAACGCTTGCACAAACATCGAGTGGCTCCAAATCGTTTCTATCTTTTGTTCAGTGATGGGATTCGTTTACATGCTTGATAACACCAAGATTATCTATGCCATTTGGGCTCTTCCTTTCATCTTCTGGAACGTGTTGTGGTTTGCAAAGGCGTTTGTCGAAGACCTTTACCGTTGCAATCTCAAACTTGATTCAAACACCAAATGCAGCCTCATGTCAGTCCTCTCCGCTTAATTTCTTTCGTTCCTCTTTCTTTTTTTTAAAAAAAATGCATTAAAAAACGTTTTCCTCCCTCTTCCTTCTTATTTTTTTCACAGAATAAATCAAACAACCAAGTACCTCATCGTTCTCCTATATATAAGTTATGATGATACAGACTAGGCTTTTTCGTTCCCCTACTTTACATAAAAGAAAAATATTTTCAGGTTTATTGTGAACCAAGAAGAAAACCCTTATATGTTTTGTGAATTTTCTCAAAATATCTTATTTTATTATTTTTGTTCAATATGAGTTTTAATGAAGGAATGAACCGATGGATGGATTTCATATTAGAACAATGAGAGATAAATATTTTCATTTTTTATAAAAAAAGACTTTGAAAAAATAAAAAAAATTAAAAAAAAATAAAAAAAAAGAAAGATCGAAAAAAAATTATTTATTTAAGAGAAAAAAAAAGAGAAAAACAAAAGAAATGGTCGAATATATAGAATCTATTTTCCCAAAAGCAGAATCAACCATTTTTGAAGATCAAGAATTTAAAGTTTCTTTCAAAAATACAATTCAATTTGATAAATCCTCAATCGTTTTAGCGCTTTCTTATGACACAGGACAAAGCATTCTTGGTGTGATGAAACACAGCCGTGTGAATGGATGTGATGTTTTTACGATCAAATCTAAAACGAATCTGAGCGAGATGCGTCGTGTAATTTTAACTATCAAACTTGATAAGATGTATAGCAAAGAAACTGGATCTCTGTTAATGAGACCTGGGATGAGTGTAGGTTATTATGTTGAACAAAAGACAAAGAGACCAGCAGAGAGTCTTCTTTCTTCAGTACAAGCCTTTTCAACAAAGAGAAGAAAGATAGGATTTGACGTTGTTAAATCTTTGGCCAATGGAACAAAATCATCACCTTTGGCAATTCCAACTAAACCATCCTCTTCATCGTCATCTTCTTCTTCAAGTTCGAATGGTGATTTTTCAATCTTAAAGAAGATGGGATATGTCGCCTCAAGCGGTGGAAAACCCCACGATTTCAACATCGATTATGAATCTGTCGAAACAACGATCATGACACTACTGAAATTAACAACATCAGAACGACACGCGATCAGGCTCGTGATTTGTTTCAATTTACAAAAAGTCGATGTCATCACGACGATCGAAGTCAAGAAACCCTTCGATTTACAAAAATTGAAATCAACGATCGTTGAATCTCCAAAGGTGAATCTTTCTTTTGAACCAGAGAGATTAAAAGCTATTTATTTGGCAATGGGGCCTCCAGAATGGTTCTATCACATCCCCGTTGACGATGATACGACAGCTTCTCATCTTCAAAACAATGACATCTTAAAATTGGATATCAGTGAAGAATCTAATTTTGAGGTGTCAAGAGTATTGAGTCTCGAAGAAAGACTAATCATTCGTTTTGAAGAAGCAAAAGCAAGAGGAGATGTTGTAGATATTGAAGATAATCAAGGAGATGAAGAAATCATTGATGATGATTTTGATCTTGAAAAAAACAATTCATCTTTGTCTATAATAAAAAAAGAAAATACTTCTTGACTCATTCTTCCCTTTTATTGAAAAAAAATTAAAATAAAAAAAATAAAAAAAATTAAAATAAAATAAATTACAAAACTTATATCCATACACAAAGATGAGGAAATGATAACTGATATTATTTTCCGACTCTCCTCCTTTTCCTCATGTAAAGTGAGTTTGGACCCTCCCAGAGCTAAAAATAAGGCACGCAGGCAAAATCGGGGAAATCGCGCGTAACAAAAAAGTACCAGAAAACGTGTTTTTTAACCAATCCGCGAGTTGCGCACCAATTGCCCACGAGTTCCACGGACACACGTTTGACGTACCCAGTCATAACTAATACCTGTGGACGCAATGAGGGAAAATTTAACCGATCCCATTGGTCAGGAGTTCTCCATACTTTGGAGCGCTAACGAGATACTCCTCCACTCGTTTTTCGTAAAAAGTTTTATTCAATCAGTAAATTTTATGATGTTATGATTGGATATTTATTTTTTTGAAAAAAAATAGAAAGAGAAAGTAAGAGAGGAAAAAAAAGTTAAACGCGAATCAGTTCGTCTGTTAACAAATGAAATTGACTTGTCTGGTCTTTGAAAATTAAACGAAGTTTGTTTGACTCGTCTTCATCCCAGATTTCGGTGATGAAAACCCGATAGCATTCATCTCCGTTTGAAATCATAGTAGTGCTGCATCTTGTGTTCTTCTTTGTTTTAACAAACAAATTTAAAACAAGATCGTGGATATCCTTTTCGGCTTTGTGACGGTGATCTTGGAGAGAAATCGTGACGGAAGTGACAGAAGTATAAACGAAAGCTATCATAAATTCAATACATATGAAGACGATCGTGTGGATATTTTCTTTGATGACAGTATTCCCAAAGATGAGGTCTTGATGTAGCATGATGATAGTCACTGCGGGGATACAGATCAGTATCGCGAAGACGATCAACCATATTGAAAATGATCGATCATGTGGTGGTGGATTTTGAGGGATATTCACCTGTGGATCGATGATCGTGAAATTGTGATTAAACCACTTATGTAACTCCCTGCGGTATTTTTTGACGTGGTTTTGGTGTAAATTGTTGATTTGGACTTGAGTTTTACCAAGGGTGTGACAAGTTCCTGCTAGCGTGAGAGCAAGCATAAACGTGATTCCAACCAATCCAAACATCTCGTTATGTGGAGGGGGTATGGCTCTAAGGAGATGAGGACTCATGCATCTCCAGTATTCTCCAGAAATTAAACCATCGGCGTCCATGTGTCTGGTACACAGGTTCATTCCTCGGCCGATCTCTCCATGTGAAAACAAGATAACACAGGCGCAAGTCATAAAAGCCAAGAGAACGACGGACATCATGAGCATTTTTTTCACAAATTTGCTGAGCATCGAACGATTAAACCATGGACGAACGGGTCTTCTGGTCTTTGATGATCGGGGAGATTCATTCAGTCCATAGAATTGGCTGTAGAGGTTGCGTTTGAAGTAACGGATTGCTTCGCGAACATCAAGATCCATGAACATCCCAAAGAAAATAATGATGTTAAACACCACATTTTCGAGTTTGGTAAAAGAGACAGGTTCGCGACTTGTTTCATCATCGATCGTTGCGAAAACGAAATCTCTCTTTCCTTCAACGGGTTCATAACGACGATAACTTTCTTCTCTGTCGTCATCGTTATCACGAGTTACAATCGAAGAATAAACATGTTCATTCTCGGGTTGTGGAGAAGTTGTCCTATGTCTTCTCATTCTTTTTTTTTCAAAATCTTTTTTTTCAAAATTTTGATTGATTTAATATTTTTTTTTAATTTATTAAAAAAAAGAAAAAAAAAGAAAAAAAATTTGAAAAAAAAACCAAACAACTTTCTTTCTACTTATTTTAATATAAATAAATTTTAAAATTTAATTTATAAATAATGAAATATTAAAGAAAGGATGACACGTTTGTTTTTTTTCTTTTTTTTTTAAAATAAGTCTCTTTAATTTTTTTTTTCTTTGAAAAGAGAAAGAGAGAGAGAAAAAAAAGATTGAAAAAAAATGCAAGACTTTGTTAAAACTGGTCTCACGCATATTTTACTTTTACTTTTCATTTATCCTTTTTGGTATTTTGATTTCTTTTTGAAAGGTTACTTCACGGTGTGTGTTATCTTTGTTTATTGGACATTTATCTTCACATCCAAACAAAAAGAGAGAAAAGAAGAAGGAGAAGGAGAAAAGGAACAAGCTCCAGTGAGACGAACTCAAGACCCTGGTATGGGTGCGTGGAATTACAATGGCATGTTTGTTTTTTCTCTTGTTTTTACTATCTCTTGTGGCATCGGTCTCGCTATTTCTTACGCTACTATTGATAACAGTGTCAAACTTAAGAATGACAGCTTGATCACGGCCGTGTACGCGTTGTCAGCAATGATGATCTATGATTCCGTGAATTTTCCGGAATCAGGCAAAGGTTTTAATACTTCTTGTGAAACCTACAAGAACATTGCTGAAAAATTGATGTTTTATTATAAACTCGATTATATGAAGAGTTATTACGAATCGCATCAGTTCTATGCTCAAGAGTACATGACGATGATCAATTGTTTCTTCAAACAAATGATGCCACGGATGGTTCATGACTGTTTTAGAAAACATTTGATCAAAGATCATGGGTTCGATACTTCAAAGGGTGAATGTCGCCGGTATTGCAACAGTTCAAGGTCATTGATGCCGTGCATTCACGATTCTACCGCCATCAAAACCAGTCAACGGGTTTTAGAATGTCTCAAAGCAGCCAGTGAATTCGCAAGGTGGGGAAGATTTTATCCTCAGTTATACGCTGAAGAGATCAACGAGAAATGGTCACAAAAAACGCGTTTCTTTGATATTATCGTGGATAACGCAACGCAGAGGGCAGAAATCATTGAAAAATGTGTTTTAATTGATACGAGATTCAAAATGTATTGTAATCTTGGAGAGATTATTTTTGGATAAAAAAAAAGATTAAACAATCAGATCAATTCATCTTTTAACAGATGAAGGTGAGAGATGGTGCTTTTGTAAACAAGTTGAGGGATGCCTGATTCATCTGTTTCCCAAAACTCGTTGATGATGCCAGTGATCTTGTTTTCATTATCACGGACGCTTATTTGATTATGACCCAAGTGTCGTCTCTCCTTGAACAATTCCAAAACGAGTTCATGGATGTCGTATTTGGACTTGTAACGATGTTCGTCGATCTTCTTGGCAACGTAAAAGATGGCGTTATAGAGGAACAAGACAATGGTTTCCACCAACATTAAAACGAGGAAGGGTTTCTTTCTATAGCCTTCATATTCAATGTCGTGACGAATGACAAAATGACACGCAGTGCAGAAAATAACAATGGTCATGACGATGTTGAAAATGTTTAACATTTTCTTGGGATGATCGGTTAATACGGGAGGTTCAGGGATTTTGTTTTTGTCTATTTGAATACCAAGACTGTAATTGTCATTGAACCACTTTCGAAGGTTTTTCTTGTACTCACTGACTTCAGTGTAATAATCTTGATCGATTCTCGTCCAAATCTTGGCAATATTGAAAGAAAACATCGTGATCAAAACCGCAAGGATAGCCACTGACATTGTGTAAATGGGACCAGTATTATACTTCATGATGGCCGTCTTGAGGATGCATGGGGTGCTACAATTCATGAATTCCTGAGAAACAAAAGTAAAGCTAGTCACATTCGTCTGCGTCTTGCATGTTTCCATACACATTGTATGGTTGAGATCAATGATGAGAATCACATACAGTGCTGTGAAAAAAAAGACAATCGAGATCGAAAGCCAAAACAAGGTGGTCAAGAACTCCTCGAAAGTTTTTTGGCGAAACCACGGACGGATTGGCATCTTGTTTTCAGAGACTGCTTCTTGAAGGTTAATTCGGTAATTAAACGAGTCGTAGAGGTTGGTTTTGAAATAACGAATCATGGAACGCATGTCAAATTCCATGATCATTCCAAAGATCAGAGCAATTTGAAAAACAGCATGTTCTCTCATGGTGAAAACAATAGGAGTTTTTCGTACTCCTTCATCGAGTTGAAATGTGAAAGGAAGATCTTCCTTTTTCACAGAGGGTTGATCTTGAGATATCATCTCCATTTCTTCAGCGGTAAGTTCAATCTCTTCAGCGGTAAGTTCAATCTCTTCATGAACGGAAGAAGAGGAGGATGAAGATGAACAAGAAGTGTCACTCGTTTCTCCTTGAGGCATTTTCACTTTCTTTGGAGGTGCCATTTTTTTCAATTATTTTCAAAATAAAATAAAAATCAAAAGTTATTCTCTTTTTTTTTACTTTCTTTCTTTTTTCTTTTTTTTTTAAAAAAAATAGAAAAAAATTAAAAAAAAATTAAAAAAAAAGTAAAAAATATAAAACAACGTTATTTCTATTTATTTTATTGTTTATAAGTTTTAAAAATTACTTTATAATTATTATGTGAAAACGTTATTCTTTTTTTTTCAATTTTTTTATACCACGTCATCAACTTTTTTTGAAAATAAATTTTCTTTTATTCAAGATATCGAATATTCAATGAGAGACGTGTTCCCACTTGTTCATTAGGAGAAAGCTTATCAACTTGATGTGTATATCGAGTTTGAAAAGTTTCCCCATACATAACCGCCAAGCTGTTGTGTGAGAGTTCAACATTGTACCATTCCTTTGTTTGAGAATCTTTGACTCTTAAATATCTTGTTTGACCAAGGGAATAAATCAAAACCATTCCCCAGTTCTCTTCATCGTCTCGATGCGCAGCGATGCTTCCTCCTTGTTTAAAAGTTGAATCATAACAAATGTCAACGGCAGAGGAAGGTGTTAGCCAAGGACGAAGAGGTTGGAGCGCCGCTGAAAGCGCACGGTCGACTTGCTTCTCAAGGAGAGGCATTATTTTCGAAACGTGAGGAGGATATTTTGTTGTTGGGTGAGCGATTTTTGAATAAACATAGGGTTCTCCAGAACGTGTATAACAGAGTTCTTTCCTTGGTTTCATCTGACCATACCCTGATCGTGAGCTTGTTCGTTCAACTTTCGTGGCGTTGGAGAGGTACTCTTCAAGCTCAGTTGGAGAGAGAAGGTTTCTTAATAAGATGACAGCGTTTCCCGTGGGATCAACTGGAAAGAACCCCGAATTGTCAAAAACAGATTGACCAAGGAAACGAGGTCTCTGACAGCCCATGGGAATAACCGCCGTTGAAGGAGGTTGTTCAGGAATCAGGTCGATCAAAGGAGAGGAAGAAAGGATTGAAATAGAATCGTTGTATCCTCTCATGTTTCTTTGTTTCTTCTTTGCCATTGTTTCTTCTTTTTCCTCTACTTCAAAATCATAATCATCTAAATCGATGATTTCACGTTTTGTTTTTTTCACCAAGTCCATCTTTTGTCTCTGTCTCTGTCTCTGTCTCTGTCTCTGTCTCTGTCTCTGTCTCTGTCTCTGTCTCTGTCTCTGTCTCTGTCTCTGTCTCTGTCTCTGTCTCTGTCTCTGTCTCTGTCTCTGTCTCTGTCTCTCAAAAAAATTTTTAAATTTTAAAAAAAAAGAAAAAAAAGAAAAAAAAGAAAAAAAATTAACAAACAATTACCTTTCTGTTTATTTTAATAGATATAAGTTTTAAGATATCAAACCAATAATAAAACGGGTTTTAAACTGTTTTTGTTTACGGAGAAAATAAAATAATTATTTTCACAAACTCCGATTGGCTAGAAAAAGGAATAGTTTACTCTTTGTCGTTTATTTTTTTTGATGGAAGAGGTGACGTCATTGAAATTATCCAACGTGTCAATGGTGACAGTCTTTGTGTGATTTCTACAGAGAGGACATTCGAATCTTGAATTTGGAATGCTCCTCAGCTTTTCTGCACATGATAAACACATATAGACATGACCACAATCAAACTTGGCGTTTGCGACATAAGTGTAACACGTCTTACAAACTTTTTCATCGTCCGAAGAAACCTCGTCTGCGTTTTCTTTAAAAGAGGGGATCTTTAAATCACATCGCACATACCTTTGTCTTTCCAACTCAGCGGTTTTCAAAGATCGTTGCTGAAGAATAGTATCCACAATCATTTCTCGAATAAAAGACATGCTTGGATGTATAAATATGTCGCCGATGGGATCCACTGTGGGAATGGTGAAACTACACTCGACATTCGTTTCCAATTTGCAATCACAGAGATCCAACGAACTGTCGGTGTCTAATCTATCCACAACAACATCCGTGATTGTTCCAAGAATCTTGAGAGAGCTCTTTTGTGAAATACTAACTTGTGTCTTCGCTGAGGAAAGGTGGATACAAGACCGTGCGCCGTTGGTGAATGAAACAGAGATGGATGATCTATGATGACATTCCATATATACATTGACGGGTCCTGTGACAGAGAGATGTTTGAGATTGATGAAAAAATGTTCAGAAAAGCTTAAAAACGGGGTAGTTGAGAAATCCATGATCGTTTGAAACCTTTTGGGATCTTTCAATAAGAGTCGTGCAAAACTTTTTTTTGGTAGGTCATTCAGTGTTGCTTTGTTATTGATCATCAGGATGATGAACGAGCCATCAGAAGTAATACAGCCAACACACCTGTCATCGTTGGTTGACAAATAAAAAAAATCATTTGTCAAAATAACTCGAAAAGTTGAATCATTTCTTTCTTTAGAAGGTAACGAATGACATTCAATGTAACAACTTTGAATTTCTTCTGAAATCAGTATAGATTTATACTGTTCATCAGAAGAAGATGACATATATAACGTTACAATAGAATAAATTAATTATTTTTCTTTAATTTTTTTTAAAAATATCTTTCGTTTTTTTTCTTTTTTAAATTTTCTTTTTTTTTTTAAAATGAAGAAAAAATTATTATTTTTAATTTAATTCTTTTTCTTTTTTATTTTTTAAAAAAAATAATAATTTATTTTTGTTTTTTTTAAAAAAATAAATATTAATTGATATACATGCGTTAACACAAGTGAGTGACCTTGTTTTAATTTTTTTTATTTTTCAAAAAAAATGATACTTTCAAGATTGATGAGAATTGTGATTTGTTTTCTTAGTATCACAATTATTTTATGTATTAGTATCTGGGTAATCAAACTTTCTGTTAAAAAAGATAATATTTTAACAAAGAAAATCTTGGAAGATAATCTACCTTTTAATCCTAGCAAGTTTGAATTTGTTTTCAACAATCCATCCATACGATCGTCAAATTACGCTCATGGATTCAAATATTGTTCTTTCAAAAAAGGGCAGAACGAACCAGAGATTATTGATGATCGAGAGATGTTTGATATAGGAATATTGAAGGTATCTCGATCTTTACCAGCAACATGGACAAAACTCTATCACGATCCATATAATAATGGTGCTTGTTATTTTTTATACGCGAACAATCTAGAATCTTCATTGATTTGTGTAAAATATCAAACCATTTCGAGTTATTTGTGGGAATTAAGCAGGATATGTCAAGTTTATTCACAGCCCATTGATTGGGACGGTCAAAATTATTGAAATATTTTTTTTATTCAAATGTAAAAAAAATAAAAAAAATTAAAAAAAATTAAAATAAAATAAATTACAAAACTTATATCCATACACAAAGATGAGGAAATGATAACTGATATTATTTTCCGACTCCCCTCCTTTTCCTCATGTAAAGTGAGTTTGGACCCTCCCAGAGCTAAAAATAAGGCGCGCAGGCAAAATCGGGGAAATCGCGCGTAACAAAAAAGTACCAGAAAACGTGTTTTTTAACCAATCCGCGAGTTGCGCACCAATTGCTCACGAGTTCCACGGACACACGTTTGACGTATGGGGTCATAACTAATACCTGTGGACTCAATGAGGGAAAATTTAACTAATCTCATTGGTCAGGAGTTCTCCATACTTTGGAGCGCTAACGAGACACTCCTCCATTCGTTTTTCGTAAAAAGTTTTATTCAATCAGTAAATTTTATGGCGTTATGATTGGATATTTATTTTTTGAAAAAAAAAGTAAGAAAAAAAGGAGAGAAAGAAAGAAACTGAAATCAATCGCGTCGAGATCGTTTGGATTTTGGTGCTTTGGTTGGTGTGTTCCTTTTTGCTGGTGAAGTTGAAGATGATGCAGTTGATGACCAAAGAGCAGTTTTTTTCCCAAACAATTTTTTGATCTCTTCCCCTGGAAAATCCGGAGGATAAATAACCGCAGTGATATTCTCTTTGAATATCCGGGTTGTGTACCCTTTCAACATAAAAATAACTGATTCTGCAATCTCTTCAGGATTCGGAGGGATGAAAACTTCTGTTGATGGATAATAAAAAATCAAAGATTCATAAGGAGGAGGCTCCAACATGCTTTCGTCGAACTCTTCTGGTTCTTTTCCTTTTTCCTTTTCATCGTCATCATCATCATCATTGCCAGCGTTTTTCTGAACTTTTGCTGGCATACAGATGTTCTTATGATAGAGACGCATGTAAGGGATCCAAACATCTAAGAAATAAGAAGGAGAGATGAGGCAAATGAAAAGTACTTTGGGGCTGATGGTGTCAATGGCACAACGGACTTGATGATATCCAGCGTTCACAATTGCTTCGTAGATGTATTGAATGGAGGAAGGAAAAGATCTAAATTGAGGGGATATCATCAGAAGAATCATCTCGAAGATAAACACGTTATAATGGTCCATCTTCCCCTTGATCAAATTTGTGTAGAGCGTACGCATGGTTTTGTATGGCGATGTATTGTCCAAAGTTTTCACGAGAATCTCATAATCATGGACAGTCCACTCTCCGATCGCGTTTATGATCTTTTTACGACGGTGGCCAAAAACGGCCATCAAAAGATGGATCGTTTTGATGAATGTTGCAGACCATTCACTGCGAACACGTTGAGAATAGCTATCCAAGAGCTTGAGCATGATTGAGAAAGCAATGGGATTGAAAATAACACATTCTCCCTTTTCTTCAAGGTATTCAAGTTCTTTCTTCTCTTCCTTTGGATCTGTGGAAATCACGTTAAAGATACCCTTTGTATCACAATTGAGAACGTGAGTGGATTCAAGGAGAATTGCATGGTAAGTTGGAGATTGATAAAAGGGGCACATTGCATGAATCTCTTCAGGCACTTTACCAAGCAAAAGATCAATCACAGAATTGAGGAGATAATAATCAAGCTCTTCATTTTGTTCTTTCGTTGGTGTCACAATAGGAGCATTTTTCATGAACTCAACGAGCGTGGAGAACAATCTAGAAGGAGTGGTGCGCGATTCTGGGTCTTTTTTTCTTGTTTTTAAAATCCGATCAGTCATCACAAGACAAGACGATGAATCTGGATCGTTTTTGGATTCTTTTTCTTCATCGTCATCATCATCGTCATCATCATCGTCATCATCTTCCTTTTCTACATCATCAAGTGTAGTACCCGATTGAATTGTATTTTCATCTTCGGTATCAACTTCATCAAAAGGATTTTTAAAATTATCAGAATCAGATAATTCGTTTGATGACATTGATGATTTTCTTTTTTTGGTTTTACTTTTCTTTTCTTTCTTTTTACTTTTTTTTTAACAAAAAAAATAAATTAAGTTTTTTTTAAACCATACTTTGGTTTTTTTTTTCAAAAAAATAAAGACCGTTGGGAAAAATAAAAAAAATTTAAAAATAAAAATTTCAAAACTTATATCCATAGACAAAGATGAGGGATTCATAACTGATATTATTTTCCGACTCCCCTCCTTTTCCTCATGTAAAGTGAGTTTGGACCCTCCCAGAGCTAAAAATAAGGCGCGCAGGCAAAATCGGGGAAATCGCGCGTAACAAAAAAGTACCAGAAAACGTGTTTTTTAACCAATCCGCGAGTTGCGCACCAATTGCTCACGAGTTCCACAGACACACGTTTGACGTACCCGGTCATAACTAATATTTGTGGACTCAATGAGGGAAATTTTAACCAATCCCATTGGTCAGGAGTTCTCCATACTTTGGAGCGCTAACGGTAGATTTATAAAATAATAG
>Ga0310811_10000651_pt1 | contig 44320 bp, 41 predicted proteins | sample YCmetagenome_FD_207642 | JGI IMG/M metagenome (GOLD analysis project Ga0310811, IMG submission 207642) | Soil microbial communities from experimental microcosm in Duke University, North Carolina, United States - YC | ecosystem: Engineered > Artificial ecosystem > Soil microcosm > Unclassified ...
TGGTAGTGGGCTTGTTGTAAGGGTTATCGTTCTCCAGAATCATAACCCAAAAATATACGAAAAATTCACGATTTACTTATACGTTAACATCTTTTTTTGAAGTTTTTTTTAAAGCCCAAACCGACAGAAAATTAAATAATTTGTAAATAATTAATTAACAATGATTTGTTGGGAAATTTAATTTGTCGCTGTAAATCAGCTACTATTTATACTTGTTAGTAATTTGAACTTGCCATTTATACTTTAAAAATTTGGTAAAAAATGCTATACATTTTAACCCCATTGCATTACAATTAATATGGCTAATTTTGCCCCTTCAATACTTAAAAAATAATGGCTTATCATAACAGGGAAAGCAGGGAAAATAACCAGATGATTTTCGGTATTCGTGCGGTAATAGAGGCAATCCGTTCGGACAAAGAGATTGAATCACTGTACATACAAAGGGGCATCGGCGGGGGCCTGATTGCGGAGCTGAAAACACTGATGCATGAGTATGGCATTGTCGGTCAGCAGGTACCTGTAGAAAAGCTTAACCGCATTACCCAAAAGAACCATCAGGGAGTGATCGCCGTTATTTCGCCGATTGTTTATCAGAAAATAGAAAACATCATCCCGGAAATATTTGAAAAAGGGGAGACGCCGCTGATTTTAGTATTGGATGGCATTACCGATGTGCGCAACATGGGCGCCATTGCCCGTACAGCCGAGTGTGGTGGTGTGCATGCTATTGTGATTCCCGCTAAAGGCTCAGCACAGATCAATGCCGACGGTATCAAAACATCAGCAGGGGCTTTGTATAAAATCCCGGTTTGCCGTCACGATAACTTTATGCAGACTATCCGCTTTCTGCAGGAATCGGGTTTGCAGCTGGTTTGCTGCACCGAAAAAACTACCGAAGATATTTACAAACCTGATTATACCTCGCCGACAGCCATCATTATGGGTTCTGAAGAAGATGGTATCCGCAACGAGATCATCCGCATATCAGATCACCTGGCTAAAATTCCAATGTTTGGCGAAATAGAATCGTTGAATGTTTCTGTATCGACGGGGATTATTTTATATGAAGCGGTGAGACAACGGTCTGTTGACTAGTTAATTAGAGATTGGTTGATTAGGAAATGATGGGTTTTTGCCTAATCTCTAATTAACTAATCTCTAATCACTAACATCAAATATACTTCGTCCCAAACTTCGCCTTCACATCAGCCACTACTTGCTTTACATTCTGTTCCTGATCTCTCGGGCAGATGAGCAGGGTATTGTTTGATTCTACAACGATATAATCATGCAGGCCTTGTAATACTACCAATTTCTCACCCGGTACATTTACCATGCAGTTGGATGAATCGTACATGATCACTTTTTCTGATGGGATAACCACGTTACCTACATAATCTTTCTCTGCAAGTTGGTAAATAGATGCCCAGGTTCCTAAATCAGACCAGCCAAACTCCGAAGGCAGCACGTATACGTTATCCGCTTTCTCCATTATGCCGTAGTCAATAGAAATATTGGTGCATTGCAAATAAGCTTTATTGATGTGATTTCTCTCATTATCAGAATTATATACCGGCTTGGCGTCGGCAAATATTTCATTCATATCCGGCAGGTAGCGATTGAATGCTTTCAATATCGCGTCTGCCGACCAAATGAATATACCAGCGTTCCAAAGGAAATCACCGCTTTGAAGAAAGGTTTTGGCAATATCCAACGTCGGCTTTTCTGTGAAGGTCTTAACCTTATGAAAATCGTCGCCAATTACCTGGTCGGTGTATTGAATGTAGCCATAGCCGGTATCAGGACGCGAAGGCATGATGCCCAGGGTGATCAGGCATTGGTTTTCTGAGGCGATTTTCAGCGACTTTTCAATAGCCGTAATAAAGGCAGCTTCATCCAATATCAGGTGATCCGATGGTGCAACGACGATGGATGCGTTCGGATTAATACTTTCGATCTTAAAACAACCATACGCAATGCAGGGAGCAGTATTGCGCATTACGGGCTCGGTCAGTATTTGCTGATCGCCCATATCCGGCAATTGTGCTCTTACAAGTTCGAGGTAATTTTCGTTGGTAACAATGTAGATATTTTCCTTGGGACAAACTTTTAAAAATCTTTCGTAAGTATTCTGTATCAGTGTTTTGCCTGTGCCAAGGATGTCGATAAATTGTTTAGGATACGATGTTCTGCTAATCGGCCAAAAACGGCTTCCGATACCGCCTGCCATGATGATAGCATAGTAGTCTTTATTCATGTTTATGATTGTAGAATTTTATTACTGTAAAGTAACCGCAAAAATGTAGAATATTCTGTAAATTATATACTAAATAAAATTACATAAAGCGCGGCTGTTTTTAGCCAGTTTGAGAACGCTTATAAAAAATAAATTGTTTTCATTTAAAAATCATTTTTGTATAAAATTTTAAACAAAAGCCCGCGTTTATTTAGAAAAATTTGTTATTTTGAGTTTTAAATTATAATTAAGGATAAGTTGAATAATGATTGAAACAAAACGGTCGCTTTTTGACAACCTGCAGAATTTTTTCGGGTTCGATAACTTCAAAGGGGAGCAGGAAGCGATTATAACCAATATCCTTGCCGGCAATGACACTTTCGTGATTATGCCAACCGGTGGGGGTAAGTCTATGTGTTACCAGCTACCAGCATTGATGAGCGACGGAACAGCGATTGTGATCTCGCCATTGATAGCCCTGATGAAAAACCAGGTAGACCAATTAAGGGCCTTTGGAGGCTCTGACAGCATCGCCCACTTTCTGAACTCATCATTAACCAAGGCTGAGATAGCCCGGGTAAAAGAAGATGTGCTTGGCGGAAAAACTAAACTTTTATACGTTGCACCGGAATCGTTGACCAAGCAGGAAAATATTGATTTCCTGAGGCTCAATCAAGTGTCGTTCGTTGCAGTTGATGAGGCGCACTGTATATCTGAGTGGGGGCACGATTTCAGACCTGAATACCGTAAAATAAGACAAGTTATCAGCAATATTGGTGATGACATTCCTATCATCGCTCTTACTGCTACCGCAACACCTAAAGTTCAGCAGGATATTCAAAAGAACCTGCAGATGAACAATGCCACAGTGTTCAAATCATCCTTTAACCGCTCGAACCTGTTTTACGAGGTAAAAGCGAAGCGTAATGTGTTAAAGGAGATCGTAAAATTTGTTAAGCAAAACCCTGGTAAATCAGGGATCATATATTGTCTGAGCCGTAAAAAGGTAGAAGAGGTTGCAGAAGCACTTAACCTGAATGGCGTAAGGGCTTTACCTTACCACGCGGGGCTTGATTCGAAAGTACGTGCCGATACACAGGACAAGTTCCTGATGGAAGATGTGGACGTGATTGTTGCGACCATTGCCTTTGGTATGGGTATCGATAAACCGGACGTTCGTTACGTCATCCACCACGACATGCCAAAGAGCATGGAGGGATATTACCAAGAAACCGGTCGTGCCGGGCGTGATGGCGGAGAGGGTGTTTGCGTGGCTTTCTATTCTGAAAAGGATATCGATAAGCTGCAAAAGTTCATGAAGGACAAACCGGTATCTGAACGCGAGATCGGTACGCAGATATTGAAAGAGGTAATTGATTATGCGGAATCATCTGTATGTCGTCGTAAACAATTGCTGCATTATTTTGGTGAGAACTTCAATGAAGCTGGTTGCAACAACATGTGCGACAATTGCTGCGCACATAAAGAGCATTTTGACGGCGAAGAACACTTGCATAAAGTATTGAGCCTGATCAAACAGTTTGGCGAAAAATTTGACGATGCCCACATCATTAGCGTATTGATGGGTAAGGATAATCCGCAAATACATAACTACGAGCATCATTTGTTGGATGTGTTCGGTTCAGGTAAAGAGCAAGGCGAAAACTTATGGAATTCGTTGCTTAGACAAGCTCTCCTGAATAACTACGTTTCGAAGGATATTGATCAATACGGTGTGCTGCGTTTAACCAAACTGGGCAACACTTTCCTGGATAACCCGCATAGCATCCGTTTCATCATGAACAGGCCTATGGGCGCTACTGATGACGATGATGATGCAGAAGGGCCAAAACAGGGCGGAGGCGCATTAGATGCCGAGTTGTTGCAAATGCTGAAGGATCTTCGTAAAAAGATCGCGAAGCAAAAGGGCTTGCCGCCGTTTGTAATATTTCAGGATCCTTCATTGGAGGAAATGTGTACGCATTATCCTATCACCACTGAGGAATTGAAACAGATATCAGGTGTAGGTGCAGGTAAGGCTATGAAGTTTGGCGCCCCGTTTATCGACCTGATTAAAAAATATGTGGAAGATAACGAGATAGATCGCCCTATAGATATGGTGATCAAGAGTGCGGCTAATAAATCTGCACTTAAGGTCTATATCATACAGAACATCGACCGACATTTGAACCTGGAAGATATTGCTGCCTCAAAAGGACTCACCTACGAAGAGATATTGCGTGAGGTAGAATCAATAGTCAACTCTGGTACCAAACTCAACCTGAATTACTTTATTGATGAAGTGATTGATGAAGATAAACAGGATGAGGTATTCGATTACTTTAAATCAGCTGAAATAGATTCAATTGATGATGCCTTGGTTGAACTTGGTTCTGACGACTACACCCGCGAGGAAGTGCAGTTGATGCGAATCAAATTCATGTCTGAGATGGGGAATTGAGCGTAAAGCTGAAAGACTAAAGCAAAAACTATAAAAACGAAAGCCGGACAAATAATCCGGCTTTGTTGTTTCATAATGACTTCCAATTAACTGATAACCGGTTAACCGGTCACTGATTAACTATTTCGCTATAATTTTAAACTCTGTACGACGATTCTTACTGCGATTTTCATCATTATCGTTAGGCACTATTGGTTCCGTTTCCCCATAGCCTTTGTAAACAAGACGGGTTGCCTGTACACCGTTTCCTAATAAGAACTGATAAACAGATTTCGCCCTGTTTTCGGAAAGTATCTGGTTTGATTGCGCAGTTCCGACATTGTCGGTATGCCCGGAAACTTCGATCTTGACAGTTGGATTTAACTCTAAAAAGTCGATCAGTTTCTTCAATTCAGGCTTTGATTCATCTTTAATATCCCACTTATTAGTATCAAAGAATATGTTTTTCAATACCACTTTGTTTCCCACCTCAATAGGTTGCAACAAGGCCAGGATATCAAATGGGTTCTTATCGTTGTGTCCAGCCAATGAGAAGTTGGCCGAATAGAATAAGTATCCATTCCTGGAAACGTTAAGCCCATAGTTGTGCCCTGTCGTCAGCGTGGCAAGAAAATCACCTTTATCCTCCGAACTATAATCCTGGAAAACCGGTTTTTCGTTTGCCAGGTCGATTATCTCTACTGCTGATTCCAATGGCTCTTTGGTTACCGCGTCTTCTACAATCCCTTTCACATAAGTAACCAGGTGCGGCCTTAATTTTTCAGGAAGTTCAAAAGTGTATATGTCAAAGCCACCGGCGCCATTCAGGTTGTTTGATGAAAACAAAGCATAGCTGCCGTTTGCGGTCAAAGTCAGTCCGTTCTCATCACCGCTCGAGTTAATAGGATAGCCCAGGTTTTCCGGTTTTTGCCATTTGCCGTCTTTGCCTAAGCGACTAACAAATAAATCCTTTCCGCCTAATCCCGGCCAGCCGTTCGAACAAAAATACAGTGTGCTATCATCAGGGTGAATAAAGGGCGATTGCTCGTCAAATGATGTATTGACATTAGGGCCCAGGTTTTCGGCTTCCGACCAACCCTTATCAGATAATGTTGATTTCCAAATGTCATACCCCCCATAACCACCTTTACGGTTACTTACGAAATAGAGCGTGCGCCCATCCGAACTGATGGAGGGTTGCGCTTCCCATCCCGGTGTATTTACCGGTGGACTGATATCATATGGCTTGCTCCAGCCTTCGCCTTTCTTTTGAGATATATAGATATCGCAACGCCCTAATCCATCTGGACGATTACAACCTGTAAAGAACAGCACTTTACCATCCTGCGATAGCGATAATGCACCTTCATTATAATTCGGTGAGTTGATGTTATCACTTAATGGAACGGCAGTCTGCCATTTACCATCTACCTTAACGCTTTTATAAAAATCTTCGTTGTTATTAATTTTCCGGGTAAAGATGATAGTCTTCTCGTCAGCAGTAAGTGCCGGGAAATACTCATCATCGGCAGTATTGATCTCCGGGCCGATATTAACCGGCTTAAAATCAACAGGATGTTGTAGCGCATCCAGACTAAAATTGCAATCTTTCAGTAGCTTTTGAGCCAGAAATGTACTTTGAGGCGTTAAATGTTCGGTATATGTCAGGTATTTTTCAAGGTGCTGTTTGGCATCGGCATAAGCAGCCAGGTGTATTTCGCTATCGCCAATCTTAAAGTATATACCTTCATTAAAATCAGGATTAAGCTTCAGGCATTGACGGTATTGTTCAACAGCCTCTTTGTATTTCCATTCTTTACGGTAAATGTCGGCTAACTGGGCATGGGCCTCAATAAATTTAGAATCCTCACTGATTGCCTTCTGCAGCTCGACCACGGCTTCATCATACATATGGTCGTCCAGGTTCTGACTGGCGAGGGCATAATGCTTGATAGCCTGCTCGTTAGTGGTGCTGTACTGTCTTTCCTGGGCAGATAAAGAGATAAATAGAGATAGAAAAAATACCGATAAGAAAAAAACTTTCATTGTAGGTAATTAATACGGTATTTAATAACCTAAGTTACGTGTTTTAGGGAATATTCAAATATTTGTGGGTTTGCAGGGATATTTCCCATTTGGGATTATTCATTACATAGTCCACTATAAGAGGCGTCATTTCTTTCGCTTTTGACCATTCAGGTTGCAAATAGAGTTTGCAACCAGGCGATACCAGTTTGGCATGTTCTTCGGCCCAGGCAAAATCTGATTTATTGAAAACGATCACTTTAAGCTCATCTGCATGCGCTGCAATACCCGGTGACGGCGATTTGAATTTCTTTGGCGACAAGCATATCCAGTCCCAATTGCCCGAAAGGGGATAGGCACCGGAAGTCTCAATAAAGGTTTTGATACCTCTTTGCTGCATTTGCGCAGTCAGATAGTCGAGATTATATAATAAGGGCTCGCCACCTGTAACTACAACGGCCTTTGAGGGATATTTTGAAGCATTTTCGACGATCACATCGGTTGCTGTAAGTGGATGTAATTCAGCATCCCAGCTTTCTTTTACGTCGCACCAGTGGCAGCCTACATCGCATCCGCCAAGGCGGATAAAATAAGCGGCTTTCCCGGTATTAAATCCTTCACCCTGTATTGTATAAAATTCTTCCATCAAAGGAAGTAATGTGCCATCTTCCGGAACCTGGTGTGCCATAGTCAGGCGGCAAAATTACTTTTTTAAGCTGAGAACGGGAAACGGAATAATAGAACATATATGGTTTTTACTTTAAAAGGATAAACCTAAAAATAAGGTAATCAATAGGTTCTTTCTCAATGGATTATTTGTGTTTTTACTTTTAAAAGTCAGTTTAATTTTTTATTATTACTTAAATTCTTAGTTATGAGAAAACTCTACATTTTTGGTATGTTTTTGGCGATTTTTTGCCTGACGTCCTGCGTAGATGTAGAGGAGCATTATGATTTCAGGGCCGATGGCTCATGCAAGGTTGCCTACAGTTTTGATATGAGCAAGGCGGTATCGGTTTTGATGAACCTGATGTCAGACTCGGTAAAGGAAACACCTCAATTTGCTGTCATAAAAGATACTACGCTTAACTTCTATAGCGCACTGCCAGATAGCACTCAGCAACGTATGACGCTGGATGAAACAAACCTTGCCAAAAGCAGCAATTTGAATGTAAAGATGAATCTTCAGAAAAGCCTCATGAAGATTGCCATTACCCATGATGCCAAAGACGCGGCCGACCTGCAATATTATCTGCGGAACATATCAAAAATAGAATCTAACAGCAACCTGAAGGGGGTAACCAAGGATAAAAATACCCGTAATTTTGATGCTAGTCAGCTCATAAGCGGCCAGGACTATTATACTTATGAGGTGAGTCCGCATAAGTTTTACCGCATAATTGATAAAGCTAAATTCAATGCCTTCCTTAAGAAGACACAATCCACCTTCGCTATGGCAAAAGCAATGCTGATCGATATGCCCTACAAAGTGATCCTGAATTTTGCTAAACCCGTAAAGAAAGTAAATAACCCTAAAGCGGTACTCTCTGCCGACAGGAAAAGGGTTATCCTTCAAACCAATATGGATGAGATCATCAAAGATCCAAACGTAATGAATTTGAAGATCGACTTTTGATCTATATGACCTGGTACCCCATACCTGACATACAACTCACCGGAAAACCATTTATAAAAAAGGTAAAAGCAGGCGGTAAAACGCTATGCCTGGTAAGTGTTGATGATAAGGTATATGCGCTTGGTGCGAAATGCCCCCATGCAGGCGGTGATCTGACGCAGGGATGGTGTAAAGAAGGAAAACTTATTTGCCCCTTGCACCGTTATTCATTTAACCTTGAAACCGGCAAAGGAAGCGAGGGACAGAATGACTATATCGAGAGTTATCCGGTCGAGATAAAAGACGGGATAATTCATGTAGGTATAAGCTCGTTCTGGGATAATTTGAAGCAAGCATTTAAGTCATGAGTATTGCAGAGATCGATTACCTGGCTAAAGATTTTTACCAGGCAATCAGTTTTGACCATTCGGCACCGCCGGATTTTACTCCGGTAAAGATATTGTTCTATGGTGCGGGTATACTAATCAATAACACTTTTAACAAGCCCATCACTTTCACAGCCGAAAGTTTTGTAAACGCGATGGAAGCTCAGGTTGCCGATGGCGCAATGGAGCAGTTTATGCAGCATGAACTACACGCAAAAACCGAGATTTTCGGTAAAGTGGCTCATCGAATTAGTGTATATGAATATAATTTCGCCGATCACGAAATGCCAAAACTCCCACGCGGCATTAATTTCATTCAATTTGTGCAGATAGAAGGCCACTGGCGCATCCTCTCAATGGCCTGGAGCGACGAGAATGAAAGCCATTTGATACCGGAGGAATATTTGGTTGGTTAGGGTTGGAGAAGTTAAAAAGGTTATAGAAGTTGTAATTGTTAGAGGCGCTAGAGTAAGATACCTCTGCAACATTTCCAACTTTTACAACATCTACAACCAAATCACGGATACACTTCCTTTTTAGCTGAAGCTAAAGTATTCTTAAGCAAACCAATGATGGTCATCAAACCAACACCGCCGGGAACAGGAGTGATCCAGGATGATTTTGGCGCTACGTTCTCAAAATCTACATCACCGTATAGTTTATAACCTGATTTTGTTATAGTAGAGGTTTCGCGGTTCATACCCACGTCGATTACAATAACCCCATCTTTCACCATATCAGCGGTAATAAAATTCTTTTTGCCGATGGCTACGATCAGGATATCAGCTTGAAGCGTGTAATCTTTAATATTGGGTGTACGGCTGTGGCAGATGGTTACAGTACAGTTACCAGGTTGTGTATTGCGTGCCATCAGGATACTCATCGGCGAACCGACTATGTTACTGCGACCAACTACCACACAATGTTTGCCGGTAGTATCTATACCATATTCCTTCAGCATTAAAGTGATGCCGTAAGGAGTGGCCGGAATAAACGATGGCAAACTACGCTGCATACGGCCCAGGTTGATAGGATGGAAGCCGTCAACATCCTTGCGGTGGTCGATCTGTTCCGTTACTTTCTCCGGGTCGATATGTTTTGGTAAAGGCAACTGAACGATAATCCCGTCAATATCTGCGTCAGCGTTTAATTCAGCGACTTTTTTAAGCAGTTCATCTTCGGTAACATCACTTTCATAACGCACCAGGGTAGATTTAAAACCTACCTTTTCGCAGTTTTTCATCTTGCTGGCAACATAAGTCTCGCTGCCACCATCATGCCCAACCAACACCGCAACTAAATGCGGCTTGCGACCGGTTTTTGCTAAAATTTCGGCCGCTTCGTCAGCTATTTCGCCCTTTAATTTTTCTGATACGTATTTTCCGTCGAGTAATTCCATTTTCCTTAGATGTGAGATATGAGACGTGAGATTTGAGATAAGAATTTTAAAAAAATGAGATCAGTCTCAAATCTCATATCTAACATCTCAAATCTATAATTAATCCAATTTCAGCACTGCCATAAACGCCGATTGTGGTATCTCTACGTTACCAACCTGGCGCATGCGCTTTTTACCTTTTTTCTGTTTCTCTAATAACTTACGCTTACGCGAGATATCACCACCATAACATTTTGCGGTAACGTCCTTACGTAAAGCTTTAACTGTTTCACGAGCGATGATCTTGGCACCGATAGACGCCTGTATAATAATTTCAAACTGTTGACGAGGTAATAACTCTTTCAGCTTCTCGCAGATTTTTTTGCCGAAATCATAAGCATTGCTGCGATGTATTAATGATGACAGGGCATCAACAGGCTCTGCATTCAAACGTATATCTAAACGAACCAGGTCCGATTGACGATAACCTATCTGATGATAGTCAAATGAAGCGTATCCTTTAGAGATGGTCTTCAGTTTATCATAAAAGTCGAACACGATCTCGCCCATCGGCATTTCGAAGATCAACTCTACACGATCTGAAGTTAAATAGGATTGATTGACAATAGCGCCACGCTTTTGGATACATAGCGACATTACCGGACCTACAAATTCGGCTTTGGTAATTATGGCGGCCTTGATAAAAGGTTCTTCTACAAAGTCAATTTTACTTGGATCGGGTAAATCAGATGGATTATTTACCTGTAATTCTTCTCCTTTTGTTGTAAACGCTTTATATGATACGTTGGGTACGGTAGTGATTACCGTCATGTCAAACTCGCGCTCCAGGCGTTCCTGGATGATCTCCATGTGCAGCATCCCAAGGAAACCGCAACGGAAGCCGAAGCCCAACGCAGCTGACGATTCCGGTTCGAACACCAGAGAAGCATCATTCAACTGCAACTTGGCCATTGATTCACGAAGTTCTTCATAATCCTCTGTATCAACCGGGTAAATGCCGGCAAATACCATCGGTTTCACTTCCTCAAAACCTTGTATACCACTCTCGCACGGGCGTTCTACATGTGTTATCGTATCACCAACTTTTACTTCACGAGCTTCTTTTATTCCGGAGATGATATAGCCTACATCGCCTGTCTTGATTACATCTTTTGCTACCTGGTTTAGTTTCAACGTACCTACTTCATCTGCAAGGTATTGCTTTTCGGTAGCTACGAATTTTACTTTATCACCTTTTTTTATCTCGCCATTTACTACTTTGAAATATGCGATAATCCCCCGGAAAGAGTTAAACACCGAGTCGAATATCAATGCTTGCAGTGGGGCTTTCGGGTCACCAACAGGAGGAGGGACACGCTCAACAATAGCCTTTAGGATCTCATGTACGCCCATGCCTGTCTTTCCTGAAGCAGCAAGGATTTCTTCTCGCTTGCAACCCAGCAGATCAACAATCTGGTCTTTTACCTCTTCAGGCATAGCGCCGGGAAGGTCCATTTTATTTAGAATGGGAATGATCTCCAGGTCGTTTTCTAAAGCCAGGTACAAGTTGGATATGGTTTGTGCCTGGATACCTTGTGCAGCATCTACAATCAATAAAGCGCCTTCGCAAGCTGCAATAGAACGGGAAACTTCATATGAAAAGTCCACGTGCCCTGGCGTATCGATCAGGTTCAGAACATATTTCTGACCATCGAGAACATAGTCCATTTGGATGGCATGGCTTTTGATGGTAATACCACGCTCGCGCTCCAGGTCCATGTCGTCAAGCAGTTGTGCCTGCGATTCGCGTTGAGTAATAGTGTTGGTATATTCTAATAACCTGTCGGCAAGCGTACTCTTACCGTGGTCGATATGTGCTATAATACAGAAATTACGAATGTGCTCCATTTGAAGCGCAAAAATAGCTTTTTAAGGTGACATTTTGGAATGCCCTTTTTGAATTAGAGATTTCGATGATATGAACCAATCTGCAATAAGCAAATCAAAATAAATTTCACATTTTTACATATAATTTGCTAAAAATATTAGTATTTTTGTTATCCGCAGTTAATACGTATGCCGGATACCAAAAGGGACATAATCAGCAAGTTGCAAAAAGATATTTTGCTTTGGGAGGGATTTAAACCACCCCAGGCAGGTCATGCTGATACTTTTGGCCTCGGACCGATAGAGGCTGCTTTTCCAAATGGTGTTTTTCCTGTCAGTGCTTTGCACGAGCTAATTTGTCCGACACCGGAGCAATCGGCGGCAACATCCGGATTTATAGCAGGGATATTAGGTACGCTGATGAAACAAGGAGGCACCTGTCTTTGGATAGGCTCATCAAGAAAGTTATTCCCATCTTCATTGAGCACATTTAATATAGAACCCGACAGGGTGATCTTTATAGACCTGAAGCGCGAACGGGATGTGCTTTGGGTAACAGAGGAAGCCCTGAAATGTGAAGGGTTAACTGCAGTTATATCAGAATTGCAGGATATAAATATTGCACAATCCCGAAGGCTGCAACTGGCGGTTGAAAGCAGCAAGGTAACGGGGTTTATTTTACGAACTGATATTTATAAAGCCAAAACAAGTACCTGTGTAGCTCGCTGGCGGATATCACCAATACCAAGTGAAACAGAAGATGGTTTACCCGGTGTAGGTTTTCCACGCTGGCAGGTTGAACTGCTTAAGGTTCGTAACGGTAATCCGGGAGTTTGGCGAATTGAATGGGCCGGCAGAAGTTTTGTGTCGGTTGATGAAAAAGCAATAGCGCACGAAGCTTTGGAGAGGAGGGCTGGTTAATGATAAAAAGGCGATTTGTTACTATATGGTTCCGCCATTTGATGACCGACTGGATGACACTTAAACATCCGGAATTCCAGGAATTGCCATTTGTTTTGACTACGTCTGTCAGGGGGCGTGTTGTGATCACCGCAGCCAATTCACTGGCCGAAATGCAGGGAATTACTACCGGAATGGCTATGGCCGATGCCCGGGCCATTATACCATCGCTTGAAATGATGGATGATATACCGGGACAGCCCGCCAAGCTATTAAAAGCCTTGGGCGAATGGTGCATACGTTATACGCCATTGATCGCTATAGATATGCCCGATGGGTTAATACTGGATATTTCCGGATGTGCACATTTATGGGGTGGCGAACGTGCTTACCTGGGTGCAATTATTAAAACGCTCAGAAGCAAAGGTTATGACGCCCGGGGAGCTATGGCTGATACGATCGGCACAGCCTGGGCGGTCGCGCATTTTGGCAAGGTGAAGCCTATAATAGAAGAGGGCGTGCAAAACGAAGCTTTACTGTCTTTGCCACCCGCAGCATTACGACTGGAGCCACTAACACTTGAACGTTTGCAGAAGCTAGGGTTTTATACTATCCAGGGATTTATTGGTATGGGTCGCTCAGTATTGCGGCGACGTTTCGGGCAGGATTTTTTAACGCGGTTGGATCAGGCTTTAGGGAATGAAGATGAACCTATGCAACTATTGCAGCCAGTTGAACCCTATCATGAACGTTTGCCATGCCTGGAGCCGATCAGGACTGCTACCGGGATCGAAATCGCCATCAGAAAGCTGTTGGAAGCTGTTTGTCGCCGCTTGGAAGGTGAGGGAAAGGGGTTGAGAGTAGCTATTTTAAAATGTTACCGGGTGGATGATAAGGTCATACAGGTAAGCATTGGTACAAGCCATGCATCGCGCTATATTGATCATCTGTTTAAGCTATTTGAGTTAAAAATACCACTTATTGAACCCGCTTTAGGTATTGAGCTATTTACGCTGGATGCATTAAAAGTAGAAGATGTAGAACCCGAACAGGAGGTACTTTGGTCAACTACTGCGGGAGGATTGGAGGATGGACGGCTGGCTGAGCTTCTGGACAAAATATCTAATAAAGTAGGCTCAGCGAGTATTCAGCGCTATTTACCACAGGAATGCCATTGGCCTGAACGGTCAATAAAGCCGGCCAAAACTTTGCAGGATAAACGTATGACCGTTTGGCGCACTGACAGGCCGAGGCCATCTCTGTTATTGGGAAAACCAGAAAAAATACAGGTAACGGCTATAATACCGGACTATCCGCCAATACTTTTTATTTACAAGAATAAGGTTCACAGCATCAAAAGATCGGATGGACCGGAACGTATAGAGCGCGAATGGTGGCTGGAGAAGGGCGAACACCGGGATTACTATTATGTAGAAGATCAGGACGGGCAGCGTTACTGGTTATTCCGCGCCGGACATTATTCTGATGATCAACCCAGGGAATGGTTTATTCATGGTTTTTTTGCCTGAGATTATGAATTATACGGAATTACAGGTAACCAGCAATTTTAGCTTTTTACGAGGCGGTTCTCACCCGGAAGAGCTGGTACAGCAAGCCGCAATGCTTGGTTATACAGCCATTGCAATTACCGACCGTAATAGTGTGGCCGGCGTGGTACGTGCCCATAAAACTGCCCAGGTTGAAGGTATAAAGTTTATTCCGGCTTGTAGGCTCGATCTGCTGGATGGACCGAGTTTACTTGCTTATCCAACCGATATAACGGCCTGGGGTAGGTTATGTGCTTTACTCAGTAAAGGCAATCTTCGGGCTGAAAAAGGCAGATGCGATCTTTATAAAAATGATGTTTTTGAACATGCCGAAGGGATAAAATTCATTGCTATTGCACCTGAAACTTTGAATGAGCGATTTGACTTTGATGCTTCATTCAAAAATGATATCAAAGAATATCATAAAGCGCTGGGCGATGATCTTTATATCGCCGCGAACAGGACTTATAATGGAGATGATGCTAAACGGTTTCATCGTATTTCGCAGTTGGGTGTGCCTATGGTGGCAACTAATGATGTTTGTTACCACGAAGTACAGCGGCGCGAGTTGCAGGATGTGGTTACCTGTGTTCGCGAGAAATGTACCATAAGTAATGGCGGGTTTAAATTGTATGCCAATGCGGAGCGTCATTTAAAAACAATTGATGAAATGGAGCGCTTGTTTCGTCAATATCCTGATGCGATAACACGGACGCAGGAAATAACGGACGCTTGTCAATTCTCGCTGGATACACTAAAGTATCTGGAACCGGAATGGAAAAGCCCGGATGGTCGCACAGCTGATGAACATCTTGCAGAGCATACCTGGAACGGTGCTAAAAAGCTGCTTGGCGATAAAATAACTCTCGAGATAATTACGCAGATCAAGTTTGAACTTGAATTTTTTGCCGGCCGCAAGTTGGCTCCTTACTTTTTAAGGATATATGAATACACCAATAAGGCTACAGAATTAGGTATTCTGCACCAGGGTCGGGGCTCCGCTGCAAATTGTACAGTTTGCTTTTGCCTGGGCATAACCCCGGTAAATCCAACTAAATCAAAAATGCTGTTCTCTAGGTTTATGTCTGATGCAAGAGACGAATGGCCCGATGTGGATGTTGATTTCGAGCATGAAAGACGCGAAGAGATCATACAATGGATATATGAAACCTATGGTCGTGAGCATGCCGCCATTGTAGCTACAGTAACGCAGGAACGACATAAAGGGGCTATTCGCGATGTGGGCAAAGCAATGGGCTTATCAGAGGATACCATTAAAAGGCTTTCGGGAGCAATATGGGATTTTTCGGAAGAAGCATTTGATCGTCAGCGAATACTAGAGCAGGGGCTTAACCCTGATGATCCGCATTTGTTTAAGGTTTTAGAGTTGACCGACCAGTTAATGGGTTTCCCGCGACAGTTGGGCCAGCATACTGGTGGCTTTGTTATCACGCAATGCAAGCTTTCGGATATATGCCCGGTAATGAATGCCCGCATGGAAGATCGCACGCAATTGGAGTGGAACAAAGACGATCTTGAAGACCTTGGAATATTAAAAGTGGATGTGTTGGGCCTTGGTATGCTCACCTGCATACGCAAAGCGTTCGATCTGGCTAAATCGAGCTATGATCTCGACCTTACTTTAGAAAATGTTCCTCAGGATGATTCAAAAGTATATGATATGATCTGCGCTGCAGATACATTAGGTGTTTTCCAGATCGAAAGCCGGGCACAGATGTCAATGCTTCCGAGATTAAAACCAAGAGTGTTCTATGATCTGGTAATAGAAGTCGCTATAGTTCGTCCTGGCCCGATACAAGGGGATATGGTGCATCCTTATTTGCGTCGTCGTAACGGAGAAGAACCTGAAGAGTATCCTAAAGAGGAATTGAGATCTATCTTAAGTAGAACTAAAGGCGTACCATTATTCCAGGAACAAGCAATGGAAATCGCGATCGTGGCAGCAGGTTTTACACCAGCTGAGGCCGATCATTTAAGACGCAGCATGGCAACCTTTAAGGCGAAAGGGTTGGTGAGCCAGCATCGTAAAAAGTTAGTTGATGGAATGGTGGAGAGGGGCTATAAACAAGAATTTGCAAACCGGGTATTTAAACAATTGGAAGGGTTTGGCAGTTATGGCTTTCCTGAAAGTCATGCTACCAGTTTTGCCCATTTGGTTTATATTTCTTGCTGGCTTAAATGCCACTATCCTGATGTTTTCACTGCTGCTTTGTTAAATAGTCAGCCTATGGGCTTTTATCAGCCTGCCCAGATAGTGATAGATGCACAGAAACATGGCGTTATAGTGCGACCTGTAGATATTAACCATTCCATGTGGGATAATACACTGGAAGAAAAGGAAGGCGAATATTGTGCTTTGCGATTAGGTTTCCGGCAGGTAAAAGGATTGAAGGAAGATGAAATGCAAATGCTTATAGCGGCGCGTGGAAATGGCTACATGAGCATCAATCAGTTAAGTGATGCAGGTATATCACAAGCCGCTATTGAAAAGCTGACTGATGCAGATGCGTTCAGATCGCTCGAACTTGATCGCAGGCAGGCTTTATGGGAAGTAGCGGCCCTGGGTGGTAAACCTACCGGAGTGTTTACCGGGCAGCCTTCTGAAAGTGCACAAGAACATCAGTTGACTCTACCTTTTATGACCAAGGCAGAACATGTGGTTCAGGATTATGCTTCTATAAGTTTGTCATTAAAAGCGCATCCCGTAAGTTTTGTACGCGAGAAGCTAAACCTGCTGCATGTAAAAACAACCGCTGAATTGTCAGGTCTTAAAGATGGGGATTTAGTTAAGGTAGCAGGTCTCGTAACAGTGAGGCAGCGTCCCGGTACAGCTAAGGGGATTTTGTTTATCACCATTGAAGATGAAACGGGATTCTCCAACCTCGTGGTTTGGGAAAAATTGTTTGATAAGTACCGGAAAGAAATACTTCAGTCTAAATTACTCATGGTGGAAGGTAAATTACAGATCGAAGGATTAGTTATTCATGTGATCGTAAACCGCTGTTATAACCTGTCAAAATATTTATCGGAACTTGTACCTAGTAAAAATGAAGATGTGCCCGTGCTTTCTTTATCACGTGCCGACGAACGAACTGCATCTATTCCGGATAAAAGAAATACCATGCTGGATCAGCATAAAGGATTAGAAAAGGTGTTTCATAAGGGGAGAAACTTCCAATAGAATATATTTAAGCATTACGGCGCTTTAAATTTTATCAACCCAAAGCGCCATAATGACAATATTATTCTCCCCGCTTCAAGCCGAATTTTTCTATTTTGCTGTAGAGGTGACTGCGTTGAATATCAATATCATCTGCAGTTTTTGATACATTCCAGTTATTCTTTTCGAGTTTAAATTTGATATACTCACGCTCTGCATAATCTTTGTACTCCTGGAAGTTAGCAAACTGATCAAAATCGGTTTGTGGAGCAGCCGAGGCGCCGCCTGTAATCGGCACAACTGCTGAAGGGTTTGCGAAAGCCTTTACATCACTGTCGGTAATTATTTTATCGCTGAGGATGATCAAACGTTCAACCATGTTTCTCAACTCACGGATATTACCGGTCCATGGTAGTTTCTTCAATTCTTCAATGGCAGCTTCAGACACTTTTTTAGGCGGCATGCCGTAATCATTACATATTTCCTCAATAAAATTCTGAGTGAGCATGCCAATATCATCCCTACGCTCTGAAAGCGGTGGTACGTGGATCAGGATCACGCTTAAACGGTGATACAAGTCCATACGGAAATTACCGGCCTCGATTTCTTTTAGGAGATCTTTATTCGTTGCAGCAACCACGCGCACATCTACCTCAATTTCCCTTTCGCCGCCTACACGGGTTATTTTATTCTCCTGCAAGGCACGCAATACTTTCGCCTGTGCAGAATGACTCATATCGCCAATCTCATCCAGGAATAAAGTACCTCCATGTGCCGATTCAAACTTGCCGATGCGCTGCTTTACTGCTGAGGTAAATGAACCTTTTTCGTGCCCGAACAATTCACTTTCTATCAGTTCAGACGGAATAGCGGCACAGTTCACCTCGATCAAAGGCGCATTGGAACGGTTTGATTTTTCATGCAGCCAGCGTGCCACCAACTCCTTACCGCTACCGTTTGCGCCGGTAATTAATACACGGGCATCGGTAGGGGCTACACGTTCAATAGTTTCTTTAATGCGCTGGATAGGTTGAGAACCGCCCAAAATATCACGGACCTTGGAAACTTTTCGTTTTAAAACCTTTGTTTCAGAAACCAGGTTCCCGCGATCCAAAGCGTTTCTAACGGTGATCAGCAACCGGTTCAGATCAGGCGGTTTGGAAATAAAGTCGAACGCGCCTTTTTTGCTGGCTTCAACGGCCGTTTCAACAGTTCCGTGACCGGATATCATAATAAAAGGCAGGTCCGGTTTTATGGCAAGTCCTTCCGAAAGCACTTCCATACCGTCCATACGGTTCATTTTGATATCACATAAAACCAGGTCGTAGTTATTTCTTTGGATAAGGTTAAGTCCGTCGATGCCGTTATCAACATCTTCAACCTCATAATCTTCGTATTCAAGTATTTCGCGAAGGGTACTGCGGATCGCCCGCTCATCATCAATAATTAGAATTTTGGCCATGTTTTTTATAAGTTCAGTAGAATGATAACGTGCTAAGTTATAAAATTGTATAGAAAAGCGAACACTTTTGAAAATAAAAAATAACCCCTTCGCGTTTAAGAAAAGGGGTTAAATTCAGCAGCAAAGCTATAAGCCGGGTTCTGTCGGGTTCTATCATTAATCTGGCCCTGCCATTGCTGACAGGTTCAAGCAACCTACCCATCCTGGTGACCCGCCGAAACGAATACAGAAGCGAGCAGCTTCATTTCCAGGACCTATTTGGTCTTTCAACTCCTGAGGTTTACCGCGATCCCTGTCGCCAGGAAAAGCCGTGAGCTCTTACCTCACGTTTTCACCCTTGCCTGATCGAAACCAGGCGGTTTATTTTCTGTGGCACTTTCTGTCGCCGGCTGAACGGCGCCTCCCCGTTAGGAAGCAGGATGCTCTGTGTTGCCCGGACTTTCCTCTCACATTGCTATGAGCGATAGAACGATTTGCAATCACAAAGATAGTTATTTTAGTCCGGAAGACCGAAAGTCGGGTAAATCCGAAAGAGTAATGATTATTTGCAGGTGGCTAAACTCTTTTGTACCGCTTGTTCGTCAATGGTATTTAGTTTATTGCCAAATGAATTACCTACATAGGTTAGCACCTGGGCAATTTCTACTGGAGACAAATCAATCGCTGGCATAGCATCATCAAAAGTTTTACCTTTTATGTTGATGGGACCTTTTAAGCCATTTTTTACGTAACATGGTAACGAACTAAAATTCTTCCTTAAATAAGTTGAATCCGAAAGGGGAGGGATAAGCGCCGATAAACCTTCGCCATTAGTGCCGTGACAATTTTGGCAATGCTGCTGATAAATTAATGCGCCAGACGAATAATAACGTTTGAAATCTAAGTTCTCGTCGCTTTGACAAGCTGCGGCGAATAGAATAGCCACAAATGCAAACAGGCTGGCGATTAATTTCCAACTCATTGCACAATCATTTGATCGGGTTCGGCCTGGAGGATTTTGATGTCTGATATCAGTTCATCCACTTGTTTTGGATCAGTACCGTCGTACGAGCCGCGTATGCGTTTTTGCTTATCTATCAATACAAAATAACCTGCATGGATATAACCACCTGACGCGCTGCTGTCCTGTTTTACAGCAACAAGATAATTTTTTTCGGCAATGGTGTAGATGTCTTCCTTTTTACCTTGTAAAAACCACCAGGTATTGCCGCTTATGCCAAGCTTATCAGCATATTTTTTTAAGACAGCCACACTATCATGCTTTGGGTCGATGGTGTGAGATATGATCTTGAAATTTCCTGTACTCTTAAATGTTTCATACACTTTTAGCATATTGCGATGCATGATCGGACATATAGAAGGGCAGGTAGTGAAAAAGAAATCCACCACATAAATATCTCCATTCAGCGTTTTGTTGCTTACACTATCGCCATACTGGTTAACGAACTTAAACGGCGGGATAGTTTGATAAATGGTATCAGTTACCTGCTTGCCATCAACGGTTTTGGTTACGGGCTCGCGATTGCCATAGATGGGCAGCGTTTTTTTATCAGAGCTGGATTTGCATGCGCTCCACAATAATATCGCTGCAAATCCCATTATTAAGGTGGTTCTCATTTTGATCTGCTTGAGAGGTATTTGGTAGATTCGTCAACGGCTGTATTCATTAATGAATCAACAGACATAATCGCTTTTTTCTGGTCGTTATAATATTTCACGATCTCATCATGCGGCTTATTGGTCACATCCGGATCAAACTTCTGCATCCAGGTTTCCATAGATTCTTCAGCGGCCTTTAATTTTAACTCAATGGCCTTCATGTTTGTCTTTTCTGCTGTGTCTTTTGCAGGCAATTTCAACAGACTGTCTAGCGCCATTTTGTTTTTCATAAGGGCCTCATCTTTAGCCATTACTTTATCATGGACCTTAAGGATGTTATTCAGGAGTTCTTTTTCCTGTTTTTTATTATCGGAACAAGCCGTGAAAGCCAGACTGGCAAGAAGTATTACTGATAGTTTTTTCATATTGATGCGTTTCGGCCCAAAAGTAAGGTTTAAACTCAAATACGTGGTGTATTATTTTATTGCTGCCATATGAATGCTATATAATCGGTATTAGGCAGATCGGTCCCTGAAAGTTTTAGATGCTGTCCAGCTTGCGCACGATGGTGTGTCCCGTGATTAATTAGTTGTGTTAAAATATCAATTAGTTTACTTTCAAAATCATCACCCTTCAGATTTTTATATGATATAGTTTGTTCAAAATCACTGTCATCCAGATTTTCCAGGTACGTGAGCCATTGTTGATGATTCTCATTTATCTTCTGTTCAAAGGTGCCGGCTTTCCAATTGGGCCATGTTGTAGTAATATCAGATGGCTTGCCTAAACATCTGCCTAACCATACTTGTTGCACTATTAATAAATGCGCCATCAATTGTTCGGCTTTAGCATGATCTTCGGTTTTATTCAATGCATCCAATATGCGCAGGTTAGCATAACGGTCGTAATGAAGCAGGTTGATAAAGTAGTTTTTCATGACTCAAATGTAATTAACAGGGTAAATGATTCCATTGAAATATGGTCTGTTCAAAGTCAACTTTTCAACGCTTGTGCATAACATAAAAATAATGTTGGCGTCATGATAAGGTTATATCTATCAACTACTTTTATACTGATTAAATTGATTCGTTATGAAATTCTTTTCAGCAATATTCAGAAGTTTCCGTGAGTGGATGATCTTAAAAAGCATGAGATCAACTTTCATTCACTAAACAATTTTATCGGTTTTACTTTTCTATATCCAATTATATTGTACAATTTGGGATTCATATTATTGTCTGCCATTGAAAGCAAATCAAGCTTTTTGATGGCGGGTTATCCTGTGTATGGGTCAATAACTTATGGATCAATTGAATAAAGCGCTTTTTGGGGAAGATTTTAAGTGGGGGGTATCAACAGCCGCGTTCCAGATTGAAGGGGCATGTGATGTTGATGGTAAAGGAATATCCATCTGGGATGCTTTTACTGCGAAAAAGGGCAAAGTACTGCATGGTCATAAAGCCGACATCGCCTGTGATTTCTATAATAACTACCAGGCAGATATCGACCTCGTCAAAAAACTAAATATCCCAAACTTCCGGTTTTCAATTTCGTGGACACGTGTATTGCCCAACGGAACCGGTGAAGTAAATCAAGCGGGTATTGATTATTATAACCGCGTAATTGATTATTGCATCGCGCAGGGAGTTGAACCATGGGTAACCATTTATCACTGGGACCTGCCGCAAATTTTGGAAGATAAAGGCGGCTGGACGAACCGGGACATTGTAGCATGGTTTACGGAGTTTGTTGACCTATGCGCTAAAAGCTTCGGTGATAGGGTGAAATACTGGATGGTGATGAATGAACCCTCAGTGTTTTCAGGGGCTGGATATTTCTTTGGCATTCATGCACCTGGTCGTACAGGGTTAAAGAACTTTTTGCCTGTTATTCATCATGTTGTATTAAGCATGGTTGCTGGGGCTAAAAAATTGCGTGAAATACTACCTAATGCTGTGATAGGAACTACGTTTTCATGCTCACATATCGAACCGCGATCAGATAGTAAACGGGATGTTCGAGCGTCTAATGTGGCTGATGCATTAGTTAATCGCTTGTTTATTGAGCCGGTATTGGGTTTGGGATACCCGGTAAGTGACATACCAGTATTGAAAGGTCTTGAAAAATTCTATCAACCCGGTGATGAACAGAATATGGCATTTGATTTTGACTTTATCGGCCTGCAAAATTATACTCGGGAAATTGTACGGTACTCGTTCTTTACCCCTTATATCAATGCAAGCTTAGTAAAGGCAAAGGATCGTAATGTTGATATAACCGCGATGGGTTGGGAGGTATATCCGCCTGCTATATATCATATTATTAAGAAGTTTAATGCCTATCCGCAGATCAAAAAGATACTGATCACCGAAAATGGCGCTGCGTTTCCTGATTCTGTAAATGACAATGAAGTAAATGATCCTAAGCGCGTTGCTTATTTACAAAACCACTTAAAACAGGTTTTAGAGGCTAAGCAGGAAGGCTGCAGGGTAGAAGGTTACTTTGTGTGGACGCTAACTGACAATTTTGAATGGGCCGAAGGGTATCATCCACGTTTCGGCTTGATTCATGTTGATTTTGATACACAGAAACGTATTGTCAAATCTTCGGGAAAATGGTATGCCGATTTTTTGAAAGGTTGATCTAGCCTACTTTTTGTTGGTTCGCCTCAGTATCCGGCTCCATCACGATCAGTTCCATCTTTTTTGGTTTTGGTAACCTGATATGGAAAGTAGTTCCTTTTCCGGGCTTACTATCAAACCAGATCTTACCATTATGTTTTTCGATGATCTGTTTACAAATTGAAAGACCTAAACCAAAAGATTTTTCACCAATTGTACCGGCACGCTTGGCATCGGTAAACATATTGAATACCTTATCCTTCATATCATCCGGTATGCCAATGCCGTGGTCGATTACAGATATTTGAATATAGCTTGCTTCGTTAACGCATTTTAAATGAATGCTTTCACCCACAGGACTGAATTTTATGGCGTTACTGATCAGGTTACTCACCACACGCCATATCATTTCGCGGTTGATATACAGTTGCTCAACCGTGCTCAATGGGTCTAAAATGATCTCCTGGTGTTTTTCAGAAGCTTTGAATCTCAATAACTCGATACTGTTGTTCAACAGCGAATTTACCTCAACCAGTTGTTTTTTCAGGTCAGTTGAAGTATTGTTTGTGGCTTCTAATATTTCATTGATCAGCTCTAGTGTATCCGATGAGGTATCTTTAATAATCTTTAGTTGATATTGCAGATCAGTATCATAACCTGTTTCCTCAACCATAATGCTTGTCAATGACGCTATACCGCCAAGCGGATTGCGCAAGTCATGTGCCACCGTCCTCAAAATACGGTCTTTCTCGCGACTGCTGTTCTTGATCTCATCAATTGCTTTTTCAAGATCTTTCTTTTGCGAATTGATCTCCTGGTTCAATTGTTTTACCGTGATAACATCCAGTTTTGACCTGCTCCAGTTGCGCCAGATCAGGAAGATGATCGCAATGGCCATTATTGCACAAATGACCGCAACTGAGAGGTATATCTTCTGTAATTTATTGTTATTGCTCAGGTTTTCAATTTCGTACTGCTTTTCAAAGTTAGCTAGCTGCTGGGTTACATCGCTTTCCTTTAAAGTGCTTAGTCTCCGGATAGTTGAATCTTTTAATGCATTGTAATTCTGAATATATGTTAATGCCTTAACAGCGTCTTTTTTCTCCAGGTAATATGCACCCATTAATCTGTTCCAATCTGTTTCAGCTTCAGGGTTTTTTACGATATCCAATTGTTTACGCAAACTTGCTAATTGCTTATGCAGAGAATCACTTTTATGCTGATTAAAGTAGATTTGTGCCAATTTTATTTGTGATGATTCTGCATCGTGATTATCACCGCCCTTTTTCAGGTTAATAGCAATGCTTTTTCTTAACAATCCTTTTGCCTGATCGTATTGTTTATTAATAATCAGTGCTTCTGCTTTATTCCCGTAAACTACTGCACGGGCCATTTCAAGCATATCGGCCCTGTTTTTGAAGCGCTCGTTATTGCTATTAATAAAAGCGAGGGTTTTATCAAAATAAAATACCGCACTATCAATTTTTCCGCAATGCTTATAGCTAATGGCAATATTATCAAGCAATTCCTGTTTGCGGTAAAATGCAGGGAAATCGTCTTTGCCATCATCGGGAACTTGCAGGCTTTGTGCATAACTGTCTTTAAAATATTGCGCAGCCTGTTTATAACGTGCTTGTCTGTACATAATCATACCCATGCGATAGGTATAATCAGCAAGCGATCGCTTATTTAAATAGTTCCTGGCAATAAGGTACCCCTGGAAATAGCACTGATAGGAATCATTAAACTGGTTCAGGTTAAAATAGGCATCACCTTTTGCATAGTTAGCTTCGGCAAAATTGGATACATATTGCTGTTTACTTACGCTTTGCTGCGCTATCGAAAGCATACTATCAGCAAAAGCCAGTGCAAGCTTATTATTGCTTTTAGTATTTTTCTGATAAATATAATGGAATCCAAAGTAACGGAAGCGATCGTTCAGGTTAGGTTTTTTGATATGAATGTAAGCTGAATCAAGGTAGTATATGCCACGAGCTGGCTGGTTGAAATCAAAATAGTGGGAAGTGTTCTTGAATATCGGCTTAAAGGCGTCGGAATACTCGTTTGCTTCTACACTTTTCTTATTACATGAGATGATAAGAAATGAGAAAAAATACAAAAATAAGCTTGCAATACACATGCTTACGGTAAGTGTAAACGACTTATTTTTAGTTTTTGATAAAAGCATCAATAGAGATTCCTAACCACTCACTTATACGGTGAAGCGTATGAATTAGTTATGATTTGATGTGCTTTTTGAAAAACTATCGGAAATGTTACTTAAAGGCATCTTCGCCGGTAATATCCATCCCGGTAATTAATAAATGGATATCATGTGTACCCTCATAAGTAACTACTGATTCGAGGTTCATCATATGGCGCATGATCGAATATTCACCAGTAATGCCCATTCCGCCTAACATTTGTCTTGCATCGCGCGCTACATTGATGGCTATCTCCACACTATTGCGTTTACCCATTGATATCTGAGCAGGAGTGGCCCTGTTTTCGTTCTTTAATGTTCCTAAACGCCAAACTAAAAGCTGAGCCTTGGTTATTTCGGTGATCATTTCGGCCAGCTTCTTTTGCTGTAGCTGGAAACCTGCTATCGGTCTGCCGAATTGTACGCGCTCTTTTGCATAGCGCAAAGCAGTATCATAACAATCCATCGCTGCTCCGATTGCACCCCATGATATACCATAACGTGCCTGGTTTAAGCAACCCAGCGGACCTTTTAATCCTGAAACATTTGGAAATATGTTTTCTTTAGGAACTTTTACATTATCAAATACCAGCTCGCCTGTAGCAGATGCACGTAACGACCATTTATTATGCGTTTCCGGTGTACTGAAGCCTTCCATGCCGCGTTCAACAACCATTCCACGTATTTTTCCGCTTTCATCTTTAGCCCAAACCACTGCGATGTCTGCAAATGGGGAGTTGGATATCCACATTTTGGCGCCATTTAATATATAATGATCACCGGCATCTTTAATATTGGTTACCATACCGCTCGGGTTGGAGCCGTGATCTGGTTCGGTTAGTCCGAAACAGCCCATTAGCTCGCCGGTTGCCAGTTTGGGCAGATATTTCATTTTTTGTTCTTCAGAACCGTAAGCATAAATTGGGTACATCACCAAAGAGCCTTGTACAGACGCGGTTGAACGTATCCCCGAATCGCCACGCTCTATTTCCTGCATAATAATGCCGTAGGAAATATAATCTAATCCTGCACCGCCATATTCTGCGGGTATGGTGGGACCAAAGGCACCTATTTCAGCTAATCCTTTTAATAATTGTTTTGGAAATTCTGCTTTTTGGGCATAATCTTCAATAATCGGACTTACTTCTTTTTTCACCCAGTCGCGCACAGAAGCACGAATCAGTTTGTGCTCGTCAGTCAATAATTCATCAACAAGGAAGTAATCAGGAGCTTCAAATAGATCTGTTTTTGCCATAAAAATGAAATAATTGGTGCCTCAAAGATAGAGATTTAGTTGATTAAGTTGATGGCGTTAAGTGGTTGATTAAGTTGAATGATGGATAAAGAAATAACTCAATCAACTTAATTTACTTAATCCAACTCAATCAACTACTTTTGAACCATGATCACAGTAGCAATACACGGCGCTGAGTTTTTTGCAAAACATGGGTATTATCCCGAAGAACAACTTTTGGGCTGCAAATTTTTAGTAGATATAACGGTGGATTTTACCCCGGCGGGGGAACTTAAAAAGGATAGCCTGGCAAATACGGTGAACTATGAACAGTTGTATAATATCGCCAATAACCAGATGGAGCATCCGAGGAAACTGATAGAAACTTTGGGAGAGGCTATCATTAACGATATAAAAACCGAATATCCTTATATCGAAAAAGCCGAGGTAACTATCAAAAAGAAACACCCACCAATGCCGGGGCCGGTTGATCATACGAGCGTTACGATTACCTATACAAAACCATAAAATGGAGTTTAATAAAATAACCGCTGAGCTGTTATCGGCCATCAAAGCAATTGTGGGCGATGACGCTGTGATCTCGCAGCATGAGGTGATGGAAAAATACAGCCACGATGAGACGGAGGACCTGACCTATTATCCGGAGGTTGTTGTAAAGCCAAAATATGCCGAAGAAATTTCTGCTTTGATGAAGCTTTGCAACCAGCATCTAATACCTGTAACTCCACGTGGCGCAGGGACAGGGTTAAGCGGTGGTGCACTTGCTATTAAAGGTGGTGTGTTGTTGTCGATGGAGCGGTTTAATCAAATTTTAAATGTTGATGAGGAAAACTTGCAAGCCACAGTTGAGCCTGGAGTGATTACCGAGGTTTTTATCGATACCGTTGCTGAGAAAGGCTTGCTTTATCCGGTTGATCCGGCAAGTAAAGGCAGTTGCTTTATCGGTGGTAATGTGTCTCATGGTTCAGGAGGCCCAAGAGTGGTTAAATATGGCACTATCCGCGAATATATTCTGAACCTGCAAGTGGTTTTGCCAAACGGCGATATCATCTGGAGCGGCGCTAATACTTTAAAATACGCCTCCGGATATAATCTGACGCAATTAATGATAGGCTCAGAAGGTACTTTAGGGATCATTACCAAAATAGTGGTTAAGTTGGTTCCAAAGCCTATGCAGGATGCCTTGTTGCTGGCTTCTTTTTCAAGTAATGAGTCGGCAAGCGCAGCGGTGTCAGCTATATTCAGGGCTGGTATTGTTCCGTCAGCCTTAGAATTTATGGAACGAAGAGGAGTGGAGTGGGTAAAAGAACATGATGATATCAACTTTGATCTGAAAGATGATATACAGGCTTTCTTGCTTATCGAGGTGGATGGCACCAACCAGGATGTGATATTTTCTGATTGTGAAAAAATCAATGAAGTATTAGAGCAGTTTGATTGCCGGGATGTGTTGTTTGCTGATTCATCGGCCCAAAAAGAAGAGCTTTGGCGATTGCGCCGTACTATGGCTGTTTCTGTGAAATCAAACTCTATTTATAAAGAGGAAGATACCGTGGTGCCGCGCGCGCAGCTCCCGCAATTAATTAAAGGAATAAAAGAGATAGGTGAGAAATACGGCTTTGAATCAGTTTGTTATGGGCACGCTGGTGATGGTAATGTGCACGTAAATATTATCAAAGGCAATATGAGTGACGATGCCTGGCATAATCAGTTAAAGGATGGCATCCGTGAGATATTTGAGCTTACAGTATCCTTGGGTGGAACGCTTTCCGGTGAGCATGGTATCGGCCTGGTTCAAAAAGAGTTTATGCCGATTAAATATACTGATGCTCATTTCGCTTTATGGCGTGGAATTAAGAGTGTATTTGATCCGAATGGCATACTGAATCCGGGAAAAATATTCTAGAACACGATTTTGGGATTTGAAGGATTTTAAAGATTGATTTTATAAATTTAAAGTTGGTTTGAAAAGCTTAGAGTTTGACATATCGCAAAGTGACCTTATAAAGGTGGTCATAGCAGTATTCTGCGGGTCTGTTATGGGGTTGGAGCGTCAGTACAAGAATAAGACTGCCGGATTCAGAACAATTATACTCATATGCCTGGGCTCTACCATTTTTACGATGATTTCGCAACGCGCGGGACAGGGAGTTAATATCAATCTGGTAACAGGCGTTGGTTTTATTGGCGCGGGTGTAATATTTAAGGATAATATTTCGGTAAATGGATTGACAACTGCTGCAGTAATTTGGGTGGCGGCAGCGATAGGTATGGCGAATGGTTCGGGAAATTATATGCTTGCTATCATTTCCACTTTTGTAACGGTGATCGTATTGCTGCTTTTCCATCTGTTTGAAAGCTATTTGGATAAGATCCATCATGAAAAGCTTTTATCACTGGTGTTTGACAGTGATGATTTTGAAAACCTGCAAATGGTGGAAAATATTATCGATAAACAAAAGCTTAAGGCGCAGGTAAGGTTAGTGAATAAAAAAGATGGTTGTTTGCAAGCGGTTATTTTTGTTACTGGCCATAAAAAACATGTCGCCAAATTGGATGAAACGTTATTGACGATAAAGCAGTTAAAATCGTTTTAGATCTGCCTGATCGGTGAGGGGTAGCCCCTACGGGGCAAAAAAGCATCGCGGTATATTTCTACAAAGCGGTAGACCCTAACGGGTCATTAACACCCTACAAATATGCATATCATTAGCACATCTGCACATTCGCCCATTTGCATATCTATAGAATCTGCATATCCACGAATCTGCACATTAGTTGGTATTCAATATCATCCTTGGCTCGTCATAAGCAATCATACGATTACGCTGGTCAACCGGAATCTTTACTGATTTGTGAACATTATAATCATAGCTGATGCAAACGGTTTTTCCTGTAGTACAAATCTCTTCAGTTTCGCCGGTGATCTTCACTAGTACATGCATCACATCAAAACTGCTATTGCCAATGCGCGTTGTGCGTACATAGCAGGCAATTTCATCATGCCTTAAAATGGGTTTCAGGTAGTTGATCTCTGACCGCGCGAGGATTATACCATTATTGTTCCAATCCCATTTTACCACGTCCTTCCAGTAGTTTGAACGCGCTATTTCAAAGTAGGTTAAGTAGACCGCGTTATTGACGTGTCCGTAAGCATCCAGGTCGGAGAAACGAATAGGGATGATGGTTTTGTATTTATAATCTGCTAAATTTTCACTCATTGTATGTCATTATGTCTGTCTAAAATTAATCAAACAGACATAATGTCTTAAATTGATGTTTTTTAGCCATTGGTACAACAGTTGACTTATCCTCGACGAAGTTAATAAAACTACAATAAGAAATTCTGGAGGATATAAATTATGACACTTGTAAAATTTAATAACGGTCACCGTAACGCAGTAAACCCTTGGTTTAATGATGTATTTAATTCTTTAATAAACGATTCAACTTTGAACGATAGGTGTGTTACCAAAACACCTGCCGTAAACATTGCTGAAACTGAAAACGAATTCCACATCGAATTAGCTGCGCCTGGCTTGAAGAAAGAAGACTTTAAGATCAGCCTTGACAAAAATGTATTAAGCGTATCTACTGAAAAGAAAGCTGAAAATGTTGAAGAAGGTAAGAAATACAGCAAACGCGAATACAGCTATGCCTCATTTGTAAGATCATTTACCTTGCCTGAAATAGCTGATCAAGCTAAAATTGAAGCTGAATATACCGATGGTATTTTGAAGCTGAATGTAGCCAAAAAAGAAGAAGCTAAGATTCAAAGCAGAGAGATCTCTGTAAAATAATTTTTCCCGGGTGCCGAGAGCAGTGAGATTAAATGTTGTGATTTGGTAGAAGGGCTTAAGGCCCCGGAAAAATATAAAAGGCCCGAAAGTATAACGACGCTTTCCCGCCCATTTTAGAAGGTCGTTTTCATAAGTAAGTTGTTGGTTTAGTTTGATTAGGCCGTTCCGGATTCCGGAACGGCCTTTTTTCTTACCAGGATTTGCCTTTTATCAAGCGCACGATCCAAACCAATATAACTGCACCTATAAATGCGGTTATCAGGTATCCGATCTTGCCAAAAGTATAAATACCGATCCAGCTTAGGATATGACCGCCGAGCCATCCGCCAACGAGGCCTAAAATGATATCGATAAGAATGCCGTAGCCATCACCCTTCATTACCTTGCCGGCAAGCCAGCCCGCAATACCCCCCAGAATTATTTCCATTAATAAGCTCATGATGCTTTAATTTAATTGTGATAAAAAAATAGTTTGGTCTGCACAGGTCGCAGATTGTCATCTAAGATAGCTACATGGTCTGTATTATCAAATATGTTTATTTTAGAGGTATCAATATTCAATCCTATGAATAACAAAAAAGTAATTGACACATTTTTTGCGGCGCTTGAAACACAACATTTTGAGCTTTTGAAAGATATTTTTGCACCAGATGGCCGCCAGCTTAACCCATATGCCCCAGAAGGTTTCCCAAAAAGCTTTGATGGCGCAGAAGGTATCTATAAGCAATACAGCGGACTTGCGGCCAACTTTGGCCAAATGACGTTTCCCCGAAAAATTTACGCCACAGAAGACCCTGATTTCTTTTTTGTACAGTTTAAAGGAAAAATCGAAATCAAAGCTGGAGGTAAATACGAAAATGATTACCTCGGCACTTTCAGATTAAAGGATGGAAAGATCATTGAATACACAGAATATTTTAATCAGGTCGTGATGGCAAAAGCGTTTAATATTAAATTATAAAAATGCCACCCGCCTCGCGCTAATTCCGCATATTAATATACTGCAGCGGCTGACCAAAATCTTCCTTCCTGCAAAGACTGATTACGGCCTGCAGGTCGTCAATCTTTTTGGCCTGTACACGCACCTGGTCGTCCATAATAGACGCTTGTACCTTTAAACCACTGTCTTTTATTTTTTTGACGATTTTTGAAGCGGTTGTTTTATCTATTCCTTCCTTGATCTTCAGCTCCTGGCGGATCATATTGCCGGATGCATATTGCTCTTTGCCATCATCCAGCACAGAAGGATCAATGCTCTGCTTCACCATGCGACTGATTATAGAATCTTTGATAGCCTTCAAGCGCATATCATTCTCGGTCACAATCGTGATCTGATTTGTCTTCTTGTCCAGATCAATAGTGCTTTTGGAGTCATGGAAGTCATAACGGTTCAAAATTTCCTTCTTAGCGGTATTGATGGCGTTGTCCAGTGTTTGTCCGTCTATTTTGCTGACGATATCGAATGATGGCATAATCGGAGTTGTTAATTATACAAATTTATATTCCTTTACAACAAATGGTATATAAACTTCATGTTAGTTTATTTCAATCTGTTTTGTATATAAATTGTATATAGTAAAATAGTAGCTATTTAAAGTTTAGTTAATATTAACTTAACAAATAAATAGGCAGTTTTGTAAGCAGTGCTTTACGGGGCCGTATTTATATGGATATTAAAAAGATACCTTTAATTAATAGAGAGATCAGTTGGTTATACTTCAACGACAGAGTTTTACAGGAAGCTTCTGATCCGACGGTCCCGTTAATTGACAGAATACGTTTTTTGGCCATTTTTTCATCCAACCTGGATGAATTTTATCGCGTACGTGTGGCTACTATGAGTCGCTTGTCCAACCTGAATGAGAAAGCCAAAGAGGTATTGGGTTATAATCCGAAGAAAATACTCAACCAAATAAAGAACGTAGTTGTAAAGCAGGAACGTAAGTTTAATAACCTGTACGAGAACATCATTGTAAAGCAACTCGCCGAAGAAAAGATATTCATTCTGAACGACAAACAACTGAACGTAACACGAGGCGCTTTCGTGAAAAACTATTTCCGCGAACGACTGCTGGCTACGCTGGTGCCTATTATGCTGGATGAAGCGCAGGCATTTCCTGAATTAAGGGACAGGGCGATATACTTCTTCGTAAAATTGACAACCGGGAAGAAATCACGATACGCACTGATCGAGATTCCGGATAACTTATCACGGTTTCTTGTACTGCCGGATACTAATAACTTAAAATTTATTATCCTGCTGGATGATATTATCCGGTATGCGTTAGAAGATATCTTCTTCATATTCGATCATGATACTATTGAGGCATATTCAATCCAGTTAACGCGTGATGCGGAACTTGATCTGGATAAGGAAGTGAGTGAGAAATTCATTGATGCGTTAAGTAAAAGCCTCCAGAAGCGCAAAAAGGGTAAGCCTATGCGCTTGCTTTACGATACAGATATGCCGTTGGAAATGGTTACCTACCTGGTAAGTAAAATGGGTATCCATGCCGAAAACCTAATCCCGGGTAACCGATATCAGAATTTTAAGAATTTTATCAATTTCCCGAATGTAGGTAGGCCGGAGTTAGAGTACACACCATATCCGCCATTGCCTGTCGAGGGTCTATCGTTTGGTAAAAGCTTGATGGGGATGATCGCTCAGAAAGATTACATGGTGAGTACCCCTTACCAATCTTTTGACTATATCATTCACTTCCTCCGAGAAGCGGCGATTGACCCGAAGGTAAAAGAGATCAGCATTTCATTATATCGCGTTGCTAGCAACTCACGAATCATTCATGCACTAATCAATGCTGCAAAAAACGGCAAAAAAGTGAACTGCTTAATGGAGTTACGGGCTCGCTTTGACGAGCAGAATAATATTACCTACAGCAGCAGGTTGGAAGAAGAGGGTGTAAACGTGCTCTATGGTATAAGCGGTTATAAGGTGCATTCCAAAATATGCCTGGTCACCCGTACCGAGAAGGGTAAGCCTGTTAATTATGCATTCCTATCAACCGGTAACTTTAACGAAAGCACTGCCAGGATATATGCCGATCATACTTTATTTACTGCGAACAAAAAATTGACTGATGACCTGGCTGAGGTTTTCAAGGCATTGAAGCAGAACCAGTTTGCCAAGGGACTGAAGCATCTGATTGTTTCACCTATCGATTCGCGCCCCGCAATTTATAAGCTGATAGATAACGAGATCAAGAATGCAAAAGCGGGTAAACCTGCTTACATGATCCTGAAAATGAATAGCCTTGCTGATGAGCAGATCATTACAAAATTATACCAGGCTAGCAACGCTGGGGTAAAGATTAAAATGATAATCAGGGGGATGTGTTGCCTGGTGCCAGGGGTAAAAGGCTTTAGCGAAAATATTGAGGTGATCAGCATTGTTGATAAATACCTGGAGCATGCGCGTGTGCATATATACTGCAATGGCGGCAAAGAGCTGATTTACCTTACCTCCGCCGATTTTATGACCCGGAATATCGATAACAGGGTGGAGGTTGGCTTCCCGATATATGATGAGGAGTTGAAGAAGGAGATCAGGGAGATCATCAACATTCAGTTAGAGGACAATACTAAGGCCCGCGAGATCAACAGCCAGAATAACAATAAATACCACAAGACGCACAGCGACATTCCTTGCCGAGCGCAAATAGACATTTACAACTACCTTAAATACAAGACTTAATACTTTCAAAATTGAGATACGCCGCTATAGATATTGGTTCCAACGCTGTAAGATTGCTTATAGCTGATATTATTGAAAACAACGATTCTGTTTCATTCAAAAAAAATACGCTCGTAAGGGTGCCCTTGCGTTTGGGCGATGATGCCTTCCTGCAACAATTTATTTCGGAAAGAAAAGCGACCGATCTGGTAAAAACCATGATCGCCTTCCGTAACCTAATGGACGTTTACAAAGTGTTCGATTATATGGCATTTGCAACATCAGCAATGCGCGAAGCTAAAAACGGCGCTGATATTGTAAGAACCATGAAGGAGCAAGCCGATATCGATCTGGAGATAGTTACCGGCCAAAAAGAGGCGAAGATCATCTATACTAACCACGCTGAACAAAACATAGATAAGAGCAAAAACTATCTTTATATAGATGTTGGTGGCGGTAGTACCGAATTATCGTTGTTTACTGAAGGCAAACTGGAGGCGTCCAGGTCTTTCAATATCGGTACTATACGCATATTAGATAATCAGGACAAGGAAGAAACCTGGAACGAAATGCGTGACTTTATCCGCGATCATACCAAGCATTTCAAAAGCATCAACGGGATAGGCACTGGCGGAAATATCAACAAACTGTACCGTTTATCGGAAGAAAAGAATGCTGCACCACTGACCTTTGTTAAATTAAAATCACTCTATAGCTACCTTAACTCTTTCTCATTAAAGGACCGCATCAACGTGCTGGGCCTCAACCAGGATAGGGCGGATGTGATCATCCCGGCATGTGAGATTTACCTGTCTGTAATGAAATGGGCCAATATCAAAGCCATCTATGTTCCAAGTGTAGGATTGGTGGATGGGATCATTCAAATTTTGATCGAAAAAAATTTTTCAAGCAACGATTAAAAATATTTTAAGAAATTGTTTAAAAATTAAAAAACTGTTTATACATTTGTAGTGCCCTCTCATAGGGCATGTTTTTCATAGGTAGATGTAGGGTCGAGTACGTGTATTCGACCCTTTTTTGTGCGCCTGATTTTAATCCGTAGCTTTGTTTCGATGTCAAAAAGAAAAATAGTAGTTGCTATTACGGGTGCCAGCGGCGCTATTTATGCCCAATTATTAACTCAAAAACTGCAAAAATTAAGCGCTCAAATCGCTGAAGTAGCTATTGTAATGTCTGATAATGCCAAGCAAGTATGGCAATTTGAGCTGGACAACACTGATTATGAGAAGCTCCCTTATAAAATATATGCCAAAAATGATTTCATGGCCCCTTTCGCCTCAGGATCAGCGCGTTTTGACACGATGGTAGTTATTCCATGCTCCATGGGAACATTAGGGCGTATAGCCAGCGGAACTTCTGATGACCTGATTGCCCGCGCTGCCGATGTGATCCTGAAAGAACGTAGAAAACTAATATTGGTAGCTCGTGATACCCCTCTAAACTTAATTCATATCCGTAATATGGCTACGATTACGGAAGCTGGCGGCATTATTTGTCCAGCTGTACCATCTTTCTACAGCAAGCCCAAAAGCATTGAAGAAGTAGCGATGACGGTGGTAAACCGGGTGATCGATTTGATTGGTTTAGAGAATGAGAGTTATAGGTGGTCTGAATAAGAGTTGAAAAGTTGTAAAGTTATTAGACTGAACTCACATTGTAACTGATGTATCATATTTAGAGCGGTGCCAAAACCTTCCAACGTTTCAACTTTCCAACCTTACAACAAAAAAACCTATCTTTGCGCCGCAAATGAATAAGAAAGTCGCATTTTATACATTAGGCTGCAAGCTTAACTATTCGGAAACATCAACTATCGGTCGCCTGTTTAACCAAGCGGGTTATGATACAGTTGATTTTACTGATACACCCGATGTATATGTGATCAATACTTGTTCTGTTACCGAAAATGCTGACAAAAAGTGCAAAAAGGTAGTTAAAGAAGCACTAAAGATATCTCCTAATGCTTATGTGACCATCGTAGGTTGCTATGCTCAGCTCAAACCAAAAGAAATTTCCGAAATACCTGGGGTTGATATGGTTTTGGGTGCCTCAGAAAAATTTCAGATCATAGATCATATTACCGACCTGACGAAACAGCCTAAAGCATTGGTTTACAATCAGCCGGTTTCTGAAGCCAACCAGTTTGTTTCCTCCTATTCATTTGGTGACCGTACCCGCACATTCTTAAAAGTGCAGGACGGCTGTGATTATTCCTGTTCATTCTGCACCATTCCGCTTGCACGTGGTGCCAGCCGCAGTGACACTATTGAGCATGTGTTGGAGCAGGCCCGACAGATTGTTGCTTCTGGTGTTAAAGAAATTGTGCTTACCGGTGTTAACCTCGGTGATTTTGGTATCAGGAACGGCAATCGTGAAGGCAAATTCTTCGACTTGGTAAAAGCACTGGATGAAGTAGAAGGAATAGAAAGAATTCGCATTTCATCTATCGAACCTAATTTGCTGACGGATGAGATCATTGAGTTTGTGGCTCAGTCAAAGCGCTTTATGCCGCATTTTCATATTCCGCTGCAGTCAGGGAATAATAAAATATTGGGTTTGATGCGCCGCCGGTATAAAAGAGAATTGTATGCTGATAGAGTAGCCAAAATAAAAGAACTGATGCCGGACTGCTGTATCGGTGTTGATGTGATCGTTGGTTTTCCGGGCGAGACACGTGAGGATTTTATCGATACCTATAATTTCCTGAATGAATTAGAAGTGTCTTATCTGCATGTATTCACTTATTCTGAAAGGGAGAATACACTGGCTGCCGATATGAGTAACCCGGTTCCGGGATCTACGCGAGCCGACAGAAGCAAAATGCTGCACATCTTATCGGACAAAAAACGTCGCGCATTCTACGAAACTCAATTAAATAAAACCGAAAAAGTATTATTTGAAGGCGATATTAAAGACGGTTTTATGCATGGCTTCACCCGCAACTATGTGAAGGTGAAGGCCAAGTATGACCCTGTGCTGGTGAACGAATTAAAGTCAGTTCAATTAACAAATATTTCATCTGACGGTGATGTGGAGATTATCGAAAGCGAAGAATTATTGGTGCATTAATTTTATATTCGCTGCAAACTAACATCTATGTTTCCAACCCTTAGTTCCCTCATTCAATATTTTACAGGCCTCGATATTCCGCTACCCATCCAAACGTTTGGCTTTTTCGTGGCTTTTGCTTTCCTGGGAGCTTATTGGGCTTTTACACAGGAATTTAAACGTAAAGAGAAACTAGGTTATGTGCACCCGTTGCAACGTACCATTACTGTTGGAGAGCCAGCCTCTTCAGGCGAATTGATCGCAAACGGAATATTCGGGTTCATTTTAGGTTATAAATTGGTTGACGCTGCTGTTAACTACCATAAGCTTTTAGAAGATACTCAAGGATTTATTTTATCCGGAAGAGGCAATTTTATTGGCGGTATAATTGGCGCTGCGATTTTTGCTTACTGGGCTTACTATGAAAAGAAAAAGCAGGTGTTGCCGGAACCTGTTACCAAACCGGTAACTGTTCATCCGCACGAATTAATGGGCAGCATATTGCTTTGGTCTGCTGTTTTCGGATTCGCAGGGGCTAAATTATTCAATGCATTAGAAAATTGGGACCAATTTATGGCCGACCCGGTTGGTATGCTGATAGGCTTTGCAGGCTTAACCTTTTTTGGCGGATTAATCTGTGGTGGCGCGGCAGTTTTATACATAGCCAATAAAAACGGGGTTAAACCGTTAACTATGCTGGATATCGGTGCACCGGGCATGATGTTATCTTACGGCATTGGCCGTATTGGGTGCCAGATGTCGGGTGATGGTGACTGGGGCATAAACAATCTGAACCCTAAGCCACATTGGTTAAGCTGGGCACCGGATTGGATGTGGGGATTCAAATTTCCACACAATGTGAATGAGGTTGGCGTGAGCATGGCTAATTGTATGGGAAAGTATTGCAAAGAGTTGCCTGTGCCTGTGTATCCTACATCGTTTTATGAATGTATTGTTTGCATACTCCTCTTTTTCTTTTTGTGGAGTATACGCGATAAAATAAAAGCGCCGGGTGTTATGTTTGGTATTTATATGATCCTGGCAGGAGTGGAGCGTTTCCTTATAGAACTGATCAGGGTTAATACGAAATACCACGTCGGCGGATTAGAATTTACGCAAGCTGAATTAATTTCAGTTATATTAGTACTAGGAGGAATAATTTTGATAGCCGTAGCTAAACGAAATTCAAAACAATTGACCACAACAGCGAATGGTTAGCCAGGTTTTACAGCACAGACTGGTAAAAAACCAGGTTTTCAGATTTGTATTTTCAGCAGGGGTTGGGTTTTTGGTAGATATCTCAGCCTTTTACCTTTTGTATCATAATTTGTTAAGCCAGCATACCTACAGAGTATTTTCGTTTACCGTTCGTAATTTCTCACTTTCACTGGCTATTTCATTTTTCCTTGGTGTGGTCGTTAATTTCCTTATCACTAAGTTTTTGGTCTTTCACGAATCCCAAACCAAATCATCTAAACAGTTCATTAGGTTTGTTTTGGTGGCTATCATCGGTTTTTTTGCCAATCTGACCGTGGTTAAGTTCCTGATACAGGATATGGACGTTTATCCGCCTTATGCCCGTGTAATCGCAGCGTTAAGTTTATTCTTCGCCAGCTATTTTATACATAAGGTATTCTCGTTCAGCTTATCTTTGCGGCATGCATCTTGAAAAACTAACTCACGAAGTAATTCGTGTTGCCAAACAAGCCGGTGATTTCATCCGGCAGGAACGTAAAAGCTTTGATCCAAATAAAATAGAATATAAAGGCCTGAACGACCTGGTATCCTACGTGGATAAAACCGCTGAAAAGATCATCGTAACCGAACTGGAAAAAGCTTTGCCCGAAGCAGGCTTTATTACCGAGGAAAAAACTACCACCAAAATAGGCGATCGCTATAACTGGATTATCGACCCATTGGATGGTACTACCAATTTTATACATGGCGTTCCAAGCTTTTCTGTAAGTATAGCACTGAAAGAGTATGATGATTTAGTACTCGGCGTTGTATATGAGGTCAATCTCGACGAATGCTTCTATGCCTGGAAAGGTGCACCTGCTTATTTGAACGGTAAAGAAATTCATGTAAGCAACAATCCAACGGTAGGCGGTAGCTTGATAGCAACCGGATTTCCTTATTATGATTTTGAAAAGCAGCCGGCTTACATCGCTTTATTTACCGAACTGATGAAAAGCTGTCACGGGTTGCGCCGTTTAGGCTCGGCAGCAGTCGACCTGGCTTATACTGCTTGTGGCAGATTTGAGGCGTTTTATGAATACAATTTAAATCCCTGGGATATTGCGGCTGGTGTGGTGATAGTTCGCCAGGCTGGGGGACAGGTAGTTAATTATAATGGTGGAGACGAAGTATTAAATTCCCGTCAGTTATTGGCAACCAATGGCAAGATAACTGAAGAAATGCTGGGGATTGTTCAGAAATACTTTAATTAATAAAGCACGAATTACCCGAATTGATTCGAATGGCACTAATTAAAAGCAAATTGCACGAATAAATTCTATTTAGAACTCAATTCGTGCAATTTGATATAATTAGAAAAATTCGTGTCAATATTTACATCGCTTCCGAAACCACTTCGGTAACTTCAGGAACCATTCTTTTTAACAGGTTTTCGATACCGGCCTTGAGTGTAACAGTAGATGATGGACAGCCGCTGCATGAACCGCGAAGCTCAACAGTTACCACACCGTCAGTAAATGATTTATAGTGAATAGCACCGCCATCCTGTTCAACAGCCGGGCGAACGTAATCCTGTAATATCTGTTGGATTTTGATTTCTGCCTCAGTGCCTTCAAATTCTACTTCCTGTTGCACTTCTATCTGAACTTTATATTCAGCTTCCACAGCACCCTTTACAAATTCTTTAACAATTGGCTCCAGGTCGTTCCAGTCGCTGCCTTCGGTTTTGGTTACCGTAACAAAGTTGCTGGCAAAGAAAACGCCGTTTACAAACGAAAATTTATACAACTCTTTTGCAAAAGGAGAATGTTCGGCACTTTCCTTTGTAGGATAATCAACACTGCCATTGATCAACAACTTGTTCACGATGAACTTCATAGTTGCCGGGTTTGGAGTCGATTCGGTATATACGTTGATATTCATTTTAATTCTAAATTAATGGATAACAAAGTTAGACAGCTTTTTGATTACTTTCAATAGACTGAGTTGTTATGACGCCTCTATGATAATATGCAAATGTGCTGATGTGCAAATGCTTTTCATCGGCATATCAGCACATTTTCTCATCTGCACATCAGATTCCTGTATAAGTAGATGGACTAATTTTCTTAATCTCCTCCTTTATCTCATTACTCACCTGCAACGTCTCCACAAACTCTGCTATAGTGTCAGAGTTGATAGCAGTATTAGTCCGTGTCAATTCCTTTAATGCCTCGTAAGGATTAGGGTAACCCTCACGGCGTAGAATAGTTTGTATGGCCTCCGCTACCACGGCCCAGTTCGCGTCGAGATGTGCGTTGATCACCGGCTCATTCAATAACAATTTATTTAAGCCTTTTACTGTCGACTTAATTGCGATCAATGTATGTGCAACCGGAACGCCAATGTTGCGCAGCACTGTAGAGTCGGTCAGATCGCGCTGTAAACGGGAGATAGGCAGTTTACCAGCCAGGTGTTCAAACAAAGCATTGGCAATGCCCAGGTTGCCTTCAGAGTTTTCAAAATCTATCGGGTTTACCTTATGGGGCATAGCTGATGAACCTACTTCTCCGGCTTTTATTTTCTGCTTGAAGTAGTTCATGGAGATGTATGACCAGATATCCCTGTCCAGGTCGATCAGGATATTGTTGATTCTCTTCAACGCATCGCATTGTGCAGCAAAATTATCATAATGCTCTATCTGCGTGGTGAATTGCGAACGGCTAAGCCCTAATATATTATTCACAAAATGATCACCGAACTTTTTCCAGTCGATCTCAGGATAAGCGATATTATGAGCATTATAGTTACCCGTTGCCCCTCCAAACTTTGCTGAATATGGCACTTGCTTTAATAAATTAAGCTGATTTTCAAGGCGCTCAATAAATACCTGGATCTCTTTTCCTAAACGTGTTGGTGACGCAGGTTGCCCATGCGTATGAGCAAGCATAGGTAATGTGGCCCATTCAGCAGCGTAGCTTTTTAGTAGGTCAATCAGTTCAGTAATTGCAGGTAAATAAGCCTCATCAATAGCTAATTTGAAGCTATACGGAATAGAAGTGTTATTGATATCCTGGGATGTAAGTCCGAAGTGGATGAACTCTTTATACTTCTCAAGACCCAGTTTATCGAACTCTTTTTTGATGAAATATTCGACCGCTTTTACATCGTGATTGGTGATCTTTTCTATATCCTTTATACTCTGAGCATCATTTTCTGAAAAATTCCTATAAATGTCGCGTAACTTTTCTGATACTTTTTTATCAAAATCGTGAAGCTGTGGTAAAGTATATTCGCACAGGGCTATAAAATATTCGATTTCAACAAATACCCTGTATTTGATGAGCGCGTATTCTGAAAAGTAACCAGCCAACCCGGCTGTGGTATTGCGGTACCGGCCATCAATGGGAGAAATTGCCGAAAGCGGTGTAAGCGTCATGTAATGCTAATTTTCGGTAAAGGTACGAAATCAGTTCGCAGTTTCCAGCCGACAGTTTGCAAACTGCGAACTCAAAACTGCTAACTAAGCAAATGTCTGGGAAACGTCATTTATTTAGGAAACTTTGAAATCAAAAAATGTTTCCATAGTTTTGACCTATTAAGTCAATGAGTCAAACAGAGAGAATAATATCAGGCGGTGAGGAGCTTTTTTTAAAGGCAGGGATCAAGAGCGTCACTATGGACGACATCGCCAAACACCTGGGAATGTCTAAAAAGACCATCTACCAGTTTTTTAAAGATAAAAACGAACTGGTGATAGCCCTGGTGCAGAAGAAGCTAAAGGAAGATGAAGACCAGATGGGGGATATCGTGAGCAAATCTGGTAACGTGATAGAAGGAATGATCAATATGATGAAATGCTCAGAAGAAATTTTCTCAAGGATCAATCCGATAGTGATACACGATATGCAGAAATATCATCCTGACGCTTGGAAGCAGTTTCAGAACTTCAAATCAGGGGTGATAGTTCAAACGCTGGAAGAACTTTTAAAAAAAGGGATTGAGCAAGGTTATATACGGCCCGATATTGACGTAAAGGTAATTGCAAGAATGAGGATGATTCAAGTAGAGATGGGGTTTAACACGGCCATTTTCCCGCATTCAGAGTTCAACGTATGGAAAGTGCAGCAGCAATTTCTGGAGCATTTTAATTACGGGGTTTGTACGCTGGAAGGATATAAATTATTGGACGAATACAGGACTCTGCACGAACAAATAAATTAATTAAAGTTATTGACATAAGGCTGTCACACAAGTTTTAAACTTTTGTAATGCAAACAAAAACCAACAAACACAACTCACTATATATTATGAAACATCTATTTCTATTTATGTTGCTTCTGTCTGGCTTAACTCTAAGTAGTTATGCTCAGCAAAGCGCTCCACCACCAGGTGCGGTCCATAGTTTTTCGTTGCAGGATTGTATCAATTATGCCTATGAACATCAGGATACCGTAAAAAATGCTGCGCTGGATATAAAAAGTGCAGAATATAAAGTAAAAGAAACAACGGGTATTGGATTGCCACAGATCAATGGTTCCGCGAGCTTTCAGGATTATCTTAAAAGCCCTTCAATTCTGTTTCCTAATTTTATTTCACCAGCTGTTTACCAGGTGTTGATTGATCAGAAAATAAAGGATGGTAATGGGCAGACCATAACTAAGATACCTGATGGAGCAGGTGGTTACCAGTCGGTCAGCTTCACTCAAAAATATAACTCGGCACTAGGCCTTACATTAAATCAAATATTGTTTGATGGTAGCTATCTCGTAGGTTTAAAGGCCTCACGTACTTACAAAGAGCTTTCACAACGCAGCTACACCCGCTCAAAAATTGACGCCAGGGTAAATGTTACCAAAGCCTATTACCAGGTTTTAGTAAGTAACGAGCAGATAAAACTACTTGATGCAGATTTAGCTCAACTTAAGCAACAGGTTGATCAGACCGTTGCACAAAATAAGCAGGGTTTTGTAGAGCAGATTGATGTACAGCGTATACAAGTGCAGTATAATAATCTGGCAACAACCCGGGAAAATACAGTTAACCTTCTGGTGCTGAACTATCAGATGCTGAAATTTCAGATGGGAATGCCTGTGGGCGAAAACCTTGAACTCACTGATAAACTTGAAAATATTAATCTGGCTGATAATGTTGCAGATAAGGGAGACACCACATTTTATCGTAATAGAGTAGAATATGGTTTGTTAGAAACCAATTTAAAATTAAATGAGCTTGATGTTAAATTAAAAAAGTCACATTTTTTACCAACCTTATCTGGTATTGCGAGCTCTTCTCTTCAATACCAGGATAATTCATTCAGTCATTTGTTTTCTACAAGCTACCCATCAACCTATATTGGTTTAAGCTTGAATGTGCCAATTTTTAGTGGCGGTCAAAGAATCAATCAATTAAGACAATCAAAAATTGCCGTTCAAAAATCGCAGAATGACCTGGACAACGCCAAGAATGCAATCTTGTTCCAGGCAAATGCTGCACAAATTAATTATACCAACGGTTTGAAATCATTGGAAAACCAAAAAGCGAATCAAAAACTGGCGCAGGAAGTGCTTCGGGTTTCCAAGATCAAATATGGACAGGGGGTAGGCTCAAGCATTGAAGTAACACAGGCTCAAACAGACCTTGAGACTGCGGACAATAAATATATACAGAGCTTGTATGATGCTTTGGTTAGTAAAGTTGACCTGGATAAAGCATACGGTAAAATTCAATAAACAATCACAACAGACACAGATATAAAAGACATGAAAAAATTATTATACATACCAGCAATTTTGATACTTGCTGCCTGCGGTAATAACAAACCTAAAGACAAAAAAGCCGAACTG
>Ga0310811_10000652_pt1 | contig 44308 bp, 38 predicted proteins | sample YCmetagenome_FD_207642 | JGI IMG/M metagenome (GOLD analysis project Ga0310811, IMG submission 207642) | Soil microbial communities from experimental microcosm in Duke University, North Carolina, United States - YC | ecosystem: Engineered > Artificial ecosystem > Soil microcosm > Unclassified ...
CGGTCCTGATGCCGATCGTGTTCGCAGGCTTCATCGACGCCCTCGTCCGCCTCCGCGCTCAGGGCGAGTCCCGATACACGCCGATGAGCCGCACGTTCGTCTTCACCAGCCTCGCCGTCACCCTCGCCCTCTTCCCGGATACATCCCTGTGGTCGCTCGCCGAGGCGTCGACGTGGCATACCGATCCCCGGGTCGCCGTCGCCCGTCGGGACATCGCCGAAATACCTCCGAACGCGACCGTCGCCGCCGGAAACCAGCTCATCCCCCAGCTCACCGATCGAGACACTGTCCTGCTGCTCGACATGCAGACCCCGGGCAGCGACCCCGCCTGGGTTCTGATGGACACTGAGAATCCCGACAACTTCCCGCTCAACAACGGGCAGCAAACGCAACTGATCGCCGAATTCCGCGCGGACGGATACCAGACGGTCTCCGATGAGGCCGGTTACCTGCTCCTCAAAGAACACTGAGCTCGCCGGTGCACCGAGCCGAGCGGTCCCTGCGTTCCGAGGCCCCCGCGACACGCCTCGCCGTACCCGGCCGCTTTTTCCTGACTACTTCTCACGCTTTCGGATCGATGCACGTCACATAGCAGCCCACCTGGGTCGAAGAGCTCCCCGGTAGGACGCTGACATCTTCCTTCGGCGAGCGGGCTCGCCGAAGCTCTACGCCTGCGGCCGCTGACCACCCTGAGGTGTCTTCCGGCGGCCGTCACCGACAACCATGGGCGGGCTAGTGCGCCGTCGGGGCCGGCGCCCGACGACGGCCGCCTCAACCTCGTCCGGAACGCGGGGCGCCGGTCGACTCGCGCACCACAAGGCGGCCGTCGAAGCGGACCGTGCGCGGCGCGCGATCGTCGGCGCCTCCGCCCAGGCGCTGAAGCAGCAGCCTGGCGGCCATATCCCCCATCTCCTTCAGCGGCAGGTCATAGGTGGTGAGAGCCGGTTGGGAGACGTCGAACCACTCAGGGTTGAGAAAACCGACCACCGACATCTCCTCCGGCACGCGGATCCCGGCACCGTGCAGTTCCTTGAGCATGCCGAGCGCCGATCGGGCGCTCGAGGCGATGATCGCGGTGACATCGGGGTGCGCCTCCAGCACCCGCGCGGTAGCGGTCTTGCCCCACGCGACGTCGTACGGCCCGCTCAGCTCGGGACAGTCACGCCTGCGAAGCCGGAACTGTCGGCAGGCGGCCTCGAAACCGGCGACCCGCGAGGCCGTCGTGCTCAGGCCGGGAGGGCCCGAGATCAGGGCGATGCGGGTATGACCCAGCTCTGCCAGGTGCCCGACGAGTGCGGCCATGCCGCGTTCCTCGTCGCCCGTAACGGAGTCGACCTCCTCCGCGGCGGACCGTCGCGCGTACTCCACGACGGGCAGTCCCGGATTCGACTTGCGGATCGCGGCGGAACCCTCGCGGCTGCACGGCACGTGCGCGATGCCGTCGACCCTCCGCTCGACGAGTGAGTTCAGCAGTTCCCCGTCCACGACGGGGTCGTTGCCGCTGCAGCACACGATCAGCCGATAGCCCTCGGCCGCCAGCAGGTTCTGCAGGATCGCCGCGCCGGAGGTGTAGAACTCGTTCTCCAGGTCCGGAATCACCAGGCCGATGGCGTTGCTCCGGTTCTGGCGCAGCGCCCGCGCCAGCGCGTTGGACTGGTAGCCGAGCCGGTCAGCGGTCTCCTGCACCAGCGTGCGGGTGGCCGGGCTCACTCGCGGATGCCCGCTCAGCGCGCGCGAGACGGTGCCGATACCCAGGCCCGTCTCCCGTGCCACGTCCTTCAGCGTTGCCATGTGGAAACGATACCGCAGAATTTTCCATGAAAAGCATTCCACGGAGGGTCCAGGGCCCGCCAGGTACGGTCGAACTGCCATGTCGCTACCGGCGCAGCATGTGTGCAGGTCAGCGACATACGGTGATTTCCGGCTCACGGCGACCCCAGCCACGGCGGCCCGCTGCCGCACACGCAGAGTAGTTAGACCCTGCCTCTTGACAGTCGCCAGGGGCGGGGAACATGCTCATGGGCGAAGGATCGTGGAAACCTTTCCATCTCAAGGAGGAGATGATTCGTGAGATCACGACGAGCGCCGATGCTGCGGTTGCGCTTAGCCGCGGCGGGAACGGCCGCGATGTGCCTGGCCGCCGGAGCCTGCGCCGCGAAGGCGGGAACGTCCGGCGCCGGAACCGCGGCGGCGGGGACCTCGAACTCCTGCGGAACGGTGAACTTCAAGGCCCCCGGAGGCAGCGCGGATCTCAACGCTCTGCCAGCGGCTGTGCGGGCCGGATACAACGGCTACTTCGCGCCGGTGAACTCCTCGGTGTACGAGAACTTCAGCGCCAAAAGCAAGGGGCCTTACACGATCGGCTACAGCGATTCGTTCTCGGCCAACAGCTGGCGCGGCGACGTCCTTGCCCGCCTGCAGTCCGACACGGCGGCCTACAAGAGCAGCGGGCTGGTGGGCGCACTGGTGAGCGCCGACTCGAATCTGGACAACACACTCCAGATCCAGCAGATCACCAGCATGATCAACCAGCACGTCTCCGCGATCATCGCCATCCCCAACTCCCCCACCGCCTTCGACGGGGTGATCAAGCAGGCGTATGACGCGGGCATCCCGTTCATCACGGTCGACGCGCACGTCGACTCGCCGTACGCGATCAACGTGGACACGAACTACTTCCTGACCGGCGAGATCGTCGCCGCGGGCCTTTCCAAGATCATCGACGGCAAGGGCCAGGTGGCCATCGTCGACGGCATCGACGGAGCGCCGGCCAGCACCGCCCTGCACAACGGCTACAACGCCGCCTTCGCCGAATGCCCGGGCATCAGCGTCGAGGGCTCCGTCCAGGGGCAGTGGAGCGAGGCGACCACCAAGAGCGTGATGCTCCAGTTCCTCTCCACCCACCCTGGCCAACTCGCCGGAGTGGTCAACGGGGGCGGGGAGACCACCGGTGTCCTGCAGGCGCTCCAGCAGACCGGGCACCAGCCGGTGCCCATCGGCGACTCGAACCCGGACGAGGGCTCGCTGGTCACGCTCAAGAACACGCTGCCGAACGACTACGTCGCCTCGACCGACCCGCCGGCCCAGACCATTGATGCCGCGCTGCGGGTGGCGATCGCCGTGCTGCAGGGCCAGGGACTGAAGTACAACGCGGTCGTCGCCGATCCGCCGCAGATCACCGGCCCGACGGCGCTCGCGGGCTGGATCCAGCCCAGCTGGACGACCGCCTCCGCCGCCCAGGCGCCCGCGCCCCCCGGCACCACCTGGCTGCCGTCGGACGAGCTCAGCTCGTTCTTCGCCCACCCCAAGCCGCTGCCCGAACTGCCCTGAAAGCCGTGGACACGATGACCAGCGACAGCACCGCTCAGACGGCGGCGCCGGCCCTGCTCGAAGCGTCCGGGCTGGCGAGGAGTTTCGGCGCGACCAAGGCCCTCGTCGACGGGAGCGTCTCGGTGGGCCCAGGACAGATCGTCGCCCTCATGGGCGAGAACGGCTCGGGCAAGAGCACCATGGTCAAGCTGCTGTCCGGGATCCTGCGCCCCGACGCGGGCGAGATCCGCCTTGGCGCAGAGCGCGTCACGCTGCACTCCCCCAGGGCCGCGCTGCGCGCGGGGATCGTCACGGTGTTCCAGGAAATCCTCGTCGCGCCGGACCTGAGCGTGCTGGAGAACCTCTGGCTTGGCAACGGAAGCCCGGTGAGCGGGCGGCGGGCAAGGGCGCAGCGCCGCCGGAGGGCGGCCGAGGTGCTCGGCGCGCTCTGCCCTCAGCCGCCGGACCTCGACGCGCCCGTCGGAACGCTGGACCTGATGCACCGGCAGGTGTGCGCCATAGCCCGCGGTCTGCTGCGCGACCCGCGGGTGCTGATCCTCGACGAGGCGACCTCGACACTCGACGTCACGCTTCGGGACCGGTTGTTCGCGCACATCCGCACACTGTGCCGGTCGGGCGTGGGCGTACTGTTCATCTCGCATCGCATGGACGAAGTGCTCTCGCTCGCCGACCGGTGCGTCGCGCTGCGCGCCGGAACGACGGTGGGGTCGGTGCCGCGTTCGGGGGCCACCGCCGAAGAGCTGGTACGCATGGTGTCCGGGCAGAACGCGGGTGCCGAACGCACCCGCGTGCGCTCCGGCGGGCCGTCGAGCGGCCAGCCGGCGTTGCGGATCAGCGGGCTTCGGGTGCGCGAGGACTCCGCCCCGCTCGACCTCGAGGTCGGGCGGGGCGAGATCATCGGGCTGGCCGGCCTCGAGGGCCACGGCCAGGACGAGTTCCTGCGCGTGCTCGCCGGCCTGCGCGCCCCGGCGGCGGGAACCGCGAGCGTCCTGTCCTCCCGCAAGCGGGCCGCGGCAACCGGCTACGCCGAGATCCGCGGGTACCGGCAGGCGGTGCGCCAGGGCATCGCGTACGTGCCGAGGGACCGGAAGGCGGAGGGCATCGCCGACGTGCTCTCGTGCCTCGACAACTTCAGTGTGCCGACCCTGCGCGAGGACGCCCGGCTCGGAATGCTGAGCCCTCGGCGCACACGCGGGCGTTTCGAGACGCACGGGCGCGGCGTCAACCTCGAGCCCGCCCCCGGCGCGGCGGTGGGCCGGCTCAGCGGTGGCAACCAGCAGAAGGTCATCCTGGCCCGCTGGCTCGCCACCCGGCCCGCGGTGCTGCTCCTCAACGATCCGACCCGCGGGGTCGATCTCAAGACGAAACATGAGCTCTACGACGTTTTCGAACGACTCGCGTCCGAAGGGATGACATTCGTGATGCTCTCCACCGAACTCGAGGAGCACCTGAGTCTGATGGACCGCATCCTGGTGTTCCATGGGGGCTCATGCACACGGGAGCTCACCCATGCCGATGCCACGCGCGAGGCCCTCGTCTCGGCGTACTTCGGACACGGGGAAGGCGCAGCGCTGGGAGGCGAGCGACGATGACGATCACCCAGAACGCCGCCGCCCGCCCGCTCGCGCAGGCGGCTCCGCGCGGGGCCCGGATCGCGGGCGCCGCCGTCCGTTCGCCGCTGGCCGTGGTAACGGCGATGGTGGTGGCGCTCATAGCCGCCGACCTCGCGGTGACCCCGACGATGTTCAGCGGCGGGCACCTTGCGGGCAGCGTGAACCTGCTCGTGCCGACTGCTCTGGCGGCGATCGCCGGCGTCCCGTCGATCCTGTCCGGCGGCGGCGGTCTCGACCTGTCGGTCGGCCCGCTCCTCGGATTCGTCAATGTCTTCGCTGTGGCGGTGCTGATGCCGCACGGGCTCGGCTCGGGCTGGATATCGATTCCGCTGTGCCTGCTGCTCGGGGCGCTCGGCGGCGCGGTCAACGGTGCGCTCGTTGCCTACGGGCGGCTGCAGCCCATCGTGGTCACCTTGGGTACCTACCTGTTCCTCGCCGGCATCGCGCTGGTCGTACTGCCGCAGCCGCAGGGCGGGGCGCCCGGGTGGGCCGGCTTCCTCTCCGGCGCGTGGCTCGGCGGCTACCTTCCGCACTCGCTGGTCCTGCTGCTCGCGGCCGCGTTGCTCTGGCTGGCGCTGCGCCGCCTCGGGTTCGTACGGTTGATCACGGCGGTCGGCAGCGACACACGGGCCGCCTACACCGCCGGCGTCGACGTCGCCGCCGTCCGGCTCGGCGCGTACACGATCGGCGGCGTGTTCGCCGCGCTCGCCGGCCTCGGCCTCACCGGGCTCATCGGCTCGGGCGACCCCACCGTCGGCCCGCAGTACACGCTCACCGCCATGGCGGCCGTCGCGCTCGGCGGGAATGCGCTGGCGGGAGGGCGCGGCGGGATCCTCGGCCCGGTGCTGGGCGCCGCGACGCTGTTCCTCATCCAGTCGCTGCTTTCCGCGCTGAGCGTGTCGTCACTGTGGATCCAAGTGGTCTACGGCGCGGTGCTGCTCGCCGCCATCTGTCTCAACTCCGTCGTCGGAACCGCGACCAGGGCCCGACCCGGCGCGGCGGGAGGTGCCTGACCATGCACCGGCTTCTCACCAGCCTCAGGTCCACTCGCCTCGGACGCTTCGCAGGCTCCGGCCTGGTCCAGCTGCTCTCCATCCTGGTGATCTTCCTCGTGGGCCGTTCCACCGTCGTGGGATACAGCTCGGCCTCCTCGTTGCGGGCGATGAGCGTGCTGGCAGCCTTCCTCGGCATCGCGGCGATGGGCCAGACGCTCGTGGTGCTCGTCGGCGGCATCGACCTGTCGATTCCGGCCGTGATCGGTGCGGGCAACGTCATGGCCTCCAAACTCACCGGACAGGGCGTCTCTTCGCCGGTGATGATCGCCGCGGTGCTGGCCACCGGACTGTGTATCGGACTGCTCAACGGCTACGTCTCCAGTCGCTTCCGGGTGCCGCCGCTGATCGTGACCCTGGCGACCGGCTCGGTGGTCGGCGGCGCGGTTCTGCTCTGGACCAACGCGGCGCTGACCGGGAACGCTCCGTCCTGGTTGACCGGCTTCACCTCGGCCGCGGCCACGACCGGGCCGCTGCCGCTGGCGCCGGTGGTGGTGCTGTGGCTGGTGTTGGCGGCGGCGGGGGAATACGCGCTGCGGCGCACCCGCCCGGGACGTGCGCTGTATGTCAATGGCGTCAACCGCGAAGCCGCCAGGCTGATGCTGGTGAGCGACCGGGCCGTGCTGAGTGCCGCCTTCGGCTGCAGCGGGGTGTGCGCCGCGCTGACCGGCCTGCTGCTGGCCGGATTCACCGGGTCTGGTCTCTTCGACGTCGGCAGCCCGTACCTGTTCAGTGCGATCGCCGCGGTCGTCATCGGTGGCAATTCGCTGCTCGGCGGGCGGGGCAGCATCCTGCGCTGCGTGCTCGGGGCGGCGGCGCTGACCGAGCTGACCACACTGCTCGTCGGCTTCTCGCTCAGTGCCGCGGCCCAGCAGGCCATCCTCGGGATCGTCGTGGTGGCGGTGGTCGCCTCCTACGGCCGGGAGCAGCACATCGGCGGCCGGATATGAGCCTTCGCGCCCGAGGGCGGGCGCCAGACCGGCCACCCGGACCGCGCACCTGCCCACCACAGAACAAGAAGGAGCAGCCGTGACCGGCAGCGATCAACCAGCCCACCTCATCGACTCCCGCGTACTCGGCGGACTGTTCAGCTCGAAGGAGATGCGCGAGGTCTTCACCGACCGGGCCACCGTGCAATCCTGGCTCGACGCGGAGAGCGCGCTCGCCGCGGCGCAGGCCCGGCTCGGGATCATCCCGGAATCGGCGGCCGAGCAGATCGCGCGCAGCGCGGACGCCGATGCGTTCGACCTGGACGCGATGGGCGCAGAGATCCGCCGCACCGCGCATCCGCTGGTGCCGCTCATCCGGCAGCTCGCCGAGGCCGCCGGTCCCGAGGCGGGCTCCTGGGTCCACTACGGCGCAACCACGCAGGACATCACGGACACCGGCCTGGCGTTGCAGATGCGCGCCGCGGTCGGCGTCACCGAGCGCTTGCTCGGCGAGCTGATCCAGGTGCTCGGCGATCTGGCCGAGCGGCACCGCGACCTGCCCATGGTCGGACGCACGCACGCCCAGCATGCGCTGCCGATCACCTTGGGCTTCAAGTTCGCGGTGCTGGCGGCGGAGTGCGAGCGGCATTCCGAGCGGCTGGCGGACGCAAAGCCCCGTGCTCTCGTCGGCCAGCTCGGCGGCGCCGTCGGCTCGCTGGCGGCGCTCGGGGAAAGCGGACTCGAGGTGCAGGAGGAGATGATGCAGCGGCTGGGCCTGGCCGCCCCGGTCATCCCCTGGCACACGGCCCGCGACGGATTCACCGAGCTGGTGTGCGTGGCCGCGATGGTCGCGGCCACCTGCGGAAAGATCGCCAACGAGGTCCGCGTGCTGCAGCGCACCGAAGTCGCCGAACTCGAAGAGCCCTTCGCCCTCGGCAAGGTCGGCTCCAGCACCATGCCGCACAAGCGCAACCCGATGTACGCCGAGTACGTGATCGCCGACGCGATCCTGTGCCGGCAGGCTCCCGCCGGCATGCTCGCGGCGATGCACCAGGAACACGAGCGGGACATGTCCCTCTGGGGCGTGGAGTGGTCTGTGCTGCCTGAGACCTTCATTCGCACCGCGGGCCTGCTCGAGCACGTCACCTGGATCCTGCGCGGATTGATCGTGCATCGGGAGAACATCCAGCGAAACCTCCACCAGCTCGGGGATCTCATGCTCTCGGAGGCCGCCATGATGTCGATCGCGCAGACGACCGGGAAGATCGAGGCGCACGAGCTCGTCTACCAGGCTTCGATGACAGCGTGGGAGACGGGGCGAACGTTGCGTGAGACGCTCATGGAGCATGAGCAGTTCTCAACCGCCGGCCTGCCTGCCGGCCGGCTCGCCGAGCTGCTCGTCCCGGAGACCTACCTCGGATCCTGTCAGGAACTGGTGGACCGGGTCGTGGCGCGCATCCGGGCAGCGGCCTCCGACGGGCCGGATGCGGCCGAGCTCCAGCCGATGCAGGAGGTCCCGCAATGACCCGAGTCGGCGTGATCGGCCTTGGGGCGATGGGCAGCAGGATGGCCACACGGCTGCTGGCGGCAGGTTACGAGGTGCACGGCTATAACCGGACCGCGGCCCGCGCGCAGGCGCTGGAGCCGGCGGGCTTGGTCGCCTGGGACACGCCGCGGACGCTGGCCGAGCACACCGACGTGGTGCTGAGCATGGTGTGGGACTCGGCGGCGTTGCGCGAGGTGGCCCTCGGCCCGGACGGGCTGGTGGCTGGGCTGACCGAACGCCACGTGTACCTCGATATGAGCACGGTCGAACCCGAGGCGAGCCGGGAGGTCGCCGCTCAGGTGAGCCGGCGCGGCGCGGTCATGCTCGACTGCCCGGTCTCCGGCAGCCTCGACGCCGCGGAATCGGGCCGGCTGGTGGTGTTCGCCGGCGGACCGGCGACCGCGCTCGAGCGGGTGCGGCCGGTGCTGGACCAGCTCTCGGACCGGGTTCTGCATCTCGGGGAGGCCAACGGCCTCGGCCTGGCCCTCAAGCTCGCGGTCAATCTGCAGGTCGCCATCCAGGAGGTCGCCTGGGGCGAGAGCCTCGTACTCGCCGAGCGCGCGGGCGTGAGCCGGGCCGCGGCCACCGAGGCGATGCTCGCGAGCGTGATCGCCTCGCCCATGCTGCGCTACCGCGTGCCGTTCGTGGAGGATGAACCTGTTGAGGTCTGGGCGAGCGCGGCCCAGCTGCGCAAGGACGTCGCCTACGCCGTGGAGCGGGCCGACGGCGCGGCGCTCGCGGGAGCAGTCGCGCTGCACCATCTCGACGCGATCGTCGGGGCAGGTCAGGGCGGGCGTGAGGCCGCCCACCTCATCCGTGTCGTCGCCGACCGGATCGGCGCCGGGCCACGGGTGCCGGACGACAAGAGCGGCAAGAATGTGACGAGGGAGGCGGGCAGATGAAGGCCGCTGTTTATCACGGTCGCGGCGACGTCCGCGTCGAGGATGTTCCCGAGCCCGCGCCTCCGGGCGACGGCGAGGTGACGATCCGCGTCAGCCGGTGCGGCGTCTGCGGCACGGACGCCCACGAATACGCCGACGGTCCCGCCTTCGTGCCGCTGACGAAGCGGCACCCGGCCTCCGGTCATCTCGGACCGATGATCCTGGGCCACGAGTTCATCGGGACCGTCGTGCTCGCCGGGGACGCGTCCGGTCCTATCGTGCCGGGCATGCGAGTGGCGGCCGGCGCCGGGCGCTGGTGCGGCGTTTGCGCGCCATGCCTGCGTGGGCGCACCAACCTGTGCGAGAACTACTACACGTACGGTCTGCAAGCCGACGGTGGCCTGGCCGAGTACGTCACTGTCCCGGCGCAGATGTGCGTACCGATCCCCGATTCCTGCGATGACGCCAACGCCGCGCTCGCCCAGCCCATGTCGATCGCGATGCACGCGCTGCGCCGGGGCGGCGCGGAACCCGGCGAGCCGGTGGTGCTGTTCGGGGCCGGCGGCATCGGCAGCCTGCTGACCGCCGCCGCGGTAGCCCGCGGTATGCCCGTCCACGTCCTCGACGTGGCACCGGAACGCCTGGAAAACGCCCTGGCACTGGGCGCGGCCAGCGCGAGTATGCCGGACGCGGCCGGGCTCGCCGCCGTACGAGCGCTCGGGCGCACCGGCGCGCCGCTGGTGATCGAGAGCTCGGGCTCCCCCGCGGCACTCGGCAACGCCCTGTCGGTCACGGGCACGGGCGGGCGCGTCGTCATGCTCGGTCTGCCGCACCGCAGCGCCGAACTGGACGTGCGCGCTGCCGTGGTGGCCGAGATCGATCTGATCTCCTCGAGCGCGCACGCATGTCTGACCGACATGCCCATGGCCGTCAAGGCGCTCACGGCACGTCCCATCGACCGGTTGATCGTCGACCGGGTCGTGCCGCTCGACCGCGTCGCGACAGACGGGCTCGCCCCGCTGTCGCGCGGGGAGCTGCGCGGCAAGCCCGTGATCTCGATGGAAGACCTTTAATGGCAACAGTAAATGGCGATGACCACGAAGGAGTGGGAAGATGGCGAACGATCGCGTTCTGATCAGGAACGGCGCCGTGGTCACCATGGATTCGGACATCGGTGATCTCACAACGGGTGACGTGCTCGTGCGCGGCACGGTCGTGGAGGCCGTGGCGACCGACCTGGGCAACGTCGACGCCGAGGTCATTGATGCCACGGGCATGATCGTCATGCCGGGGCTCATCGACACGCACCGCCACACCTGGCAGGCGCCGTTGCGGGGAATCGCGGCGGATTGGACGCTCGGTCAGTACATGACAGGCTTGCACCTCGGACTCAGCGGCCTGTTCCGCCCCGAGGACACCTACGCGGGCAACCTGCTCGGCGCGCTCGAGGCCCTCGACTCCGGCGTGACCACGCTGCTCGACTGGTCCCACAACGTCAACACGCCAGAGCACTGCGACGCCGCGGTCGCAGGCCTGTTCGACTCGGGCATCCGCGCCGTCTTCGCGCACGGCGGTGGCGCCGACATGTATCAGGTGCCGAGCACCGTGCCGCACGACCAAGACGTGCGGCGCGTGCGCGAGCAGTACTTCTCCAGCGAGGATCAGAAGGTCACCATGGCGATGGCGCTGCGCGGCCCGCAGTTCGCCACCATGGACGTCACCGAGGACGACCTGCGCCTGGCTCGCGAGCTCGGACTCGCGGTGACCCTGCATGCCGGCGACGGCGAGTGGGGGCGCAGCCGGCCCATCGCCCGCATGCGCGAGCGCGGTCTGCTCGGACCGGACATCACCTACGTCCACTGCAACACGCTCGCCGACGACGAACTGGCGGCGATCGCCGAATCCGGCGGCAGCGCGTCGATCGCGCCGGACATCGAGATGCAGATGGGGCACGGGTGGCCGGCGACGGGCCGGCTGCTGCGCGCGGGTGTGCGCCCCAGCCTGTCCATCGACACGTGCGTCTCCAACGGAGGGCACTTGTTCGGCACCATGCGGGTCGCCCTCGCCACCCAGCGAGCGATCGACAACGAGGAACCGGGAGCCAGCGACCGCCCCGCGGTCTCGCTCGCCTCCCGCGACGTGCTCTCGTTCGCCACCGTCGACGGCGCTCGCACCCTCGGTCTTGAGCACAAGGTCGGAAGCCTCGCTCCCGGCAAACAGGCAGACCTGCTGCTGCTGCGCGCCGATTCGCTCGCGTTCGCGCCGCTGAACAACCCGGTCGGCCAGATCGTCTACGCGGCGCACCCCGGGCTCGTGGACACCGTCATGGTCGCCGGCGAGATCGTGAAGTCCGGCGGGCGGCTGCGCGGGGACATCGAACGACGCGCACGCGAACTGGCCGTCGCCGCCCGTGACGCCCTGTTCGAACGCGCCCGCGCCACGACGGCCCTGGCCGACGCTGCCACCGGCGGCGGCTGGCAGCCGAAACCGCTGATCACCACAAGCGCCTGACACCCCGCTGCGGGTCGTAGCAGGCCGCATACCGAACACCGTTCAAGACGCCGCGCCGCCGCGTTCATCGCGGCGGCCGAAGGGACAAGACACGATGGGTATCGCAACCTACGGAACCACCAACGTCGACTGGGAGGCGCGGATCGACATCGACCGGCTCCGCCGGGAGCGGCTTGCGAAGCTGCGCAGCCGGCTCGAGGAGTCGGAGTACGGCGCACTACTCGTGTTCGATTTCGCCAACATCCGCTACATGACCTCCACGCACATCGGCACCTGGGGTACGGACAAGCTGGTGCGCTTCGCGCTGCTGCCGCGCGGTGGCGAGCCCATCATCTGGGACTTCGGCTCCGCCGCGCGCCATCATCAGCTCTACAACCCCTGGCTGTCCGACGAGGTGACCGACCCGGAGACCGGCGTGCGCAGCGCGGTGCCCGGCACCTCCCGATCCCGCGCCGGAATCTCCACGCTGCGCGGAGCGGTGCACCCGGGCTCCGGCCGCGCCGACGCGGTCGCGGCCCGCGTGCTCGAGGAACTGCGCGAGCGGGGCTTGGAGAACGAGCCGATCGCGGTCGACTTCCTCGAGATCTCGGTCCACCGGGCCCTGCTCGACGCGGGGCTCGATGTCGTGGACGGGCAGCAGTTCTTCCTCGAGACGCGGCGGATCAAGACCGCGGACGAGATCGCCCTGCTCACCCACGCCTGCGGACTCGCGGACGTCGCGTATGAGCAGCTGTACTCCTTCCTGCGGCCCGGAATCAAGGAGAATGAGACCGTCGGCCTGGTCAGCAAGATCCTTTACGACCACGGCTCGGAGTGGGTCGAAGGGATCAACGCCATCTCCGGTGAACGCTGCAACCCCCACCCGCATCTGTACTCGGATCGGATGCTGCGGCCGGGCGATCCGGCGTTCTTCGACATCGTGCACAGCTACATGGGTTACCGGACCTGCTACTACCGGACGTTCGCCGTCGGCAGCGCATCACCGGCGATGAACGACGCCTACAAGATCGCCCGCGAGATCATGGACCGGTCCATCGCCGCGATCAAGCCCGGGGTGACGACCGCGGACATCGTCTCGCTGTGGCCGCGCGCCGAAAGCTTCGGCTTCCCCAACGAGGAGGCGGCCTTCGCCCTGCAGTACGGTCACGGCGTCGGGCTCTCGGTCTGGGAGAAGCCGATCTTCAGCCGGTTCACCTCCCTCGACAACCCCGAGCCGATCGAGGAGGGCATGGTTTTCGCACTCGAGACCTACTGGCCGGCCAAGGACGGCTGGTCGGCCGCGCGCATCGAGGAAGAGCTCGTGGTCACGGCCGACGGCTGCGAGGTGATCACCCGGTTCCCGGCCGAGGAGTTGCTCGTCGCCGGCCAGCGCTACTTCGCCGCCTCCGGGCCTCTGCCGGCCGTGCGCGATTCGCAGTCGCACCTCAACAACCTGGCGAACGGGGCGAAGGCATGACCGACGGGCGGCAATCGACCGAGACCTACCGCATGCGGATCGGCGCCGACTGGCGCGATGCCGCCTCGGGCGCCACGTTCTCTTCCTCCAACCCGTACAACGGCGAGCTGTGGGCCGTGGTGCCGGACGCGGACGCGGCGGACGTCGACGCGGCGGTCGCGGCGGCGCAAGCCGCCCTGGACGGTGCGTGGGGTGACGCCACCGGGTTCGAACGCGCGCGGCTGATGCACCGTCTGGCCGACATCATCGAGCGCGACGCCGAACAGCTCGCGGCCTTCGAGACCAGTGACAACGGCAAGCTGCTGCGCGAGATGCGCGGCCAAATGGACTACCTGCCCGCGTGGCTGCGCTACTTCGCCGGGGCCGCCGACAAGCTCCAGGGCGAGGTCATCCCCTCTGATCGGCCGAACTTCATGATCTACACGCGGCATGAGCCGGTGGGCGTGGTGGCGGCGATCGTGCCGTGGAATTCGCCGCTGATGCTGCTGATGTGGAAGCTCGCGCCGCTGCTGGCGGCCGGGTGCACCGTGGTGGTCAAACCGTCGGAGCACACGCCGGTCTCAGCTCTCGAATTCGCGAAGCGGGTCGAGGAGGCGGGGTTCCCGCCGGGCGTGTTCAACGTCGTGACCGGGCGCAGCGCCGAACTCGGCCGCGCGCTCGTGGCCCATCCCGGAGTACGGCACGTCGCGTTCACCGGCTCCCCGGGCATCGGGGTGAAGGTCGCCCAGGGTGCCGCCGAGCACTTCGCGCGCACCACCTTGGAGCTCGGCGGCAAATCCGCCCAGGTGGTGTTTCCGGACGCCGACCTCGACGCCGCGTGCAACGGGGTGATCGCCGGCATCTTCGCGGCGACCGGCCAGACCTGCGTCGCCGGCTCGCGCCTGGTCGTCCACCGGGACGTGCACGACGCGCTGCTCGAGCGGATCGTGGCGCGCACCAAGGAAATCCAGCTCGGCGACCCGATGCTGCCGGAGACGGAGATGGGCCCGCTGGCCAACGCGCCGCAGTTCGCCACGGTCTCCGGTTTCGTCGAGCGGGCCGTGGCGGACGGCGCGCGGGTGGTGACCGGGGGCAGGCCGAGCCCTAAGCTCGGCGGACTGTTCTACGAGCCCACCATCCTCGCGCGCGTGCGTTCCGAAATGGAGGTGGCTCGCGAGGAGATCTTCGGCCCCGTGCTCTCAGTGCTCGAGTTCGACACGGAGGAGGAGGCGGTGCGCACGGCGAACGCGACCCGGTACGGTCTGGGCGCCGGCCTGTGGACCCAGGACATACGGCGCGCCCACCGCGTCGCCCACCAGCTGCGTGCCGGGAACGTCTGGATCAACTCCTACCGGGTGGTCGCGCCCAACGTGCCGTTCGGCGGCATGGGGGCCAGCGGCTGGGGCCGGGAGAGCGGCATCGACGCCGTGCGCGAGTACACCGAGACGAAGGCGGTCTGGATCGAGCTGAGCAACCAGACGCGGGACCCGTTCAAACTCGGTTGAGCCGACGCGCAGGTGTTCGCGCCCGCCTCGCTACGGAGCGGGCGCGAACACCTCCGGGTGGCGCGCGAGTTCCGCGCGGGTGCGGCGGATGTGCAACTCCAGGACGCGTTCCGCCGAGGACAGATCGCGTGCCTGCAACGCCTCGATCAGCAGCCGGTGTTCGGCGCGGATGACCCAGCTGTGCTGAGCACCGGCCAGACGCGTGTAGGCGCGGCGATAGTGCTGAGTGGTGTCCCAGAGCCGGGCGACCATGGACGCGAGCTCATCGGCTTGATGCCGCCGGTATGTCGCCCAGTGCAGCTGCCGGTCGAGCACGAGGAACGATTCGACGTCGTCGCCCGCCGCCTCGATGCGCTCTTGCAGCTCGACCAGCTCCGCGAGGTCCTCATCCGTCAGGCGCGGTGCGGACTCCGCCAACAGCAGCGGTTCGATCCGCTCGCGAATCCGATAACTGAGCTGGCACTCGCGCAGATCCATCTGGATCACCCGCGCGCCCTGGTTGGCCCGCACGGTCACCAGGCCGCGCGAGGCCAGGATGCGCAGGGCCTCGCGAACCGGAAGCCGGCTGGTGCGCAGCTCTTCGGCGAGCTCATCCTGGATGATGCGGGCGCCGGGCTGCAACCGCCCGGACAGGATCCGCTCGCGCACCAGGTCGGCGATGCGCTCGCTCGCGACGATGCCGCGCGCCTCCCCGTTGTTGTCGGGCACCTGCTCTCCCTTCGTTCTCGTCATCCGAAGGCTGCGGGATCGCGCTCGAAGGCCCGGCCTTCGGGATAGGAGACCAGCTCACACTGTAGGCCCCAGGGCGCGAGGAAATAGACCCAGCGCTGCCCGAGCGTGGCACGTCGGCTCGCCGTCGGCTCACCGAGCACCGTCAGTCCGCGTCGCCGCAGGTCGGCGACCGCGGCGTCGAGGTCCTCGACGTAGAGGGCGATGTGATGGCCGCCGATGTCGCTGTTGCGCGGCGGGAGCGCGCGCTGGTCCGGCGCCTCGTACTCGAAGACCTCGAAGATCGCCTGGGTGCCCAGCCGGTAGAAGTGGATCCGGGGCACCACGGCCCGGGGATCGACGTTCAGGTGCTCGCGCATCCACTCGCCCTGGTCGTCACGCAGCGGGCCGAGTTCGAACAGGTACTCGCAGCCCAGCACCTCGACGAAGAACTCCCGAGCCTGTTCCAGATCGGGCACGGTCAGGCCGATGTGATCGACGCGGCTGACTCCAGGGATCGGCATTCAAGCCTCCATTGGATCCAATTGCTCTTGAAATGATGGAAACAACGGGCATAGTCTACCCCCGTAGCGCCAGTTGGATCCATTCTGGATTTCTGCACCGTGGAGGCACCGATGCCAAGCCGCAAGAAACTGACCGCCGGATCGCCGTGGACGCAGCTGACCGCGTCCACCGCCGACTGGGATGCCGCGGATCCCGACGTGCTGCTCGACCTGCTCGGCCGGGCACTGTGGATCCGGGCGTTCGAGGAGCAGGTGCTCGAGCTGGCCGGGCAGGGGCTGGTCCACGGGCCGGCGCACTCGAGCATCGGCCAGGAGGGCGGCGCGGTCGGATCCGTGCAGCCGCTGCGCAGCGATGACTTCGTCAACGGCTCGCACCGCGGTCACCACCAGTTCCTGGCCAAGGCGTTCGGCCACGTCATGACCGCGAAACCCGGGGCCCTGCCCGAGCTCGACGAGCAAGTGCGCACCGTGCTGCGCCGGACGCTCGCCGAGATCTGCGGCCTGGCCGACGGCTACTGCCGGGGCCGCGGCGGGTCGATGCACCTGCAGTGGCGCGAGGCAGGGGCGATGGGCACCAACGCGATCGTCGGCGGCGGCGTGCCGCAGGCTGCCGGCTTCGCGTTCAACCAGAGCCGGTCCGGCACCGACGCGGTGACGGTGACGTACTTCGGCGACGGCGCCGTCAACATCGGCTCCGTGCTCGAGACCTTCAACCTCGCGGCCGCGTGGAAGCTGCCGCTGTGCTTCTTCATCGAGAACAACCAGTACGCCGTCTCGACCGCAGTCTCCGAAGCCACCGCCGAACCCCGCCTGTCCGCCCGGGGACTGGGTTTCAACATACCGAGCTGGCGCGTGGACGGAATGGATCCGCTCGCCGTGCACCTGGCCATGGACGAGGCTCTCGCGCACATGCGCACCGGAGGCGGCCCGACGATCATCGAGGCCGACGTCTACCGGTACTTCCATCAGAACGGCCCCTATCCGGGCAGCGCCTTCGGATACCGGAAGAAGGCCGAGGAGACGGCGTGGCGCGAGCGCGACCCGATCGACCTGCTACGCGCGCACTGTGTGCGGCGCGGGCTCCTCACGGCCGAAGAGGTGGACGCAGCGCGCGAGCAGGCAGTGACGGTGCTACGGGAGACCGCCGACACGCTGGTCGAACCGCAGCCCGGCGGTAAGCCGGGACAGCGCCGGATCCGACCCGAGCTGTGGCCCGACCCCGGCTTCGTCGACATCGGCGTGCGCGGCGATCTGAGCGAGCTCGTCGGAAGCCGCCACGAGGAGCAGGAGAGCTTCTCCGGCGAGCTGGCCGACCGCCGCTTCATCGACGTCGTCAGCGACGTCATCGGCCGGCGCATGGAGACGGACGAGCGCGTGGTCGTGCTCGGCGAGGACGTGCACCGCCTCAAGGGCGGCACCAACGGCGCGACCAAGCGCGCGATCGAGCTGTTCCCGGACCGCGTCCTCGGCACCCCCATCAGCGAGAACGCCTTCGCCGGACTCGGCGGCGGTATGGCGCTGGACGGGCGCTTCCACCCGATCGTGGAGTTCATGTACGCGGACTTCATGTGGGTCGCGGCCGACCAGCTTTTCAACCAGATCGCCAAGGCGCGGCACATGTTCGGCGGGCACAGCCGCGTACCGTTCGTCCTGCGCAGCAAGCTCGCGGCCGGTACCGGATACGGTTCGCAGCACTCGATGGATCCGGCGGGCGTGCTCGCCACGGCCCCCGGACTGCGCATCGCGGCACCTTCGACCCCGTTCGACTACGTCGGCCTGATGAACACGGCGCTCGCCTGCGACGACCCGGTGGTCGTCCTCGAGCACGTCGACCTGTACTCCACCACCGGACCGGCCCCGGTCGAGGACTTCGACTACCGGATCCCGGTCGGAAGCGCGGCGCTGCGCCGGGAAGGCGACGACCTGACTGTCATCAGTTATCTGAACATGGTCGGCCACTGCGTGGAGGCGCTCGAGCAGACGCCCGAGATCAGCGCCGATCTCATCGATCTGCGATGGCTCGACCGCGCGAGCTTCGACTGGGAGACGGTGGAGCGCAGCGTCCGCAAGACCAACAGAGTCCTGATCGTCGAGCAGGGCGCACAGGGCACCTCCTACGGAGGCTGGGTCGCCGACGAGATCCAGCGCCGGCTGTTCGACTGGCTCGACGCTCCGGTCGAGCGGGTGACGGGCGCGGAGGCCTCGCCGAGCATCAGCAAGGTCCTCGAGCGCGCAGCAATCGCCCGCACCGAGGAGATCGTCACCGCTTTGCGCGGGTTCGCCTCCCGTTGAGAGCGGCGCAGAGGACCAAGCGGACGATGCGGAATCGATGACCGCGTCAGCCGAAACCGAAGGAGCTCCCCATGCTGATGTCGAGTGCCGGTGAGCGCCGGCCGTGCGGGTTGGTAGAACGCTCCGACGCGGAGCACGGCCCACAACACGCTCACGCGTCGGCGTGCGAGGGCGAGCTGGGCCCGCCGGTGTCCCCGGCCTTCGCTTCGTGCCCGTGGATCTGCTGATCTTTCGACCGACCAATCCAGCCCACAGACAAGAAAGGTAGGGCCACCATGGCAACGCTACTGCGCCTGCCCGAGGTCGCCGCCGGCGCCACCGAAGCGGTCCTGAGCGAATGGCTCGTGCCCGAGCGCACGATGTTCCGCAAGGGCGAACCCGTCGCGCTCATCGAGACCGAGAAGGCCACCGTCGAGATCGAGGCGGAGGCGGACGAGATGATCCTGCGGGCCCTGGTGCCGAACGGATCCCAGATCTGCGTCGGTGACCCGATCGCACTACTCGGAGCGGAAAGCGAGCGCGATTCCGACGCTGACGCGCTGCTCGCCGAACTCGGCGTGCGCGCGAACGCGGTCGAAGTCCGGTCCGCGCCGGAGCGACGCGAGGTGCCCGACACCGTGCCACCCGCCGGATCCGCCCCCTCCGCACCGTTGCCGGATGAAAGGCGTCCGCAACCCGAGGCGCCGCCCCCAGGCGCGCCCACTGCGCGGGAGCCGGCCGTCGCCGACTCCGCGCGCCTGTTCATCAGCCCGCTTGCGCGCAAGATGATCAGACAGGCCGGGCTGGTTCCCGAAGAAATACGCGGCAGCGGCCCGAACGGGCGCATCATCCGCCGAGACGTGGAAGCGGCCGCCGCCGCGGCCGCCACCTCCGCGGTGACGGAGGCTTCACAGTCCGGTCCGGTCACACAGGCTGCGCAACCAACCCCGGCGGCCGGCCACGCGGTGCAGCAGCCGGCACCGGCAGCAGCACAGCCCGCACCGGTAGCTTCCAGCGGCTCGGCTTACTCCGCCATCCCACACTCCCGGATGAGAAATGCCATCGCGAAGCGCCTTTCGCTGAGCAAGCAGACGATTCCGCACTTCTACCTCAGACGCAGCGCCCGCCTCGACGAGCTGCTCGCGTTGCGTGCCCGGCTCAACGCGGTCTCGCCTCGGAAGATCACAATCAACGATCTGGTGCTTCGGGCCGTCGCAGTGGCGTATCAGGTGGTACCCGAGGCGAACGTGCGTTGGACCGAAGAGGCACTGCACCAGTTCGACACGGTCGAGATCGGCGTGGCGATCGCCTCGCAAAGAGGCCTTGTCACACCAGTGCTGCGCGGGGTCGAACGCGCGACCCCAGCCTCTCTTGCCGAGCAAGTTCGCGGATTCGCGCAGCAGGCTGACGAGGGAACGCTCAGGCAGAGCGACCTCGAGGGCGGATCCATCAGCGTCACCAACCTCGGCATGTATGGCACTGAGGAGTTCGCGGCGATCATCAATCCGCCTCAGTCCGCGATCCTGGCCGTCGGCGCCGCCATACCGTCTGCCGTCGTTCTGGACGGCCAACTCGGTGTCGCGACGGTCATGAACCTGACACTCTCCGTCGACCACCGTGCAATCGACGGCGCACTCGCCGCGCGTTGGATGTCGGCGCTCGTCAACGCGCTCGAAGAGCCGCTGCGCCTGCTTGCCTGACGGCGCGGCCACGGTCGCGACGACACTCCTCACCATCTGTGCCGGGTCGGCGCCTTCATCGCCCGGCCCGGCACAGCGCGCGCTAAGCCCGCCTCCGACGTCCGGCTCGCCGATAGCCGCTCCCACGCAGCGCAAGGCGAGAATGACAGCAGTACACCTCGAAGGGCTTCGCCGGACTCTGCGACGAACGCGGCGTGAACCGCTCACGAGGCACGGTGGGCGCCCAGTGCGGACAACGCCGAGGCCGCGGCATTCAACGCCACCGTGAAACGCGAGACCCTCCAAGGCGCCGGACGCCGGCCGAGCGCGCGCGACGCACGACGGGCCGTCCAACGCCTGGATGATCATCATGGGCGGTCGGCGCTAGCACCCGCACAGCCGGGTCGGCGCAGCACTGGAAAAGCTCGTGTCTGACGTCGGCGGACGCTCGATCGAACAGGCCAACATCGATGTCTACCAGTCCTCCGGCGCCCCCAACCGCCTCCACTACGCCCCTCCCGCACCGAACCGCTGCACATCCGCACCCGTGCGAAGGCGCCAGGCCAGAACGGGGCGTGCGCATCCACAAGTATCACGACAAGGAAACGCGCAAGCTCCTCGACCGCGCTTCTTGACCGCGACAAGCGAGTGCGACCGCAGCCGGACGACCTGACGGCTCGCGAAGTTGATCGTCAGGCGACGGGATCGGGGTGGACGCACTCGACCCCGTCACGGGTGGTGTACATCTGCCAGTAGAGGTCGGCGAGTTCATCCGGGTCAACGGACGGGAGGGCGGCGAGAATTTCGGCATCGAGGGCTTCGGCCATCTCGCTGCGCTCGATCATTGCGCTGATCGAGAGGGTCCCGGCGTAGATTCCGGTGCCGGCCAGCTCGGCGTGCAGGGAGTAGAGGTAGTTCCGCGCCGCGGCCATGATCGGGCCCAGGCCGCTCAGATGCGGGCGCGGGGCTACGGCGGTGTGGCCGGTGGTCATCAGGAATGCGCCGTCGCCGCGTTCGGTCCACTCCGGCAGCACGGACCGGACGACGGCGATCGGAGTCAGTAGCAGCAGGGGGACGTGGCGGGCGACGGTGTCCGGGTCCAGGCGGGCGGCCGGGGTGAAGCCCTGCTCACCGCTGATCGGGCCGTATTCGATCACGTCGATGTGGCCGAAGCGCTCGCGGATCGTGGCGATCAGGAGCGGGATCTCGCCCGGACGGGAGAGGTCGGCGGCGAATCCGGCCACGTCGATGCCCTCGCCGGCCAACTGCCCGACGAGCGCGTCCAGCCGCTCCTTGCGACGCGCGACCAGGGCCACGCGGAAGCCCTCGGCGGCGAAGCGGCGGGCTACGGACGCGCCGAGGCCGGGGCCTGCGCCGAAGATTGCGATCACCTTGGACATGGGGTGCCTCCCGAGGCTCGAGTTCAATTCCTACAATTTGTGCGTGAGGCCATCGTGGACCAGGATGGAGAGCCGTACAAAAGGCACATCGGTGTGCGTACCGGAGGAGAGCCAGCCAACTATGGGCCCTGTGAGCAGGTCAGACGCGCTCGCCGTGCGGAATCCGTGTGCGGCGTATTCGACCGAGCAGGGTGCGTTCTTCCGGCAGATCCTCGATCGGGTGGGGGACAAGTGGAGCCTGCTGGTGATCGCGGTCCTGGCGGATGGCCCAGTGCGGTACAGCGAGCTGCTGGACGTGGTGCCGGGCATCTCTCAGCGCATGCTGACGCTCACGCTTCGCCAATTGGCGCAGGACGGGCTGGTGACCCGAACCGCGTACCGCGAGGTGCCGCCGCGGGTCGAATACGCCCTGACGCCGCTCAGCCGTGGTCTGCACGAGATCGTCAGTTCGCTGATCGGATGGGCGGCGGAGCATCAGGAGGAGATTCGGGTGCATCGTGGTATGGCGTGAGGGGCTCATCCGCAGCGCGCTGCGGTGGTGGGTAAGCGCAAGGCGAACAAACCGGCCTGACCGAGCCGGAGTAGGCCGGGCCTCGAGCCCAAGAGTCGGATGATTAGGCTAGTCCGTGGGTCGCACCAGCCCCGACTGGTAGGCGAACACGACGAGCTGCGCCCGGTCGCGAGCGTGGAGCTTGACCATCGCGCGACTGACGTGAGTGCGCGCGGTCGCCGGGCTGAGCACGAGTTCGGCGGCGATCTCGTCGTTCGTCAGGCCCTGCGCGACGAGGGCGACGATTTCGCGTTCCCTTTCGGTCAGCGCGCTCATCGTGGCCGGCACCAGCTTGGGCCTGACCGGCCGCGCGGTGAACTCGGTGATCAGCCTGCGGGTCACGCTCGGCGAGAGCAGTGCCTCCCCGCGCGCGACTTCCCGTACCGCGCGGATGAGCTCGGCGGGTTGGGTGTGCTTGACCAGGAACCCACTGGCCCCGGCGCGCAGCGCCTCGAATACGTACTCGTCGAGCTCAAACGTCGTTAGCACCAGCACGCGCACCGCGGCCAGACGCTCGTCCCCGGCGATGCGGCGCGTCGCTTCCAGGCCGTCCACGCCCGGCATCCGGATGTCCATAAGCACCACGTCCGGCAACTGCTCGCGCACCTGCTCCACGGCGAGGGCGCCATCGTCCGCCTCACCGACGACCTCGATGTCCTTCTCGGCATCGAGGATCATGGCGAATCCGGCACGTACCAGCGGCTGGTCATCGGCGAGTACGACGCGGATCACGAGCGCGGCCCCCATCCGGCACGCACCACGAACCCGCCGCGCGGTCCGGGTCCCGCGTCCAGGCGTCCGCCGGTCGACTCGGCCCGTTCCCGCATACCGCGAATCCCGATTCCGCTTCCAGAGGACGCCGAGGCGCCCGCAGCGCCCACGCCGTCGTCGCAGACCTCGACATGCAGGCTTCGATCATCTTCGACACGCACGGTCACCTGCACGAACGACGCGTCCGCGTGCCGGATCACGTTCGTCAGCGACTCCTGCACGATGCGGTACGCGGCGATCCCGACGGCCTCGGGCACGTCCTGGGTCCGGCCCTCGATCGCGACGCCGGTGCGCAGCCGCGGGCTGCCGCTGGACTCCGCCAGAGCCCGGATCTGCGCGATCCCCGGCGTCGGCATCCGGTCGGCCGACTCGCCGTCCGCGCGCAGGACGCCGAGCATGGCGGTGAGCTCGTCGAGCACGTCCCCGCTCGCCTGCTGGATCGCCACCAGGGCCTGTTTGGCCGCCTCCGGACGCTGGTCGGCCACGTGCGCGCCGGCGGCGGCCTGCACGTTGATCATCGCCATCGCGTGGCCGACGCTGTCGTGCAGGTCCCGCGCGATGCGCAGCCGGTCCTCCGCGATCCGCCGCCTGGCCTGCTCCACCCTGGTCAGTTCGCGGCTGCGGGTCTGCTCCCGGACACCCTCGAGGTAGACGCGCCGGTTGCGCGCCACCTCGCCCAGGAACACCGCTGCGGCCGCCCACCCCGCGAAGATCAACGGGAGCACAGCCGCCGCGGGCCGCGTGGTCAGCGCGAGCACGGTGAGCACGATGACCAGGAGCCCAGCCCCGGACACGGCTGTGCGGCGCGGGGTGTGCCAGCCCATCGAGAAGAGCACGAGCATCCCCGCGAGATAGATCGGTCCGATCGGGTAACCGCGCCCGAGGTAGCAGCCGAGTGCCGTGACCACGAGGACCAGCGCCGTGCGCGGGAACCGGCGGCACAAGGCCACGGCGGCTCCGGCGAGCACCAGCAGGAGATACCCGAGCGCATCCAAGGCCCGGCCACCGCTCGGCGGCTGGTTGTGACCGCTCGCGAGCAGGAAGAACACCGTCAGAACGGCGGCTCCGGCGAGGGTGCGCGCCCATCCGCCAGCGGCCCGCGCCGCAGGCGGGCGCTGCATACTCACGCTGTTCCGGTCGATCATGCCCCAGACACTACGAGGGTCGCGCGCCGGATGTCGTCCGCCGGGCCGCGTAACCAGCGTGTACGTAAGCGGGCGTACGCGCAACTGCCGCCCGTCGACAGACGACCGTCCCCATGGCGCGCACCACGCTGAACCCATGCACGAACAGATTGAGCGCGAGCGGCTCTTCGGGCCGCGTCTGCGCCGCGACGTCCTGACCGTCCATATCCTCACCTCAGTCGCCTGGATCGGCGTCGACCTGTGCATGCTCGTACTCGCGATCATGGGCGCGACCAGCAGCGACACCACGACGCAGCGTTCGGCGTTCGTCACCCTGGGGGCGGTCGCGGATGCGCTGCTGATCCCTTTGCCGCTGCTCGCAGTGCTCACCGGCATCACGATCGCGCTGGGGACCCGGTGGAAACTGCTGGGGACCCGGTGGAAACTACTGCGCCACTACTGGGTCGCCGTATCGCTGCCGGCGACCACCGCCTCCGCGGCCGCGGTGCTGTTCGCGCTCCGGCCGCGGCTGCATCAGGCCGCGAATCTGGCCCGCGACGCCCGCGAGCCCGCCGCTGCCGTCGGGCCGCTGCAGCAGGAGATCATCGTGGCGAGCTCGTTCGCACTCCTCGTCCTGTGCACAGTGACCGCGATCAACGTCTCCAAGCCCTGGGGACGCACGCGCTGCGGTTCGACCGGTTGGTACGCCCGCCGACGTAGCCGCAAGTGCCGCTCCGTGTCGGACGACCCAAGCCCGGGTTGATCGCACGCTGGAGGGCATGAACCCGAACCTGCCACCGTCCAGCCACCCGTTCGAGGAGAGGACGGATCGATGATCGAACTGCAGCGGCTCAGCAAGCGCTACGGCGACACGCTCGCCGTCGACGACCTGAGCTTCACGATTCCCACCGGCCTCGTCACCGGCTTTCTCGGCCCCAACGGCGCGGGCAAGTCCACCACGATGCGGATGATCCTAGGGCTTGACCGGCCGACCAGCGGCAAGGTCCTGATCAACGGACACCGCTACGACCAGCTGGCGGAGCCGCTTACCCACGTCGGCGCGCTACTCGAGGCCAAGGCCGCCCAGCAGGGCCGCAGCGCATACAACCACCTGCTCTGGCTCGCGCGCAGCAACCGGATCCCGGAGCGTCGCGTGGCCGAAGTGCTGGACACGGTCGGCCTGCGGGACGTGGCGCGCAAGCGGATCGGCGGATTCTCCCTCGGCATGGGGCAGCGCCTCGGAATCGCCGCGGCCCTGCTCGGCGACCCGGCGGTACTCCTGTTCGACGAACCGGTCAACGGGCTCGACCCGGAGGGCATCCTCTGGATCCGCACCCTGATGAAGTCGCTGGCCGCCGAGGGCCGCACCGTTTTCGTCTCCAGCCATCTGATGAGCGAAATGGCGCTGACCGCGGACCACCTGATCGTCATCGGGCGCGGGAGGCTACTGGCCGACCTGCCGATGGGCGAGTTCATCGACCGCAACTCACGAAGTCACGTGCGGGTGGTTACCGAGCAGCCCGAGGCGCTGATGGACGCGCTGGACGGCGACGCGGTCGCCTACCGGCGCGGCGCGGACGGCGCGTTCGAGGCCGTCGGCGTCGAACCGGGCCGCATCGCGAAGCTCGCCTCCGGGCGCGGGCTGGTGCTGACCGAGCTCAGCCTCCAGCGCGCCTCGCTGGAGGAAGCGTTCATGGAGATGACCGCGGACGCCGTGGAGTACCACGCGGGTCTGGCCGCATCAGATCACGAGCAGCGGAAGCAGGAATAGAAGATGACCTACGCAACCCTCGCGCCGACGATTCGGCCGAGCATCATCAGTCGGTTCGCACCGGTGATCAACGCGGAGTGGACCAAGCTTCGCACCCTTCGCAGCCCCGGTGCGATGCTGATCGCGGCATACGTCGCCACAGTCGGCGGCGGTGCGCTGCTGACGTTCTTCATCAACAAGAACTTCAGCAGCATGCCCACCGACGCCCCCTTCGAGCCGGTACGCAGCGCCTTCGGTGGCCTGGTCCTCGGTCAGCTCGCGATGGTCGTGCTCGGCGTCACGATGATCGGCGGCGAATACGCCAGCGGCATGATCAGGGCCACGCTGGCGGCGGTACCGGAACGCGGACTGCTGCTGGCGGCCAAGGCGGTGGTCCTGACCGCGGTCACCTTGGTCGCCGGGCTGGTGATCGCGTTCTCAACGTTCTTCGTCGGCCAGGCGATGCTCGGCAAACACGGCGTCAGTATCGGCGACCCCAACGTGCTACGGGCCGTGCTCGGCGGCGCGTTCTACCTGACGCTGATCGCGCTGTTCTCGCTCGGTGTGACCACGATGCTGCGTCGGCAGACCCTCGCGTTGGGCATCCTCATGCCGTTCTTCTTCCTGGTCTCCGGCATCCTGCAGGCGATCCCCGGCGTGACGAAGGCGACCCAGTTCCTGCCGGACCAGGCCGGCCAGAAGTTCCTGCAGATCCACCACCAGTCAAAGGACGCGTTCGGGCCGTGGACCGGGGCCTTGATCACCGTGGCGTGGGTGGCGCTGGCGCTGCTGGGGGCCTGGCTCACCGTGCGCCGACGGGACGCGTGAGCCGCACCGTGACCAGCGGTACATGAAAGGAGCAGCCGTGGCCACGTCGATGAGCCGCCGCCGCGTCGTCACGATGAGCGCTGCCGCTACGGCCACCGGCGCACTGCCGCCGGTCTCGGGAACCACCGCCGAGGCGGCGTCCCTGACCCCAGCGGACGAGCCCGACCGAGTCTTCGACGTCAGGCGCTTCGGCGCAATGGGCGACGGCGTGACGATCGACTCCGCCGCCGTCAACCGCGCGATCGGCGCGGCCGTCGAGGCGGGGCCGTCCGGCAGCAGGGGGCCGGGCGACACCGTGGTCGACGGCGGGCTGCTGGAGGACGGGACGGTCAGCAACATCACCATGCGCCGGGTACGGATGCCGATCTTCATGCGGCTGGGCTCGCGGATGCGCGGGCGACCGGCGCCCAGATCGGGGCTGTGCGGCGCTGCTCGTCCTGACGACTGCGGCGTCCTCGAGGGTGGTGCGGTTGTCAACCAGGTATCAAGCAGACGGCTGCGGTTCATGGGCCACTCCGATTCCGCCGCCTCACGGGGAAGCCACGGGTCGTTCCAGCATCTCCGCCGAACCTGACAAGACGGACTGCACGGCACGTGTCGGGGCGCGGTCGGCCGTCCTGAGATCAGTTGCACTGTGCAAAACTGACGACACCTGCGGCGCTTGCGGGTCACCGTCTCGACATGCCGCTGAAACCCACTCAGAAAGCCCTGGGCTCACTGTGACCACGAATTTCCCCGGTCTCGTGTGTAGCGCGCCACTGCGGGTCTCATGGTCGCCGCGCGCATCTTAGTCGATTGCGACGGGCAAGCCTCCGAGTGCGTCATCCAATGCATCACACGCGTACGACGAATGGAGGGGCGCCGGTGACCGCGCCCCCTTGCCGCCCGGAGCGCGGAAGATCGTCGGGTGCTGCCCGGCCTCGGCCAATGCGTCGTTGCACCGGTCGATCTGGTCGCACAGCTGGACGTAGGTGCGCCCGGGAAGGCACTCGTCGTGGCTCCAGGTGGGGTTGGTGATCGTGTGTCCGGCCGCGGCGACCTCGCGCACCAGCGACAGGTTCGGGCCGACCTGCTGGCCGAGCACGTTGAACGTCGCGGCCCAGGTCTAAGCGGAGGTTCAGTGCCAGCCCGGCAGCACGGGCAGGCGCTCGGCCGGTTCGCCGCCGGCTTCCGTGAACGCGGTGAGCGAGGAGACCAGGTCGGCGCGCTGTTCGGCGGGCATGGCGGCGACGATGCGGGCGAACTCGGTGCGCCGGTATTCGGTGACCTGGCGCACGGTCTGCCAGCCGGAGCCGGTCAGCCGCAGGAGGACTTCGCGGCGGCGGGTGGGGTTGGCCGCCTTCTCGACCATGCCGGCGGTGGTGAGGCGTTCGACCATGCGCAGCGCGGTCGAGGGGTTGACCTCGAGGGCTTCGGCGAGCCCGGCCAGGCTGGAGGGTCCCCGGGAGTCGAGCATCACCAGCAGCCGGTACTGGGGAAGGGTGAGGGTTTCCTCGACCGCCGCCAGCGACTTCGCGGCGATGGCGACGAGCAGGCGGGATGCCGTGAGCAATGCCGCGACGACCTGGTCGGGGTCGCCGGTGTGCTTCGGGTGGCGGTCGGAGGGGATCGGCATTCTCCATTTCTACCTGGTCGCACGCTCGGGTGCGAATCTCTCAGCCGCTTACCGGCCAGTGGCGCATTGCGGCCCGGCGGGCACTGATCGTATAGTCATTGCATAATGCAATCTTCGGGCCGCGGTAGGACTCTGCGCTGATGCGTGCGACGTGCGCGACGGGCGGACGCGTGATTCCGCGTGAAGGGAAGACGATGGCACAGGCGACGGCGGCTCGGCTGCCGGAACGTTCGCGCAGGCAGGCGGCGGCCGGGGCGCTGCGTTCCTCGCAGGGCGGGCTGTTCCTGCTCGCGGTGCTGGTGGGCGTGGGCTCCGGGCTTGGGGCGGTGGTGTTCCGCTATCTGATCTCGTCGTTCACGTGGCTGGCGACCGGGCACAGCGAGTTCGGGCAGCAGGGCCGGGTGGCGAGCGCGCACTTCTCCTTTCTCGGTCCGGCGTTCTTCGTGGTGATCCCGGTGCTCGGCGGCCTGTTGTACGGGCCGCTGATCTACCGGTGGGCGCGTGAGGCGCGCGGGCACGGCGTGCCCGAGGTGATGATCGCGGTGGCGGAGAACGGCGGCCGGATCCGCCCGCAGGTCTCCGTGGTCAAGGCGTTGGCCTCGGCGCTGTGCATCGCGACCGGCGGTTCGGTGGGCCGGGAGGGGCCGATCGTGCAGATCGGCTCGGCGATGGCCTCGAGTCTCGGGCAGCGGATCCGGATGCCGGAGAACCGGCTGCGGATCCTGGTCGCGTGCGGGGCGGCGGGCGGGATCTCGGCGACCTTCAACGCCCCGATCACCGGGGTCTTCTTCGGCGTCGAGATCATCCTGCGCGCGTTCAGCGTCGAGGCGATGTTCCCGGTGATGCTCTCCGCGATGCTCGCCGACGTCGTCGCGGAACCATTCCTCGGCTCGGCACGCTTCCTGTCCGGCTTCCCGGCCGGAATCGCACTGCACCACCCCGCGAACTACCTGCTGATCGCGCTGCTCGCGGTGGTCGCGGCGTTCGTGGGCCTCGGGTTCAAGACCGTCCTGTACAAGATCGAGGACCTCGGCGACAAGCTGTGGGGCACCCGGCCGGAGTGGGCCCGTCCGGCGGTCGGCGGCGTGCTGCTCGGACTGGTCCTGCTCGCGGTCCCGCAGCTGTACGGGGTCGGGTATCCGGTGATGTACAAGGCGATCGCCGGGGGTTACGCGCTGTGGTTCCTGATTCTGCTGGTGTTCGGGAAAATGCTCGCCACCAGTGTGAGCCTGGGCATCGGCGGCTCGGGCGGGGTGTTCGCCCCCTCACTGTTCCTCGGGGTGATGTCCGGCACCGCGTACGGGGTGATCGTCGACCATGTCTTCGGCGCCGCGGCCGGGCCGCCGGCATTGTATGCGGCGGTGGCGATGGGGGCGGTGTTCACCTCCGCCGCCCGCGCCCCGCTGACCTCGCTGGCCAGCGTGGTGGAGATGACCGGCGACTTCACCCTGACCCTGCCGGTGATGCTGGCGGTCGCGATCGCCACGACGATCTCACGCGGTGTCAGCTACGGCACGATCTACACCACCAAGCTGCTGCGGCGCGGCACCGACCTGGACAAGTCGAGCCCGTGGCGTGCGCTGACGGACGTGAAGCTCGCGGACGCGATGCGCCCGCTGCCCGCACCGCTGTCCGTGACCGGCAACGGGCATGCGCCCGTGAGCCCTGACGACCTGACCGCCGCGCTGCCCGGCGAAGTCACCCACGAGCGCACCCCGCAGGCGCTGTACGCGAGCGAGTCGCTGAGCCAGGCGCTGCGCCAGCTCGTGCTCTACGGCCGCGACGGGCTTCCGGTGCTTTCGGCCGACGGTACCCGGGTGGAGGGCTGGGTGACCAACGCGTCCGCGATGCACGCGATCGCCCGCGATCTGGGCGCGACCACCGCCGAGAGCACGCGCGCGGAGTTGGAGGCGGAACTGGCCGCCGCGCACCAGCCCACCGACGAGGCCGACTCGCCGAACCCGCTCACCGGCTACCGCGTGATCGAGGTGCTGGTCGGCGAAGACTCCCACGCGGTCGGCAAGCCCCTGGCCGCGGTCGACTGGCCGACCGGACACATCCCGGTCTCGGTCCTGCACCGGCGTGTGCTGCACGAGGCCGACCCGGGCCTGAAGCTCACCGCTGGCGACCGCGTCAATCTGCTGGTACGCCGGACTTACGAGCCCGGCAGCGAGGGCGGGATCCTTGCCATGGACACCGTGCAGGGCGGCTGATTACACCAGAACCATGGTCCAGTTCGTTCGCACCCACCATGACCGGATCGCCGTCGTCGCGGCGCTCGCCGTGCCTGCGGCGGTGTGGCGGCGCGCTAATCCCGGCGCGCCACACTCGCGAACGCGGAGGCAGCGCTGCTCTGCGCCGACCACGCCGTCCGTCACTCATTCGACGACGAGGGTGCGGGAGCTGCCGCGGCCAGTGTGATATCAGGGCTCTTGTTGTCGCCGCTTCCTCTGCTGTCGCGGATCGTGGCGCCCGTGGCCCCGCTGTCGCCGTCTTCAATCGCAAGGCCGGCGCCGGTAAGGCCTCGCGGTTGCCCGGGAGGTGCGGAATGTCGCGTTCACCTCGGCGCTGAGAGCCGAGTACACCTGGCCAGCGGTGCTGCCTTGTCCGTTCGCACCGAGGATGTCCGAGCAGAGTGGGTAGAGCTGGTCGGCGGCGATGTCCCGGGCAGCGTGCCAGGTGACGTGACGCTCGGCGACACGTCCATCGCCCTCGGCGCCGTCCGCAGCGCCTCGAACGACGCCGGCGATCGTGTGCTGTCGATGGATCAACTCTAGTCGTGGAGCTTCCTGTACTGGGTGGGACGCAGGCCTTTGAGTTCGCGGAAGCGGCGGTTGAAGTTGGAGAGGTTGCGGTAGCCGCTGCGGGCGGCGACTTCGGTGACGGGGAGGTCGGTGGCGGCGAGGAGGGCACAGGCGGTGTCGATGCGGAGCTGGTTGACGTAGTCGGTGAGGGTGCGGCCCATGGCACGGCTGAAGAAGCGGCTGAAGGAGGTCGGGGACATGTGGGCCAGCGCGGCCACATCGGCGAGGCTTATGGGCGACGGCTCGGTGTGGGCATGCTGGAGGTAGCGGCATACCGTGTCGATGCGCTCGCTCATGACGGAGGCGGATGCCGGGGCGTATCCGGGTCCTGTCAGCGCATCGGGTGTGGTGTCGGTGGCGAGGTGTCGGAGGATGTCGAGCAGAGCCACAGTTTGAGCCGCGGGCGCCAGGTGAGGTAGCCGGGTGAGCAGTGCTCTCATGTCGGCAGGAGCGTGGCTGAAGCTCAGGCCCCTGGTAGAGCGATTCAGTAGGCTGTCGATGGTTCTGAATTGGGGCAGGGCGAAGAAGCCCGTGCCGAGGAACTCGTGTCGGAACTGGGTGACGACTGCCTCGGCTGATTCCTCGCCGTCTCTGGACGCGTAGGTGTGCGGGAGATCCGGGCCGAGCAGCACCAGGTCTCCGGGTTCGTAGTGCTCGATGGTGGTACCCACATAGCGCGTGCCGGTGCCCTCGGTGACGAGCGTCAGCTCGTACTCGCGGTGGTAGTGCCAGGCGAACTCGTTGGAGCGCTCTCTGCGGACGTAGCAGGTGAACGTCGTTCCACCGGCGTGGCCCGGCTGTTCGTAGCGCGGCTTCACGGGAGGACCTCGGGCGACGGTAAAGGGCAATTCAGTACCGGAAGTGGGCAAGAGCGGTGTGGCGTGCCCGGGTACCGCGCTGAGACCGTGGAGCCGTGACGCAGACCCAGACTTCCTTGATTTCCGAATTGGACATTCCGTACGAGGGCCTGTCCTCGACCGCGACCGCGGATTTCAACCGCGACGGTTTCGTGCATCTGGCCGGCGTGCTCTCGCCGGGCACTATCGCCGCGTACGAGCCGACGATCACCTCCGAGGTGATCCGCTTGAACACGCAGCACCTGCCCTTGGCCGAACGCGATACCTACGGCAAGGCGTTCTTGCAGGTCTCGAACCTGTGGCGGCACAACGAGGAGGTGCGGCGGCTGGTCTTCTCGCGCCGCCTGGCGCGGATCGCAGCCGAACTGATCGGCGTGCACGCCGTGCGGCTCTACCATGATCAGGCCCTGTACAAGGAGCCCGGTGGCGGCATCACGCCCTGGCACGCGGACGAGTACTACTGGCCGCTGTCGTCCGACCGCTGCCTGACGATCTGGCTGCCGCTGCAGGAGACGCCGCCGGAGATGGGGCCGCTGGCTTTCGCTCGGGGAAGCCACAACTTCTCCTTCGGCCGCGACCTGCCGATCTCCGACGAGTCCGAGGCGCGGTTGCAGCAGGCGTTGGCGCACCAGGAGTTCGAGGACGTCGTCGAGCCCTTCGCTCTCGGCGACGCGAGCTTCCACCGCGGCTGGACCTTCCACCACGCCGGGGCGAATCAGGGTACGCAGCCACGCCGGGTGATGACCGTGATCTATCTGGACGCAGACATCCGCGTGGCCGAGCCGGTGAACGCGCCGCAGGTGCGTGACCGCCAGTGGATGCCCGGCACGGAAATCGGGCAGGTGCCGGACACGCCGCTGAATCCGGTGCTGTACGACGGGACGGCGGGCTGATCGCGCGATGACCGGAATCATGGGGCGCTAGCCGGGATCTGGGGCCGGGTTCAGGCCGGGGCGCGCCAGGAAGTCGAAGTCGCAGCCCTGGTCGGCCTGCATGACGTGCTCCTGGTAGAGAGCGCCGTAGCCGCGCTCGAAGGTTGCGGCGGGCGGTTCCCATGCGAGCTGTCGGCGCGCGAGTTCGTCGTCGGACACTTCGAGGCGCAGCAGACGTCCGGGGACGTCCAGCGTCACCAGGTCGCCGGTGCGCACGAGTGCGAGCGGGCCGCCGGCGTGCGCCTCGGGCGCGACGTGTAGCACGCAGGTGCCGTAGCTCGTCCCGCTCATGCGGGCGTCCGAGATGCGGACCATGTCGGTGACGCCCTGCTTGAGCAGGTAGGCCGGGATCGGCAGCATCCCATACTCGGGCATGCCAGGGCCGCCGAGGGGGCCGGCGCCGCGCAGGACGAGGACGTGGTCCGCGGTGATGCCGAGTCGGGGGTCGTCGATGCGGTCGAGCAGGTCGTGGTAGGAGTCGAATACGACCGCGGAACCCGTGTGGGTCAGCAGTCTCGGGTCGGCTGCCAGGTGCTTGATGACCGCTCCGCCGGGGGCGAGGTTCCCGCGCAGTACGGCGACGCCGCCCTCGTCCGCGACCGGGTCGTCGCGGGTGCGGATGACGCGCGTGTCGTGGGTCGGGGCTTCGGCGTAGTAGGCGCCGAAGTCGCACCCTGCGACGGTCGGGCGGTCGGGGTGCAGGACTCCCGGGATCTCGCCGAGGTGGTGGAGCAGCGCGGGCAGGCCGCCCGCGTAGTAGAAGTCTTCCATCAGGTGTGCGCCGACGGGGCGGACGTCGGCGAGGACGGGGACGCGGCCGCCGATCGCGTCGAAGTCCTCGAGCGAGAGCGGCACGCCGACCCGGCCCGCGAGGGCGATCAGGTGGATCAGGGCGTTGGTGGATCCGCCGAGCGCGAGGACGGTGGCCGCGGCGTCCTCGAAGGCGGTGCGGGTCATGACCTGCGCCGGGGTCAGCTGCTCGCGGACGAGTGCGACCGCGCGGGCTCCCGCCGCAGCGGCCATGCGGTGGTGCGCGGAGTCGACAGCGGGGATCGCCGCGGATCCCGGCAGCGCCATGCCCAGTGCCTCGGCGGCCGAGGTCATCGTCGAGGCGGTGCCCATGGTCATGCAGTGGCCGGGCGAGCGGGCGAGGCCGCATTCGACCTCGGCGAGTTCGCATTCGCCGATCCGGCCGGCGCGGTGCTCGTCCCAGTACGCCCACAGGTCCGTGCCGCTGCCGAGCGTCCGGCCGCGGTGGTGCCCGCGCAGCATCGGCCCGGCGGGGACGACGATCGCCGGGAGCCCGGCGCTGGCCGCGCCCATCAGCAGCGCGGGGACGGTCTTGTCGCACCCGCCCATCAGCACGGCTCCGTCCACGGGATAACTGCGCAGCAGCTCCTCGGCCTCCATGGCCAGCAGGTTGCGGTAGAGCATGGGCGTGGGCTTCTGGAAAGTCTCCGAGAGCGTGGATACCGGGAACTCCAGCGGGAATCCGCCCGCCTGCCACACGCCGCGCTTGACCTGTTTGGCCCGCTCACGCAGATGCATGTGACAGGGATTGATGTCAGACCACGTGTTCAAGATCGCGACGACGGGCTTGCCCAGGTGCTCCTCGGGCAGGTAGCCGAGCTGGCGCATGCGGGAGCGGTGGCTGTACGCGCGCAGCCCGCCGCCGGTGGGTCCGTCGCCGAACCAGGCCTCGCTGCGCAGCCTGCGCGCGTTCGCGGCGCCGTCGCTCACAGCCATCCCTCCTGCCTCCACTGCTCGGTCAAGACTGCGATCCGGTCGCGCGTCGGCTGCGGGAGCAGACAGGACGGCGGACGCACATGGCGCGGTGCGAGGCCGAGCACCGCCAAGGCCTCCTTGACCACCGACACGTTGTCCGCGGACGCGTCGGCCGCACGCAGTTCCTCGAACTCGCGCGCCGACTCCCAGATCGTCATGGCCCGGCCGTAGTCGCCAGCGCGCAACGCCTCGCACATGCCCAGGGAGAGGCGTGGCACGATGTTGACCAGTCCGGAGGTGAAGCCCGTCGCGCCGACTGCCCAATACCCGGGCGCGGAAAGCTCGGCGAGTCCGGCGATCCACGTCAGGTCGTGCAGGCCCGCGTCCCTGGCGACCGAGGCGAAGCGCACCGGGTTGGGGACCGCGTATTTCACCCCGACCACGTTCGGGCTCTGCTCCATCAGTGCGCGGATGTGCGCGCCGCTCACCCGCTCGTCGCGGACGTAGAGCACGACGCCCAGTTCCGGGACGGCGTCCGCGATCGCGCGGTGGTAGTCGATCCAGCCCTCGGCCGATCTGTAGGGGTGCACCGGCTGGTGAATCATGATCGAGCCGGCGCCGGCCGCGCGGGCGTGTTCGGCGGCCGCGATGGCCGTGCCGAGGTCGAGCCCGACCCCTGCCATCACCTCGGCGCGGCCGGCCACGGCCGCGACCGCCGATTCCACGGCACGCCGGGTCTCTGGCGCACTGAGCGCGTAGAACTCGCCGGTGTTGCCGTTGGGCGTGACGACCTGCACGCCCCGCTCCATCAGCCGCGCGATCAGCGCCGCGTGGGTGTCCCAGTCGGCACTGCCGTCCACTCGGAACGGCGTCACCGGGATCGCCACGACCGCTGACAGGCGGCCGCGCAGGGTTTCGAAATGCTTTGATTCGTTGCTCATCGCTCGTCCGCTCGGTTCTGCGGCCCGGTGGGCAGGAAGAGGTCGTTGGCGCTGCGCAGCACGGTCGGCCCGGTCAGCCGCGACGGGTCCAGGGCCTCGGCGGTGCGCACGAGGAAGGTGCGGGTCTCTCCAGGCAGAAGCGTGACGAGCATGTCATCGACCTCTGCGTCGAGGGCGAGGCCGTCGGCGATGATCGACACGTCGCGGGCGAGGGAGTGGGCGTGCACGCGGACCTCGTAGCCGCCGTCGACGGCTGCGGCGTGCGCGGTCACGGGCCGCGGCTCGTAGGCGACTTCGAGGTCGTCCAGGAACGTGTGCACGACGCGGACCTCGGCCGCCTCGGCGACCAGCGCCTCCCGCTTGGGGTCCTCGGCCGCCAGCAGGGCCGCGGGGATGTCGATGCGGATCGCGGAGCGCGGCGCGACGCGGATCTCGACGACGGTCGAGGCCTTCACCTCTCCGTCGAAGGACCGGCGTTCCAGGCTGATCGGCTCGGCCCACGCGGTGTCGGTGTCGTTGATCGCGATCAGGACGCTGCGGCCCTCGCGCGGCTGGATCGTGAACAGGCGCGGCGCATAGGCTCGGCGCAGGGCGTACCACAGCGGCTTGGGCCGGCCTTCGCCGTCGATCGCCGACCAGGAGGTGGCCGGCCAGCAATCGTTGAGCTGCCAGACGATCGCCCCCGCCGTACGCGGCCACCAGGAGCGGAAGTGCTCGATGCCGAACGCGACGGCGCGGGCCTGGTTGAGTTGTGTGGTCCAGTGCCAGTCGGTGAAGCCGGACGGCCGCGGCAGGTGCGCGGCGAAGCCGCGTTCGAGCTTGCCGCTGCCGTCGTCGGCCTTCTGGTGCAGCAGGAACGCGGGCGAGGCGGGTGTGAGCGGTTCGTCGCGGATCCAGCGGCGCAGCGTGGCCCCGGTGGGCGGGGCCTGGAAGCCGAACTCGGAGCAGAAGCGCGGGATGTGGTCGCGGTAGGCAGTGTAATCGAGCGTGTTCCACACCTGCCATTCGTGGCGGGTGCCGTGGTTCTCGTCGTTCGGGTGAAGCGCGTCGATCGGGTGGTGCGGGTTGTATGGGCTGTTGGCGCAGTAGAAGCGCGTGGGGTCGAGCTGTGCGACGAGGCGCGGAAGGAGATCGGTGTAGTACCCGTGGCCCCACGGGCGCACGTCCATCTGCTCGCGCCAGCCCCAGTCGCAGTATCCCCACATGGTCTCGTTGCCGCCGTTCCACAGGGCGAGTGATGCGTGGGAGGCGAGCCGCGAGACGTTCTCGCGCACTTCCGCCTCGATCTCGGCGCGCAGCGGATCGGTCTCCGGATAGGCGGCGCAGGCGAACGGGAAGTCCTGCCAGACGAGCACGCCACGCTCGTCGCAGACCTCATAGAAGTCCTCGGTCTCGTAGATCCCGCCGCCCCAGACGCGCAGCATATTGACATGTGCGCCGAGGGCCTGGTCGACGCGGCGGGCGAGACGGTCGCGGGTGACGCGGGTGAGGAAGTGGTCGTCGGGGATCCAGTTGGCGCCCTTGACGAAGACCGGCCTGCCGTTGACGACGATCGTGAACGGCGTGCCGAGCTCGTCGGGTGCGACGTCGACGGTGACGGTGCGGAAGCCGATCCGCCGCGTCGCGGAGTCGAGCACGTGGAGTCTGTCGGCCGCGTCGAGTCCGTCGTCGGAGACATCGCAGAGTTCTACCGTGAGGTCGTGGAGCGGCTGGTCGCCGTATCCGTGGGGCCACCAGAGCGAGACGTTCGGGACGTCGAGCACGGCTGTCGCAGAATTCTCGGATACGGGCACTGCGGCGCGCGCCTCATGCGAACCGAGCCGCGCGGCCAGGGTCAGCTCTCCCCCGCCGCCGAGTCCGGCGCGCTCGATCTCCGCGTGCACCTCGACGCGGCCGGAACCGTCCTGCGCGACCGTCACCAGCGGCCGGAGCCGGCTGATGCGGGCCTCATGCCAGCGTTCGAGCCGGACCGGCTTCCAGATGCCCGCCGTCTGCAGGTCCGGCCCCCAGTCCCAGCCAAAGCTGCACGCCATCTTCCGGATGAGGCTGAATGCGTGCGGATACGTGCGGCTGTGCGGCCCGAGCTCGCGTTCGCTCCGCTCCACGTATTCGAGGGCGGAACGGAAGTCGACGACGAGTTCGTTCGTGCCGGATCGCAAGACCTCGCGCACGTCGAAGCGGTGGGAGCGGTGCATGTTCGCCGTCTCACCGAGTGTCCGGCCGTTGAGCTCGACGACGGCGAGAGTGTCGAGGCCGTCGAAGGCGAGATCGACCCGTTCCCCCTCGCGTGCGGCGTCGGCCTCGAAGCTCAGTGTGTAGCGCCAGTTCTCGCGGTGCATCCACGCGAGTTCCTCCTCGACCCTGTCGAGGTACGGATCGGGTATCCGGCCTGCGGCGAGCAGGTCGAGGTGGACCGTGCCGGGCACCCGCGCGGGCACGGAGCCCTCGGCGGTCGACAGGCGCCAGCCGTCGTGCAGTGTCTGGCGGTGCATCACAGAATTCCTTCCCTGGTCTGTCCCTGGGTCATCCAGCGCAGTTGGACGCGGCGGTGGTCGGCGGCGCCGCCCTCGTGGCCGTTCCACGTGTAGACCTCGATCTCCTTGCGCGGGTGCGCCCAGCGGTTGTATGAGGCGAAGACGGTCGAGGGCGGGCAGATCTGGTCCATCAGGGCCGCCGAGTAGAGCACCGGGCAGCCGGCGCGCGCCGCGAAGTGCCGGCCGTCGAAGTACGCCAGGGTGCGGAAGACCTGCTCGTCGCTGCCGCGCCGCGTCTGGAGGAAGCGCACGATCTCCTGGTACGGGTCGGCGTCGGTCATCTCGACGGCGCGGCGGAAGTGGGTGAGGAACGGCGTGTCCACCAGTGCGCCGGCGATGTCGTCGCGCAGCCCGGCCACCGCGGTGGCGATGCCGCCGCCCTGGCTCGCACCGCTGACGTGCACGCGGCCGGGGTCGATCGCGGGATGCCGCGCGGCGGCGTCCACCGCTCGGACCGCGTCCGTGTAAACGCGGCGGTAGTAGTACTGCTCGGGCGCGAGGATGCCGCGGGTCATGAAGCCGGGACTCTGCGGGTTCTCGCCGCCGACCGGGTCCGCGGTCGCGCCCGGGTGGTCGCCGCCCGCGGCCCCCTGTCCGCGGACGTCGACGACGAGCACGGCGCGGCCGGCGGCGGGCCAGAGCAGGTGGTCGTGTGGGTTGCCACGGCCGCGGTGGTAGCCGAGGTACTGCACGACGCAGGGCACCGGGCCGGGCGCGTGCCGGGGCAGGACCAGCCAGCCGGACACACGGTGCCCGCCCCAGCCAGCGAATGAGACGTCGTACACCTCGACCTCGCTCAGGCCGGCGTCGTGCGGCTCGAAGCGCTCGGCGAGGTCGTGTCCGGCGGCCTCGGCGAGCGTGCGCTTCCAGAAAGCGTCGAAGTCCTCCGGCTCGGCGGGCTCCGGACGGTAGGTGCGCAGCTCGGCGAGCGGCAGGTCGAACAGGGCCATGGAAGCTCCTCGCATGGTGAATACGCACCCAATCTATTCATCCGAGTCAAGGAAGTCCACCGTTGACACCCTTTGCATGCGCATGCAGAATTTGGTGCATGACCGTCAATGCACGAGCCGCCGTCGTCGGCACCGGACTGCGCGCGCAGCTGTTCACCGAGGGCATGGCCCACCGCGATCACATCGAGGTCGCAGCGCTGTGCGACCCGAATCCGGTGCGCATGGCCCACCACAACAGGCTGCTCGCGGCGGCCGGGCGCGCGCCGGTCCGGACCTACGCGCCGGACGAGTTCGCGGCGATGCTGCACGCCGAACGCATCGACACCGTCGTGGTCACCACGGTCGACGCGCTGCACGACGCGTACATCGTCCCGGCGCTGCGGGCCGGCTGCCGGGTGGTGACCGAGAAGCCGATGACCACGGACGCCGAGCGCTGCCGCCGCATCCTCGACACGGTCGAAGAAACCGGCGGCGACCTGTCCGTCGCCTTCAACTACCGCTTCAACCCGGTCCACGAGCTCGTACACCGCGAACTGCGCTCCGGCGCGATCGGCGAAGTGCTCTCCGTGCACTTCGAATGGCTGCTCGACGTGCGGCACGGCGCCGACTACTTCCGCCGCTGGCACCGCGAGCGCGACAAGAGCGGCGGCCTGATGGTGCACAAGGCCGGCCACCACTTCGATCTGGTCAACTGGTGGCTCGGCGACCGCCCCGAGCGGGTGTTCGGCGTCGGGCGGCTCGGCTTCTACGGCCGCGAGAACGGCGAGCGCACCGGCTACCGCCGCGACTACGAGCGCGCGCACGGCTCCGCCGCCGCGGCCGAGGACCCCTTCGCCCTGCACATGGACGAGAACGAGGGCCTGCGCGCGCTCTACCTCGACGCAGAGAAGCAGGACGGTTATATCCGGGACCGGAACGTGTTCGGGGACGGAATCACCGTCGAGGACGACATGGCGGTCCTGACCCGGTACGCCACGGGCGCTAGCATGTCGTACCACCTCACCGCCTACTCACCCTGGGAGGGCTACCGCGTGATGTTCAACGGCACCGGCGGCCGGCTGGAGCTGGAGGTCGTGGAGAGCACGTGGCAGCGGCCGCGCACGAAGCTCACTTCCAGCCGGGGCGCCGTGCACGGCGACACCGCCCTCGAGAACCCCGGCAGCGCGCAGATCTTGGTGCGTCCGCTCTGGCAGCCCCCGCGCGCGGTGGAGATCCCCGCGTTCGACCACGCCGGCCACGGCGGCGGCGACGCCCGGATGCTGCGCGCGCTGTTCGACGGCGAGAAGGACGCGGACGGCGGCGCCCCGGTCGCCGGCGTGCGCGACGGCGCTCTCGCGCTCGCCCTCGGCCTGGCCGCCAACGCCTCCTTCGCCAGCGGTCGGGGCGTGGACATCGACGACGTGGTGCGCGTCTGGTGAGCGCCGCCACCATGTCCGACGTCGCCCGCGCGGCCGGGGTCTCGCAGTCCACCGTCTCGCGCGTGTTCAGCCTGCCGGACACCGTGCGCGCCGACACCCGGCAGCGGGTGCTCGAGGCGGCGCGGCGGCTGGAGTTCACCCCGAACCGCGCGGCGAGCGCGCTCGCGAGCGGGCGGACCCGGACGCTCGGGCTGCTGGTGCCGGACGTGGTCAACCCGTACTACGCGGAGCTGATCAAGGCCGTGCAGAGGCGGGCGCGCGCCCGGGACCACGCCCTGTTCCTCGGCGAGACCGGCGACGACCCGGACGAGGGTTTCGCGCTCGCGCAGGCGATGGCCGGGCAGACCGACGGGCTGCTGCTGGCCGGTCCGCGGCTGACCGACGCCATGGTGCGCGAGGCCGCGCAGGCCGGCCCGCTCGCCGTGATCGGCGCGCGGATCGCCGGGGTCGACTGCTCCCACGCGGAGCTCGCGACCGGGATGCGGCAGGTGGTGCGGCATCTCGCGGCGCTCGGCCACGCCCGCGTCGTGTACGTCAACGGCACCCGCACCGCCTACGCGACCGAGCACCGGCAGCCGGTCCAGGAGGCGTGCGACGAATACGGGGTCGAACTCGTCGAGCAGCTCGGCCCCTTCGACCTGACCTTCGACAACGGCGTCGCGGCGGCGGACCTGGTGCCCACCAGCCGCGCGACCGCGGTCATCGCGCACAATGAGATGGTGGCGCACGGCGTTGCCTGCGGCCTCGCCCGGCAGGGGCGATCCGTGCCCGGCGACTTCAGCCTGGTGACGGTCGACGACACCTTCATGGCGCGCACGATCTACCCGGCGCTGACCGCGCTGCACATCCCGCTGGACGTCATGGGCGCGCGCGGCGTCGACCTGCTGGTACAACGCATCGCGGATCCGGACACCGAGCCGCGGCACGTTGCGCTCGCCACGAGCCTCGTCGTGCGCGCGTCGACGGCGCGGCCGGGCGGCGGCGGGTAGCGGCGGGCGGGTGCGTAGCCGTGGAAGTGGCAGTGGCTGTGGACGACGAGCGGGAGCGGCTGAAGGTCAAGCTCGCCGCATTGCTGGGCGGGCTCTCGGAAGCTCGCGAGCCGGCGGATCCGGCTCACATGGAAATACTGATGCCGGATGTGGGCGACGCGCCTTTCCCGGCCGTGATCTGCATCCCCGGGCACGGCAACGACTACGCCTTCGCGCATGGGGCCGTCGAGCGCGGCCTGGCCGTCGTCGTCCTTCAACTATCGGAATGCGAGCCCGCGGCGGGTGCCGCGCTGCTGCTCGGCGAGACGTTGCTCGGCTGGCGCGTGCGAGACGTGATGCGCGCCGTCGACCACGTCCAGACGCGCTCCGAGCTCGACGGCGAACGCGTCGGCTGCGTCGGTTTCTCCGGAGGCGGCGCCGTCGCACTCTTCGCGAGCGCACTGGACGTGCGCATCAGGTGCGCCTACATCAGCGGCTACCTGAACACCTTCCGGGCGAGCATCATGAGCCGGCCGCACTGCATCGACAACTACGTTCCGGGGATCCTGCGCTGGGCGGAGATGTACGACGTCGCAGGCCTGATCGCACCGCGACCGCTCTACGTCGAGTCGGGCGAGAACGACGAACTCTTCCCCGTCGCCGCAGCACGCGAGAGCTTCGAGCGGGTCGCGCAGATGTACTCACTGCTGGGCGCCGCGGACGGCAGCGCCCAGCAGGAGATCTTCGACGGCGGGCACCGCTTCCACGGCGGACGCGGCTGGGACTTCCTCGCCGATGCCCTACTGTGAACATACAGCGCGCGGGCCACGCTCTTCGCAGGCTGTGAAGGGGCGGCGCTCCGCGTCGCCCCACCTCAATACGCCGATCCGATGGGGCGTCGCGCTCTATGCCCTCTGCGACTACAGCTGCGGCTGCGGCCACAACTGGGGGCAGATCGCGGGGTCCGAGTAATCGGGCTCGCCGTCGAGGCGGCGCACGAGGCGGTCGTTGCCGTGGCCGACGGTGCCTGGACGGAAGCGGTTGTCGCCCGGCTGCAGGTGGACGGCCAGCGAGCGGCGCGGCTGCGTGCCGTGGTTCGGGCCTGAGCCGTGAACGGTGCGGCAGTGGTGGAAGCTGACCTGGCCGCGCTTCATCGTCGTCGGGCGGATGTCCAGGCTGTGGCCTTGGCCGCGGATCTGCGCCTCGAGCCCGCTCAGGTCCTGGGAGAAGAAGTCGAGGCCTGATATGTGATGCCGATGGCTGCCGTCGAGGAAGCCGACGGAACCGCCCTGCTCGTCCACGTCGTGGAAGCCCACCCAGGCCGTCAGCATCTCCTCGCTGCTGCAGGACGGCCAGTACTGCCGGTCGGTGTGCCACCCCACGTTCGAGGCGGTGCCCGGGGAGTCGACCGGCTTGTACAGCAACTGGTCGTGCCAGAGGCGGATGGATGCGGCGCCCGCGAGGCGTGCGGCCGTGGCGCCGATCAGCGGATGGGCGACGAGCCGGGCGAGTTCGTCCACGTGCAGCGAGGCGTAGTCGTTCTTGCGAAGGCCTTCGGCCGGCGGCGCGCTCCAGGTCTCGTCGGGCGTGTCGAGGTCGCCCGCGTAGTAGCGCCGCATGCCCTGCTCGGCGGCGTCCAGGACCTCGGGCGGCAGGATCACCGGGGAGATCCACCAGCCGTGCTCGCGGTAGAAGGCGATCTCGTCCGGGGTGGGCAGCAGGCTTTCATCGAACGCCGTCATGCCACCGGCCCCACAGACCCCTGATACGCGTAGTGGCGGGACGCGTCGAACACCGGCCATGGCTGGTACGCGTTCACGCCGGGCTCGCCGCGCAGGTGGAAGGCGCTCGGGTAGGGCTGCTCGTCCGCGGTGATGCGCGTGGACGTGGGAATGTAGCGGATGGTCAGGCCGCAGCGTCGGCGCGGCGAGGTGTTCGCGTTGCTGCCGTGCACGATGTTCGGGTGGTGCACCTCGACGTCGCCCGGCGCGAGCACCATGTCCACGGCGGCCGACTCGTCCACCGCGGCGGCGATCTCCGCGCCGAGCACGTTCTCGACAGCCACGTTGGCGCGCAGCGCCTCGGTGGCGCCGCGGTGGCTGCCCGGGATGAGGCGCACGCAGCCGTTCTCCGGGGTCGAGTGGTCCACGGCGAGCCAGAGCGTGACCACGCGCATCGGGTCCAGCGGCCAGAAGGCTGCGTCCTGGTGCCAGAGCACGGCCTGTCCCGAGTACGGCGGCTTGCTGATGTAGTGCGAGGCGAACAGCGCTATGTCCGGGCCGATGAAGTGCTCGGCGATGTCGAGCAGCCGCTCGTCGGAGATCAGCCGGAGCCAGAACGGATCGTCGCGCAGCAGGGTGTGGCCGAGCTGCTCCGGCCGCAGGTCCGGATGGTGCCGTTGCAGCCAGTCGACGTGCCCGGCGGCCTCGCGGACGAGTTCGGGGTCGATGACCTGGCGGAAGATCGCGTAGCCGTCGGTGTCGAAGCTCTGGCGGGGGTCGTCATTCATCGGGTTCTCCTACGATGCGCAGCGGGGCCGGCGCCCCGGCGTGGATGAGGCGGCCGTCGACCGAGATCTCGCAGTGCCCGGGTGCGAGTTCGAGATCGATCTCGTGGCCGCGGAAGTGCAGGCCGCGCAGGACGAGGCGGCCGGGCAGCCAGGCGGGCGGGGCCAGTTCCAGCGTGCCCTCGACCCGCGGCCGCAGGCCGGCGAGTCCGCACAGGACCGCCTCGACGCCGGTGAGCCCGGCGATGATGTTGGCGCGGCGGTTGCGCGGTGGGGCGGCCGGGCGTTCGCAGGAGTGCTCCTGCGGGAAGTACGGGAACAGCTCGCCCATCCACAGCACCCGCCGCAGCACGTCCCAGGCACGGCGCGGTTGGCCCTGCTCCCACAGGGTCTGGGCGAGTTGCGGCGCCTCGCCCGTGTAGGCGCCGCCGCCCGACCAGTCCATGTCCCCGAGCTCGTAGTGCAGGCGGTCCTCGGCGGAGACGCTGCTGACGCCGTACCGGCCGAGGAACGCGCCGTCGCGCAGGTGCGCGAGCAGCGCCTCGGCCATCGGCGGTGTGCACGCTCCGGCGCGCAGCGCGTCAAAGGCCTGAATCGAGTAGGCGAGTTCGGTGTGCCCGTCGGGGTAGCGGCTGCAGAACCAGCCCGCTT
>Ga0310811_10000654_pt1 | contig 44279 bp, 42 predicted proteins | sample YCmetagenome_FD_207642 | JGI IMG/M metagenome (GOLD analysis project Ga0310811, IMG submission 207642) | Soil microbial communities from experimental microcosm in Duke University, North Carolina, United States - YC | ecosystem: Engineered > Artificial ecosystem > Soil microcosm > Unclassified ...
AGAGCTTCATTTAAAAGAGTGCTCAGCATCGTTTCAGTTATAATCTGGCTGCTCGTGTTTCTGATTAATCTTGGGGTGTCGAAACAAGTCTGGGCCTTTATAAATCAATTGCTCGACAATAAGAGATCGTTTGGCAGTTTGAATTTTACCATTGGTAACGTTCTATTCTTTGCCCTTATCTTGTATATATCCAACCTATTCCAAAAACATATCGGTGTACTCTTCGGAGAAACGACGTCCACCCGTTTTACGAATCGAATTGAACACAAAAGTTCCAAACTTACATTGCTAAGGCTCGTCGTTGCGATCATTGGGGTTTTGCTGGCAGTTACGGCTTCTGGCATTCCTTTGGATAAACTGACGGTAGTTCTCGGCGCCTTAAGCGTAGGGATAGGCCTCGGCATGCAAAATATCGTAAATAACTTTGTTTCCGGCATTATACTCTTATTCGAAAAACCTTTTCAAATAGGTGATTTCGTCGAGTTAGCAGATAAAAAGGGAAAGATTGAAGATATTGGAATAAGGGCAAGCAAAATGCTCACACAGCAAGGTGGAGAAGCGATTATCCCCAACGGTGACCTGATCTCCAATCGTTTTACAAACTGGACCGTCAACACGGCATCGGTTCAATCTGAGATCATTCTCAAGGTTGGGATTGATTCCGACATAGATAAAGTGACCCAAATAGTCTCCGAAGAGATCCTAAAATCCGAGGCCATATTAAAAAATGAAAAACCTGATGTTTTGATTAATTCGATTGGCGGTGAAAACGCCGAACTACGGATCCTGATTTGGATTAAAAGCGTTTATGACGAACCTATCTTCAAGAATGAACTGTTCCGCGCTCTGATTTTACGTTTCAGCAAAGAAAAAATTGCGCTGAAGTAATACGGAAGCAGCTATTGCAGGAGCACCTCAAGGCGACAGTTACGTCTCACAGCATCAGAGAGTATTTCTGCTTAGGAATAAGATTAATTAATCCTCGCGAAAAAAACCATCTAAATAATATCTGACCGAAGGGAAATATTTTTTGAGAAGTTGTACCGAAATATGCAGAATCCAGATTAGCAGTCCAATTACCGCTGCAATGATCAGCGCCATAATAAAACCTGCTTTGAAGGATACTTCCATAAGGCCGCAACCGGATAAAGAAAGGGAGGCACCTATGGCCGAGATTAGTATACAATATTTTTTCATAGCTTGAAGGTTTCTTTCTATAACAACCTAATAACTTAAAAGTTGATTGTTTTTCCATTACCATAAGTTGCGGTGAGGGCGACCGTTTGATGGTGGCAAACTAAAGACACCAATCGTGGTTTATTATAAGAAAGAATTATGCAACCAGAGGTTTAAGATAATCAGGCATCATATAATTTAGCGAAGCCAATGATAGACACTCCATTAAAACAAAACCCGCTTACAAACTGATAGAACAATCATGACAGACGAAGAATTTCGTAGTGAATTTAAACCACTTCAAGTACCTCCCGCATATGACCGGGCCCAATCAGTGACAGACAAAGTAGTATTCGCGTTGGCTGATATCGGAGAAGGAACAGCCGAAGCTGTCGTACGACGTATCGAATGGCTCGATCCGGATGCCGATCACAAAATGGTTATCGCCAAAACCCATGAGATACTGACCGACCTCTTTCAAAAAGGATTGTTGGGCGGAAGGGAAGATAACGGAGATTTAATTTTTAATTTGCATAAAATCACTGAAGCCAATGGCGGGGTTACCAATCCTGATTTATTGGCTCCTGGGTTAGATTGAAAAATAGTAATCCTAATCGTGAATTGCAGATCGAAAATGGGAAAAAACCTCACAAAACAACTGGCCAAATTAGTTTTGCCTCAAAAAATACCTCCTAAATAGCTTCAGAGGCATATTTTAATTGAAATATTGAAAATCCATCACCAAATCCGAAAATCTAACATGCCCTATTTTAGGGCAAAAAGTCCAGCAAAAATCAAAAGTTAAGATTTTACTTCGAACCGGCCCATATCCGTGTAATTAATTTAACTCCTGTAACCCACCAAAGACGGACCCGAAAATAACTGATCACCCCCAACTTGGAAAAATCTCCAACTGGTAAGGAACAAGGCCGGAGATTTAAAATGATATCAAAGCTTTATTTTGCCCGATTTTCGTTCATGCATATACAAATCAAATTGTTTTGCACTGACCACTTCTTTCATTTTTTGATCGAAATCGCTTTGGTTTGCCGCCAACGCATCTTTCTTATCTGCGTCTGACCCGTTGCCAACACGTATCTCGTCAACGGTTTTGGTGTTGCCCAGGTAAAGGTCGAACACTTTTTTGGTGGCGGCGCTGTCGAGGTTGAGTGATTTTTTTACCTTTTGAGAAAAGGCTTGTGAGCGCAGGAGGAGCTCTTTCGGCATCTGCCATTCATCGCCTTTTTTCTCCGGCAGCTTACTTTCGGTTGCGGTTTGTGCATGTGCACTGATAGTTGCTATACCCAGGACCATCAAACTGATTAAAATTGTTTTTTTCATATTGTTCTGATTTTAAATTATTCATTTTTTAAAGATTCAGCCGGTTTGGACAAAGCGATCTTCACCACGTGGTAACCCACGGTCAGCATGGCGATAATGAAAATGATCAAGCCGGCCAGCAGGAAGCGCCACCAGGCTAGGTCGACCCGGTAAGGATAACCCTGCAGCCAGCGCGCCAAGGCCCAAAACGATAAGGGTACCGCGATCGCGAAGGCGATAGCAATGAGGCGGCCAAAATCGCGGCTCACCAATAGCGCGAGGTTAGCGACCGAGGCCCCTAATACCTTGCGTATGCCAATCTCCTTTTTCCGTTTCCGGACGGCAAGCATCGCCAGCCCGAATAAACCGGTCAGGGCGACGATCACCGTGATGATCGCGCCAAAAGCGATGATGCTTTTCCAGCGGTTTTCCGGTTCATAGGCGCGTTTATTGGCATCCCCCGCAAATTCATACAGGAACGGTCGGTCGGGGTTGAGCTGCCGGTAAGCCTTATCGATCTTCACCAGGTTTTGCGGCACCTGCCCTTTGTTCAGCCTGATCCATATTTTGCCTAAAGGCAGCGAATTATCCTGCAAAAACACCATCGGGGCTATCTTTTCCTTCAGGGATTCATAGTGGTAATCTTTAACCACTCCCACAATGAATAATTTCCTGGCGCCCCAGCCCGGTATATTCAGGTAATCCAGCGTCTTGCCAACGGCATCGGTCAGCCCGGCTTCTTTGACCAGTGTTTCGTTGACCACGGCAGCGGAAACCGAATCTGAGGGGAATGACCTGGATAAAGTTCGTCCCGCAACCAGTTTTAAACCGAGTGTTGCCGGATAATCCTCATCCATCCGAACATAAGTGGCGGTCAGCTCGCGGTTATTAACGACGGTCTTCCCACCAAAACGCCCAATATTTTGATAAGTAACCGAGCTTACGCCCTTGATCTTACTAAGCGACGATTTGTAATAATCCATCAGCGGCTTGTTTTTTAAACCCTGGCTGACAGTAAAGGATAACAGGCCCTGGTCATCGTAACCCATTTCGGTCCGCGTCAGTAAGTTGAATTGTGCGTAGATGAACAGCGTAGCGATGATCAGCACCGTGGCACAGGTGAACTGGATCACCACCAGCGTTTTGGTAAAGCCTACTTTGCCTTTTATGCCGGCATTGCCCTGTAAGGCCTCCACCGGGTTAAACCCGGATAACAATACCGCCGGGTAAAACCCGGCAGCCAAACCCGTTAGTAAAAACAGGCCGGCCATTTCCAGCAATAAACGATAATCAAATAAATAGGACAGGCTCAAGTGCGTATTGGCCAGATTGTTGAATTCCGGCAAGGCGAACACGGCTAATCCAATTGCTAATAGAAAAGCCATCAGGCACATCATCATCGATTCGCACAGGAATTGAAAGACCAATTGCCCGCGTTTGCTGCCGGCCGCCTTCCTAACACCGATCTCGCGGCTCCGGCGCACCGAGCGGGCGATGCTCAGATTGACAAAATTGATACTGGCAATCAGCAGGATAAATAAGGCGATGCCGCTCAATATATAGGCATAGATCTTATCACTGGCATAAGGCGTGCCCTGGTAATCGGTTTGCAGGTGCATTTCCGTCATGGGTTTGATACCCCATTCAAATTTGTTTTGATAGCCGGCCAGGCGGTTCAGATCGATCTCATCCTTGGCGCGAGTTTCGTAAACCTGCTGCATTTTCCGGCCGACAGCTTCCGCTTTTGCGCCGGGTGCCAGCAGGAAATAGGTTGGGAAAGACACCCACATCCAGCCGTTGTCGGGGCTAATGGATTCATAGTAGGTAAACGATAAAAGCATATTAAACCGGATACTGGAATTATCCGGCGCATTTTCCAGTACCCCGTCAACAATGAAGGGTTCGAATTTCCCATTAATCTCAACCTGTAACTGCTTACCGGTAGCGTCCGGGGTACCAAAATATTTGATCGCGGCGTCCCGGCTCAACACCAGGCCGTGCGTGTCCTTTAGCATTTGCCGGGGGTCGCCGTGCAGCGAGCAGAAACTGAAGACCCTAAAAAAGGCAGGGTCCACCCAGGTAACCTGTTCGTTGAAAAGGTTACCCTGGTTCTTTATTACCAGGTCCCTTGGATAGACCCGGACATATTCCTTGATTTCCGGGATCTCTTGTTTGAACGCGGGGCCCTGGACCAGCGCGGCGATGCCAAAGCGTTCGCTTTTGCCATCCTGTTCCGTCCGGTTACAAACCAATTGGTAGAGGTCTGCCTTTTTTTCGTGAAAGCTGTCAAAGCTTAATTCGTTTTTCAGGTAAAGCAAGATCAGCAGGCAGCAGGCCAGGCCCATGCCTAATCCGCCGATATTGATCACGGCCAGTGCCGTGTGCCGGGTCAGGTTTCTGATCGCGATGCGAATATAATGTCTGAACATAAATCAAATTTTTAGGTAAAAGAATGGCTATCCGGCTCAAAAACGGCCGGTTTAATACGTAAAAAAACAAGAAATTTGGTATGGTACTAAGGGGAGCCCGGTTTATCCTTTTTCAGAGCCGACTGTTCCGCTTTTTGCTTAGCGTCCCGTGCCGCTGCGTCGGGTGGTTTGCCTGTATCCCGTCCCTGTGCCGGGGTCCTGGCCAGTGAAATAACCGAATATTTGTTTTGCGGATTGATGAGCAATAATCCCAAGGCAAGGATAACTGCAAGACAAATAATTTCCAGGCGCGCCAGCACCCTGTTTCGCCCAACGACCAGCCGTTCCACCCGGCCCAGCATACCTTGCGTCAGGGTCATCGCCAGGTTTGGTGACGAAGTTTGATTTTCAGCGAAGCGAACGAGCGTCCGGACGTAACTGATCTTGTCCCCCGTGATTTGGATAACCCGGTCATCACAGCAATGCTCGCGCTCAGCATCGATTAATTTGCACAGCCACCAGACCAACGGGTTAAAGAATAATAAAATACGAACCAGCCGGACCATGATATTGACCAGGAAATCCCCGCGTTTAACATGCGCCAATTCATGCAGCAAGATCATTTCTACTTCTTCAACCGAAAGATCATTGACCAGTCCTATGGGCAAAAGGATCAGCGGCTTAAAAAAACCGATAACCAGCGGCGAACTCACCTTAGCAGAGACCCCCAACATTACGGCCCTTTTAATTTCAAGCAGCCTCGAAAATTCCGCGATCTTTTGCGTCCAAACATATCCTGCCTGGATTGTCCCTGTCTTAGCTAAGCGGTTCAGCGTGTACAATTCAAAAGCTAATGTGATCAGTTGCAGTCCCACCAGTATAAACCAAATCCGGAAGATCATACCCGCATGTTCATTGATGACTTTTATCCAGTGGAGCGGGTTATTACCCGGTACAACTGCGTCGCCGGTAGACCAGTTATAAAAGAAACAAACGGTCAAGCTGACCAAAAAAGCGATCAAGAGCAGGAGCAGCAAATGATACCGGGTAACCGCATCGCTTTTTCGCATCATCGCCAGCGTACCTCCGATGATCACCGCGAAAACACCGCCGAGCAAAAGCGAATCGACCAGCGTATAAACGATTGATCCTGCCAGGTTCATTTCTTATCTTTTTATTTACCCGTTTTCTCCAACTTTTCCAATAGCTCCCGCATCTGGCGCAGTTCGTCAGGCTTGGTGCGTTTATTACCGGCCAGCTGCATCATCAGCGTCGCTGTCGAACCATCGTACACGTTCTCCAGAAACTTATCCAACAAATGCGCCTTCACCTGCTGCTCGTCCTGGGCAGCATAGTAAATATGCTGCATCTTACTTTCGTCGCGTTTTAATATCCCTTTATCCACCATCAGCTGCATCAGCTTTAACGTTGCCGTATAATTCAATTCCCTGATCTTATTCAGTTCCTCCATAACAAAACGTACCGGCGAAGGGCCATTCTTCCATAAGACCTGAAGGATCTCCAGCTCCGATTTGGTAGGTTCTTTTTTTATTTCGTGTTCCATAAAACTTATTAACGATACAAACCTACAAAATATTTTGTACCTACAAAATTATTTGTAGGTATTAAACTGGAAAGTTGCTGTTGTAAGTCTCTTTGCATTAAAATAATTTAATTTCCATTATATAGTACTATGCAATAAATAGTACTATATTTGAAGAAATATTTTTTGATTATGAAAAGGAATATCGCTTTATTCGTGCTTTTGACAACATTTTCACAAATGGTTAGTGCCCAGTCGGGCCGCATCCCCGACAAGATCAATGATATCGTTCATACACGTCTCGCGGTTAGCTTTGACTATCAGCGGTGCTACGTCTACGGAAAAGAGTGGATAACCTTAAAACCCCATAATTATCTGACAGACTCTTTAACGCTGGACGCCAAGGGTATGGATATCAACGAGGTAGCAATGCAAAACGGCAACCAAAAAACGTCTTTAAAATTCAGCTATGACAGCCTGAAGCTTAGGGTCCATTTGAACAGAACTTATAAAACCACTGAAAACTACACCGTATTTATCAACTATACGGCTAAGCCTAAACAACGCAAAGGAATCAAGAAGAATGAGCGGGGCATTTACTTTATTAACCCCCAGGGAAAAGAGAAGGATAAGCCCACCCAGATCTGGACTGAGGGAGAACCTGAAAGCTCTTCCGGCTGGTTTCCCACCATTGACCGGCCCGATGAGAAAGCCACTTCAGAGATCAGCATGACCGTGCCGGCCAAATACGTCACCCTTTCGAACGGCAGGTTGGCATCACAAAAAAACAATCACGACCGGACGCGGACCGACACCTGGAAAATGGATCAGCCCAATGCGCCTTATCTCTTTATGATGGCGGTTGGGAATTTCCGGATCTACCATGATCACTGGCGTGGCAAGCCTGTTGATTATTATCTGGATCCGAAATATGCGCCTTACGCCAAACAGATATTTGGGGAAACCCCGGAAGCGATGGAATTCTTTTCCAAAACGCTGGGTGTTGACTTTCCCTGGAATAAAGAAGCGCAGATCGCCGTCAGCGATTACGTTAGCGGTGCTATGGAAAACACCACCGCAACCGTGTTCGGCAACCCCTATCAGGCCAGCATACGTGAGCTAGCCGATTCCTATTTCAGCGCAGGGGTGGAACATGAACTGTTTCACCAATGGTTCGGTGATTATGTAACCGCAAAGAACTGGCCCAACCTGAGCCTGAACGAATCGTTTGCCGATTTCGGCGAGATCATCTGGTTGGAGCATAAATATGGTAAAGATGCCGCTGACGAACACATCGAAAGCGGCCTGCAAGGCTACTTAGGTGACAAAAACAACTCTACGAGGCCGTTGGTCAATTACAACATCAAAGAGCCTGCGGACATGTTTAACGGGGTGACCTATCAGAAGGGCGGCAGGATATTGAACATGCTGCGAAATTATTTAGGCAACGATGCTTTCTATAAAGGCCTGCACCTTTATCTTACTACTAATGCGTTTAAAAATGCAGAAGCCACCCAGCTTCGTTTAGCCCTGGAACAAGCTAGTGGACGGGACCTGAATTGGTTTTTTAACCAGTGGTATTTCGGGGCGGGTCACCCTGTGCTGAATATCAGTTACAAATGGGAAGAAACCACTAAAACCGAACTGGTTTATATTGAACAAAAACAACAAGGCCAAACATTTAAGGTCCCGCTGGCCGTAGATGTTTACAGTAGCGGCAAAGCCATTCGACATAAAATCTGGCTTGGCGCCCAAAGGGATACACTGAGACTTAAGTCTGAAAGCGAGCCCGACCTGGTCAATGTTGATGCCGATAAAATCCTAATCTGCCAGAAAACAGACGAAAAATCGATCAAGGAATTTGCTTACCAGTACTTTCATGCCCCTTTATATCTCGATCGGCTGGAAGCGTTGGAAGCGGCCGGGAAGGATTTAAAAGACAGCATCGCCCAAAAGGTCATCCTGGCTGCCATCAATGATAAGTTTCCCGGCTTGCGAAAGAAGGCCGTGACGTTGGTACGATCTTCGGATTCGTTATTCAAAATAATCGCTGAACCAACATTGATTGCCCTGGCACAGTCGGAAACCAATAATCAAACCAAGGCTGAAGTACTGCATGTTTTAGCGCGTTACAAAGACGCCCGTAATTTGCCAGTCTTTTATACTGCACTCAAGAGCGAATCGTACACGGTACAGGCAGCCGGACTATTCGGGATCAACGAGATCGATCCGGAAAAGGCCGTCCGCGAAGCCCATCATTTGGAGCAGGATAACCACGGGGAATTGACTGAAGGCATTTTCGTATTGTATGGTCAAAAAGCGGAGCTTGTAGATTGGCCTTATATTCATAAGCGGTTTACCGGTGGTACGCTCCAGGAAAAGATTCACCTTTTGAATAAATTTGCTGGTTTCGTCATCAAAATCAATGATTCACGCGCAAGCCAGGAAGGCATACAAGCACTGACCGCTATCGGCGTTGAATATAAGTCTGTGGGAGCCGCCCCCTATATTCTCAAATTCCTCGATCAGATCGGAGAAGCGAAAAAGAAGCAAAACGATATTGCATCGGTGAAAGCTGTGAGCGAGGCGACCCAAAAAATAAACGATGCTAAATGACGGCATTAACTAATCGGACCAGCGGCTCATCGCAAAGTGTCCGGCGGCAGGTTCCTCCAGAGCGCGAGAATTTTGGATCACTTATCAAAAACTTAAGAAGTCACTTGGGCGCGCCAAAAAATGCCCCTGCATTTCGCAAGGGCATCGACCGGCTTACAATTGTACCACCAGCCCATCCTGGCAATCACCTGCTTCTTTCACCGCTTCTGCCAAATCTTCAAACACCAAATTATTGCCTGCCTCATCGGTAACAATGATGGCTTATTCCGGCCCGCCGTGTGTTTCGATAATAATATAACTAATGATAAAAATATTAGGGGGGATTCCTCCCCCGTTATTAATTGAAATTTACTTTACCGTATTTGGCATAATCTGAACACAGGTCAAAGGCTGTTTGACATTTTTGTAACCCCGTGCCGTACATGATGGATTTGAATTTGCTTTCCCCGTCCCGGAAGTTCCGCACATTCTGAAAATACCCAGTGACCGCATTATATGCCCCGAACAATGTCCCTTTGGTGGTCTCCTCCTGCTGGGTCGGGCTGGTCATGGCGTAATCAAAAACACTGCTCACGATATTGGTAAAATTGCTGGAAAGCGCATCTTCTTTCCCGGTTTTCAGGTTTTCCAAAGTTTCCTTATTGGGCGACATGGCGACCTGTATCAACCGTTTTAACTCCGGGTCGCTGATGCGCACCCTTGACCAGCGGTTATATATCGCTTCCAGTTCCACGGTCAGCTGGTTGGTGATACCGAGCATTCTATAAGCTTCCTTGAGTTTGTCGTTCGCGCTCGCCGTGTGGCGGATTTTGATGCCGTTCACTTGGTTGCGGAGCGCTGCGTTCAGCGTATTTTGGCAAACGATACGAACAGGTGTAAACGCAATTTGGATACTGCCCGTTCCGTCATGCGAAGTGGTCAGGAACAGGTATTTTTCAATACAATCGTTCCGCCCCACCCGGATATAATTCGGCAATTTGGCGGTGATAAACAGCCGCTCCCCATTTCCCAAAGCCCCTGCGGTTTCATACAAAATCCCATCTTTTCCGCCTACGATACTGTCAAAAAAACTGAACGCATCGACATTTTGCACCACCTCGTAATCTTTACCGACCACGCCTAAAACTGCTTCGGTGTCGCTTCGGACGGTTGCAAAAAATCCGGGTACTTCAACTTCGGGAATGATAATGTCCGCCTCCGGGTCTCCGTTTTGATTTTCCGTATCAAACGTAAATAAGGGGCGTTTATCAACGATATAATCCAGCCCGGCGAATTTCAACGCCTCGGCGCTGGTCGGGTAATCCTTAATGATTTGCCCTAAACCGTGCCAAGCTTTCTCTCTGACGCTGAAAAAGCTGTGCTGCTGCGTCTGCTCATTATAATTTAAGTTATGCATCTTTTTCAATTTTAAGTTTGTAATTCATTAATTCTGTCGCACAGACTTTCACCTTTTTGGTGGAACTCACTGCGCAAGTCGACTTCTCCTGTATTTCGCTGATGGCTTCATGTACGTTTTTATGGCTCGTCTGAATGGTCACTTTGACCAGTAAATAAATGGTATCGTACATGGCTTCACGGATTATAGGAGTTCACAAATTCCGCCAGTTCCATCTGAAAAAAAGCGGGGTTCATTTTTGCCAGTTCTTCGGCATAGCCATCCCAAAAAATTTGGTTCGTGAGTTCTATAAATAATTGTATCATTGCTTTAGCTTTTAAGTTTAACAACTTAGAAAAACACGCCCCCGGTAATCGAAATACCGGGGGCGTTTCCAATTATTTAATAACCAATTTAGCTTCCACCTCAGCCAGTTTACCCTCGCAGATATGGGTCACCTCCTGTGCTACCGTCCAGATAATTAAAGGGTTCTTGGTGCTGAACTTTTTGCCTTTATCATCTTCAATAGTCAGGCTGCAACCCTGGTAATAATTACCATCCGCATCGTCTGTCTCCTTTTTCAAATCAATTTCAAAGGCATCCAAATTCCCAATCGTTTTCAGGTAGCGGTCGCGGGTCGTTTTCAGGTTATGCAGTTCCTCCAAATACTTGATGGTCTGCTCCAAACTCCGCGCCTGCTGTACCGGCTCTGATTTGGCTTCCTCTTTAGCCGGTTCAGGCTTTACCGACTCCTTATTCACCGGGTTATTCGCCACAAACTGCGGGTTTACATTTTCCCCGGCATGCCCTTTGTCAAAACCTTTAATATCTGCGCCATTTTTAGCTACTCCGTTTTCTTTTACTTTAGTTTCCATGATGTTTAAATTTTAATGTTTATTGATGTTTTTACTCCTCGTTTGATAAGGTTCATTTTCCGAAACTCCTCAGCCCGGAGGGCTTCTCCCTTTTAATCTTTTCATGTTGCTTTATGCGTTAATCCCGTCGGCACATGCCTCCGGTGGCTTTTTGTAAGCAACCTCACCTGAATCAGCCGGGCAGACCGGCAAGACTTTGCGGAAAAAAATACGACCCGGAGCGCAGCGGAGGTGTGGAGATTTTTTTTCCAGCAAACCCGCAGGGCCCGGTCTTGACGGGCTGATCCGGCGGTCAGAAATTTGCTTGCGAAAAAGCCAATGGAGATGGATTGGAAAAATTAAAAGGAGATAAAAAACAGCCGTTAGCAGTATGGCCGCCCGTAGCGAGCACGGATGCGGAACACAGTGGAGCAACCGCGCGCAAGCAAGAAGGCCAGGCTGCAAAACGCAGTGAAGCGGCTGAGCGCAGGCGAGGCGGCTGGAACTGCTGACCTGCATCAGGCCGTCAATTCTGAACAGCCTTCAGCCAAAACATTTCCTGTTCGATCGCTGCAATGCGCCGCCCCAGTTCCATGGCTGCAATGATCGTAGAAGACTTGGCCCTTCCCATGCCCCGAAAAACACATAGCTCCTCCATTGTCATAGAAGCCAGCCGGCTGAGATCGTGACCGATGCAGTTAAGGATACGGGCAGCCAGGCCAACCGCCGATTCGCGTGGTGTGCCGCTGCCGATCAGCATGGCCAGTAACTCGGTGTCCGCCATCGCCTCCCGCCCTGCGGCCATCATTTTTTCCCGCGGGCGGTTTTCCGGGCTCCAGCTTTTGATCCCGTTCAAAGCTTGCTCGTCCTGCGGTTTTCTTAACTGTAGCCCGGCCGTCCGGAACATCGAGGTTAGCGCCTCCATCGCAAACTCAAAGTTTTCCTGGAAGATCACTACGGCATGACGCTCATAGGTATCGTCCTCCTTATGATCATTGCGGCTGATCCGCATAAAAAAGCTACCGTTCGCAGCCTCGACAAAATCGAAATAGTAAAATTTATCCATATCGGAGAAACTTTCGCTGGCCAGTATATGCTCTTTGATTTTCATGTTTATTTCTTTTACTGAAGCAAAAATGAATAGCAACAAGAAAACAGGCGGGATTAATTGCGATTACTCGTTCCTATTATCAATTACCCGATCTCAAAAAATTTTACGCGCTATCGCAGATCTCAAAACCTTCTTCTAAATTTGAGCTATGAGCACCTCGGCTAAAACCACTTGTGAAGAATGCGGCAAAGAGATCCGCGGCCGTAGTGACAAAAGGTTCTGCGATGATGTGTGCCGGAATAATTTCAACCGGAAAAAGCGCCTCGCCGAACACGTCATCATACCGGAGGAAGCGCTGGAGGTTGTTCGTGCGATCAAAAAAAATTATCGGCTGTTAAAGTCTCATGGTGAGGGTGATTATACGATACTCCCGGAAGGCCTTCCCGCTCTTCTCCGGAAAGGCTTCAACCCGAATTATTTTACCAGCATAAGACACATAGACGGCGATCTATACAGATTCTGTTTTGACTGTGGCTTTGCGATCGAGGAAGATCGAATTATTCTACGCATCCGTGAGCAACAATTACAATTGCCGGGTACTGGTTTTGCCTTTAAGGAAGAATGATAGAAAACGTCGGGCCGAGACTGAACCCACCGCCATTCGCTGGCATGCCTGGCAAATCGGCCCAGGGGTATTTACAGCAAATCCATATCGCGCGCCACGTAATAGCTTGGCACCAGCGGCCGGAAGCCGGTCTGGCGGCGAAGTTTGGAACTGTCGAGCACGCCTTCAAAGGCATCGTTCAACGGTCCCGGTTCAGCATCAAACGTTTCCGCGGCTTTTCCGACCGAGTCGGCCAGCTCGTACAGGCTGATCGGCGCATCATCGGCGACATTGAAGATCTCTCCGCTCAGCCCTTCCTGCTGTAGCAACAACAGGAGCGCCTGGGCGACATCCAGGTGGTGAACCATGTGCATGCGGTATCCCGGATGCCGTTTCCACTGTTTGAGGATGGGCATGATCTCTTCGATATGCGGGTCGCGGTCGCCGTAGACAAAGCCCAGGCGTAATACCCTGACATCGGGATGGAGCTTTAATAATTCCTGTTCTGCAGCGATCTTGCTAGCCGCGTAGGCCCGCGAATCGTTGATGTCGACATGATCAGTCTCTTTGGCGGGATGGCCGTAGCCGGCATGGTAAACGTTGCTGGTACTGGTAAACACGAAACGTTTCACGCCTGCGTCCAGCGCGGCCTGCGCTAAAGCAATGGTACCCGAATGATTGGTCTTGACAATGCCCTCGTTATCGGTAAAGGTCCGGAATAAGGCAGCCAGGTGAATCACGGCATCCATGCCGGCCACGGCAGCGGGCAGCGTCTCCGGTTTATAAAGATCACCTACTACCGTCCTGGTGCCGGGTATAGCCTTAGCGGCATCGCGTACTAAAATGGTGACCTCATGACCTTTGGCTAAGAGACGCGGCACCAAACGGCTGCCGACTTTTCCTGTTGCGCCTGTTACTAATATTTTCATAGCACAAAGTTGCCCGGAATGGTGCGTGCAACCAATCGATAATCAAGCCAAAAACTATAAATTTCAAACCTTGCGGAAGGTATTAGGCGTAATGCCGGTCAGGCGCTTGAAATAATTATTGAAATAGGCCGGGTATTCGAAGCCCAGGGCATAGGCAATGTCAGCCACGCTCCAGTCGGTATGCTGCAAAAGCGCCTTAGCCTCGGTGGCGATGCGCGCGGCGATATGAGCGGAGGTCGGCTGGCCGGTGACCGATTTGACCGCCCGGTTCAGGTAATTAACATGCAGGGACAGCCCTTCCGCAAATTCCTGCGGGTTGCGCAGCCGCAGCGGCTCACTCGGCCGCTCGACCGGGAATTGCCTTTCCAGCAGGTCCAGGAACAAATGCGTCACCCGGCCGGCGCCGTTTTGAAAGGCCGCGGCCTGTTTCGGGGGCTGAATGCGTAAGGCTTCATGCAGGACCAGGGAGATGCAGTTCCGGATCAGATCGCTTTTATAAGGATAGCCTTCCTGGTACACCTCCAGCATTTTCCGGAAGATGCTGTCCATAAAAGTGGCCTGTGCGCTATCCAGCGTGATCACAGGGTTGTCGCCGGCGCGGAATAACGGCGACTCATGCAGCTCGCGGCTGTTCATAAAACCTTCGGTGAACAGGCAGGCATAACCGCTGGTCCGGTTAACGCGGCTCACCACCGAATGTGGTACCTTCGGATTCACAAAGAAAAGCACGGTACCCTTAAGCTCCAGCAACTCCCCGCCATATTGCACTGTCAGGTCGCCGTTGACCAGGCCCATTTTATAAAAATCCCGGCGGCCACGACGCAGCGGTAATTCCTGCGAAGCCCGCAGGGCATGCACCCGGAAGCCTTTCAGCCGCAGGTCTTCCATATTCACGCCGGGAATTTGATCTGTCATCCCGCAAAGTTAACAAAATCAAACCTATAGTGGTTTCGGCTAAACCAAACATGGATTTGGCTAAATCTTTCTTCCCCTTATTGGGGTTCTTTGTACTATACAAAGAAACCAACATGAAAGTATTTGTTACCGGAGCCTCGGGCTTCGTAGGAACTGCCGTGGTGCAGGAATTATTAAAAGCAGGCCACCAGGTACTGGGGCTGGCACGTTCGGAAGCATCAGCTACCAAATTACAAGCGGCAGGCGCCGAAGTTCATTACGGCGACCTGGAAGATCTGGATAGCCTGCGTAAAGGCGCAGCTGAAAGCGACGGGGTGATCCATTGCGGGTTTATCCACGACTTTACCCGTTTTGCCGAAGTTTGTGCCATCGATGAGCGCGCCATTGAAACCATAGCTGGCGTGCTGGCCGGTTCAGACCGTCCATTGATCGTCACCTCAGGGACAGCATTGGTAAGTCCTGGTAGTCTGGCTACTGAAGACATGCCTTCGCCCTTCAATCCCGCCTGGCCCCGTGCTTCGGAGCGGCCAGCCGAAGCAGCCACGGCTGCTGGTGTAAACGCTTCCATTATCCGTTTGCCGCCTTCCGTGCATGGTAAGGGCGACCACCACGGATTTATTCCTATCCTGGTCAATACGGCGCGCGAAAAAGGTTTTTCCGCTTACATCGGTGAAGGCCGGAACCGCTGGAACGCCGGTCACCGCCTGGATGCGGCCTTATTATACCGCTTAGCTTTAGAGCAGGCTACACCAGGTGCGCGTTTCCACGCCAATACCGAAGAAGGTATCACTCTTAAAAGTATTGCCGAAGCCATCGGTCAGCAACTGAACCTGCCGGTCAGGTCCATCAGCGCTGAAGAAGGAGCCGCACATTTTGGCTGGTTCGCTCATATGGTGGCGATTGACTGCCCTGTTTCGAACAGATGGACGCAGGAACAATTGAACTGGCATCCATCGCACCCTTTTTTGTTAGCTGATATCGAAAACGGCGTTTATACCCGGTAAAAACAAGTACCTTGTGTCATGAGCAATCCGCCCCCCATTCGTTTCAGCGCCATCAGCGATTATCACCGCGCAGCCGGTCTGCCCAAACCGGCGCACCCGCTGGTCAGCGTGGTCCGCATGGAAACGGTTAGGGTACCGATCGCTGAGGCGCCTTTTAGCCTGGTGAGCGACTTTTACTGGATCTCGATGAAAAAAATGCCGCACATCAAATTCCGTTACGGCCAGCAAACCGGCGATTTTGATGATGGGGTATTGTTCTTTATGTCGCCCGGTCAATTGTTCGGTATAGAAAGTGCAGAGCATGCGGGGGACTTTAGAAAACCGGAAGGCTGGATGATCCTGATCCACCCGGATTTTCTCTGGAATACGCCGCTCGCCAAAAACATCCGGCAGTATGAGTTCTTTAGTTATTCGGTGAACGAGGCGCTGCATCTTTCCGAAAAAGAAGAAGCGATGCTCACAGCTATCGTGAACCAGATCGAACAGGAATACAATTCGCCTATCGACCGTTTCAGCCAAAGCGTGATCATTGCGCAGCTGGAGTTATTGTCAACGTATTCGGAGCGTTTTTACCAGCGGCAATTCATTACCCGAAAGAAAGCCGGCCATGAGCTATTGACCCGTCTCGAAGATTATCTGGACACTTATTTTAAAAGCGGTAATACAACAGGAAAGCCCTCCTGAAAAAACGGCACTGGTGGCTGCAGCCGGTCTGGCGCTTTATGCGCTCGTAAAAACCAGGCACAACAAATAAAAAAACGCATGATTAATGCATGCCGCCTAAGACGATATCAGGGAAAGGAAGAAAAGAGCAAAAAACGCCGCACTTGCATGGATGACCAGTGGAGTAACGATGACGCAACGTGTTTGAGCTTGTGGTTTAAGCTGGCGTTTTTCGTTTTAGCCGGATGTCCTCAGGTACTGATCGTTTAACTCAGCCGGTTCCTTACTGCGGGTTTGCTTATAGTGCTGAATGATGGCTATGACATTTCGTATAACTTCATCGAGTATCACTGCCCAACCTATAATGAGCACCGCGCCAAAAAAGTAAATTAAGGTTCATGACGCTAAAACAACGATCAGCGGATACGGTTTTATTTTTGACAACAAAGCTGCTCTGTCAGGAGTCCTCCAATTCGTCTTTAGGTGCTTTAGCCGATTTCCATATGCGGTACCCCAAATAAATGTCGATCGCTATAAGAACGGCTGATCCCAAGGTAAAAAGCAACACTTTTATTGCCCCCGCTGGCCTCAAGGCATCAGCCAAAAGTGTCAGCGAATAAAGTGCCGTAAAAAGTGTCAAAATAAAAAGCAATTATAAGCTGCAAAAGTGCTTGGCCGGACTTCAATTTATCCATATTAGGTTTTGTATAATTTGAGCGTATTCTTTTTGGACCGCACCTGGCCTTGGCCATGGTCAAATAGTCGTGCATTCCTGTAATTCGGTTTCGGCAGCTTTGAAAACGGAACCATATCAGATAGATACAATCGTGCAATACTTTTGGTTTATTTTCTGGAAGAAGCGCCGGTAATCGATACGGTGTTTTTCACACGATAAAGTTCCAGTGTTCCGTACCGGCACATGGATACATTTTACGGAATTCCGGAACGATTTTACGGATCACGACGATGCCTTGCGCCTGCCTTAGGCAATGAACATCTCTTGCCGTGTGGCTGCCTGTCCGGACGATGATGCCCATACCGGGGAATTTTCTTGATCAGGAATGATTTATCCGTGGTAGATGCGCGGAATACAAAAGGTGTGACAAATGTCAATTCCAACCTGTGTCATATGACTTCGTTTTAATGTTGCTGTTAGGATCAATTTTGCCGGCAAAAACAATAATTGTCCAAACATGAAAAATCAACATGAGCCGATCTATTACCAGGAAGCCTCAACGCTTGCTGTAAGGATCCGTAACAAAGAACTCACTGCGGTAGAAGTGGTACAAGCGCATCTCGACCGCATCGAAGCGGTCAACCCGAAAATCAACGGCATTGTGACCCTGATGGGCGAGCAAGCCCTGAAGGCTGCAGCGGCTGCCGATAAAGCCGTTGCCGCCGGGGAGAAACTGGGCCCGCTTCATGGCGTGCCTTTCTCGATCAAGGACAGTATCGATACCGCGGGCGTGCCGACACAATACGGTTCCAGAATATTCAAAGGCAACATTCCCGATGAAGATGCGACTGTCGTTGCACGTTTAAAGCAAGCTGGTGGCATCCCGCTGATGAAAACCAACATTCCCGAATTTGCCGTGTACTGGGAATCGGATAATTTGATCACCGGCAGAACTTCCAATCCCTGGAACCCTGACCGTACGTCAGGTGGTTCAAGCGGGGGCGAGTCGGCTGTGATTGCTGCGGGTCTTTCGCCGGTTGGCCTCGGAAGCGATATCTCCATCTCGGTCAGGGGTCCGGCTGCTTTTACGGGTATTTCCTCGATCAAAGCCACCCATGGCCGTATACCTTACACCGGGCACTTCCCGCGCGTACTAAGCCGCTGGTGGCATATCGGACCGATGGCCCGCACGATAAAGGATGTAGCGCTGGCTTACTCGATCATCAACGGAGCCGACGGTAAAGACGGTTATGCCATTTATGGCAAGGAGATCAAACCGGCAAATTTCCGTATTCCGGGCGCGCCACTAAAAATAGGCTGGGCATCCGAACCTGCCTTCGCCCCGGTCGATCCTGAAATCACCGCTGCCGTTAAAGCAACCGCACAATTGCTGAAAGACATGGGCCACCAGGTCGAAGAAGTAAGTCTTCCTTTTATGGAAGGGCAGGCCATGGACTGGGTGAAGCTGTATTTCGCGGTCATCTACGGCGAACTGGTTCCTTACATGGAGCAATTTGCGAAGGGACGGGAAAAGGATATGCACTTTGTAGGTCAATTCACCATGGGTGTCGAGTTAATGAACCAAAAAGAATATGCAAGGGCAGAAAATAAACTGGAAGAATTAAGGAGCCATTTTGCTAATTACTTCACGAAATATGATCTTTTGTTGGTGCCGGTAAATCCAATGACGGCAACACCACACATGCTCAATGAGGTCGTAATAAACGGTCAGACAGTTCCCGCATTACACGTCAACTCTGTCACCGGCCCCTTCAACATCGCAGGTTTACCAGCGATTTCGGTTCCGGTAACCACCAGTTCAGAAAATCTGCCGATCAACGTTCAGTTGGCAGCAAGATGGTTCGATGAAGTTACGCTGCTTGAACTGGGCGAAAAGATACAATTGGCAAGCCCAGCTAACGGTAAACATCCCATAGCATGAATTAATCAAGGTCCTCCGGCTCAAACCGGAGGACTTTAAATATGCCTGGCATAATCTTTTCTTATCCGGCTTAAGGTTTCCCTGGAGATGCCCAGGTAAGATGCGACCATGTGTAAAGGGACACGATTAAAAACGCTGGGATAAGTTTGTTGAAACTCTTTATATTTTTCTTCAGCCGAATAACTGATAAGCGAATAGATCCTGCGCTGGCTGGCTTCAAAGCTTTTGGCCAGCAGAATTTCATTAAATTTTTTTAAGGCAGGTATCGCCTCCATCAGTTCCGTCCATTTTTCTTTCGTCCAGATCAAAACGGTACTGGCCGCCAGCGCTTCGATGTTGTAATCGGAAGGTTTTTCATTGTTATAGCTTTCCTGGTCACTAATCCACCAGCCATCTACCCCAAACCGCAAAGTATGATCCGTGCCGTCGTCGCTAAACCGGTACAGCCGGAAACAACCGCTGGCAATAAAGCAATTGCTCCGCCAGACCTCGCCATCCTGCAAAAGCGGCTGCCATTTCCGGACGCTTCGCTGGACACAGGCCGCCCGGATCAGTTCCAGGTGATCCGCTGAAATGGCCACATGATCCCGCAGGTGTTTCTCAAAGACTTCAAACATGAGCAAATAAAGTTAGGAGAATTAAAAAAACTGTCACCGAAATGTTATTTCATATAACGATCAGTATATAGTCGGATTGAACCTTTTACATTTGGCAAAATAAAACAATTTACGCTATTTTATATAACGATCAGTATATACAAATATTTAAACACTATCTATAAAAAATAAAATTATGAAAATCGTAGTAACAGGTTCCTTAGGGAACATCAGCCAACCTCTTACCAAACAGTTGGTAGATAACGGACATTCGGTTGTGGTCGTGAGCCGCAATCCTGAACGTCAAGCGGCAATCGAAGCGCTCGGCGCCATCCCCGCTATAGGGTCGATGGAAGATGTGGAAATTCTAACAAAAACCTTCACCGGAGCAGATGCAGTGTACGTGATGCAGACGCTGCCCGAAGACGGGTTCTTTAATCCGGCCATCGACATTTATGAAACCGTTCGCGCATTATGACCAATTACAAAAAGGCAATCGAATCATCCGGAGTGAAAAAGGTGATTTACCTGAGCAGTATCGGCGGCCATACAGATCAGGGCAATGGTATGCTCAGGTTTCATTACGATGCCGAACACATATTGGGTACACTTCCGGCCGAGGTAAATATCAAATTTTTACGTGCGGTTGGTTTTTATTCGAACTTGTTTGGCTTTATCCCGATGATTAAAAGCCAGGGGGCAATCATCGCCAATTACGGCGGAGATGAAAAAAATCCCTGGGCAGCGGCAGAAGATATTGCTGATGCGATCGCAGAGGAACTGGAAAAGCCATTCCAAGGGCGTGAGGTCGTTTACGTGGCCAGCGATGAAGTGTCACCCAACGAGATTCGCAAAAGCGCTGGGCGACGCTATGGGACGCGAATTACCGTGGATCGAAGTATCCGATGAAGATTTTACAAAGGCCCTGGTCGGCTTTGGGTTTACGCAGCAGGGAGCCGAGGGCTTTGCCGGAATTAACAGTGCGCGCAAGACCGGCATTTTAACGGCTGATTACGATCAGCATAAATCTAAATTGGGCAAAGTAAAAATAGCGGATTTCGCCAGGGTATTTGCTACCGTATATAACCAGCAATAACATGGAAAAGAAAGAATTAGTATTGATCACAGGCGTAGGGAAAGAGACAGGTATTGGTTTTGAAGTAGCGCGGCAGTTGGGTCAAAAAAACTACCAGATAATCATTAGTGCCAGAAAGCAGGAAACAGCTGATCAGCTGGCAGCCAAACTCCAGGCAGAGAATCTGGACGTTACCGGTATTGCCCTGGATGTCACCAACGAAGAGCTGGTGAGGCAGGCTGCCGCACAGATCAATGAACAATATGGAAAATTGGATGTGCTGATCAATAATGCCACCCTTTTTCCTGATCAATATCACACGGTTGAGGTGGATCTCCAGGATATACGGGATGTATTTGAAACCAATTTAATGGGCACCTGGAGCATGATCAAGTATTTTACGCCCCTGTTACGAAAAAGCGGGTATGCCAGGATCGTCAATGTTTCATCCGGTTCCGGCTCATTCGCCGGCGAAGGCTTTAGTCTCACTAATCCCTGGAGGGGTATTGTTTCCGCTTACAGCGTTTCCAAAGCTGCTCAAAATGCCCTGACGCTAAAAGCGGCAAATGATCTGAAAGCCGATGGGATTATGGTTAACGCTGCTACGCCGGGCCTGACGGCTACCAGTGAAGTTTTGGCCGAGCACGGTGGACGGCCCGTGGGTGACGGCGCAAGGAGTATTGTGTTAGCAGCAACCTTACCAAAAGATGGTCCGACGGGGCAGTTCTTCAAAGATGGTCAGGTCGTGGCCTGGTAAAACTGAACCAAAAGCTAAATATATTTGTCGTATGAAATTCGTACCAAGATCTCAAGCTACGCGTCAAAAAATAGTGGAATTAACGGCTGAACTTTTTAATAAAAAGGGTGTGTTAGGTACGTCCGTCAGCGACCTTGAAAAAGCTACAGGGATGACGCGCGGCAGCATCTATGGAAATTTCCCCAACAAAGAGGCCGTGGCGCAAGCTGTGTTCGAGTACAACTGGGAAAAAAAGCGAAAGCTGCTTTTTGAAGGAGCAGATGGTCAAAAATCATATAAAGCACAACTGCTTGTACATGTGATCCTTCATCATCCCTCGGCAAAAACGCCTTTTACCGCCGGCGGCTGCCCCCTGCAAAATACGGTCATCGAATCGGACGATACCAATGACCAGCTAAGAAGCAAAGCCGCTACCGGCCTGCTGGCGTGGACAAAAAAACTAACGGAAACCATCGACGCCGGCATCAAAGCAAAAGAATTCAAAACGGATACCGACAGCCTGGGGACTGCAACTCAAATCATTTCACTGATCGAAGGAGCCTCACTGTTCTTCCGGTCTACCCAGGATATGAAGTATGTCAATCGTTTGCTGGACAGCACTAAAAAGCTGATCGAGGATATATGCTCATAAGCTGAACCACAACCTCAGTTTAATTAAGGATCGACAAGATCAATGGCCGCCTCCGGGCGGCCTTTTTGTTTCGTCATGGAAATGTTAAAGTGCGCGATTTATAATTTAACTGACTTGTAAGTTTAATTATAAAAACTACATTTGCTTCATGAAACCAGTAGTCGTATTAGATAAGATCATGGAAACGGCCGACAGGCTGTTCTACGAGCAAGGGTTCAACCTGACGGGTATAAACCAAATCATTGAAGAGGCTGGGATATCCAAACCCTCCCTGTATAACCATTTCAAGTCGAAAAACGATCTGCTGCTTGCCTACCTGGACCGGCAGTATGCCATTTGGTTTGCCGGCTTAGATACTTTTAGCGAAAGTTATGACACGCCCTTAGAGAAGATCATGGCCTTGTTTGACTTTCGCATCAGCAGACAGATTGCCAGGGAGTACAAGGGCTGCGCATGGAACAAGATCGTCAACGAAGTGCCCAGGCATGAGGTACAGGTTTTTGAGAACGTAGCAAAGTTCAAAAATGATATGCGGATGCGTATCGTTGACCTGGTTGTACGGCTAAACCGCCCAAAAAATAAGCTGCTTACGGATGAAGAATTGGTTCAGGTAATCTATGCTGAACTGGAGTCCGGCGTCATGGTGGCACATCTCACCAAATCGCACACCGCATTGGAAAACGCTAAAAATATCATTCGCAAGCTGGTCTAAACCGGTTTTTTTAAAATAAATCAAGATGAAATATCACAACTCACAAGCCCCGGTTTACCGGGGAGAGGAACTTCTTTGCCTTAATACCGGCGGTAAATTCAGATTTATAACCGCTGTACTCCTACTCACCCTGGTGGCTGCGGGAGTCCGTGCACAAAGTAGCCTCAGCCTCAAACAGGCCATCCAGATCGGCCTTAACAACTATGGTAACATAAAAGCGAAAGAAGCCTATGCCAAGTCATCTGCTGCTACCGTAGTTCAAGCTAAACTGGATTACCTGCCGAACTTTAACCTTTCGGCACAGACTAATTACGGTACCGCCAATGGTCTGAATGGTCCGGCTTATGCTTTCGGGCCGGCCGGCATAGCTTCCGGCGGTTTACCGCTGGCCTCGCAGAACTGGAACGCGGCCTACGGGTCGCTTTATCTGGCCAATGTCAACTGGGATTTCTTTGCCTTCGGTCGTTCCAAACAAAAGATAGCCGCCACTGACGGGAAAAGGCAGTTGGATGTAAGCGATCTCTCGCAAGAGAAATTTCAGCACGAAGTACGCGTTGCAGGCGCATACCTTAACCTGCTGGCTGCTCAAAGACTCACTACCTCCTACAGAAAAAACCTCGACCGCGCCGATACCCTTCGGCAGGTTATCGTTCGGAAGGCGAAAAAGGATTTGCTGGCAGGCGTAGATTCATCACAGGCTAACGCCGAAGTATCCAATGCCAAAAGCGTTCTTCTGAATGCCATAACCTTTGAGGATGAGCAAAACAGCGCTCTGGTAAAACTGCTAGGCACACCGCCGCAGAAAATTGAGGCAGATACGGTATTCATTGCTAATCTGCCTAAAACCCTGCCGCTGTCGCAGGATTCGCTGGCCGCAACTCATCCGGTGATTACCTACTATAAAAACCGTATTCAGTATAGCGACGAGCAAGCTAAATACTTTAAAACTTTGGGACTGCCTACCTTCTCGTTAGGTGCAGCAATTCAAGCCAGGGGCTCGGGTTTTAACTACAGCTATTCGGCTGCCCATCCCAATTACAGCTCGAGCTTATCGGACGGTTTGAGTACTGACCGCACCAACTATGTGGTTGCCCTGGGCGTTACCTGGAATATTGCCCAGCCATTCCGCGCCAAGCAGCAGGTCAAATCGCAGCGGCTCATCAGTGAAGGTTTGAAAGATGAACTGGAGCTTACCCGGCAACAGCTCGTCACGCAGAACAATTTTGCCGACGCCAAGCTCAAAAACGCCATTGCCGACTATTACGAAACCCCGCAGCAGGTAAAAGCCGCCAGTGACACCTATCACCAAAAATTGGTGCTCTACAATCACGGTTTGACCGACCTGGTGAACGTTACCCAGGCCCTGTATGCGCTGGTGCGCGCTGAAACTGACCGCGACATTGCTTACAATAATGTTTGGCAGGCTCTGCTGCTGAAAGCGGCCGCGACAGGCGACTTCGATCTGTTTTACAACAACCTATAATAGCTCATGAAACTTATACTCTTCGCACTCAGAAAGCCGATCACTATCATGGTGCTGGTAGCGTCTATCCTGTTTTTCGGGATCAGCGCCATTCGGTCTATCAAGATCGACATTTTTCCCCAGCTGGGTTTGCCCGTGCTTTATATAGCCCACCCTTACGGCGGCTTTACACCCAACCAGATGGAGACGTTTTTTACCAAGCAGTACATTAACACGCTACTGTATGTAAACGGTGTTAAATCCATCGAAACCAGGAATATCCAGGGTTTGGCGCTCATTAAGCTCACTTTCTATCCAGGAACTAACATGGCCGCTGCCGAGGCGGAAACATCTGCCGCCAGTGCCCGTGCACAAGCGTTATTCCCGGCCGGCTCCAACCCCCCGTTCATTATCCGTTTCGATTCGTCGACGTTGCCTGTCGGACAGGTCATTGTGAGCAGCGATAAAAGGAACAATAACGAACTGCTCGATTTGGCCAACACCTACGTGCGTTCGGCCTTTACTACCATTCCCGGTTTGCTATCGCCGCCGCCGTTCGGTGGTAATATCCGTACCGTGGTTATCAAGCCTGATCCGGAACTGCTGCGCAGCCATAACCTGACGCCCGAACAAATCGTACAGGCCGTCGCTATCAACAACCAAACCACCCCATCAGGTAACGTGCGCGTTGGCGATAAAAACTATATCACGCCTACCAACACCACGATTCATAAAGTAAGGGATTTTGGGGATATCCCGTTGTTTAAAGGAGGAGTAGGCAACGTTTACCTACGTGATGTGGCCACCGTTGAAGACGGCGCCGACATTACCGTTGGTTACGCCCTGGTGAACGGCAAACGTTCGGTTTACATGAGCATCGCAAAAAATGCTGACGCTTCTACCTGGGACGTAGTACAGAAACTGAAAGCTTCTCTGCCCAAAATGCAGGCGCAATTGCCGGAGGATGTGAAGCTAACCTACTCATTCGACCAATCGGTTTATGTAATTAACGCGGTAAAGAGTTTGATCTCTGAAGGTGCTATCGGCGCCATTTTGACCGGCCTGATGGTACTGCTTTTCCTGGGCGACTGGCGAGGGGCCACCATCGTGATCCTGACCATCCCGACGTCCATCATCTCGGGCACCCTGTTCCTGAGCCTGTTCGGTCAGACAATCAATATTATGACGCTTAGCGGCCTTTCGCTGGCTATCGGTATTTTGGTTGACGAAAGTACGGTAACGATTGAAAACATTCACCAGCACCTGGATATGGGCAAGCCCAAGCGCCTCGCCATCTGGGATGCCTGTAAGGAGATCGCTTTCCCTAAACTACTAATCTTATTTTGTATCCTGGCGGTTTTTGCACCGGCATTTACCATGGGCGGTATCCCGGGCGGTTTATTCCTGCCGCTGGCTTTGGCTATCGGTTTCAGCATGATCACCTCTTACTTCCTGGCCCAGACATTTGTGCCCGTTATGGCTAACTGGATCATGAAAGGTCATGGCAAAAACGCGCACCATGTCGCGACAGAAGCCTCGGACGAAGAACACACCTGGAGCCAGAAAGATCATATTATTGAGGAGCTTGAGCACACGCCTGCCGAAAAGCTGAGCCGCTTTGACCGTATGCGTCTGCGCTTCCTGAATTTTATCGACCGGATGATGCCCATGCGCAAAACTATCGTGCTGGTTTATTTGGCTGCCTCGGTGGTAATCGCCGCTGTACTGCTCAACCTGATCGGAAAGGACATTTTACCTAAGGTGAACGGCGGCCAGTTCCAGGTACGTATCCGCGCTGCCGAAGGTACCCGCATTGAACGAACAGAAGAGAAGACCCAGCAGACCACTAAGATCATCAAGGATATTGTGGGTGCCGGTCATATCGCTATCACATCTGCCTATGTGGGTATTCACCCCAACCTGTTTTCAACCAACCCGATCTTCCTTTGGATGGCCGGACCGCAGGAGGCTGTGTTGCAGGTGGCTTTCAAGGACGATTATCATACTAATCTTGATCAGCTTAAAGAAAAAATCCGTGCCGAAGTGGGCCGGCAAATACCAGACGTAAAGTTGTCGTTTGAGCCGATCGAACTGACCGATAAGATTCTGAGCCAAGGCTCGCCTACGCCTATCGAAGTCCGTTTTGCCGGTCGTAATAAGAAAATGAATGAGCTTTATGCTGCTAAAATGATGGCTAAGCTGAAGGTGATCCCGTACCTGCGTGATATCCAGTTGGGGCAATCAAATAAATATCCATCTATCAATATTGAGATCGACCGTCAGCGAGCCGCGCAGTTGGGTGTGGACGTGAACGATGTATCGCGCTCGCTGATCGCGTCGACCTCTTCTTCCCGCTATACCGACCGCAGTATCTGGACCGACGAGAAAACCGGCAACAGTTACAACGTGCAGGTGCAGGTGCCCGAAAATAAGATGCAAAGCATCAGCGACATTGGCGAAATCCCGCTGCTGCACAATGGCTCCAGGCCGGTATTGAGCGATGTGGCCAATATCAAACAGGATAGCACTTATGGCGAGAATGACGATTTGGGTGCACTGCCAGTTCTTTCCGTAACTGCCAACCTGAACAACAAGGACCTTGGTAAAGCATCTGATGATGTACAAAAAGCTATTGGTTCGCTTGGTGAAATACCGCGCGGTACTAATGTCGAACTGGTGGGGCTAAGCAAAACGCTTACCGACACCTTAAACAGTTTACAAAATGGCCTGCTGGTCGCCATCGTGGTGATCTTTTTGATGCTGGCGGCCAACTTCCAGTCGTTCCGGGTGTCGGCAGTTATCCTGACGACCGTTCCGGCTGTAATTATCGGTTCGCTGATTATGCTGCTCCTAACCGGGTCTACGCTCAATTTGCAATCCTACATGGGTATCATCATGTCTGTGGGGGTGTCTATCTCCAACGCGGTGCTGCTCATTACCAACGCAGAGCAGATCAGGCTGGGCAACAGCAACGCGCTGCTATCAGCCCGGGATGCAGCCGCCCTGCGCTTACGGCCGATTTTGATGACGGCCCTGGCCATGGTGGTGGGCATGATTCCGATGGCAAGTGGTTTAGGCGAGGCGGGAGACCAAACATCGCCCCTTGGCCGTGCAGTAGTAGGCGGGCTAATTGCGTCTACGTTTGCCACCTTATTTATCCTGCCGCTGGTATTTGCCTGGGCACAACAAAAAGCATCCGTTAAATCGGTTTCCCTTGAAGCTAACGACGAGGAAAGCCTGGAATATATGAACTCTTTAAAAGCATAAAAATGAATCACGCTAAATCTATAGTCATCGCATTAGCTGCCGCAGCATTGCTGTGGACCGGCTGTTCTTCCAGCGAAGCTGCGAAAGAACCTGAGAAAAAAACTACTGCCGCTCCCGCAGGGCCAACTATCCCAACCACCTTCAAACTGGCTAAAGGGTCGCTGCATACCGAATTAAAAATCCCTTCGGAGCTGACGGCCTACCGAGCGGTAGACATTTACGCCAAAGTGAACAGCTATGTAAAAAGTTTGACGGCGGATGTTGGATCTGAAGTAAAACAAGGGCAGGTACTGGCTGCGCTGGAGGCCCCGGAACTGGTGCAGCAACTGGCTGCAGCCCAATCGAAATATAAGGCGCAACAAGCCATCTACGAGCAAAGTAACGCCACTTATGAACGTATCGTCGACGCGAGCAAAACGCCCGGCACCATTTCTAAAAACGATGTGGACATTGCCAGTGCCAAACGCAACTCGGATCTGGCACAAATGCAGGCTGCTAAGGCGGACTACGAAGCCAGCAGCACCATTGCGCAATACCTGACCATCCGCGCACCGTTTGATGGGGTGATCAGCTCCCGTAACGTTAACCTGGGCGCCTACATCGGTCCGGCCGGAAAAGGCTCTGAACTCCCGATCTTTACCTTGCAGGAGCAGAAACACCTGCGCCTGGTGATCGAGATTCCAGAAGCTTATAAAAGTTTTATCAAGCTGAATGCGGTGGTTAAGTTTACCGTGAAGGCATTTCCTGACCAGGTATTCAGCGCCAAAATTGCCCGCCGGGCGGGTGTGATGGATAAAACCCTACGGTCTGAACATGTCGAACTGGATGTGGCAAATACCGACGGTAAACTGTCGCCCGGTATGGTAGCGGAGGCCGTGATTGGTCTGGATGCCACAGACAATGCCTTTGTGGTTCCTAAAATTGCAGTGGTTAACTCTACCGAAGGGGTGTTTATTATACAGGACTCTGCCAGCATTGCTAAACGGATACCCGTTCGTTTAGGCCGGCTCACAGACAGTCTGGCCGAAGTTTTCGGTAGCGGTCTGAAACAGAATGCAGTCTACTTGAGCAAAGGCAGCGAGGAAATCAAAAATGGAGCTGCAATTCAAAAATAAATGTTAACTATGCGAAAAAATATTTCACCCTGGGTAGCACTGATCATCGTGCTTACAGCGCCGCTATTGTCCGTTATAGATGTTTTTATCATCAATGTGGCTATTCCGTCCATCAAAGCCGGCGTCCATGCCACAGATGCACAGGTGCAACTGGTGATCGCCGCTTACTTGCTGGGCTATGCTGCTTTCCTGATCACCGGCGGGCGCTCTGGCGATCATTTTGGCCGCAAGCGTACCTTCTTTTGGGGAATGATCGGCTTCACCTTCTTTTCTTGCCTGTGCGGCATTTCTCAAACACCAGATCAGTTAAACCTGATGCGTTTTTTGCAGGGCATTAGCGCCGCTTTTATGGTTCCGCAGGCTATAGCCTTTATCCAGATCCTGTTCTCAGATCCAAAAGAACGCTCCAAGGCGGTCGGGTGGTTTGGCATAACGCTCGGCCTGGCTTCTGTTATTGGACAAGTGCTTGGTGGGTATTTTTCAGGCGGCCATTTCTTTGTACCGGGCTGGCGGCTGATCTTTCTGGTTAACCTTCCGATAGGTTTGGTCTCACTGATCGCGGCGTGGCTATACCTTTCGGAAACGGAGAAGCACCAGGGTACGAAAATGGACCTATCGGGTGTACTGATTCTCACTGCCGGGCTGTTTTGCCTCATTTACCCGCTTATTCAGGGGAGGGAGAACGGCTGGCCCTGGTGGAGTTTTGCGGTACTTACCCTTTCACTTATCATCTTTGTCATTTTCTTTCAGGATCAGCGTCGCAAAAAAGCGGCCGGCAAGGCTCCGCTGATCGATGCCGCCTTATTTAAATTTCACGACTTGAATATCGGGCTGGCGGCAGTGCTTTTTCATTTCATGATGCATACTTCTTACCTGTTGCTGAGCGCAGTATTCCTTCAAAATGGCCTCGGACTCAGCCCGCTGACCTCAGGTCTATATTTTGTGGCGCCGGGTATTTTATTTACCCTGTCATCTGTTGTCGCTTCCAGATTGATTCCCCGTTTCGGCACAACGGTATTACAGGCCGGCATCTTCCTGATCATCCTGACTTTTGGTTTACAGATCCTCTATTTTAAACCCGGCGCCGATATACCCATTCTATTTACGTTACAGGCCTTATACGGCTTGGGCAATGGTTTGGTATTGCCCTCGCTACTCAATATCACCCTTCGCAGCCTTCCCCCCAAATTTGCGGGAGCCGCAGCCGGGCTTTATTCAACGGTGCAGCAAACCTCCTCGGCACTCGGTATCTGTCTAATAGGCGGTCTGTTTTATTACCTGATCGACCATACCCGGAATGTTGCTTTGGCTTTTCATTACGGGCTGGCTGCGCATATTGCCTGCCTGGTGGTTTTGAGCATACTGTTGCTGTGTCTGCCCAAAAAAGTCCGGGGAAGTGCAACAGAACATGTAGCGGAATAATACATCTTATTTACCCATCATCGACAATAACATCGTTTGTTACCAAGTATTTGGCAACTTCGTTTATGTTTATGGATATGGAAAGCATAGTGGAAACCATCCGGTCATCATTTGCCGGTCGCGACTTTATGCCGATGGTCGATTTATTTGCCGCAGAGGGCGTCTATAAAAACGCCTTACGCGGATACGCCTAATCGAAAACGTAATCGTGAGATCAACGCTTGCCGACGATGGGTCCGCCGTATTCGTCGAGTTCTTTATCACGGTTTCCGGAAAGCCGATGGCATTTGGTTCGATTTTCCTTCATCGGTCGCTCTTATCCGTATGGCGAAGGGACGCATTGCCCATTACCGCGATTATCCGAATATCAGCGGCATCCGGAAAGCTGCCGGGCTGGAATAGGCTTTCAAGCTGGCAGGCGGTGTTTTGTTGCTCGCCTTCCGTTTTTTTGCTTACGCATAGTTCATGCCCGTTTGCCATAGCCGGCGCAAAACACTCGACAGATTCGCTTCAAAAAACCAAAGTACCGATTTTGCGTTTATTGTTTGATTTTTTGCTTATGCCGAATCGTAAAACACCCGACGCTCTTACCCTGAAAGCGCTGGAAACAGCGCCCAGTATGTTTTTGATACTGTCGCCGGACCTTTACATCATCACAGCCAGCGATGCTTATTTACAGGCGACCGAAACCACTCGTGAAGCCATTGCCGGCAAACATATCTTTGAAGCCTTTCCCGATAATCCGGAGCTGCCGGACGGCGACGGCGTGCAAAACATCAACGCTTCGCTGCAAACGGTGCTGCGCACCAAAAAGCCCGATTATATGCGGATCCAGCGCTATGACATTCCCGACAGGCAGCGCCCTGGCAAATTTATTACCCGCTACTGGGACCCCAGCCATACGCCGGTGCTGGATGAAAATGGCGAGATCGCTTACATCATCCAGCTGGCGACCAACGTAACCGATAAGATCCTGGCCGAACGCGCACTGCTGAAAAGTCAGCAGGAACAGGGAGAAACCTCAGCCGATTTAAAAACGCGCACGACCGAATTATTGCTCAGTAACACCGAGCTGCGCGAAACCCAGCAGCATCTGAACCTGCTCAACGCGCAACTGGAAGAACGGGTGACCAGGCGCACACGTGAACTGGAAGAAAGCGAAAAACGGTATATCGAGAAATTTAATGAGGAACAGGCGCTGAACGAAGAACTGGCAGCCTCTAATGAAGAATATGCAGCGATCAACGAGGAACTGGCAACTACCAACCAGGAGCTGACCGAGACCCAGCAACGACTACAAACGGTTTATGACGAGCTGGCTGCGAGTACAGAACGCTTACAACTGGCGATTGAATCGACCCAGCTGGGCACCTGGGATTACAACCCGGTTACAGGTGAACTCTACTGGTCCCAGGAATGCCGTGATATCTACGGACTGCCGGCGCATCAGGAAGTCAGCCTGGAACTTTTTTCAGCCCTGCTGCACCCGGACGACGCCGGCTGGGTGCAGCAAAAGATCGCCGAAAGCATAGACCCCAAAAAAAGAAAGCGCTACGACGTAAGCTACCGCATCATTCGTTATGACAACCGGGAAACCCGCTGGATCAAGGTAAAAGGCAGCGTCTATTTTACCGGTGACCGGGCCACGCGTTTTATCGGAACGGTTTTGGATATCACCGATATCAAGCTGGCGGAGATCAATAATGCCCGGCTGGGTGCGATCATCACCTCCTCGGATGATGCCATCGTCAGTAAAACGCTGGACAGCGTGGTCACCAGCTGGAACGCGGCGGCTGAGCGGATGTTTGGCTGGACGGCAGAGGAAATGATCGGCCAGACCATCTATATAATCATCCCTGATGACCGGAATGACGAAGAGCCGCAGATCATCGCGCGGCTCCGGCGGGGCGAGCGGGTGGAGCATTTTGAGACCAAACGGCTAGCGAAGGACGGTCGCCTGATCGATGTGTCCGTAACCATTTCCCCGATCAAAGATAGCGAAGGTCATATCGTTGGCGCTTCGAAGATCGCGAGGGACATTACCGAGCGTAAACAGGATGAAACGCGCAAGAACGATTTTATCGGCATGGTCAGCCACGAACTCAAAACACCCCTTACATCGCTCAATGCGATCCTGCAAATGGCGAGTCAAAAGTTAAAAAACAGCGATGATAGCTTTCTATCCGCTGCCATGGGAAAAGCAAACCTCCAGGTCAAACGGATGACTGCGATGATCAATGGTTTCCTGAATGTCTCGCGCCTGGAGTCGGCAAAGCTGTCCATTGAGAAAAGCAGTTTCCGGTTGGATGCGCTCGTAGAAGAAGTGATCGAAGAGACCAGGCTAACCGTCAGCACTCACCGGATTGAATTTTACAACTGTCCGCCGGTGTCCATCTTCGCCGACAGGGACAAGATCAGTTCCGTGATTTCCAACCTGCTGGGCAATGCGATCAAATATTCACCGAAGGATACCAGCATCAGCATAAAATGTGTGGCTAATAGTAAAAAGGTCATCATTAGTATCCGCGATGAAGGCATGGGTATCGGAGCTGAAGACGCAAAAATGATTTTCGATCGTTATTACCGTGTCCAGGCTACCCGGGGCAAACACATCGCCGGTTTTGGAATCGGACTATACCTGAGCGCCGAGATCGTTCACCGTCACCATGGAGAGATTTGGGTGGACAGCGAAATAGGCCGAGGAAGCACTTTTTATTTTAGTTTGCCGCTCAATAAGCCATCGGGTGTTGATTGACCGCCCGGACCACTTTTTCCACCAACAAGTCAACATCGAATGGTTTACCTATATAATCGTTGGCTTTACACTCCGCAGCGATCAGTTCGATATGATTCGCGGTGGATAAAATAATCACGGGCGTAGCGGCTAAAGAAGCTAGCTGTTTTATCTTGAGGCACAAGCGATGGCCGGGCCTGCTGTTGATGAATTCATCGAGCAGGATCACGTCAGCATGCAAATTCTTCAGTTCGGCGACATCCTCCGGTTCGGGAATGCTTAGGGTATCAAAGCCCTGCTCTTGCAGAATATGTTCTGCGATCTGGCGGATATCCTGGTCATTCTCAATAATAAGTACGCGTTTGTTCACTGGAAATCAACAGTTTCTAAAGATAAAAATTTAATTAGAGATTAAGCCACAATGACCTGCCTCGCTTATAACGCCACTGTTATCAATAAGCTTTCATCACTACGCTAGCCGTCAGGTTAGGATTCTCAAACGTTATTGCATCCCCTGCTTTTTTCCCGGGTATTAAAAACAGGCGCGCTGAAAGCGCTTTTTTAGTGTATTTGAGCGATAAGGCAGCAACATCAGTCAGCATAGTTAGAACAACAAAATAAAGTCCCATTCACTCGCTGATTGGGACTTTGACCTTATTATACTGTGCACTTTCTCAGCGCATTACGTCTAAGGTAACAATTTTCGGAAAATCTTAAACTAAAATTCTTAACCAATCGCCGATCTGGTGAAAATCCCTTTCGCTGACCACGCCGCGCTCAACGCATCAACCAAAAGCATTAGTAAAAAATGCGCTGATAAAAGCGTAAGCGTATTATTTAGGCCAATCAGGCCTTGGGCAAGGTAAACCAAATGGTCGTACCTTCATGTAATTCGCTTTCGGCGCCAATCCGGCCGCCGTGTTGTTCAATGATCCCCTTACAAATATATAACCCTAATCCCATTCCGGAACCAGTTTTATGACCATCTTCAACGCGGAAATAACGTTCGAACACCAGGGGCAATTTTTCTTTTGGAATACCGATGCCAAAGTCCCTGATCCTGACCTCGACTGTTTCTGCAAGTTCCCGCATCGTCGCCAGTACCACTGCACCGGAGGAAGAGTATTTTATCGCGTTTGATAACAAGTTATTAACTACCTGTTCCGTTTTGAGCTTGTCGGCTTTTACAAGCACGTGCTGATCGCCTGAAAGGATGATTTTTCGATCATTGTCAGCGGTCAGTAATTCAATACTTTCCCTCAATACACCGTCAATCGGAAAAACCGTTAGATCAAGCGGTATGGCCCTGGCTGTGATTTTTGAACTTTCAAAAGTGTCCATTAGTATTCTTGTTAACTTGTCTGTTTGGCTATTTGCCTTTTCAATAAAGAATTTTGCTTTTTCGTCCCATCCCGAATGATTCGCGCCTGCATTTTTTAAGTACTGCAGAGCCATTTTGATTGTCGTTAGCGGTGTACGCAGTTCATGAGCCGTAATGTTAATAAAATCGTCTTTTTTGTTTAGCCACTCATTAATCGTGGTAAAAGAATAATCGAGCGATTCCGCCATTTTATTAATATTTAACGCCAAGGGCCCTAAAATTTCCTTATCCTTTCCTTTTACAGAAACTTTATAGTCGCCGGAGGCAATTGTATCCGTGACCGTTTCTAAGGCTTTGAAACGCAGATCGCTGAGTATAGTGTTTTGTTGTATTTGCCGCCTGAAGCGCACCTTATCGAAGTAAGTTAATTGCAAGCTCCTGCGATAATAATTTGCGGTCAGGAAGCCAGCCACGGTTAACAGGATAATAAATATGGGTACCAGGCCCCAGGTAATTTTCCACTCTTTATCTGTTGTAACAATACCAACTCGCGTCCCTTCATAACCTGAATCGCATGCCTGATCTGGTCCATCCTGTCCTTACCCTGAAAAATCAACGCTGCTGTAACGGGCTTTCCCGCCTTAATCATGGCAATATCATATAAAAGTATAGCAAACTTTGCATCAATAATGGGCGTAAGTTCCGCAAGCGCCCGTTGCTGTGCAGGATTATCCGAAGTGAGAAGTTTGATCTCTTTAAGTGTTGCAGGCGCTATTGCCCTGGAGTATAAATAAGGCTGCAGGGTTGATGTATCCTTTGCAATGACGTAACCTCTTACGCCCGTTTCAGCATCTTTTAAGGTTGACAACAGGAATTCGAGTTTTTCGATAACCTGGTAGGTATGCTGAACCCATCGTTCTTTCTTTCTTGCCCGGAAAATCGTTGCCAATGACAATAGGGTACAAACAAGCAAAAAGGCGACCGACCATCGAAAAGAATTGGTGATCTTCCTGATATAACTGTTCTTCATACCTATCGAATTATGATCCCGTATGGAAAAAGCTTGAGCTTTGAAACGGAACCGTCTTAGTTAAATACAATTACGGGCCGCTTTTGGTTTATCAGAGTGACAGTAAGCGTTTACAAAACCAAATCGGTCCCTTAAAATAACCAGCCTGATAACTAAACCATAGCTGTTATTGCAGGTCAATAAAGTGATGAGGATATTGGTGGTAGAGGATCATGCGATTGTTCGTGACCTTCTTTGTAAACTTTTAAATGACCAGCCGGACATGGATATTGTAGCGGGCGTAGCCAATGGCGCGGCGGCATTATCGCTCCTGTCCACCGGGATACATGCCGACATTGTGCTGACCGATCTGAACATGCCTGGCATGAGCGGCCTGGAATTAACAAAATCGGTTGTACAACTGGACAGCAGTACCCACGTCATCATCCTGACGATGCAGCCTTTGATGATGGTCCGTGAACGCGCGCTGCTCGCCGGCGCAAGTGAATGTCTCTCCAAGGACGGCAGTTTCAGCGACCTGCTGGCTTGTATACGGCTGATCCATTCGCCGCTAACCTAAGAGCTGCTTAGTTTACACGCTTGGGAATACGGATTTCGACCCTGGTTCCACCCGTTTCATTTGAAAGGAGTTTGATGGCTCCGCTTAGCACCTGGAGTTTCTGCCGGATAGACTGCAGGCCTATGCCCTCTTTCATGTCGATGGACGGCGGAAATCCTTTACCGTTATCATCTACCCGGATCCTGATATCGGTTTTGCCAACGACGATCTCTGCCCGGGCTTCGGTAGCTTCTGCGTGTTTAACTACATTCAGCAAAAGTTCCTGTACCGTGCGGTAAACAGCGATTTCCAGAAAGCGATCTAATCTTGCGCGGGAGCCTTTGAAACTGCAGCCAAACCTCACGCCATTGCTGAGTTGCCGGCAGATCGTTTCGATGGCTTCCCGTATCCCGTAGTCTTCCAGGATAACCGGGATTAATTCGTGCGACACCCGCCGGCATTCTTGTATACTATCGTTAAGCAGTTTTTCAGTATAAGCCAGGGCACTTTTATCCGGCTCCTTAAGCCTCGCCATATCAGCCTCAATTTGACTAAGACTAAGTTTGACACCATATAACAATTGTGAGAGGCCGTTGTGCAGGCTCTCTGAGATACGCTTTCGTTCCGCTTCCTGGGTGTTGAGGATTACTTCTGCGATCTGCTGGCGCTGCTGCTCCCGGACCTGCTTTTTTAACCTTTCCACTTCCTTCTTCACCGAAATATCTTCCAATATCGTGTACCCCAGCGTCTTTAAATTATCCTCGATCAGGATCGTGGTTACATGTGCCCACATGATCCCGCCGTCTTTTCTGTAGAGACAGGTGTCAAAATTGAACGTCGTCATTTCGGTTGTCCAAAGTTCGCGCTGCAGTGCCTTCCATTCCGCTACAAAATCGGGATGCGCAAAGTCAGTCATCTTTTTCCCTAATAGTTCTTCTTCCAGGTAGCCAAGTTTGCATCAGGGCCCTGTTGACCTTAATGATCAGCAGCTCGTCGTCAATGATATTCTTTCCGATTGCGGATTCTTCAAAAATTGTCCGGAACCGTTTTTGGCTCCGCCGGAACTCATTTTCCAACCGGTCCTTTTCTGCTTGTATAATTGCAGTCTCCTCCATCTGGAATTTCAGGCGGCGCACTTCGTCTTCGAGAGATTTGATTTGGTTTTGGTCAGATTTCATAGATGTTCAATTGTCAAATCATGATGGAAACATGACTTATATGCGAATTTAAATTTTTCTGAATATGATCGTCAAGAGCAAATTCCTATTGCCGTATTAAATATACCGCGATGGCAGTTAATAGAGAACTTAAGCTGATAGTTAATTTATAAATTTCGTTGCAGGGTATTTAAATTTCCTGATAATTAAATAGATAGCGTATTGAAAATTTTTGGATATAATTTAATCAATTATGAAACAATCAGTCGCTTATTTTATTATAAGGGTCTGTAAACTTGCCGCTCCTTACCCATCATAACTTTTTCTATCCAGGATATAATGAAGTATTTTAAAGGAACAAGAATATTGAACCTGGTATTCGGCAGGGAGTTTTACCGGACGCACGGCCAACGGCTCAGGCTGGTGAATTATTATATCCTGCCGCTGATGTTGCTCAGCTTCCTGTTGAGTTATTTCCTGATCGCAAACAGAGCGCAGGTTGACATTTCTGCGTTTTTTGCCTTTGCCTTCTTTGCAGCGCTGAGCGGCTCTGCCGTATTGTTATTTCGTCTGTCCCGGGAAAGAACCGCCCGCAGAAAGGCTGAAAAAATTGCGAAGGTAAATTCAGCAAGGCTCGCCAACATCTTCAACTCAGGAATACTTGGCCTTCTTTATACCAGGTTTGACGGCGTGATCACGGAAGCCAATGACCTTTTTCTGGACATGATCGGTTATTCGCGCGATGATCTGGAAGAGGGAAAGATAAGCTGGGTCGAGATGACGCCTCCGGAATATAATGATGTCAGCCAAACCGCCCTGGCCCAACTCAGGGAAACTGGGGTTTGTCAAACTTTTTCGAAAGAATACTGGCGAAAGGACGGCGAACGCGTGCATGTGCTCCTAGGTTCTTCCGTTTTAAATCCAGGTGATAATGCAGAGATATTGACCTATGCGATAAACATCACAAACCTGAAGAAATCTGAAAAAAGGGAGGCCGAGCTGACCATGAAGATCAGGCACCAGCAGGAAGAAATGTTCCGTATCCTTAACCAGGCGCCGATTGCGATCGTTATCAGGAAAGGGCCGGATTTGACCATTGAGTATGCAAATCAGACAACCTTAAAGTATACACCTTACAAACCCGGGGAGGCAGCAGGAAAATCCGCGGACGACTTCCACAGAGACTTAAAAACCGGGATCGATATATCGCCTCTTAAAGCAGTATATAATAGTGGTAAAAGCGTTTCCGGAAAAGCGCACCGGGTTGAATTTGATCGCGATGGGAATGGCAGTTTGACTGAAGGCTGGTTTGATTACCTGTGGGAACCTACATTTGATCAGGACGGAAAAGTGAACGGGGTCGCCACCTTTACCTTCGAAGTATCGGACCTGGTCCGTGCGAATTCAAAAATAAAGGCGAACGAACAGCATTTCCGGTTTATCGCCGATGCCATCCCGCACAAAGTGTGGACTTCTACGCCGGATGGGAGCGCCGACTATTATAACAAGGGCTGGAAAGCATATCTGGACGAGGAAAACGTTCCTGAACTACGGAGCAAAGCATGGGCAGCGCTTCATCCCGACGATTTAGAGACAACCACGCAAGCCTGGAAAACTGCCGTCGAACGCGGTGAAGACATGGAGATAGAACATCGGTTAAAGCGTTATGACGGCGCCTACCAGTGGCATCTTACCCGCGTGTCCGCATGTAAGGACGATCAGGGCAAAGTGACCATGTATGTGGGTTCCAGCACAAATATTCATGAACAGAAGTTGGCCAATATCGCGCTTCGTATCTCGGGAGAAAAAAAGGATGAATTCCTGGGAGTGGCAACGCACGAACTCCGAACGCCGATCACCAGCATGAAGGCGGCCCTGCAAAGCCTTGACCGTTCCGTCTCTTCGGGCAGCGACCTGACCCGATCGCTTCCGCTTGTCAAGCTGGCTAACAGGCAGGTCGAGAAATTAACAAACATCGTCAATGATATTGTTGATGTCTCGAAGTTGCAGGCTGACAAACTCGCCCTTAACAGGAGCTCAATTGTATTTAACAACTGTGTCAATGATGCCGTCCATGAATTCAGGTTCCAATACCCGGATTGTTCCATCGAGACTGAGGAGCGGGACCAAATCTACGTGTCGGCCGATAAAATACGACTTGAACAGGTGATCAGTAACCTGCTTTCTAATGCATTTAAATATTCGAATGGCAAAGGCACTATAAAAATCAATATTCGGCAGGACGCTGATCAGTGTATGTGCAGTGTCACAGACGAAGGCATCGGCATAGCAGCGGACTTACAACCTTTCATATTTGATCGGTTTTTTCGTGTCCATACGTCATCGCAAACATTTTCAGGACTTGGACTCGGATTATTCATCGCTTCCGAGATCATCAAGAAACACAACGGCAGCATCCACGTTCAGAGCGAAGAAGGAAAAGGTTCCAGGTTTTGGTTTACCCTTCCGGCAACGGAACGGCCCAAGGAAACGGTTGATTGAAAAGTTTGTTATACGCAATATCCATATTATGATTCCAATACCACATTCCATTTTTCGGTTCTATTAGATATTAACCTATATGACAAATACGAAGAATGTTCTGTAAGGTTTTCAATTAATGATCATTATTGCTTGCTACCCCGGTCCGCTTAACAAATGTTTGGCGGAACAGCGGATTTTTTTTATTTAGTATCAAATTTGTCAATTCTGTATGAAAACTGCCCTTGTCATCGAGGATGATGCCGATAATCTGGATATGATAGCTTATGTGATTGAAAGCCTCCATATCCGGGCTATTGCAAAGGCAGATTTGATTCCTTTATCAGCAATCAAAACGTTAATGCCCGATATCATTTTGCTTGACCACTGGATCAACCAGGGCCTTGGCGGTAAACTCTGCTCAGAAATTAAATCAGACCCGGAGACGTCTCATATCCCGGTCATACTGTTATCTGCTGTGATGGATCTGGAATCGATCGCAAGTCGCAGTAAAGCAGACCATTATCTTAACAAGCCGTTTGAGGTAAGCGAGCTCGAAAGTGTTTTAAAGCGCTTTATCCCTACTCAATAAGAACAGCATCAAATCCCGTCGAATGCTTTCGCGCTATCAGATACGATCCAGGCACATGAACCGATAACCAAAAAGCAGACAAAGCGAGCACAAAACTATATCCGGTGTTTGATTTTACACGCCACAGAATAGAACCGAGTTTTTAAACTGTTAACGGCGGTGTCCCCTGGGTCAAAAGGGCAAAAGATCGGAGAAAGTAATTAAAACACTTTCCTGTGGATCGATGTAATTATAATATCATTCCGAGGCTTCTCCATAATTGCTGGTCAGTTTCAGTCATTTACTTTTAATTATGAACCAAACACGCGACAGTATTGCTGACGTTTGGGGCCAGCGCACTCCGTTCTACAATGAAGCGTGGCCCATACGCGTTGATCAACATCTTATTGCAGAACCTGATCATTGGGTTAAATCCGCCTGCGTTTTATGCTCCAATGGATGTGGGCTTGAAATCGGGGTCAAAGATGGCCATATTGTGGGCGTCCGGGGTCAGGCGGAAGACCGCGTCAATCATGGCCGGCTCGGGCCAAAGGGGCTTCATAGCTGGGTAGCGAATAACAGCAAGGACCGGCTAAGGATGCCTTTGATCAGAAAAAACGGAACTTTGGCGGAGGTCACCTGGGACGAAGCCATGGATCTCATCGTTTCGAAATCAAAAAAGATCATCGCAGAACAAACCGCACTTGGTATCGGGTTCTATACATCGGGACAGCTTTTCCTGGAAGAATATTATACATTGGGAGTTATCGGGAAGGCGGGTATAGGTACACCGCATATGGATGGTAATACCCGCCTGTGCACCGCCACCGCGGCTGCGGCATTGAAAGAGTCATTCGGCACCGACGGCCAGCCAGGATCCTATACCGACCTGGATATCGCAGACACCATACTTCATTGCGGTCATAATATTGCTTCACAGCAAACCGTCCTCTGGAGCCGGATACTGGACCGTTTAGCCGGCGCAAGCCCGCCGAAGATCATTGTTATCGATCCAAGGAAAACATTCACGGCTGAAAAAGCTACGGTACATCTGTCGCCGCGGGTGGGCACAAACATTCCGGTTATAAACGGCTTGCTGAACCTGGTTATTCAGTCAGGCAATGTCGATCACCACTTTATAAATCAGCACACGGTAGGATATGATGAGCTGGTCAAAGTCGTTTCAAAATGGACGCCAGAAAAAGTTGAACAGGTTAGCGGGGTGCCTGCCATTAAATTGAAAGAAGCCGGCCGGTTGCTTGCGGAAACAAAGAACCTGGTTTCAACGGTACTGCAAGGATTTTACCAGTCAATGCAGGCGACGGCCGCCGCCGTACAGGTCAATAATTTGCACCTTATCAGGGGGATGATCGGGCGCGACGGTTGCGGAATTTACCAGATGAACGGCCAGCCTACCGCGCAAAACACGCGTGAATGCGGCGCTGACGGCGATATGCCCGCTTTCAGGAACTGGAGCAACAAGAAACATATCGAAGAACTTGCTGAGCTATGGAATGTGGAGGTGGACAAAATACCGCATTGGGCGCCGCCAACCCATGCCATGCAAATATGGCGGTATGCAGAACAGGGATCGATTAAAATGCTGTGGATCAGCGGCACAAACCCGGCAGTTTCTATGCCTGACCTCGCCCGTATCCGCAAAATATTGGACAAGGAAGACTTATTCGTCATCGTCCAGGATGCTTTTATGACTGAGACCGGTTCGCACGCCGACGTGATATTGCCCGCTGCCATCTGGGGCGAAAAAACGGGATGTTTTACCAATGTTGACCGGACTGTCCATATATCGCATAAGGCGGTCGATCCGCCCGGTGAAGCCAGGCCCGACCTGGACATTTTTATGGATTATGCCCGCAGGATGGATTTTAGGGATAAGGATGGCGCACCGCTGCTCAAATGGAATGATGCCGGGGGCGCATTCGAAGCATGGAAACAATGCAGCAAAGGCCGCCCCTGCGATTATAGCGGCATGAGTTACGAAAAACTAAGCCGGGGAAGCGGCATTCAATGGCCCTGCAACGAGCAATTCCCGGATGGGGCCAGGCACCTATACACCGATGGTCAATTTAATACCGCTGCCGGGTTTTGCGAAACTTACGGCCATGACCTGGATACCGGAGCCGCTATAACTGAAGAGCAATATAAAGCCCATAACCCTGATGGAAAGGCTTTTATTAAGCCATCCGATTTCATGCCGCCGCATGAACTTCCCGATGACGAATATCCATTCATGTTGACGACAGGAAGAGTCGTTTATCATTTCCATACCCGTACCAAGACCGGCCGATCGAAAGAATTGAATGATGCGGCGCCGGACGCTTTCGTGCAAATATCAGCCTTTGATGCCGACCAGTTAGGTATCGCCGAAGGTGACATGATCGAAGTGGAATCACGCAGGGGCAAAGTAACCGAGCCGGCCCGTATCGGAGATATCGAGCCGGGACTTCTTTTTATCCCGTTTCATTATGGCTCTTGGGACGATCCCGGCAGGTCACGAGCGGCAAATGAGCTAACGATAACGGAATGGGACCCGGTGAGCAAGCAGCCCCATTTTAAATACTCAGCGGTAAAAATTCAAAAGGCCGGCGGAAGTTTTTTGACTAAGATAGGAGATGTGGTAAAAGACGTGGCTACGGCAATCAATTTAAAATTGTGATCATATGCTGATAGGTTTTTATATACAATTGGTGTACCAAAGCCAAAAAGACCTGGCGAGGGCTTTTTATGATGTTGCCGACAGGCATAAAGATGAGCCCGACATTCTTTCCAACTGCCAAATGCTGGCCCGCTGGTCGGAAGAGCTTTGTAACGAGTTGCAGCCGATGGTAGAGCAATACGCGAAAAAAGATAACTCAGAGGCCAGCAGGCTGCTTCACGACTTCTTTGATCAAAAGCGAAACGGTGGCCTTGCGCTGCTCCAGGACCTGCAAGACCTGTGGTTAATCGCGAATGAAGCTAACATTTCGGCTATCGTCCTCGGTCAGGCCGCATACGGATTAAGAGATGAATCACTCATCTCCCTTTGTACAAAGATCGAAGAGAAATCAAAACGACAAACTGCCTGGTTGCTGACAAGGATAAAAGCTTCTGCAACGCAAGCGTTAATATCAACAGAAATCTAAGATTCCCGAGTGCTGCGACACGCTCGTCAGACGTCAAAGACGTTGTGCCGCTGATCTTATACGATTGAGAGAGGGTATGACGCACACTATTGAAAAACGTGGCGGGCAGCAACAAAACATACCTCTTATGACAACATAGGCGAATTAGAAGGAGGAAAAAAATGCCGCATCGGCCCGCATTACAAGGGAGGTAAACGATGGCACTACCCATTTGAGCTTAGTTTGATTTAAGCTGGCGGTTCCCACTTTTTTAGCCGGATGTACTCAGGTATTGATCGTTTAATTCAGCCGATTTCTTACTGCGGATTCCCTTATATTGATGAATGACGGCTATGATATTTCGTATAACTTCATCAAGTATCACCGCCCAACCTACTATGAGGACTGCGCCAAAAAAGTAAATCAAGAGCTTCATGATGCAAAAACAACGATCAGCAGATACGGTTTTATTTTTGATAAAAAAACCGTTCCGTCGGGAGTCCTCCAATTCGTCTTTAGATCCTCTAACTGATTTGAGTATGCAGTCCCCCAAATAAACGTTGACAAGGACCGATAACCCATTCTATAGCGAAGCCGTAGTTTCAGACTTTGGGCCGACGCTTTTTAGGTAATAGCAGGCATGGCTATTCAACATAAATCTGCCTAGGTTACCCTTCCTGTATTCCACAGAGGCAATGTCCGTAATCAGTTTGCGAAGTTTGTGTTGAGGCCTGTATTTATCTAACCCGTAGAGATAATCGGTTATGGCCCGCGCTGTCGCCGCTGTAAAGGTCAGATAATTCGAGGACAAAATAGCATAACTTAAAGAGCTATGCGAATTAACACAAACGACCTTACTCTAAAGCGGAATTATCTGCAAACCTATCGTTTCCTGATAAAAGAATACGAACAGGTAAAACAAGGTTTGCATCCGACGTTTAGATTGGCTAAAGAATTTTATGAGGCCCATCATACTGATCGCCGAAGCTTTCTGAAGTATTATAACCGATACAAGCAATCTGGTAATGAAGAAGATCTTTTACCATCAAAGCGAGGTCCAAGGTACACAACACGCAGACCATCAATTGAAGATGAAGCTTTAGTGCTGGATTTACGGGAGTTGGGTAACAATAAGTTTGAAATAGCCCAACGGATCAAACAGAAATCAGATAACTTTAAGCCATCGCCATCAGGAGTTTACAACATTCTGAA